>Ga0065721_10004411_pt1 | contig 39129 bp, 48 predicted proteins | sample Mesricmetagenome_FD_59108 | JGI IMG/M metagenome (GOLD analysis project Ga0065721, IMG submission 59108) | Mesophilic microbial community from rice straw/compost enrichment Sample: eDNA_1 v2 (version 2) | ecosystem: Engineered > Solid waste > Grass > Composting > Bioreactor | place: USA: Davis... | reverse complement strand
CCGGCCACATCGGCGGCGAGATGTCGGCCACCGACATCCTCACGGCCCTGTATTTCCGCGTTCTGCGGATCTGGCCCGAGACCCCGCGGCACCCCGACCGCGACCGCTTCGTGCTGTCGAAGGGCCACGTCGCCCTCGCGCTCTACGTGACGCTGGCCAAGCGCGGCTTCCTGCCCGAGGAGGAGATTTCGACCTTCCTCAAGCCGCACTCGCGCCTCAACGGCCACCCGAACTGCAACAAGGTGCCGGGCGTCGAGACCAACACCGGCCCGCTCGGCCACGGCCTGCCCGTCGCCGTCGGCATGGCCAAGGCGGCGAAGATGACCGGCGCCGCCTGGCGCACCTTCGTGATGACCGGCGACGGCGAGATGCAGGAGGGCTCCAACTGGGAGGCGATCTCCGCCGCCGCCCAGTTCGGCCTCGACAACCTGACGCTGATCGTCGACCACAACCGCTTCCAGCAGGGCGCCGCGCTGAAGGACACCAACGATCTCGCCCCCTTCGGCGCCAAGCTCGCCGCCTTCGGCTGGGACGTCACCGAGATCGACGGCAACGCCATGAACGAGATCGTGCCGGCGCTGGAGAAGCGCGGAGCCCGTCCGCACGCGATCGTCGCCCACACCAACAAGGGCCAGGGCATCTCCTTCATGCAGGACCGGGTCGACTGGCATCACAAGGTGCCGAACGCCGACCAGTACCGCATCGCCCGCGCCGAACTCTCCGAGGCCCTTTGATGACAGCCGCGACGCCCTCCCCGAAGCTCCACGACTGCCGCGACGCCTTCGTCGCCGTCCTCGAACGGCTCGGCGCCGAAGACCCCAAGGTGGTCGCCGTCTGCAACGATTCCGTCGGCTCGTCCAAGCTCGGCGGCTTCAAGGCGAAATGGCCCGAGCGCCTCGTCAACGTCGGCATCGCCGAGCAGAACATGGTCGGCGTCGGCGCCGGCCTCGCCAACGGCGGGCTGCTGCCCTTCGTCTGCGGCGCCGCCTGCTTCCTGACCGGCCGGGCGCTGGAGCAGATCAAGGCCGACATCGCCTATTCCAACGCCAACGTGAAGCTCGTCGGCATCTCGTCCGGCATGGCCTACGGCGAGCTCGGCCCGACCCACCATTCGATCGAAGACTTCGCCTGGACGCGGGTGCTGCCCAACCTGCCGGTGATCGCCCCCTGCGATTCGATCGAGACCGCCGCGGCGGTCGAGTGGGCGGCCGGCTACGACGGCCCGGTATTCCTGCGGCTGTCGCGGGTCGGCGTGCCCGACCTGCTGCCCGACGGCCACCGCTTCGAGCTCGGCAAGGCCAACCTCCTGCGCGACGGCGACGCCGTGACGCTGATCGCCAACGGCACCCTGACCCACCGCATGATGAAGGCGGCGGAGCTGCTGGCGGCCGAGGGCGTCGAGGCGCGCGTCCTCAACATGGCGAGCGTGCGCCCGCTCGACGTCGAGGCGATCCTCGCCGCCGCCCGGGACACCGGCGCGATCCTCACCGCCGAGGAACACTCGGTCCACGGCGGCCTCGGCTCGGCCATCGCCGAAGTCGTCGTCGCCGAGGCGCCGGTGCCGATGAAGCTGCTCGGGGTTCCGGGTATCTTCGCGCCGACCGGCTCGGCCGAATTCCTGCTCGACGAGTTCGGCATGGCGCCCGCGGCGGTCGCGGAGGCGGCGAAGGCGCTGATCGCCCGCAAAGCCGGCCGCGCCTGATCGCCCATCGCCGGCGCCCTCCCCGGCGCCGGAGCGACACCCGCGCGCCGGCATCGGCGCGTGCAACCCGACGCGACGGGGTCGGCCGGTGCCGGCGGCCTCGTCCGACAAGACGGCCGGAGCCGCCATGCAGTCCGCCATCCTCGCCATCGACCAGGGCACCACCAACTCCAAGGCGGTGCTGGTTTCGACCGACGGCACCGTGCTCGCGCGCGGCTCGGCCGCCGTCGGCATCGAGCATCCGCGCCCCGGCTGGGTCGAGCAGGACCCGATGCGGATCTGGGCCTCGGTCTGCGAGGCGATCGCCGCCTGTCTCGCCGCCGGTCCCGCCGTTTCGGTGATCGGCGTCGCCCTCTCCAACCAGCGCGAATCCGTCACCGTCTGGGATGCGGCCACCGGCGAACCGCTCGGACCGCTCGTCAGCTGGCAGTGCCGGCGCAGCGCCCCGGACTGCGCCCGCCTCGTCGCCGAAGGCCACGCCCCGCGGGTGCAGGAGCTGACCGGCCTGCCGATCGACCCGATGTTTCCGGGCCCGAAGATGCGCTGGCTGCTCGACCGCGTGCCGGACCGGGCAGCGGCGCGGCTCGGCACCGTCGACGCCTGGCTGATCCATCGTCTCACCGGCGGCGCGGTCCACGCCTGCGACGCCTCCAACGCCGCCCGCAGCCAGCTCTACGATCTGGGTCGCCGCGAATGGAGCGAGGAGCTCTGCGCTCTGTTCGGCGTGCCGCGATCCTGCCTGCCCGAGGTGCGCGACAGTTCGGCGACCTTCGGCCTCACCCGGGGGGTGCCCGGCCTTGCCGACGGCATCCCCGTCGCCGCCGCGATCGGCGACAGCCACGCCGCCCTGTTCGGACATGGCGCCTTCGCCCCCGGCGACGGCAAGGTGACCTTCGGCACCGGCTCCTCGATCATGACCACCCTGCCCGGCTTCATCGCCCCGAAGCACGGCATCACCACCACCATCGCCTGGTCGATCGCCGGCACGCCGACCTACGCCTTCGAGGGCAACATCCTCGTCTCCGCCGCGGCGCTGCCGTGGATGGCCGGGATGATGGGTCTGCCGGACGTGCAGGCCCTCACCGACCTCGCCGCCACCGCCGAGCCCGGCGGCCCGGGCTTCGTGCCGGCCTTCGTCGGCCTCGGCGCGCCGCACTGGGACACCGACGCCCGGGCCCTCTTCTGCGGCATCACCTTCAACACCACCCGCGCCCAGATGGCCCGGGCGGTGACCGATTCGATGGCGCTGCAGGTCCACGACGTCTTCGCCGCGATGACGGCGCAGTCGCCCGCCCCGCTCGGCCGCCTCTTCGCCGACGGCGGCCCGAGCCGCAACCGCTTCCTGATGCAGACCGTCGCCGACGTCCTCGGCCACCCGCTGATCCAGTGCGACACGCCCGAGGCCTCCGCCCTCGGCGCGGCCTATCTCGCCGGCCTCGAACTGAAGGTTTGGCCGGACCTCGCGGCGATCGCCGCCCTGCCGCGGCCCGGCGAAACCCTCGCCCCGCTGCCATCCGATGCCGACGAACGGATCGCCGTCTGGCGCGAGGCGATCTATCGCTCGACGGTCCGCGGCCGAGCGGATATTGGTGAATAAAAATTCACCATCGGAGGGCCCATGGGCCGGATCAACGAACTTCGCCTCATCGCCCGCGTCGCCCAGATGTACCACGTCGAGAAGAAGCGGCAGACCGAGATCGCCGAGGCCCTGCACATGTCGCAGGCCACCGTCTCGCGCATGCTGAAGCGGGCCGAGCAGGAGGACATCGTCCGCACCACGGTGATCCCGCCGCCCGGCACCTTCGCCGACCTCGAACTGTCGCTGCGCAGCCGCTTCGGCCTCACCGAAGCCATCGTGATCGACTGCTCGGAGGACCGCGACGGCGCGATCATGGCCCGGATCGGCGAGGCGGCCGCCCATTTCCTCGAGGTGACGCTGCAGCCCGGTGAGGTGATCGGCGTCTCGAGCTGGAGCCAGACCATCCTGCGCATGGTCGACAACATCCACCCGATGAAGGCGGCCAAGGCGCGCTACATCGTCCAGATCCTCGGCGGCATGGGCGAGGCGTCGGTGCAGGCCCACGCCACCCAGCTCACCGCCCGCCTCGCCAAGCTGACCGGGGGCGAGCCGCGGCTGCTGCTGGTCCAGGGCATCTCGTCCTCGCGCGAGGCCAAGCTCGTCATGCTGTCCGACCCCTTCGTGCGCGAGACCATGGACCTTTTCGGCCGGCTCAGCCTCGCCATCGTCGGCATCGGCGCGGTCGAGCCCTCCGAACTGCTGGCCCGTTCCGGCAACGTCTTCTCGCGCCAGGAGATGGCGATGCTGCACGAGGCCGGCGCCGTCGGCGAGATCTCGTTCCGCTTCTACGACGCCGACGGCACGCCGGTGGAGACCCCGCTCAACGAGCGCGTCATCGGCGTCACACTCGAGGATCTGCGCAAGGCCGACCGGGTGATGGCGCTGGCCGGCGGCGCCTCGAAGACCGCGGCGATCGCCGGCGCCCTCAAGCTCGGCATCATCGACGTTCTCGTCACCGACAAGTTCACCGCGGCCCGGCTCACGGCCTGACCCCCGCACGGGGAAAGCCGCCGCCCGCCGCGTCCAAGGGAGGAAGAAGACAATGACCCGTTTCGCAGGGCGCACCGTGTTCGTCACCGGCGGCAACAAGGGCATCGGCCGCGGCATCGCCACCCGCTTCGCCCAGGAAGGCGCGAAGGTCGCCATCGCCGCCATCGAGGCCGACACGCCCGACGCCGCCGCCGCCCTCGCCGGGGAGACGGGGGCGGAAACCCTCGGCCTCGTCCTCGACGTCACCGACGCCGCCGCCGTGCGCGCGGCCTATGCCGAAGCCGAGGCCAAACTCGGGCCGGTCGCGGTCTCGGTCCAGAACGCCGGCGTCATCACCATCGCAAAGGTCGAGGACCTCACTGAGCGCGAATGGGACTTCAACCTCGACGTCAACACCAAGGGCGTCTTCCTGTGCTGCCAGGAGGCCATCCGCCGCTTCCGGGCGAGCGGAACGAAGGGCCGGCTGATCAACACCGCCTCCGGTCAGGCCCGCCAGGGCTTCATCTACACCCCCCACTACGCCGCCTCGAAATTCGGCGTCGTCGGCCTGACCCAGAGCCTCGCCAAGGAACTCGCCCGCGAGGGCATCACCGCCAACGCGATCTGCCCCGGCATCATCCACACCGAGATGTGGGACTACAACGACCGGGTCTGGGGCGCCATGCTCGGCGATTACGGCCCCGGCGAGCTGATGGCCGAATGGGTCCGCGGCATCCCGATGGGCCGCGCCGGCACCCCCGCCGAAGTCGCCGCCCTCGTCGCCTTCCTCGCCTCCGACGACGCCGCCTACATCACCGGCCAGACCATCAACGTCGACGGCGGACTGATCATGTCGTGAGGGAGCGACGGAGCGCTCGACGACGGAGCGAGGCGCCGCGCCGCCGGACCTCGGCCGACTGCCAGCCCTCGCCGGGTCTTCCGGTTTCCCGTCGACGGCGGCGGCCGCGCCCGACGGCGCTCAGCCGCCGCCCTCTCCGGTCCCCTCGTCGATGTCGGCGAGCAGGGCCTTCATCTCGGCGATCTCCCGGACCTGCGCCTCGATGATCCGGGCGGCGAGATCGCGGACCCGCGGATCCGAGAGGGTCGCTTTCTCGGAGTTGTTTATCGCGATCGAGTGGTGCGGGATCATCGACCGCATGTAGGCGGCGTCGCCGACGAGCGTCTGGCTCCGGTTCATGGTGAGGAGCACCACACCGGTCAGCGCCGCGACGGCGACGACCGCGATCTTGAGCGTCTTGCCCGGATACATTGACCACATGAAGCCGAGCATCAGCACGGTCATGACGCAGCCCATGACCAGTGAAGCCAGCAACCGGTTGATGCTGAACATGACGTGGTCGGCCGAATAGACCAGTTGATACATCAGGACGAACATGACGAGTGTCGAGGTCGCGACCATGGCGGCGAGCCGGCTCCAGCTCATCGCGCTCCCCTGATGTGATCCTTCGCGACGTTCCATGACGGGTTCCTCCGCACGCGCCCCGCCACCGAAGCAACAAGAACCGAACGGGTTCCGCCGGCGGCTCGCCCGGAGGCGGGAGCCGAAGCTGATCCAGATGGCGACGAGCATCAATCCGCCGGCCAGCAGGAAGGTCGACCGCATCCCTGTGGCGATGGCCGAGACGGTCGCGGTGGTGAACTCGTCGGTTCCGACGCCGAAGGCGAAGACGGTGCCCATCAGCGATGCCCCTGCGATCAGGCCGAGATTGCGCGACAGGCCGAGCAGTCCCGAAACCGTCCCCTGGCGGTCCCCGGGGACATCTGTCAATGCGGCCGTGGTGTTCGCAGCCTGGAACAGCTGGTAGCCGGGCGTCAGCACGATGATCGCGAGCCCGTAACCGACGACGCCCGGCAGGTACGGCACGAGCGCGAGCAGGAAGGCTCCGACCGTCAGCAGGACCAGCCCGATGGCGAGCACGCGCCCGCTTCCCCAGCCATCGACGAGACGACCCGATGGGGCGCCGGTGACGATGGAGATCGCGGGACCGAGGGCCATGACGAACCCGACATGACCCGGCTCCAGGCCGAGGCCGAGGCTGAGATAGAAGGGCCCGACCACCAGCGTCGTCATCATGACGGCGGCGACCAGCGTGTTGACGAGCAGGTTTGGCGCGAGACCGCGATCGATCACCGACCAGAGGCTTGCGGGCAGCGCCGTCGCTCTTTTTCCAGTCTCCCTCGGCAGCACGGTGACGGCGAGGATCAGGGCGAGAACCGCCGGTGGCACCTGCACCCAGAAGATGCCGCGCCATCCCGTCAGTGCGATCAGCGGGCCGCCGAGCGACGGGCCGAGCGCGGTACCCAGCGCCGAGATGGCGCCGAGAAGACCCATGGCCCGGCCGATGCGCGCCACGCTCGCCGTCCGACGCATCAGCGCCATGGCGAGGGTCATGAGAAAGGCGGCGCCGACGCCCTGCAACACTCGCGCGCCGATCAGCAGCCAGAGGTTCGGCGCGACGGCACACAGCGACGAGGCGGCGGCGAAGAGGCACAGACCCGCGGCAAGCATGGGCTTCAGGCCGTAGCGGTCACCGAGCCTGCCGGCGACGACGACGGTGATCGTGAGGGCCGCGAGATAGGCGACGACGACCGCCTGGACGTGCGCGAACGGCGCCGAGAATTCCTCGGCCAGCGTCGGCAGCGCGACGTTGGCGATGCTGGTACCGAGCGATGCCAGCAGCATCGCCATAGCCAAGGTGACCGTGACGCTTGTCTGCGCCGTCGTCGATGCTCTCGGATCCGCATGCTCCATCGTGGCGCCCTCTTGCCTGAAGTCCGGTTCGGGAGCAGACTGCCACTTCAAGTCAACTTGAGGTCAAGCATGAAATTTCTGGATATCGGAGAGGTCGCTGCGCGAAGTGGAATCAAACCCTCGGCGCTGCGCTACTACGAGGAAGCAGGGCTGATCTCCTCGGTTTCACGGCATGGTTTGCGCAGGCAGTTCACGCCCGACGTGCTGTTGCAGCTGAAGTTGATTTCGATGGGCAAACTGGCGGGATTTTCGCTCGACGAGATTGCCGGCATGTTCGGTCGCAACGGCATGCCGGACCTGCCGCGCGACGTGCTTCACCGGAAGGCCGACGAGATCGACCGGCAGATCGGCGAGTTGACCGCCTTGCGCGACACGCTCCGCCACGTCGCCAACTGCCCGGCGCCCTCGCACATGGAATGCCCGACGTTCCGTCGTCTGGTGGATGCGGCCGGTCACCGCGGCGGGAGGCGCAAGACCACGGCGAAGCTGAAATGAGGACCGGATGTGGCCACGGCACCGGTTCGACTTCGGAGCCGAGCGGACAACAGCCGGCCGGCCTACGGCCCTTGAGGTCGCCGAGATCGCGAAGTTCGGTCGGGTCGGTCCGGGTTGCGGCGGCGATCAGGATTAGACCGGACCAGCCCCGCACTGAAGCGAGCGCCTGCGGAACACGCGCCCACCCGACGCCGAGCACGACGACGTCCTGCTCGGCGGCCTGTACCGGGATGCCCGCGGACATCCCCGACCGAGATGGGCGACGACACCAGCCGACGTATCGGACCCGCGGCTGTTGCTGAGCAGGGCCCCGTGAGCGCACGGCAGAACGTGGCGCACAATCGTCGGCGCGACCATACCCGATCCGATGACTGCGACGGTCACGACGGCCTCCTGCACAACCGCATCCCGCGGCGTCGGCTCGGTGATCATCTCCCCCTTCGAGGGTCGACTTCGCCGTCCGGTCACCTGGGTCGGGGTGTACCTGTCATCCAGTGCCGACTATTTTGTCAGGAGCGGAAAGCAGGAGATCACGATGACCGAAAGGAGGTTCCAATGCGGCCTGGAGGCGGTTCTGGCCATCCTCGGCGGCAAGTGGAAGCCGCTGATCGTCTATCACCTCGCCAGCGGCTCCAAGCGCACCGGCCAGCTGCGCCGGCTCGTCACCGACGTGAGCGAGAAAATGCTGATTCAGCATCTGAAGGAGCTGGTGGAAGACGGCGTGGTTCGCCGGATCGATTTCCAGGAGGTTCCCCCGCGCGTCGAGTACGAGCTGACCGAATTCGGTCGAAGCCTGGCGCAAACGCTGGCACCCCTGTGCGCGTGGGGAACCGATCACGGAGACGAGGTGGCGACCATCGTCAGAAATCGGGCATAGGCGCGCAAATCCCCTGAGGGCCGTGCCGGATCCGGTCGGTCCTGCAAGCTGCTGGACCGCAGACAGTCCGTCGGACCGAGAGGCGATCGAACAACCCACGGCAAGAAGTGCCGGGGACCGGCCCCGGCACTGACCGTGAGTTCAGCCTGGAAGATGTTCGGGTTCGCAGTTCCCCGGCGCAAGCCGTGCAGGATCGCCCTCGTCGCTGGCAGTGCTCAGTTGCTCGATCCACATCGACCGCATGTTGTAGCAGTGGAAGGCCTTGACCTTGCCGTCCTCGACAACGAACACGTCACAGCACGGGACGTCGAACCTCTTGCCCGTGGCGGGCAGGAAGGCGCCGCCGGGAATCATGAAATCGCCTTTGTGGGTGCCCTGAAGTCTGAGCTCGACGACGACGACACCGTCGCCGGCGGAATGCACCTTCAGTAGTTCCCGGTGAAAGTCCGGAAAAGGCCTGCTGATTCCCGCGATCGGCTGACGAACCTCTGCGCCCGTCCATTTCAGTCCGGAAGGGACGTCAAGGAAATACCCGTCTTCCGCAAAGAGGGATACGAACCTGTCCAGATCCAGATTCGCGGCTTCGGCAGCCGCATAGACCTCTCTCACGACGTCTTCGTTGGTCGGCATTGTGCGTCTCCTTGCGACTGGCGCCTTGCGGCGGTGTTGCTCGGCGAGGTCAGCGCGGGCTGTCGCCAGCGGTGTCCGAACCCCTCCATCGTCCCGACGGCTATCGAGAGTCGCCCATCCCGACACCGTCGCTTCGTCCAGTTAGGAAGAGGCGCACTTTCGTTCCAGTACCGACAATTTGGTAAGTATCTGACGCGTTCGATACGGCTGACGCACGCTCCGGGCGATTGAGCCGGCGAACCTTGGCGCAGGCCAGAGGCTCTCGCCACGGGCTTCGCGGTCTGGCCCTCCGAGGGCGCAGCGGATCAGGCGCGCGGTCGCTCTCCGGGCGAGATCGGATCATGTCCCTGATCATGGTGTCGCTGCGTGGGCAGTCACCGCCGGTCGTCGGCTTGGCCGGGACGTTCGTCAGGCTGTCCTGTCCGGCAGTCCGGCGAGAGGATCATCGCCGACGGCAGATCGGTCCGAGGTTCTTCGAAACTGAAGAATATTCAATAAGATCAACTAGTATTGGCGGAGCGTGGGAACGAAAGTTCGAACTCAGAGCCAAAGGCCGCAATCGCGGCCCGGACTTTCGCCCGCTCCCGCGGAGGCGTCGAGCGAAGCGAGACTGCCGTGAGCGAAATGATGGCGGATGGGGTGGGATTCGAACCCACGGTGGGCTTGCACCCACGCCGGTTTTCAAGACCGGTGCCTTAAACCGCTCGGCCACCCATCCGTTCGCGCCGGGCCGGGAGTCGCGGGCGGGCGGCGGCGTCTGCCGTTCGCTCCCGGGCCGGCCGCCCGTCGTCGTCCGTCGCGGCATTTACGGCGCGCCGGATCGTGGCGTCAACCGCATCGGGGCCTCAGCGCACCAGCACCTTCGCCGCCTCGCGGGTCGTCGCCACCGCGCCGCCGACCTGGGCGGCCATCGCGGCGATGGCGGCGACGCTGGCCGCGATGTCGTCGACCGAGCAGGCCATGCGCTGCATGTTGGAGGAGACCTCGCGGCTGGTGATGCTCTGTTCCTCGACCGCGCCGGCGGTGGTGAGGACGCGGGAGGTGAGGTCGTCGACGGCGGTGCGGATGTCGCCGAGCGCCCCGGTGACGTCGCAGGTCAGCGACTGGACGCCGACGATCTCGGCGCCGATCTGCTCGGTCGCCCGCGCCGCCTGGTTGGCGAGGCTCTTCACCTCCTGGGCGACGACGGCGAAGCCGCGGCCAGCCTCGCCGGCCCGGGCCGATTCGATCGTCGCGTTGAGGGCGAGCAGGTTGATCTGCGCGGCGATCTCCTGGATCAGCTCGAGGATGCGCGCCATCGAGACCGTCGTCTCGGAGAGACGGCGGGTCAGATCGGCGGCGCGCACCACCTTTTCGCCGGCGAGATCGGTCGCCTGCCGCGACCGCTCCATGCTCGAGGAGATCTCCTCGACCGAGGTCGCGAGTTCCTCGCTCGCCGCGGCGATCGCCTGGACGCCGCCGCTCGCCGACCGCGCAGCCTCCGTCGAGGATCGGGTCTCGCGGACGGTGCGGTCGATCGCCTCGTCGATCTCGGCGAAGTTCGTCGAGATGATCCTGCCGAGCGAGTCGAGCAGGGCGGCCTGCTCGGTGACGTCGGTCGCGAATTTCACCACCTTGAACGGCCGCCCGGCCGCGTCGACGATCGGGTTGTAGGTCGCCTGGATGACGACGACGCGCCCGCCCTTGCCGATCCGCCGATAGCGGCCCGACTGGAATGTTCCGCCTTTCAGGCCGTCCCAGAAGTCCCGGTAGGCGCTCGCACTGCGCTCGGCCTCGGGAACGAAGATCGAATGGTGCCGGCCGACGATCTCGTCGAGGGCGTAGCCGAGGGCGGCGAGGAAGTTGGCGTTGGCGGTGAGGATGGTGCCGGAAAGATCGAACTCGATCACCGCGTTGCTCTTGTCGATCGCCGCCACGAGCCCGGCCCGTTCGGCGTCGGCCAGTATCCGCGCCGTGATGTCGGTGGCGAACTTGACGATCTTGTAGGGACGTCCGTCGCGGTCGAGCACCGGATTGTAGGACGCCTCGATCCAGACGTCGCGGCCGTCGCGGGCCCGTCGGCGGAACAGGCCGGCATGGTGGTCGCCGCGGCGCAGGCGGGTCCAGAAGTCCCGATAGTCCGCACTGGCCGCGAAGGCTTCGTCGACGAAGATGCGGTGGTGCTTTCCGCGGACGTCGGAAAGTGAATATCCCATGACCTTGAGAAAATTCTCGTTGGCTTCGAGGATCGTACCATCGAGATCGAACTCGATGATGGCCTGGACGCGGTCGAGCGCCGCAAGTTTGGCGGCGCGATCGCGGTCTTGAGAAGAGAACCAGGCCATGTTGGCGAGACGTCCTTGAAACGGGGGCTTCCACGCTCCAATCATCAGCCAAAAGTTGGTTTAGGAACCCTTAATTTCTGCAACCCGTGAAAATCACTGCCGCGGATTCTCAACCGTCCCCGACCCCCGCCCGGGCGCGGGCTCCCGACACTGGGGGTCGACCGTCGGCGGCACCCGGCCCGATGCACCGTCGTCCGCCGCCCCGCCGCCACGCGCCGTGCCGGCGACCGCTCCCGGGAAACTCCCCTCGTGATCGCGGTGTGTCGCTTCCTCGTACCGCCCCTCGCCCCGCCCGGCTTCGACGCCGGAGGACATTGCGCCCCGAAAGCGGGGCACGACGGCCGGTCCTGGTACCGAGCGGAGCTCAGAACACCCGGTCGGGCATGCGCCTCACGTGCCAGTCGCCGAAGCGTTGCGGGTAGATGTGGTAGATCAGGCGGGCCTTGCCGCCATCCGGGGCGAAGGTGTCGCCGCAATCCATCCGCATGTGCTCGTCTTCCCCGTTGCCGGCCGGCTCGAAGCGGGCGCCGTAGACGGCCCGGCACGGATAGCCCGCCTTGTGGATCCAGCGGGCCCAGAACTTGATGGTGATCGCGATCTCGTGGCGGCTCTCGGCGGCGCGCACCGGCGCGACATCGACGAGGCCCGGCACCAGCGCGAGAAGAACGACCAGGCGAAGCGATTTCAACGGCAGCCCCCCGACTTCGGTACGACCTGCGACACGACCCGCGGCGGTGGCGTGCACCGCGCGGCGGGCGCCACGCTCCACGCCAGGTCACGGCCCGGCGAGCGATGCGAGCCTGCGCAGTCCTGGCTTCGGCCCCCCGACATGGCCACCCTCTCGCCGCCCCGGCGAGGTTTCCCATGAGGTCGTGCCGAAAAGCGTAGCGCGGCGACCGGATCGCGTAAAGGACGAGGTGGAGGCCGTCCGCAATCGGCGGCGGCCGCCGGGCCGGCATCCCGGGTCACGCAACCGATCGCGCCGTCCGGTGGCGACCGGAGGACCCATTGCCGCACCCCTCGCCCGGCCGATTGCCATCCCGGCGGCCGCTCCTATCTTCAATGCGCGAAATTTCCCGAAAGAGGAGATCCAGCCCTTTCGCTCGTTCCGGACCACTTCGATCGGGCACCCCGGCGACCGCCGTTCCACGCGGCCGTCCGGGGGTAAATCCGGGGAAGCGGCGAAGGCGTGAACCGTTCAGAAGCCGTTCAGGACGAGCGCGCCATCATCGGCGCTCGTCGCACGACTTGCGCCCTTTGGCGCGGTTGCCCGGGCGCTTTGGAACGACTAGAAACTGGTGACCGGTCTCCCCGGTCGAGGAACGACAAGGAAAGCATGATGATGAAGAGTTTGGTTCTGGCCGCCCTCGCCCTCGGTCTTTCGGTGGCCGGCGCTCACGCCGAAGGCGACGCCGCCAAGGGCGAGAAGGTCTTCAAGAAATGCGCCGCCTGCCACGCCGTCGGCGAAGGCGCCAAGAACAAGGTCGGCCCGGCCCTCAACGGCGTCGCCGGATCGGTCATCGGCAAGCATCCGGAAGATTTCAACTTCTCCGCTGCTCTCAAGGAGAAGGGCGAGGCCGGCGAGACCTGGACCGACGAGAACCTCGCCGCCTGGCTGAAGAGCCCGAAGGACTTCGCCAAGGGCAACAAGATGGCCTTCGCCGGCCTCAAGAAGGACGACGAAGTCGCCGACGTTATCGCCTACCTGAAGACGTTCGACCACTGATCCCCTCGCCGGAGACCCTCGCCGCGTCGAGGGCCTGCCGGGCGGACGGGTCCGACGGTTCGATCCGGAACCGGCGATTCGATTGCGAGACCGGGCTTCGGCCCGGTCTCTTGCGTTTCGGGGCGGCCCTTCGCCGAAATGGCACGCGCGCAGGCGCAGCGGGAGGCATGGCTCCGCCTTGCCGCGCGCCGCCCGCTCAGCCGACGAAGGCGCGCTCGACCACGAAGGTCGCCGGTGCGGCGTTGGAGCCCTCGTCGAGGCCGAAGCCCTCGAGCACCGCCTTGGTGTCGCGAATCATGTCCATCGAGCCGCAGATCATCGCCCGGTCGACCTGCGGGTTCATCGGCGGCACACCGAGCAACTCGAACAGCCGGCCGCTCTGCAGCAGCGTGGTGATGCGGTCGTTGCAGACGTAGGGCTCGCGGGTCGCCGAGGTGAACAGCGCCAGCTTCTCGGCGGCGAACTCGCCGACCAGCGGATCTTCGCGGATGCCCTCGACCAGTTCCTTGGCATAGGCGAGTTCGGCGACCTCGCGGCAGGTCTGGGTCAGGATGACCTCGTCGAACTTCTCGTAGGTCTCCGGGTCGCGGATCAGCGAGGCGAAGGGGGCGACGCCGGTGCCGGTGGAGAACATGTAGAGCCGCTTGCCCGGCACCAGCGCGTCGAGCACCAGCGTGCCGGTCGGCTTCTTGCGCATCAGCACGGTGTCGCCGGGCTGGATCTTCTGCAGGTGCTCGGTCAGCGGGCCGTTCGGCACCTTGATCGAGAAGAACTCGAGTTCCTCGTCCCACGACGGGCTCGCCACCGAATAGGCCCGGTAGACCGGCTTCTCGGCGTTGGGCAGGCCGATCATCACGAATTCGCCGGAGCGGAAGCGGAAGCTCTGCGGCCGGGTGATGCGGAACTTGAACAGCCGCTCGGTATAGTGCTTGACCGAGATCACGGTCTCGGCGAAGACCCCGTCCGGGATCGGAAAGGCGGGAGCGGGCTTCGACCCGGCGTCCCCGCCCGCAGCAGACGCGTCCATAATAGTCCCTTTCGATACGACCTGTCGGCAGACGAGCCGTTGAGATATTGGTTTTCCGCGGCATTCTCAAGCCGCATCGGCCGGCGGCGCGGCGCCGCGGCCGATCCCGGCCACCGCTCCTCCTTCACGACGAACGAGACCCCATGACCTTCTCCAGCGCCCAGGGCTACGTCTCCGATCCCCGCAACGATGACGTCCTCGTTTACGTCGACGGTGCGTTCTTCCGCCGCGACGAGGCCAGGGTCTCGGTCTTCGACGCCGGCTTCGTGCTCGGCGACGGCGTCTGGGAGGGCCTGCGCCTCGTCAACGGCCGCATCGTCTCGCTCGACGCCCATCTCGACCGCCTGTTCGAGGGCGCCGGCGCCATCGCGCTCGACCTCGGCCGCAGCCGCGAGGAGATCGTCGCCGCGATCGAGGAGACGCTGGCGAAGAACGGCATGACCGACGGCGCCCACATCCGCCTGATGGTGACCCGCGGCCTCAAGGCGACGCCGAACCAGGACCCGCGCTTCACCATCGGCAGGGCCACGCTCGTCATCGTCGCCGAATACAAGGCGCCCAAGCCCGAGGCCTGGGACAAGGGCCTGACCCTCTTCACCTCGACGATCCGCTGCTCGACCCCGGACGTCTTCGACCTCCGCCTCAACTCCCACAGCCGGCTCAACTTCATCCAGGCGCTGATCCAGGCGCTGGCGGCCGGCGCCGACGAGGCGCTGATGCTCGACCGGGACGGCTTCGTGGCGAGCTGCAACTCGACCAACTTCTTCATCGTCCGCCGCGGCGAGCTGTGGACCTCCACCGGTCGCTGCAACTTCAAGGGCATCACCCGGGCGAAGATCATCGAGCTCTTCGCCGCGGCCGGCGGCACGGTGCGCGAGACCGACTTCACCCTCGCCGAGACCTACGCCGCCGACGAGGCCTTCGTCACCGGCACCCTCGGCGGCGTCACCCCGGTCGCCCGCATCGACGGGCGCCCGATCGGCGACGGCAAGGCCGGACCGGTGACGCGCCGCATCGCCGGCCTCTACGCCGACTACGTCGCCGGCTGACGCCGGATCGCGACACGATCCGCCGTCCCCCTACCCGCTCACGGCTCGCGCACCGCCACGATCTGGAAGGTGTGCAGCAGGCCGTCGTCTTCCTTGATCGAGACGTATTCGCCGGCGACGAACCGCTCGGCGTCGAAACGGAAGGCGGCTTCGTCGTCGGTGTCGTCGCTCTTGTCGTAGTCGATTTTCCAGTGGCCGCCGCGGGTGCGGGTCAGGAGGCCGATGCGGTCGTCCTCGTCCTGGCGGAACCGGCGCACCCGGCAGGCCGCCTTGTGCTCCTTGAAGGCCTCGACATCGATCGACCCGTCGTCGCCGAGCGGCAGCAGGAAGTCGTAGCCGTGGGCGCGGTCGCCCTGCGGATGGCCCTTCTCGCGGGCGAGTTCCAGCTTCACGTGGCGGAAGGCGGGGGGCAGCTTCGTCATGGATCCTCCTTCGCGGGGCCTCTTCGGCCCTCGTCGTCGCGACGATGTCACGGGTGATGCGATCACCGCATTGACCTGCGTCATCGGGAGGATATGGGGAACGGGCGCGCCCTCGTCACCGGTCGGCGCCGCGCCTTTCGAGGCCCGGCCCGCGACGTCCCCGCGGGGGGACGACCACGGGCGCCGCCTCACTCCTTCTTGTCGAACGGATTGGCTCCGCCCGACTTGACGTGGAGGCGGATCGGCACGCCCGGCATCTCGAAGGTCTCGCGCAGGCCGTTGACGAGATAGCGACGGTAGGAATCCGGGACCGCGTCGGGCCGGGTGCAGAACACGACGAAATGCGGCGGGCGGGTCTTCGCCTGGGTCATGTAGCGCAGCTTGAGCCGGCGGCCGGAGACGGCGGGCGGCGGATGATGCTCGAGCAGCGCCGCCAGCCAGCGGTTGAGCCGGCCGGTCGAGACGCGGGTGTTCCAGAGGTCGTAGGCGGAAACGCAGGCGTCCATCAGCTTGTCGAGGCCGTGGCCCGTCTTGCCGGAGAGCGCGACGAGCGGCATGCCGCGCACCTGCGGCAGCAGCCGGTCGGCCTCCTCGCGCAATTCGCGGAACTTGGCGGCGCGATCCTCGATCAGGTCCCACTTGTTGAGGCCGATCACCAGCGCCCGCCCCTCGCGCACCACGAGATCGGCGATCTGCAGATCCTGCTTCTCGAAGGGGATCGTCGCGTCGAGCAGGACGACGACGACCTCGGCGAATTTCACCGCCCGGATCGCGTCGGCGACCGAGAGCTTCTCGAGCTTCTCCTGGACCCGGGCCTTGCGTCTGAGGCCGGCCGTGTCGAACATCTTGATCTCGCGCTCGCGCCAGACCCAGTCGACCGCGATCGAATCGCGGGTGATGCCGGCCTCCGGCCCGGTCAGCAGCCGGTCCTCGCCGATCAGGCGGTTGATGAGGGTCGACTTGCCGGCGTTGGGCCGACCGCAGACGGCGATGCGCAGCGGGCGCAGCGGATCGTCGCCGATCGCGTTGCCCTCCTCGTCGAGCTCGACGCCGGTGACGGCTTCGTCGAATTCGGCAGCCGCCGCCTCTTCTCCGTCGTCGTCGTCACCGAGCGCCGCGAAGGCTTTCGACAGCGCCTCGTAGAGGTCGGAGAGGCCCTCACCGTGCTCCGCCGACAACGGCACCGGGTCGCCGAGGCCGAGGGCGAAGGCCTCGTAGATGCCGCCTTGCCCGGCCCGGCCCTCGGCCTTGTTGGCGATGAGGATCACCGGACGCTCGGTGCGCCGGGCGATCGAGGCGAAATGCTCGTCCATCGGCGTCAGCCCGGCGCGGGCGTCCATCACGAAGAGGATCACGTCGGCCTCGGCGAGGGCCGCCTCGGTCTGCGCGGTCATCCGCCCGGCGAGGCTGGTCGGATCGGCCTCCTCGAGGCCGGCGGTGTCCATCACCTGGAAGCGCAGGTCGCCGAGTTTCGCATCGCCGAGGCGGCGGTCGCGCGTCACGCCGGGCGTGTCGTCGACGATCGCGAGCTTCTTGCCGACGAGGCGGTTGAAGAGGGTCGACTTGCCGACGTTGGGGCGGCCGACGATGGCGACGACTGGGGTCATGGATTTCTGGTCCGGGTGGACCGCCTCGTTTCAAATGGAAGCAGCCGGCGCGGGCCGGCTGCCTCGGTCGTTTCCTTGAAGCGTCGCCGGTGCGGCGCCGCTCACCGCAGGGCGAGCATCGTGCCGTTGCCGCCGAGAACGAGGATCGTCCCGCCGGAGGCGACCGGCGACAGCACGCCCTCGACGCCGATCGACGTCACCTGCTCGATCGTGCCGCGGGCGGCGTCGACCACGGCGAGCCGGCCGTCGACCGAGACGAACAGCAGCTTGCCGCCGGCCAGCAGCGGCCCGGCCCAGGTGGTGCGCTTGGCGTCGGGCGCGGGCGGCAGCGGGCTCGCCCACAGGATCTGGCCGTTCTGGCGGTCGAGTGCCATCGCCCGGCCGTCGAGGTCGACGAGGAACAGCGAACCACCCGAGACGACGGGCGTGTGGGCGCTGCCGACCGTGCGGTCCCAGATCCGCTCGCCGCTGGCGGCGCGGGCGGCGACGATGCGCCCGCCGACGCCGGTGCCGTAGAGCACGCCATCGGAGACCACCGGGCTCGCCGAGGCGTCGCCGAGGCCGGCGACGGCGAGCGAGCGGCTGCCCCCGGCGACCGAGACGGTCCACTTCTGGCTGCCGTCGGCCGCCGACAGGGCGACGACGTCGCCGGTCGAGGTCGGTACGAACACAGTGTCGCCGACCACGGCCGGGCTCGTCGACGACAGCAGGCCGGCGGAGGCGCCGCTGGTCTCGATGGTCCAGGCGACGGCGCCGCTCGCAAGATCGAGGGCGGTGACGGAGTTGGTGCGGCTGACGACGTAGACCCGGTTGCCGGCGATCGCCGGGGCGGTCCGCGCAGGGGCGTCGAGCTTGGCCGACCACAGCTGGCTGCCGGAGGCCGCGTCGAGGGCGACGACGGTGCCGTAGCCGGTCGAGGCGACGACCCGGCCGGACGACACCGCGACGCCGCCGCCCGAGACGACGGCGCTCTCGCCCTCGGCGGCGACGCTGCGCCGCCAGAGGCGGCCGCCACCATCGACCGAGGTCGCCGTCACGACGGCGTTGGGCGAATAGACGAAGGCGACGCCGCCGGAGACGACCGGCCGCGCGGCCATGCGCTGGCCCGGTCCGCCGAAGCCGTAACCGCCGCCGGAGGAGGTCTCGCCGACGCGCGAGGACCACGCCCGGGAGAAGGAGCCGGAGAAGGCGACGTTGCCCGGGTCGTTGGCCGGTCCGCCTCCGGCCTGCGACCAGTCGCCGACGGAACGCGGGGCGGCGACCGAGGCGGCCCTGCCGGCGGCTTCGGCCGCGACGCGGTCGGGTAGCAGCGAGCGGCGTTCGCCCGGAAGCGGCACTTCCTCGCGCTTGAACGGGTTGAGGTCGGAAATGCCGTCGACCCCACCACCGCAGCCGGAGAGCCCGAGCCCGGCGGCGAGAAGGCAGAGGGCGAGGACGCCCCGGCCGCCGCGCCGTTCCGCTTGCACCGTCGTCATGAACCGGACCCTTCCTTTTCGGCATCCTCGGCCGGCCCGATCCGGCCGACCACCACGGTGAGGAGAATCTCCGCCCGCGAGCGCAGGTCGCCGGGCGTGTCGTCGGCGGCGACCAGCGCCGACAGCGTGTCGCGCGCCTCCTGCCACTGCTCGGCCCGGATCGCCGAGACCGCGAGCAGTTCGGACGCCGCCGCCTTCCACGGGTTACCATCGGCGAGCAGAGGCGCCAGCCGGTCCTTGAAGGCGGCGTGGTCCTCGTCGTCGACGGCGATCATCGCCCCGCGCAAACGGGCGAGATCGCGCTGGCCGGAGGAGAGGCCGCCGTCGGACGCGAGGGCGGAATACGCCTCGAGCGCCGCGGCGCCGTCGCCCCCGGCGGCGAGTTCCGCCGCACGCCGGAATTTCGCCAGCACCGCATAACCCGAAGGCGCATCGGCGGCGATCGCGGCGAAGGCCTCGGCCGCGGCGGCGTGATCGCCGGTCTCGGCGAGCTGGACGGCGTCGAGGTAGCGATCGGCCGCGGCGGCCGCCTGCTGCCCGCGCCAGTATTCCCAGCCGCGCCAGCCCGCCGTCGCGAGGACGACGAGCACGGCGAGGGCGATGATGTAGACGCCGAAGCGCGCCCAGAAGCGGTTCAGCCTGTCGCGACGGAGATCTTCTGAAACTTCGTTGAAGAGATCGACCATGGTCTCGACCGGCTCGCCCTGGCCCCGAGGACCCTTGCGACCGGTGCTTCCTTCCCGGCTTGTCTTGTCGTGCGCGACCACCGGATGTCCGGCCGGCCGCAATGGATCCGCAGCCCTGCCCGAGCGCTGCGAAGCCCGCTTATCCTGCCGTTTACAGCTTTTGTGAGGCCGCGCCAACAGCGCCCGGTGCCGCGTGCGCAGAAAGATCGGGGAAACCGCCCCGCGCCCGGTGGTTCGATCCGCCGGACCCGGGGATCGGGAGGCGCCAACTCATCTTTCCGGAGGGACGAGATCGTTCGCGTTTCTCCTCGATCGACCCTCGCCCGCCTCGTCATCAAGCGGCGGCTCGGTCGACCTGTCGACCGGCGACACCCATCGACGGCTTGACCGCCGCGGATAGTTCTATAAATCTCGATATATGGAATCTTCTTACGCCGCCGGGCGAGGCGGCCAACGTCCCGGAGACCCGCCATGTCGGACCCCGTCTACAACGTGCTCTTCCTCTGCACCGGCAATTCCGCCCGCTCGATCCTCGCCGAGAGCATCCTCACGCGCGACGGCGGCGGGCGGTTCCGGGCGTTTTCCGCCGGCAGCCAACCGCGCGGCGAGGTCAACCCCTTCGCGCTGAAGGTGCTGTCGTCCTACGACTATCCGGTCGAGGGATTTCGCTCCAAGAGCTGGGAGGAATTCGCCCTTCCCGGCGCTCCGCAGATGCATTTCGTCTTCACCGTCTGCGACGACGCCGCCGGCGAGGCCTGTCCGGTGTGGCCGGGCCAGCCGATGACGGCGCATTGGGGCATCGAGGATCCGGCCCGGGTCGAGGGCACCGACCTCGTCAAGGAGGCGGCCTTCGTCACCGCCTTCCGGCAGATGCGCAACCGCATCTCGGTCTTCACTTCGCTGCCGATCTCCAGTCTCGACCGGCTGGCGCTCGGCAACCGGCTTCGCGCGATCGGCCAGCTTCCCGGCGGCAGCGGGTCGTCGAGCGACGTCGCCTGAGCCGGCGCGTCGGACCTCGGACTTTGCCGGGCGGCGGCCCCCGCGCCGCCGCCGCGGCCCGCCGGGCGATTCGACCACGGAACGACAATCGATCTGCGTGGCCCATCCGGACGTTGCCCGGGACCGTGTTTTCGGTCCTAATGACCCTCGATTGCCCATCATGCGTCTTCGAGGTCCGCCATGTCGTCCGTCGCCGCGGAAGCCGCGCCGTCCTACGTCTCGCTCCTTCCGGGCGACCCCGCGCCCTGGTTTCGCCAGCGGTCGACCAGCAACCCCCGTCACGTCTTCGACACCGCCGCCGGCCGCTACATCGTGCTCGGCTTCTTCGCCACCGCCGGCGACCCTGTCGGCAAGGCGACCGTGGACTGGCTGACGGAGAACCGCGCGCTGTTCGACGACGAGCGCATCACCTTCTTCGGCGTCAGCGTCGACCCGCAGGACGAAGCGAGCGGCCGCGTCGCGGCGATGACGCCCGGCATCCGTCATTTCTGGGATTTCGACGGCGAGGTCAGCCGGCTCTACGGCGCTGCGCCCGGCAACGCCGAGCCGGGGGCGAGCGGCGTCGCCTACCGCCGGATGTGGGTGGTGCTCGACCCGACCCTGCGCGTCGTCGCCGTTCTGCCCTTCACCCCGGACGGCGGCGACCGCCCCCGCCTCGCGGACTTTCTCCAGCGCCTGCCCGACCCCTCCCGTTTCGCCGGCGTCGAATTGCAGGCGCCGATCCTCTACCTGCCCAACGTCTTCGAGCCGGCCGCCACCTCATCGGCCTCTACGAACAGCATGGCGGCGAGGAATCGGGCTTCATGCGCGAGATCGACGGCCGCACCGTCCTCGTCAACGACGCCTCCCACAAGAAGCGCAAGGACTATACGGTCGAGGACCCGGCGCTGATCCGCCAGATCCAGAGCCGGATCCTGCGCCGCATCGTCCCCGAGATCCAGAAGGTCCACCAGTTCAAGGTGACGCGGATGGAGCGTTACATCGTCTCCTGCTACGCCGCCGAGGACGGCGGCCACTTCCGCGCCCACCGCGACAACACAACCCGCGGCACCGCCCATCGCCGCTTCGCCGTCTCGATCAACCTCAACGACGCCTTCGAAGGAGGCGAGGTCTCCTTCCCCGAATACGGCCCGCGCAGCTTCAAGGCGCCGCCCGGCGGCGCCGTGGTGTTCTCCTGCTCGCTGCTCCACGCCGTCTCGCGCGTGACCAGCGGCCGGCGCTACGCCTTCCTGCCCTTCGTCTACGACGACGCCGCCGCGAAGGTGCGCGAGGCCAACAACGCCTTCCTCGGCGACGGCATGGGCACCTACAAGGCCTGACCCCGGGGCGCCCCCCTCGCCGCTCGCCCGCCGCGGCAACGCTCGCCGCCCGGCGACGGCGCGGGCTCCGCTGACCGGCACCGGGCGCGTCCGAATGGGGCTATTCGCCCGGCCCTATGCCCTCTATTGGCCGGCGCCCGGTTCCCGCCCGCCGGCCCTCTCCGCCATTCTGCGGCCGATGTCGGCACGCGCCGAAACTGGTGGAGAGAAAATCACCATGCTGATGCACCACCTGCTCGAACGGGCGGCCGAGCGGGTGCCCGGCAGGATCGCCCTGCACTGGGTCGACCGCGACCGCTCGCTGACCTATGGCGAGGCCGTCGCCGCCATGGAGAAGATGGCCGGTGCGCTCCACGGCCTCGGCGTCCGGCCGGGCGACCGGGTCCTGATCTTCGCCCACAACGGGCTCGACTATCTCGTCGCGATGCTCGGCATCTGGCGGATCGGCGCGATCGCGGCGCTGGTCAACGTCCGCTATGCCGACGACCTCGCCTATTACCTCGCCGACCACACCCCCGCCGTCGTCGTCTACACCCACGACATGGAAGCCCCGGTCAAGGCCGCCGCGCGGACGGCCGGCTGCGTGCGCCACCTCGTCTGCATGGACGGGCCGCAGGACGGCGCCTTCGCCCTCGACGCGTTGCTGGCCGCCGCCCCGCCGCCGCCGCCCGACCCGGGCGAGGCGAGCGCTGTCGCCCATCTCTCCTACACCTCCGGCACGACGGGACGGCCGAAGGGCGCCTGCCTCGCCCACGAGCCGACCGTGCGCGCCGCCCGCTGCATCGGCGAGCGGCTGCGCCTTCGCGGCGGCGACCGCAGCTTCGGCCCGACGGCGCTCTCCAGCTCCTATCAGCTCGTCGCCAACCTGCTGCCGGGCCTCGCCGCCGGTGCCACCGTGTCCGTCATGGGCCGCTGGACCCGCACGGCCGGCTGGGAGGCGCTGGAGCGGGCCGGCGCCAGCCTCTTCGTCGGCAACCCGGTGGTGCTCTGCGACCTTCTCGACGAATCGCGCGCCCGCGGCCGCCTGCCCTCGCCGCTGCGCTGCGCCGTCTCCGGCGGCGGCCCGGTGCCGGCGGCCCTCAAGCGAGCCTTCCGCGACGACCTCGCCCTGCCGCTGGTCGAGAGCTACGGCCAGAGCGAACTCGGCGGCTTCTTCGCCCTCGGTTATCCCGAACTCGAGCCCGACGACGACAAGCTGCCGCGGATCGGCCCGCCGCTGCCCGATCGCGAGACCATGATCCTGACGTCGGCCGGCACCCGCGCCCCGGTCGGCACCGTCGGCGAGATCGCGCTCGCCGGTGGCTGCATGACCGGCTACTGGGGCCGGCCCGAGAAGACCGCCGAAGCGATCCGCGGCGGCGTGCTCTTGTCCGGCGATCTCGGCGTCATGGACACCCACGGCTGCATCAGCCTGCGTGGCCGGCGCTCCGAACTCGTCACCGTCGACGGCGTCGACTGGTTTCCGCGCGACGTCGAGGAGGCGCTCGGCGATCTCGACGGCGTCGCCCTCGCCGCCCTCGTCGGCGTCGGCCCGGCGCACGCCATCCGCCCGGTCGCCTTCGTCACCGCCCGGCCCGGCGCCGTCCTCGACCCGGCGGCGATGAAGGCGGCGATCGCCGGCCGCCTGCCCTACGACCTCGCCCCGCTCACCATTCTCCTCGCCCCGGACCTACCGATGACGCCGACCGGCAAGATCGCCAGGGCGACCCTCGCCGAAACCGCGAAAGCCGCCTCATGACCGACCGCTTCTCCTGGTGGGATCTTTCCACCGCCGACTTCTCCGCCCGCGACCTCTCGCGCACCGTCGTCGTCCTGCCGGTCGGCGCCGTCGAGCAGCACGGGCCGCACCTGCCGGTCAGGGTCGATGCCGCGATCAACGCCGGCATCCTCGCCCGTGCGCTCGACCTCCTCGCCGACGACGCCGACGTTCTGGTGCTGCCGCCGCTGCCCTACGGCAAGTCGGACGAGCATCTCGCCTTTCCGGGCACCCTCGCCCTCTCCGGCGAGACGCTGCGCCGGGTCTGGCTCGAGATCGCCGCGAGCGTGAAGCGCGCCGGCGCCCGGCGGCTGGTGTTCTTCAATTCGCACGGCGGCCAGATGGCGCTGATGGACATCGCCTGCCGCGACATCCGCATCGCGCACGGCATGCTCGCCGTCGCCTGCTCGTGGTTCCGCATCGCCGACCTCGGCGACCTCTTCCCCGCCGCCGAGATCGACCACGGCATCCACGGCGGCGACATCGAGACCAGCGTGATGCTGGCCCTGCACGGCGACCTCGTCGCCATGGACAGGGCGGAGGACTTCGTGCCGCTGACGGTGGAGATCGAGGCTTCCGGCAGCAGCCTCACCGCCGAAGGCAAGGTCGGCTTCGGCTGGCAGGCCCAGGACCTCCACCCCGCCGGCGTCTGCGGCAACGCCGCCGCCGCGACGACCGAGAAGGGCGAGGCGGTGATCGCCCGGGCGGCAAGCGCCTTCGCCCGGCTGATCGAGGACGCGGGGAGGTTCGACGTCGACCGGCTGACGGCTAGGACACGGTTCTCGGACTGACGGGACGCAGCAATGCCCCCCTTCCGGCCGGCCCCCCGTCCTCTTCGAGGCATTCGGGGAATGACGGCGGAGAGGCTTTTCCGGGTGCCGCAGGTCAGGGTGCCGCAGGACGCCCAGAGAGCGCAACTCACCGAGGTGCGCCCCTTCCCTCCATCTGAACCTCGCCTCCGTGGCCTGCACACCGCGACACCCTCCGGGAGGCCTTGCCCTGCACCGGATCGCCCAACGAAAAAGGGCGACCCGTAGGCCGCCCCTTTCAAGAATCCGAGCCGATGAAGGCCGCGGGGATCAGGCCGCCTCGGCCTCGTCGCCCGATTCGGCTTCCATGCGGGCGCGATCGACGGCGCCCTTGGCCGAGGTGTCGCGGTCGACGAACTCGATCACGGCGACGGCGGCGTTGTCGCCGTGGCGGAAGCCGGCCTTGAGGATGCGGGTGTAGCCACCCTGCCGATCCTTGTAGCGCGGGCCGAGCACGTCGAAGAGCTTCTTCACGAGGGGCTCGTTGCCGATCTGGGCGATCGCCTGGCGGCGGGCGTGCAGGTCGCCGCGCTTGCCGAGGGTGATCAGCTTCTCGACGATCGGACGCAGGTCCTTCGCCTTCGGCAGGGTGGTGACGATCTGCTCGTGCTCGATCAGCGAAGCCGCCATGTTGGCGAACATCGCCATGCGGTGATCCGAGCGGCGGTTGAACTTGCGGCCGGCGTTACCGTGACGCATGACCTTCTCCTTGAGACTTCTCTATCGGGCGATGCTGCCGGCGGCGCCGGTGTTTTCGCCCGTCAAACAGGGAAAGCCGGCGGCGGGCCGCCGGTCGATGGGTCTTGAACCGCCACTCAGTAGTGGTGGTCCTCGTAACGCTTGGCGAGCTCTTCGATGTTCTCCGGCGGCCAGTTCGGCACTTCCATGCCGAGGTGCAGGCCCATCTGCGCCAGAACTTCCTTGATCTCGTTGAGCGACTTGCGGCCGAAGTTCGGCGTGCGGAGCATCTCCGCCTCGCTCTTCTGGATCAGATCGCCGATGTAGACGATGTTGTCGTTCTTCAGGCAGTTGGCCGAACGCACCGACAGCTCGAGCTCGTCGACCTTCTTGAGCAGCGCCGGGTTGAAGGCCAGCTCCGGAACGCTCTCGATCTTCTGATCGCGCTCGGGCTCCTCGAAGTTGACGAAGATCGACAGCTGGTCCTGCAGGATGCGCGCGGCGTAGGCCACCGCGTCCTCGGGCTTCAGCGCGCCGTTGGTCTCGACCGTCATCGTCAGCTTGTCGTAGTCGAGAACCTGGCCCTCACGGGTGTTCTCGACCTTGTAGCTGACCTTGCGCACCGGCGAGTAGACGCTGTCGACCGGGATGAGGCCGATCGGGGCGTCCTCGGGGCGGTTGCGCTCCGAGGAGACGTAGCCCTTGCCGGTGTCGACGGTGAACTCGATGCGGATCTCGGCACCCTCGTCCAGCGTGCAGATGACGTGGTCGGGGTTGAGGATCTCGACGTCGCCGACGGTCTGGATGTCGCCGCCCGTCACAGCGCCCGGACCCTGCTTGCGCAGGACCATGCGCTTGGGGCCCTGCCCGAGCATCTTGACGGCGATTTCCTTGATGTTGAGGATGATGTCCGTCACGTCCTCGCGCACGCCGGCGATCGAGGAGAACTCGTGGAGGACGCCGTCGATCTGGACGGCCGTCACCGCCGCGCCCTGCAGCGACGACAGCAGGATGCGGCGCAGCGAGTTGCCGAGCGTCAGGCCGAAGCCCCGCTCGAGCGGCTCGGCGACGATCGTCGCGATGCGCTTGTCGGACGCGTCGACCTGAACCTCGAGCTTGTTCGGCTTGATCAGCTCTTGCCAGTTCTTCTGGATCGTCACGATCTGGTCCCTTTCATGCTGCGTTTCGGCCCGGAGGAGCGGAGCGGAAGGCCCGCCGCTCTACGATCCGTCGGTGCCGGGGCCGCCCGGGCCGGATGCCCGGGTAGCCCGTCCGTTCACATTCGCCTCAGACGCGGCGACGCTTGCGCGGACGGCAGCCGTTGTGCGGGATCGGCGTCACGTCGCGGATCGACGTCACCGTGAAGCCGGCCGCCTGGAGGGCGCGAAGCGCCGATTCGCGGCCCGAACCCGGACCGCAGACTTCGACCTCGATGGTGCGCACGCCGTGCTCGGCCGCCTTGCGGGCGGCGTCCTCGGCGGCCATCTGCGCCGCATAGGGGGTCGACTTGCGCGAGCCCTTGAAGCCCATGGTGCCGGCCGACGACCACGAGATCGCGTTGCCCTGGGCGTCGGTGATCGTGATCATGGTGTTGTTGAACGAGGAGTTCACGTGGGCGATGCCCGAAGAGATGTTCTTGCGCTCGCGGCGGCGAACGCGGGTTTCCTTGGCCATGTCGGTCCTCTTGCCTGTTCGATCTCGTCACCGCCGTAATTCCAGCGGCTCCACCGGCATCGCAAGCCCTTGCGACGTGCCGGAACTTCATGAAACCCGAACAGCGCCGCCCCGTGAGGCTCACGGGGGCGACGCCGGAAATGCTCGGGGTGTGCGCGCCGGCCGCGGCCGCGCGCCGCCATCGGCCGAAGATTACTTCTTCTTGCCGGCGATGGCCTTCGCCGGACCCTTGCGGGTGCGGGCGTTGGTGTGGGTGCGCTGGCCGCGCACCGGGAGGCCGCGACGATGACGCAGGCCGCGGTAGCAGCCGAGGTCCATCAGACGCTTGATGTTCATCGAGACTTCGCGACGCAGATCGCCCTCGACGAGATAGTCGCGGTCGATGATCTCGCGGATCTGCAGCACTTCCGCGTCGGTCAGTTCGTTGACGCGGCGGGCTTCGTCGATGCCGACCTTCTCGACGATCTCGGACGCGAACTTCGCGCCGATGCCGTGGATGTACTGCAGCGCGATGACGACGCGCTTGCCGGTCGGGATGTTGACGCCTGCGATACGGGCCACTTGTCTGTTCTCCTGTCGTCGCGGGAGATCGTCCGATCCGCCGCTCCCTCCCCGCTCCGGTGCACCGGCGGGAGGTTCAAACCACTGTCATGAGCGCCGCCGCCCGCGTCCATCCGGTCCACGGGCCGAGCCACATGCATCATTGGGAATTGGAGCCGCTTCATAAACGCAAGGTCGCCGTCCGTCAACCTCGCGCACCGTGAAATCGGCGCCGTTCGCTCAGTTGCCGACGGTCTGGGAAAGAATCCCCTCGATCGCCGCCGTGACCTCGTCCATCGAGGCCATGCCGTCGACGGTCTTCACCAGGCCCTTCTGCGAATAATAGGGCACCAGTTCCGCCGTCATGGCGTGAAAGTCCTTCATCCGCCGCAGGAACACCTCCGGGGTGTCGTCCTTGCGCACCGGCTGGCCGGCGGCCCGGGCATCGGCGGCCCGCTTCTCGATCCGGTCGACCAGCTTCGATTCGTCGACCTCGAAGGCGATCACGGCGTCGATCGCCAGCGACCGCTCGGCGAGCAGGCCGTCGAGGGCGTCGGCCTGGGCACGGGTGCGCGGGAAGCCGTCGAGCACGAAGCCCTTCGCCGCGTCCGGCTGATCGATTCGCTCGGCGATGATGCCGATCACGATCTCGTCGGAGACGAGTTGTCCCGCCTCCATCACCGCCTTGGCCTTGAGGCCGATCTCGGTCCCCGCGGCGACGGCGGCGCGCAGCATGTCTCCGGTCGAGAGCTGCACGATGCCGTGGGCCGCCACCAGCCGTTCCGCCTGGGTGCCCTTGCCCGCACCCGGCGGCCCGAGAAAAATCAGCCTCATCTCTTCTTCCCCCGCAACTTGGCCTTCCTGACCAGCCCCTCGTACTGATGGGCCAGCAGATGCCCCTGGACCTGGGACACGGTGTCCATCGTGACGCTGACCACGATGAGCAGCGACGTCCCTCCGAAATAGAACGGAACGCCGGTCGCGGAAATGAGAAATTCGGGCAACAGGCAGACGAGGACGAGATAGATCGCCCCGATCACCGTGATCCGCGTCAGTACGTAGTCGATGTACTGCGCCGTCCGCTCGCCCGGCCGGTAGCCGGGGATGAAGCCGCCGTGCTTCTTCAGATTGTCCGCCGTGTCCGTCGGATTGAACACGATGGCAGTGTAGAAGAAGGCGAAGAAGATGATGAGCGCGGCATAGAGCAGCATGTAGAGCGGCTGGCCGTGGCCGAGCAGGGTCGTCATGGTCTGCAGGAAGCCGCTGCCGGCGCCGCCCGAGAAGCCCGCGATGGTGGCCGGAACCAGCAGCAGCGAGGACGCGAAGATCGGCGGGATCACGCCGGCGGTGTTGAGCTTGAGCGGCAGGTGCGAGGATTCGCCCTGGAACATCCGGTTGCCGACCTGGCGCTTGGGATACTGGATCAGCAACCGGCGCTGGGCGCGCTCGACGAAGACGATGAAGGCGATGACGACCGCGGCGAGAATCAGCATGCCGATGATGATCGGCGTGGCCAGCGCCCCCTGGCGGCCGAGCTCCAGCGTGCCGGCGAGAGCGGTCGGCAGACCGGCGACGATGCCGGCGAAGATGATCAGCGAGATGCCGTTGCCGATGCCGCGCGAGGTGATCTGCTCGCCGAGCCACATCAGGAACATGGTGCCGCCGACGAGGGTGATCGTCGCGGAGACGCGGAAGGCGAAGCCCGGATCGAGCACGATCGAGCCCGAGTTCTCGAGACTGATCGCGATGCCGTAGGCCTGGACGACCGCCAGCAGCACGGTGCCGTAGCGGGTGTACTGGTTGATCTTCTTGCGCCCGGCCTCACCCTCCTTCTTGAGGGCCTCGAGGGTCGGCACGATCGAGGTCATCAGCTGGATGATGATCGAGGCCGAGATATACGGCATGATGCCGAGGGCGAAGATCGCCATGCGGCCGACGGCGCCGCCGGCGAACATGTTGAACAGGCCGAGAATGCCGCTCTGCTGCTGCTCGAAGGCCTGGCGGAGGGCGTCGAGGTCGATGCCGGGCAGCGGAATGTAGGTTCCGAGGCGGTAGATCACCAGCGCCCCGAGGGTGAACCAGATCCGCTTCTTCAGCTCGGTCGCCTTGGCGAAGGCGCCGAAATTCAGGTTGGCGGCGAGTTGTTCAGCTGCCGATGCCATGGATGACGCTCCGATCACGCATCAGACGCCGGGCAAGGGCGAAGTCGGCCCGGCGATCACGTTCCTCGCTTTGAGCACATTCCGGGCGCGGTTCCAAACCCCTGCCGAAAACTTTTCGTCATCGCCGCGACGGCGGCCCGACGATCGGCGCGGAACCGGCCCGTACCCCCTCCCCGCGCCGGCGGCGGCGTGGGGGAGCGGCATCGCGAGGGTGCGAAAAAGACGCAAGGCGGGCCTCGTTCGACGAGGCCCGCCTTGCTTGTGAAACCGATCAGGCTTCGGCGCTGGCGCCGAGGATCGTGACCTGGCCGCCGGCCTTCTCGACCGCCTCGACCGCCGAGCGCGACGCGCCGGCGACCTCGAAGGCGACCTTGGCCGTCAGCTCGCCGTCGGCGAGGAGGCGCACGCCGTCCTTGACCCGGCGCAGGACGCCGGCCGCCTTCAGCGCCTCGACCGTCACCACCGCGTCGGCGGCGAGCTTGCCGGCGTCGATCGCCTGCTGCACGCGGCCGAGGCTGACCGTGTTGAAGTCCTTGGCGAAGATGTTGGTGAACCCGCGCTTCGGCAGACGGCGATGCAGGGGCATCTGGCCGCCTTCGAAACCCTTGATCGACACGCCGGTGCGGGACTTCTGACCCTTGACGCCACGACCCGCGGTCTTGCCCTTGCCGGAGCCGATGCCCCGGCCGACGCGCATCCGGTTCTTGGTCGCGCCTTCGTTGTCTTTGATCTCGTTGAGCTTCATGACTCTCACCCGGCGCTTCAGACCTCGTCCACGATGCGGACGAGATGCTGTACGGATCTGATCATACCGCGGACGGCCGGAGTGTCCTCCAGCGTGCGGCGGCGATGCATCTTGTTGAGGCCGAGGCCGACCAGCGTCGCGCGCTGGTCGGACGGACGGCGGATCGGGCTGCCGATCTGCTCGACCGTGATCGTCTTGCCCTCAGTCTTCTCGGTGGCCATAGGTATTCACCTCGTCCAGAACTTCAAGGGACCGACCGTCTCACGCCTCGGCGGAGACGGCGTCCGGATCGACGTCGCGGCGACGCGACTGGATCGCCGACACCTTCAGGCCGCGGCGGGCCGCGACCGAGCGCGGGCTGTCCTCGCGGGCCAGGGCGTCGAAGGTCGCGCGGACCATGTTGTAGGGGTTCGACGAGCCGAGCGACTTCGAGACGATGTCGTGGATGCCGAGGGCTTCGAACACGGCGCGCATCGGGCCGCCGGCGATGATGCCGGTACCGGCCGGAGCGGCGCGCAGGACGACCCGCCCCGCACCCCAGCGACCGTTGGTGTCGTGGTGCAGGGTCCGACCCTCGCGCAGCGGGACGCGAACGAGGTTGCGCTTGGCCGCCTCGGTCGCCTTGCGGATCGCCTCGGGCACCTCACGGGCCTTGCCGTGACCGTAGCCCACCCGGCCCTTCTGGTCGCCGACGACGACGAGCGCCGCGAAGCCGAAGCGCCGGCCGCCCTTCACCACCTTCGCCACGCGGTTGATATGGACGAGACGATCGACGAACTCGCTGTCGCGCTCTTCGCGGTCTCGGGTATTCCGTTCACGTTCAGCCATGGTACCTGTCTCTTCTTAACCGTGAGCCGCCGGGCGGTCTGTCGGGCTCAGAACTCGAGCCCGCCCTCGCGGGCGGCCTCGGCGAGCGCCTTGACCCGGCCGTGATAGAGGAAGCTGCCGCGATCGAACACCACCTTGGTGATGCCCGCCGCCAGCGCGCGCTCGGCGATCAGCTTGCCGACCGCGGTGGCCGCGGCGGTGTCCGCGCCCGTCTTCAGCTCGCCGCGCACGTCCTTCTCGAGGGTCGACGCGGCCGCGACCGTGTGGCCCGCCTGGTCGTCGATCACCTGGACGTAGATGTGCTGCGAGGTGCGGTGCACGCTCAGCCGCGGACGGCCGTTGGCCGCCTTCATGATCGAACGGCGCACGCGCGCGCGACGACGTTCGTCTACAGTCTTCGCCTTCGCCATGACGGTGGCCCTTACTTCTTCTTGCCTTCTTTGCGGACGATGTACTCGCCCGCATACCTGACGCCCTTGCCCTTGTAGGGCTCCGGCGGGCGGAACTCGCGGATTTCCGCCGCGACCTGGCCGACGCGCTGGGCGTCGAGGCCGGAAACCGTGATCTCCGTCGGCTTGGTGCACACGATCTGCACGTCGGACGGGATCGGATAGAGGACGTCGTGGCTGTAGCCGAGCGCGAGCTGCAGGTTCTTGCCCTGCACCGCCGCGCGGTAACCGACGCCGGTGATCTCGAGCTTCTTCTCGAAGCCCACGGTCACGCCCTTGACAAGGTTCGCAACCATCGTGCGCGACATGCCCCAGGCCGAGCGGGCCGGCTTGGTCTCGTCGATCGGATCGATCTTGATGTCGCCGTCCTCGTCCTTGGAGGCCAGCACCAGATCGTTGAGCACGAAGGAAAGAGTGCCCTTCGGTCCCTTGACCGAGACCTCTTTCCCGTTGATTTCGGCAGCCACTCCCTTGGGGACGACAACCGCCTTCTTGCCAATGCGCGACATCTCTTCAACTCTCTAAAAGGCTGTCTCGATCAGAAGATCCGGCAGAGCACTTCGCCGCCGACGTTCTGCTCGCGGGCCTCGTGGTCGGCCATGACGCCCTTGGGCGTCGACAGGATCGACACGCCGAGGCCGTTGGCGACGCGCGGCAGGTTCTTCACCGAAGCGTAGACCCGGCGGCCCGGCTTCGAGACGCGCTCGATGGTGCGGATCACCGGCTGGCCGTCGAAATACTTGAGTTCGATCTCGAACTCGGACCGGCCGACGGCCTCGCGGGTCACTTCGGTGTAACCGCGGATGTAGCCCTCGGAGGTCAGCACCTCGAGAACGTTCTGACGCAGCTTGGACGCGGGGGTCGAGACCTTGCTCATCTTCCGCATCTGGGCATTGCGAATACGGGTGAGCATGTCACCCAAAGGATCGGTCATCGCCATGGGACCGTTCTCCTCACCAGCTCGACTTCACAAGGCCCGGGATGAGGCCGTTCGATCCGAGTTCACGGAGTGCGACGCGGCTCATCTTGAGCTTGCGGTAATAGGCGCGGGGGCGCCCGGTGACCTCGCAGCGATTGCGCACGCGGGTCGGCGAGGAGTTGCGCGGCAGCTCGGCGAGCTCGAGGCGCGCGGCGAAGCGCTCCTCCATCGGCAGCTCCAGATTGTCGGCGGTCGCCTTCAGCGCGGCGCGCTTGGCGGCGAATTTCTTCACCAGGCGCTCACGACGCTTGTTCTTCTCGATCGCGCTTTTCTTGGCCATCGTGTCGAATTCCTTCTTCGCGCGACTTACTGGCGGAACGGGAAGTTGAACGCCTTCAGCAGCGCCCGGGCTTCGTCGTCGGTCTTGGCCGTCGTGCAGACGATGATGTCCATGCCCCAGACCTGATCGACCTTGTCGTAGGAGATCTCGGGGAAGACGATGTGTTCCTTGACACCCATGGCGAAGTTGCCGCGGCCGTCGAAGCTCTTCGGGTTGAGGCCGCGGAAGTCGCGAACACGCGGCAGCGCGATCGTGACCAGGCGGTCGAGGAACTCGTACATCCGGGCCCGACGGAGCGTCACCTTGGCGCCGATGTTCATGCCCTCGCGGAGCTTGAACGTCGCGATCGAGGTCCGCGCCTTGGTGATGACCGGCTTCTGGCCGGCGATCATCGTCAGGTCGGCGATGGCCGAGTTGATCTTCTTGCTGTCGGCGACGGCTTCGCCGACGCCCATGTTGATCACGACCTTGTCGATGGCCGGAACCTCGAAGCGGTTCCCGTAGCCGAACTCGGCCACCATCTTTTCCCGGATCGTCTCTTCATAGACGCGCTTGAGCCGGGGCTCGTAATTCGCCTCAGCCATCGATGGTCTCTCCCGAACGCTTGGCGACGCGGACCTTGCGGGCCTTCTCGCCTTCGCCGACAATCTTGAACCCGACGCGGGTCGCCTTGCCGTCCTTGGGATCGGCGAGCGCGATGTTCGAGACGTGGATCGGCGCTTCCTTCGACAGGATGCCGCCCTCGCTCTGCGCGGTCTGCTTGGTGTGGCGACGGACGAGGTTGACACCCCGAACCACCGCGCGGTCTTCCGACGGGATCATGCGGACCACTTCGCCGGTCCGCCCCTTGTCCCTGCCGGTGAGAACGACGACCTTGTCGCCCTTCTTGATCTTGGCGGCCATCACAGCACCTCCGGAGCCAACGAGATGATCTTCATGTGGTTCTTCGCGCGCAGTTCGCGCGGAACCGGTCCGAAGATACGGGTCCCGACGGGTTCCTTCTGATTGTTGATCAGAACGGCGGCGTTCCGGTCGAACCGGATCACCGAACCGTCCGGACGACGGATGTCCTTGGCGGTGCGAACCACCACCGCCTTCATCACGTCGCCCTTCTTGACGCGGCCCCGCGGAATGGCCTCCTTGATCGAGACGACGATGATGTCGCCGACCGAGGCGTATTTGCGCTTGGAGCCGCCGAGCACCTTGATGCACATGACACGACGGGCGCCGGAGTTATCCGCCACGTCGAGGTTTGTTTGCATCTGAATCATGACTGGCCGCCTGTTTCTCTAGACCCGGCGCCCTTCCGGGCAGCCTGGGGATACGTCACGTCTTCCGTGGACCTCAGCCGGCGGCTTCCGCCGTCTCGACCACGATCCAGCTCTTCATCTTCGAGATCGGCCGGCATTCCTCGATGAACACCGTGTCGCCGACCTTGTACTTGTTGGCTTCGTCGTGCGCCTGATAGTTCTTGGTCCGGCGCACGGTCTTCTTGAACAGCGGGTGGGTGAAGCGACGCTCCACCTTCACGACCACCGTCTTGTCGGTCTTGTCGCTGACGACGACGCCCTGCAGGATTCGCTTCGGCATGTCCAGAATTCCCTTAAGCGTTGTCCGCCACGCGCTTCTCGCGCATGACCGTCTGGATGCGGGCGATGTCACGGCGCACCACCTGAACCCGCGAGGTGTTCTCGAGCTGGCCGGTCGCCTTCTGGAAGCGCAGGTTGAACTGCTCCTTCTTCAGCTTGAGGAGTTCCTCCTCGAGCTGGTCCGGCGTCATGGCCCTGACGTCACTCGACTTCATGTCTTTATCCTCGAACAATCCGCCGATCACTCGGCGATGCGCTGAATGAAGCGCGTCTTGACCGGAAGCTTGGCGGCACCGAGACGGAGCGCCTCGCGGGCGACGTCCTCGGGAACTCCGTCGAGCTCGAACATCACGCGGCCGGGCTTGACCCGCGCCGCCCAGAACTCCGGCGAGCCCTTGCCCTTGCCCATGCGGACTTCGGTCGGCTTCGCGGTGACCGGAACGTCCGGGAACACCCGGATCCAGACGCGGCCGGCACGCTTCATGTGACGCGTGATGGCGCGGCGGGCCGCTTCGATCTGGCGGGCGGTGACCCGCTCCGGCTCCAGGGCCTTGAGGCCAAAGGCCCCGAAGTTCAGATCGGTGCCGCCCTTGGCGACGCCGTGGATCCGGCCCTTGAACTGCTTGCGGAACTTCGTGCGCTTCGGCTGAAGCATCTCGCCTCTCCCGTCCTAATGCTCAGGCCGCGTCGTCGCGACGGCGGCGGCGGTCGCCGCGATCGCCACGGTCGTCGCGGCGGCCATGGCCGTGGTCACCGTCATGGCCGCCCTCGAGCGCCTTGCGCTCGGAAGCCATCGGGTCGTGCTCCAGGATCTCGCCCTTGAACACCCACACCTTGATACCGTTGGTGCCATAGGCCGTGTGGGCCGTGGCCACGCCGTAGTCGATGTCGGCACGCAGCGTGTGCAGCGGCACCCGCCCCTCGCGATACCACTCGAGACGGGCGATCTCCGCACCGCCGAGACGGCCGCCGGCGTTGATCCGGATGCCCTCGGCGCCGAGGCGCATCGCCGACTGGACGGCGCGCTTCATGGCGCGGCGGAACGCGACGCGGCGCTCCAACTGCTGGGCGATCGAGGCGGCGATCAGCGTCGCGTCGATCTCGGGCTTGCGCACCTCGACGATGTTGAGGTGAACCTCGCTGGTCGTCATCGAGGCGATCTTCTTGCGAAGCTTCTCGATGTCGGCGCCCTTCTTGCCGATCACCACGCCCGGACGCGCCGAGTGGATGGTGACGCGGCACTTGCGGTGCGGACGCTCGATCACGACCTTGGAGATCGCCGCCGCCTTGAGCTCGTTCATCAGGAACGAGCGGATCCGGAGATCCTCGTGCAGCAGCGCGCCATACTCGCCCTTGCCGGCGAACCAGCGGCTGTCCCAGGTCCGGTTGATGCCGAGACGTAGGCCGATCGGATTGACTTTGTGACCCATCAGGCGGTCTCCTCGACTTCGCGAACCACGATGGTGAGGTTGGAGAACGGCTTCTGGATCGCGCCGACCCGGCCGCGGGCCCGCGGGCTGAACCGCTTCATCACCAGCGCCTTGCCGACGAAGGCTTCCTTGACCACGAGCGCGTCGACGTCGAGGTCGTGATTGTTCTCGGCGTTGGCGATCGCGGACTCGAGCGTCTTCTTGACGTCCTTGGCGATGCGCTTCTGCGAGAAGGAGAGATCGGCGAGCGCAGAGGAGACCTTCTTGCCGCGGATCATCGCGGCGACGAGGTTCAGCTTCTGCGGGCTGATCCGCAGCATGCGGGTCACGGCCCGGGCCTCGTTGTCGGCCAGCACGCGCTCACGCTTAGGCTTGCCCATGGTTACTTCCTCTTCGCCTTCTTGTCGGCGGCATGGCCGTAGTAGGTCCGGGTCGGCGAGAACTCGCCGAACTTGTGACCGACCATGTCCTCGTTCACCGAAACGGGGATGTGCTTCTGCCCGTTGTAGACGCCGAAGGTGAGCCCGACGAACTGCGGCAGGATGGTGGAGCGACGGCTCCACATCTTGATGATTTCATTGCGCCCGGACGCGCGCACGGTTTCCGCCTTCTTGAGGAGGTAGCCGTCGACGAACGGTCCTTTCCAAACAGAACGAGCCACGATCGTCTCCTATCAGTGCGTCTTCTTGCGCGCATGCCGGCTGCGCGCGATGAACTTGTCGGTCGACTTGTTCCGCCGGGTCTTCTTGCCCTTGGTGGGCTTGCCCCAGGGAGTGACCGGATGGCGGCCGCCCGAGGTGCGGCCTTCGCCGCCGCCGTGCGGGTGGTCGATCGGGTTCATCGCGACACCGCGGACGTGCGGGCGCTTGCCGAGCCAGCGCGAACGACCGGCCTTGCCGATCGACACGTTGGAATGGTCCGGGTTCGACACCGCGCCGATCGTGGCGAGACAGGCCGACTGCACCAGCCGCTGCTCACCCGAGTTGAGGCGAAGGACGGCGTAGCCCTGGTCGCGGCCGACGAGCTGGGCGTAGGTGCCTGCCGAACGGGCGACCTGGCCACCCTTGCCCGGCTTCAGCTCGACGTTGTGCACGATCGTGCCGACCGGGATCGCCGACAGCGGCATCGCGTTGCCCGGCTTGACGTCGGCCTGGGCCGACGCGATCACCTGGTCGCCGACCGCCAGACGCTGCGGAGCGAGGATGTAGCTCAGCTCGTCGTCGGCGTAGCGGATCAGCGCGATGAAGGCCGACCGGTTCGGATCGTACTCGAGGCGCTCGACGGTCGCGACGACGTCGCGCTTGAGGCGCTTGAAGTCGACCAGACGGTAGCTGCGCTTGTGGCCGCCACCGACGTTGCGCGAGGTCATGCGGCCGTGGTTGTTGCGGCCGCCCGACTTGCTGAGGCCCTCGGTCAGGGACTTGACCGGCTTGCCCTTGTAGAGCTCGGAGCGATCGACGAGGACCAGCTGGCGCTGGCCGGGCGTCGTCGGCTTGTAATGCTTGAGTGCCATGTTCGTCCTGCCGCTCGTCTCAAAGGCCGGTGGTGACGTCGATGGCGTAACCGGACTCGAGGGTCACGATCGCGCGCTTGACGTCGGACTGCTGGCCGACCCTGCCGCGGAAGCGCTTGACCTTGCCCTTGCGGACCAGGCTGTTGACGCTCTTGACCTTCACCTGGAACAGCGCCTCGACGGCGGCCTTGATCTCGGGCTTGGTCGCGGTCCTGGCCACGTTGAAGACGACCTTGTCGTTCTCCGACTGGATCGTCGCCTTCTCGGTGATGACCGGGCTCAAAATGATGTCGTAGTGCTTGAGGTTGGTCATTTGAACCGCTCCTCGAGGGCCGCCACGGCCGCCTTGGTCAGCACCAGCGTGTCACGACGAAGGATGTCGTAGACGTTGATGCCCTGCACCGGCAGCACGTCGACCTGCGGGATCGAGCGCGCCGCGAGGCGGAAGTTGTCGTTCGGAACCGCGCCGTCGACGATGAGGGCGTTGCCGAGGCCGAGCTTGGCGAAACGCTCGATCAGCGCCTTCGTCTTGGGCTCGGCGGCGACGGCCTCGTCGATCACGACGAGATTGGCGGTCTTGACCTTCGAGGACAGCGCCAGCTTGAGGCCGAGCGCGCGCACCTTCTTCGGCAGGTCGTGCTCGTGCGAGCGGACCACCGGACCGAAGGCCTTGCCGCCGCCGCGGAACTGCGGCGCGTTCTTGTCGCCGTGACGGGCGCCACCGGTGCCCTTCTGGCGGTACATCTTCTTGCCCGTGCGATTGCCCTCGTTGCGGGTCTTCGCATGGTGCGTGCCGGCCTGGCGCTTGGCGAGCTGCCAGCGCACGACCCGCTGCAGGATGTCGGCGCGCGGCTCGAGACCGAAGATCTCGTCGGCGAGCGCGATCGAACCCGCGGCGGCGCCGTCAAGGGTTTTGACTTCGAGTTCCATTACTCACCTTCCCCCGCGGCGGCCGTGACGGCGGCATCGGCAGACTTGCGGTAGGCACCGGGAACCGGGACGCCGTCCGGGAGCTTCTTCTTGACCGCGTCGCGGACGAGGATGAAGCCGCCCTTGGAGCCGGGAACCGCGCCCTCGACCAGGATCAGGCCGCGCTCGACGTCGGTGCGAACGATCTTGAGGTTCTGGGTGGTCACCCGGACGTCGCCCATGTGACCGGCCATCTTCTTGTTCTTGAAGACCTTGCCCGGATCCTGGCGCTGGCCGGTCGAACCGTGCGAGCGGTGGGAGACCGAGTTGCCGTGGGTCGCGCGGCCACCACCGAAGTTGTGGCGCTTCATGACACCCGCGAAGCCCTTGCCGATCGACGTACCCGTGACGTCGACGAACTGGCCGGGAACGAAGTGATCGGCGGTCAGCTCGGAGCCGACGTCGATCATGTTGTCCGGCGAAACGCGGAACTCGGCGAGTTCGCGCTTCGGCTCGACGCCGGCGACCGCGAAGTGGCCGCGCATCGCCTTCGTCGTGTTCTTCACCTTGGCGACACCGGCTCCGAGCTGGAGGGCCGTGTAGCCGTTCTTGTCAACAGTCCGATGGGCGACGACCTGGCAGTTCTCGACTTTGAGAACGGTCACCGGCACGTGTTCCCCGGCGTCGTTGTAGACGCGGGTCATGCCCACCTTCTGTGCGATCACACCTGAGCGCATGGCTTCTCTCTCTACCCGGCTTCCGGCCTTAGAGCTTGATCTCGACGTCCACGCCGGCCGCCAGATCGAGCTTCATCAGCGCGTCGACGGTCTGCGGGGTCGGATCGATGATGTCGAGAAGACGCTTGTGCGTACGCATCTCGAACTGCTCGCGCGACTTCTTGTCGATGTGCGGCGAGCGGTTGACCGTGAACTTCTCGATCCGCGTCGGGAGCGGAACCGGTCCACGAACCTGAGCGCCGGTCCGCTTCGCCGTGTTGACGATCTCGCGGGTCGACGCATCGAGGATCCGATGATCGAACGCCTTGAGCCGGATACGGATATTCTGGCCGTTCATAGTCTTCCACCTTGTCGGGCCGGATCGGCAGGGCGTACCCCGCAGATCCGGCCCT
>Ga0065721_10004670_pt1 | contig 39152 bp, 28 predicted proteins | sample Mesricmetagenome_FD_59108 | JGI IMG/M metagenome (GOLD analysis project Ga0065721, IMG submission 59108) | Mesophilic microbial community from rice straw/compost enrichment Sample: eDNA_1 v2 (version 2) | ecosystem: Engineered > Solid waste > Grass > Composting > Bioreactor | place: USA: Davis... | reverse complement strand
CCTGCGACGGATGGTGGTCATGACGGAGCTACAGCACGAGGGGCGGTTCTACCGATTCGGCACCACCCACTTCACCTGGTCGATGGCCGGCGCGACCACCGAAGAGCAACTCGCGGACTTCGCGAGACTCAAGCGGGTGTTGCTGCCGTACTCGGACTATGTGCTGTGTGGCGATTTCAATGCGCCCCGCGGCGGAGATCTGTTCGCCAGATTCACGGACGAGCTGGGGCTCATCGATCACCTGCCACCGAACGTCACCACGACGATCGATCCGCAGTTCCACTATGCCGGCGCGTTGGAGCTGGCGGTCGATACCATCTTCTCGACCCCTGAGTATTCGGTCACGGACGTGCAGGTGCTCGAAGGGATCAGCGATCACAAAGGAATATTGGCGCGGGTCGCTCGGCCATGACGATGAGCGAAGCCCTGACTGCAAACATGCGAACGCTCGTCTTGGTGCTCGATCTCGCCGGCACGTTCGTGTTCGCGCTCTCGGGCGCGACGGCGGGGGCGCGGCGGCATTTGGATATCTTCGGCATCCTCGTGCTGGCGTTCGCCGCGGCTTGCGCTGGCGGTATCGCGCGGGATGTTTTGATCGGGGCCACGCCGCCGGCGGCGATCACTGATTGGCGGTATCTTGCTACGTCGATGGTGGCCGGCATCATCGCGTTCCGATGGCACACGGCCATCGAGCGCATGGCGAATCCGGTTCGAATGTTCGACGCCGCGGGGCTGGCTCTGTTTGCGGTGGCGGGCGCTCAGAAGGCGCTGGCGTTCGAGCTCAATCCAGTCATGGCGGCGTTGTTCGGCATGTTGACCGGTATCGGCGGTGGTGTGGTTCGCGATCTGTTGCTGGCGCAGATTCCATTGGTGTTGCGTGCCGAGCTCTATGCGGTGGCGGCCCTTGGCGGTGCGACGGTCGTGGTGTTGGGCGATCGGCTCGGGGCGCCGCCGCTGCCGACTGCTCTGTGCGCAGCTGCGTTTTGTTTCGTATTGCGCGTGCTGGCGATCAAGCGTGGCTGGCACTTGCCCAAGGCGTTTCAGCAGCCGCCGCAGAAATGAACGCGTCACTCGATCCGGCGCTTGATCAGTTCCTCACCGGAGGACTGCAGCTTGGCCGCCGTTCGGGTCTTGTGCTTCAAGGCCAGGAACACGAATAACGCATCGATCAACGCCAGCTGGGTCACGCGCGAGGCGAGCGGTGCCTGAAAATATTTGATCTCGCTCGGCGTCGCGTACAGGCAGTAGTCGCTATGAGTCGTGATCGGCGATTTCATGGCGTTGGTCAGGCCGATGGTGGTCGCGCCCTTGGCTTTGGCGACCTGCAGGCATTCCACGGTTTCGCGAGTCGTGCCCGACAACGAGATGCCGATGGCGACGTCGCCCTTCTCCAGCTGAGTGGCGGCCATGAGCTGAATGTGCGAATCGAAGTGGGCAGACGCCTGCAATCCGAGCAGCAGGAATTTGCAGTACGCGGTGTGAGCAACGGGATAGGACAGGCCGATTGAAAACAGCTCCACACGCCGGCTCTTGTCGATCACTTGCGCGATTTTTTCGAACTGCCCGGGCGGATTGATCTGCAACGTCTCGGTCAGGCTCTGGGCGTGCACCTGAAACACTTTCTCCAGCGTCGAGCCGCTCTCCTGCGTCTGTCCGGCGGGTAAGCCCGACTGCGCCAGGTCCCGGGCCAGCGCGATCTTGAATTCGGCGAAACCCGCCACGCCGACGCGACGGCAGAACGCCACGATGGCGCCGACACTGGCGCCACAGTCGTCTTTCAACTGTGCGATCGACGAGGTGATGACCCGCTCCGGATCGGCGAGCACACAGTCTGCAATCAACCGGTCTGTCGGATTGAGGGAGGCGAGGATGCCTTTGATATAGGTCAGCAACGGCCGCCGGCTGTCGCCACCCAACGTGTCGGTCGATGCCTTTGAGGATGAGTTCTTGCGTCGCACACGACCATTCTATGAGCAGCCTTGACAGGGCACCAGCAGCCGCGTAATTTTGAATCAAGTTCAGTCATACTACAAAACTTGTGAACTTCGTTCAGTGCGTCCGGAACAGTTCACCAGCGCCAGTCTCTATCGTCCGCGCGGAACCCCCAATGTCGCTCGAATCCATCCCTCGCCTGATGCAGCACGCACGTCGTCACGACTATGCGCTCGGGTATTTCGAAAGCTGGAGTCTGGAGTCCGTGCAGGGCGTGATCGATGCGGCCGAGGCAACGCGCTCGCCCGTCATCATCGGTTTCAATGGCGAATGGCTGGCGGAACGGCAGAACGCCTCGGCCCAGGAACTGCGCCTGTATGCCGCGCTCGGGCGGGCGGCGGCCACCGAGGCCAATGTCCCGGTCGGCTTCATCTTCAATGAATGCCCGAACGATGCGTGGGTGGAACAGGCCATCGGCGCGGGCTTCAACCTGGTGATGCCTGCCGATCCGCACGCGCCGCTGGAGGATTACACCCGTCGCGTGAAGCGGCTGACCGCGCTGGCCCACAGCCATGAGGTGGCGGTGGAAGCGGATTTCGAAGCCGATGCGCTCGACGCGGTTGCATACGCCGAAGGGGCCGCGAAGTTCGTCGCCGAGACCGGCGTCGATCTGCTCGCCATCAGCGTCGGCAACGAAGAAATCAAACTGGAAGGCCGTTCGCCGCTGGATCTGAACCGTCTCGAAGCGGTGGGCCGGCGGGTCGATGTGCCGTTGGTGTTACACGGCGGCACCGGCATCGAGGACGACTCGATCAAGGCCGCCATCCATCTGGGGGTCAGGAAGATCAACTATGGCACCTATATGAAGCAGAAGTATCTTCGAGTGATCCGCGAGGCGTTGGCCACCGCCGAGCCCAATCCGCATGCACTGCTCGGCGATGGCAGCCAAACCGATCTGATGGTCGTCGGTCGTCACGTCGTGAAGGACGCGGTGCTGGAGCGAATCGAGCTGCTCGGGTGCTGCGGTAGGGCTTGATCTATGCCGGATGTGGGCTGTGCAGGGCTGCTGGTCGAAGACACATTCTGTGGTCCGCTCGCGGCGCTGCCGCCGCAGGGCGCATTGCTGGCGCTGGATGACATGCCGGTGCGGGCCGGAGGTTGTGCCGCCAATGTAGCCATCGATCTTGCCAAGCAGGGCATCGCCGTCGACCTCGCGGGCTGCGTAGGGCGCGACGGATCCGCCGACGCGTTGCTGAAAACGTTCGCCAGGCACGACATCGGGTGTTCCCGGATCGTGCGAGTCGAGCATCATCCGACCAGCCGCACCATCATCCTGCTGATCGAAGGGCAGGATCGTCGTTACCTGCACGTGATCGGCGCCAACAACGCGTTCACCATCGATCAGATCGCCTCGGAATGGCTGGCGTCGCTGAAGGTGTTTTATCTCGGCGGCCTGTTTGCGCTGCCGGGGATCGAGTTCTCGAAGCTCGCGGCGCTGTTGTCGTGCTGTCGTGAGGCGCGAGTTAAAACCGTCGTCGACGTGGTGGTCCCGCACGGCCAGGCAGGACTGGCGCAATTGAAACCTTTGCTGCCGCTCATCGATGTGTTCCTGCCGAATGATGACGAGGCACGCGCCTTTACCGGGTTCGCGGATCCGTTCGACCAATTGCGCGCGCTAACCGATGCGGGTGCGAACACCGTGATCATTACCCGGGGTGGCAGCGGATCGGTCGCGGCATGCGACGGAAAGACCTGGACCTGTGGCGCCTACAGCATGGATGTGGTCGATCCGTCCGGCTCCGGTGATGCATTCACCTCGGGCGTCATCCGCAGCCTGCTGCAAGGCTGGGATCTGCCGCAAACACTTCGTTATGCAAGCGCCGTCGGTGCATCGGCCACCAGGGCGGCGGGCACGACGGACTCCGTTTTCACGGCCGCTGAAGCAGAAGCTTTTGTGATCGAACACCCGCTGACTGTCACCGAGGGTCGCTGACGATGGAAGTGAATATGAAGATGCCGGATCTCGCCACCAACGAAGGGGTGGAGCTGGGCATCACCCGCTGGCTCGCCAACGAGGGCGATGCCGTGAAACGCGGCCAGGCGCTGCTCGAGATCGAGACCGATAAAGCGGTCCAGGAAGTGGAGTGCATCGCCAACGGCACGCTCACCACCATTCATGTGCCCTCGGGGCAGAAGGTGGCCGTCGGCACCGTCATTGCCACCATCAAGGTGAGCTGATGTCCGACTACGACCGCAAATTCCTGCTGGATCTCTATGAGCGGATGGTGCTGATCCGCGAGTTCGAGGACACGGTCAAGTTCCTGTTCCTCGAAGGCACCATGCCCGGGACGATTCATCAATGTCAGGGCCAGGAGGCGACCGCTGTCGGGGTGTGCGCGGCGCTGGCGCCCGACGACTGGATCACTTCGACGTTCCGTGGCCATGGTCATGCGCTGGCGAAGGGGCTGACGCCACAAGAGCTGATGGATGAGTTGTTCGGCGCCGAGACTGGCTGCTGCAAAGGCCGCGGCGGTTCGATGCACGTCGGCAACATGAACAAGGGGATGGTCCCGGGTATTGCCATCGTGGCGGGTGGCATTCCCTTGGCCGCGGGCATGGCGCTGTCATTCAAGCTGGAAAACAAGCCACAGGTGGTGGCGTCCTTCTTTGGTGATGGCGCCATTGCCGAGGGAGCGTTCCATGAAGGCGTCAACATGGCGGCGATCTGGAATCTCCCGGTCATTCTGGTCTGCGAGAACAATCTCTACGGCGCGTCGACCCATGTCGATCTGGTGATGAAGAACTCGCGCATCTCGGATCGCGCGAAGTCTTATGGATTCCGTGGAGAGACAGTGGACGGCAATGATGTGCTGGCAGTGTATGAAGCCGCGCAGAAAGCAGCTGCCGAGTGTCGGGCCGGCAAAGGTCCGGTGCTGCTGGAGTTGCTGACCTATCGCCGCACCGGACACTCGCGTCGCGATCCATGTCATTACCAACCCAAGGATGAGCGTGAGGTATGGGCGCAGCGCGATCCCATCGAGCGGTTCGCCGCCCGGATCGGGCTCACGTCCGAAGAACATGAGCTGATCAACACACGCATCCAGAAGTTGCTCGCCGAAGCGGTCGAGCGCGCGAAGGTCGCGCCTCATCCGAGTGCGAGCGGCCTGACCGAGTATGTTTTTGCCGAGGCGTCGCCGCGGTCATCTGCGCTCAGTGAACATGTAGACCCCGTCGTGAGCGCAGGTGGTTCAACGCGGCGTCTCGGCATCGCCGAGGCGCTGCGCGAAGGCATTGCCGAAGAAATGGCTGCCGATCCGCGCGTGTTCTGCATCGGTGAAGACATTGGGGTGCCGGGAGGATGGGGTGGTGCGTTCACGGTGACGCTGGGCCTGGAGAAGAGCTTTCCGCAGCGCATGATCAACACGCCGATCGCCGAGCTCGGCTTCTTCGGCCTGGCCACCGGCGCGGCCATGATGGGCATGCGGCCGATCGCCGATGTGCAGTATGGCGATTTTCTGTTCCTGGCCAGCGATCAAATCATCAACAACGCAGCCAAGCTGCGCTACATGTCCGGCGGAACCATCAGTGTTCCACTGGTGATGCGCGCACCGGTCGGCGCTACGGGCCGAGGTTCGCAGCATGCTCAGAACATGGAACGCTATTTCACGGGCGTGCCTGGATTGAAAGTGGTTGCGCCGTCGAATGCCTATGACGCCAAAGGGTTGCTCAAAGCCGCGCTCCGCGACGGCAATCCNGTGCTCATGTTCGAGCACAANNTGTTGTACGGCTCGAAGGGCGCACGCGCCGAAGGNGGCGCGGTCGACGCGTCGAGTGACATNCCGGCGGAAGATTACATCGTGCCCATCGGCAAGGCGGCGATTCGTCGCGAAGGCAAGCGAGTCACCGTGCTCGCGTGGCTGCTGATGGTTCATTACGCGATGCAAGCGGCCGATGAGCTGGATGCGGAAGTCATCGATGTGCGCAGTCTGTCTCCCATCGACTGGGAAACGATCGGCGCATCGGTGCGCAAGACGGGTCACGCAGTGATCGTCGAAGAGGGGCCGATCACGGGAGGAGTCGGCGCCGAGATCGCTGCCGGCATCGCCGAGCGTTGGCCGTCAGTGCGCGTGACTCGCGTGGCCTCGCCGGATGTTCCCGTTCCCTTCACCCCAGTGCTCGAAAACGCTTATCGCCCGGACGTGGCGCGCATCTCGAAGGGCGTGCGCCGGATATTGGAGGAGAGCCATGGCTGACACCGAAGCACTCAAAGAAGCAAAGAATTTCCATGAGGACGTGCCGATGCGCACGCCCGGATTCTTTCTGCGGGGCGCGGGCTCGCTCGACTGGGGCATGAAGAATCGTCTGGCGCGCATCTTCAATCCCGAAACCGCGCGTACGGTCATGCTGGCCATCGATCATGGCTATTTCCAGGGACCGACCACTGGCCTGGAGCGCGTGGATCTGAACATCGTCCCGCTGATGCCCATGGCCGATGCGTTGATGCTCACGCGCGGCATTCTACGAACGACAGTGCCGCCGGCCATCAACAAGCCCATCGTCATGCGCTGCAGCGGTGGTCCGAGCATTCTGAAGGAGCTGTCGAACGAGGAACTCGCGGTCGACATCGAAGATGCGATCCGGATGAATGTTTCAGCGCTGACCACGCAGGTATTCATCGGCGGTCAGTTCGAGACGCAGTCGGTGCACAACATGACCCGGCTCGTCGACATGGGTCTGCGCTATAGCATTCCCACGATGGCCGTCACCGCGGTGGGCAAGGAACTGACGCGGGATGCTCAGTACCTGCGCCTGGCTTGCCGCATCTGTGCCGAGCTCGGGGCGCAGATCGTCAAGACGTACTACTGCGCCGAAGGGTTCGAAACGGTCACGGCCTCGTGCCCGGTGCCGATCGTCATGGCGGGTGGCAAGAAACTGCCGGAGTTCGATGCACTGACGATGGCGTACAACGCGATTCAACGCGGAGCGGCCGGCGTCGACATGGGTCGCAATATTTTCCAGAGCGACGCGCCGCGCGCCATGATGCAGGCGATCCATAAGGTCGTGCACCACGGCGTCAAGCCCAAGGAAGCGCACGAGCTGTTCCTCACGCTGCGAAGCGAAGAGTCCAAGGTACATTGAGATGGCGCGATCACCCCTCGTTGATCGATTGCGCACATCGGCGCCTCAGATCAGCGTAGGGGTGCTCACCGCGGACTGGATGACGCTGGGCTCGCAGCTGCATCTGATCGAAGCCGCGGGTGTCGAACTGCTGCATTTCGATGTGATGGATGGCGTGTTCTGCCCCATGTTGACCCTGGGCCCGCCCGTGGTCGCCGGGCTGAAGACACGTCTGCTCAAGGACGTGCACCTGATGATCGACGATCCATTGAGCAAGCTGGACGCTTTCGTTGCGGCCGGTGCCGACATCATCACCGTGCATGCAGAGTCCACCCGTCATATTCATCGCGCGCTGCAGGCATTGGGCAGGATGACGAACGCGAACGATCCAGATCGCGGCATCGTGCGTGGCATCGCCTTGAATCCGGGCACGCCGCTGGACGTGCTCGATCCGCTGGCGGGCGAGTTCGATCTGGTGCTGCTGCTGGCGGTGAATCCTGGCTGGAGCGGTCAGAAGTTCATCGCCTCGGCCGGCGAACGAGTCAAGCGACTGCGGGAACGTCTGGGAGATTCGGCTTTGATCTGTGTGGACGGCGGCGTCACTCGCGACAACATCGGGCAGATCGCCCGGCTCGGCGCCGACATCATCGTGACCGGGAGCGCGGTGTTCGATGGCAAAGCCCCGTTGGAGAATGCCAAGGCCATGCAAGGCGCGTTGCGATGAACAGCTTGTGGAATGACGAGGACGCGGCCCGCTTCCAGGGTCTGCTGGGGCAACGGGTCTACAGCTCGCGCCTGCTCGGTCGCGATCCGTCGCTCGTGCTTCATGGCGGGGGCAACACTTCGGTCAAGCTGCTCGAGCCAAACGTCTTCGGCGAGTCTGATGACGTGCTGTACGTCAAAGGGCGCGGCGCGGATCTGGCGACGATCGATGCGGCGGGCTTCTCGCCGTGTCGTTTGCGCCGGTTGTTACGACTCGTGACTCTTCCTGAGCTGTCCGATGAGCACATGGAGAGCGAGCTGAAGTTGTCGCTGACGCGTGCGTCCGCGCCGGCGCCGTCAGTGGAAACGTTGCTGCACGCTCTGCTGCCGCAGAAGTTCGTCGACCACACGCATGCTGACGCGCTGATTGCCGTCATGAACTCACGCAATGGCTTCGAGCGATTGCAGGAAATCTATGGCACGCAGGTGGTGATCATTCCATATGCGATGCCGGGCTTCAGGCTGGTGCGGTTGTGCCGCGAGATTCTTTCGAAGGAAGCGACGCGTGAAACCATCGGCGTCGTGCTGATGCATCACGGGTTGTTCACGTTCGGCGATACCGCGAAACTCTCCTACGAGCGGATGATCCATCTGGTCACTCAGGCGGAGCGCTACCTCCAGACGCACGGTGCTGGCCGAGTCGAGTGGCCCGCTCAATCGGTGAAATCAGTGCCACGCGTCGAGATAGCCGCCCTTCGTCGGGAAGTCAGTTGTGCGGCCGGTGCGCCCATGGTGATGGCCGTGCACACGGATCCACAGGCGCTGGGCTTTGCGCGCCGTCCCGATGTTCTCGAGTTGTCACAGCGGGGCGGCGCGACACCAGATCACGTCATTCGTACCAAACGCGTCCCGATGGTTGGTCGGGATGTAGCGGCGTACGCGGCTTCCTATCAAGACTATATGCGAGCTTATTCGGGCGGGCGCACCGTGGCTGTGATCGACCCGGCGCCGCGGGTGATTCTCGATCCGGAGCTTGGCATGGCGGTGCTGGGCCGGAGCGCCGAGGATGCGAGCCTCGCCGAAGACATTTATCGGCACACCATCGACATCATCATGGGCGCCGAGCGGCTCGGGGGTTGGAAGGCGCTGCCGGCCAGAGATTTCTTCGATGTCGAGTTCTGGGATCTGGAACGCACCAAGCTGGCCAGGCCCGATCCCGAAGCCGTGTTCCTGGGGGAAGTTGCGCTGGTGACCGGCGCGGCCTCGGGAATTGGCAAGGCCTGCGTCGATGCGCTGCTCGCACGCGGTGCGGCAGTCGTTGGGCTGGACGTGGCCCGGGCCGTCACCCAGCTGTACGACCGCAAGAGCTACCTGGGCATCGAATGTGACCTCACCAGCGAGCAGCAGATCGGCGCGGCGCTCGACCGGGCCGTACGCAGCTTCGGCTCGGTCGATATGCTGGTGTTGAATGCCGGGATCTTTCCAAAGAGCTCGCCCATCGCCGCGATGTCTACGGACTTGTGGCGCAAGACCATGAGTATCAATCTGGATGCGAATCTGGTGCTCATGCGGGAATGTCATCCGTTGTTGCAGCTCGCGCCGGGCGGAGGGCGAGTGGTGATCATCGGGTCCAAGAACGTCGCTGCGCCCGGGCCTGGCGCGGCCGCTTATTCGGCTTCCAAAGCAGCGATGCAACAGCTGGCGCGAGTGGCGGCGCTGGAGTGGGGCGGCGATGGCATTCGCGTGAACTGCGTTCATCCGAACGCGGTCTTCGATACGGCGATCTGGACGCCCGAAGTGCTGGCCGCGCGCGCTGCTTCTTACAAGCTCAGCGTCCAGGAATACAAGACCAACAACGTCCTCAAGGTCGAGGTCACCAGCAGGGACGTGGCAGAGCTCGCGGCCGAGTTGTGCGGGCCCAGATTCTCCCGGACCACCGGTGCGCAGGTTCCAGTCGATGGCGGCAACGAGCGGGTCATCTGAAAGGGGGCACGATGAAACGGTCCGAAATCAATGCGCTGATCGATGACGCGATCGCGCTGCTGCACGAGCATCAGATTCGCCTGCCGCCGTTCGCCTACTGGAGCCCCGACGACTGGGCCGCGAAGGGCGAGGAGTGCGATGAGATCCGTCAGTGCAAGCTCGGCTGGGATATCACCGATTTCGGCTCCGGCGAGTTCGAGAAGGTCGGTCTGGTCGTGTTCACCGTGCGCAACGGGCATCACAGGATCGCTCCCTACAACAGGAAGCCTTACGCCGAGAAGATCCTGGTGATCCGTGAGAATCAGCATACGCCCATGCATCACCACATGCTGAAGTCCGAGGACATCATCTGCAAATCGGGCGGCAATCTGCTGATCCGTCTGTTCAACCGCGGCGCCGAGGGCAGGCTTGCCGATTCCGATGTCGAGGTGTCGCTGGATGGCGTGCGCCATCGAGTCAAAGCGGGGCATACATTTCGGTTGCAGCCTGGCGATTCCATCACGCTGACGCCGTATCTCTATCACGAGTTCTGGGCCGAGGAGGGGACTGGGACTGCGATCGTCGGCGAGGTCTCGTCGGTCAACGACGATGAGACGGACAATGCTTTCTACGCGCAGGTCGGGCGCTTCCCCACCATCGACGAAGACGTGCCGGTGACGCACAAGCTGTGTACTGAATACTGATTCGGTGCCGAATGACCCGCGAGTCCACCGTCAAGATCCAGGGACAGGACTCATTCCTGCTGGGGACACGGGAGGTCGAGCTGGCGTTGACGCGGACCGGCGGCATGCTGGGGCCGGTGATTTTTTTTCCCAGGGACGAAGAACCCATCCGGCCCTACGCCATCGCACCTTGGGCAGAAGAATCATTGCCAACCGATGTGCCACCAATGCTTCGAGCGTTGCGCGGCGATTGGTTCTGCTCGGCGTTTGGTGAGAATGGCGAGGCGTATCGAGGTCAGCGGTTGCCTCCGCATGGCGAAACGGCCAATCGCGATTGGGATGAAATCGATCGGCAGGAGACCGATGAGGGCTGTTGGCTGCGGCTGGGTGTCGACCTGCCGCTGCAGGGAGGCGCCTGCCACGCGACCACTGCGCTGCTTGCAAATCAGTCCATCGTCTACCAGCGCCACGATCTCTCGGGGCTGACCGGGCCGATCAATCCGGGACATCACGCGACCCTGGCATTCCCTGCCGACGACGGCGCGGCGCGGCTTTCGTTCAGCTCGTTGATTCATGCGCGCACGTATGTCGAGCCAACGGCACGGCCCGAAGAGCGTGGCTATTCGTGGCTGAAGACCGATCGGGAAATCGCCGATCTGCGCGCGGCGCCATGTATCGACGGGTCTACGACCGATTTGTGCCGCTATCCCGCGCGGCGGGGTTTTGAGGATCTTGCGCTGCTGTGCGCGGATCCGGCGCAGGAGTTCGCTTGGTCCGCCGTGACATTTCCGGAGCAGCGCTATGTCTGGTTCGCGTTGCGCGACCCCAGGCAACTTGCCTCGACCTTGCTGTGGTTCTCCAATGGCGGACGGCATTTTCCGCCTTGGAACGGACGCCACGTCAATGTCATGGGCATCGAGGACATCACCGCCTACTTTCACGCGGGGCTCGCTGCTTCGAGTCGCGAGAATCCTTTGAGCGCGCGCGGCATACCCACCTGCTTGCGGCCGGATGCGCGCGGCCGACTATCGATCTTCTATCTCCAGGGCGTCGCGCGCATTCCGGCTGACTTCGATTGCGTCGCCGATATCGAAGCGCATTGGAGGGATAACAGCATCGTGCTGCGCGCGGAATCGGGAGCGGCGGTGGCAGTCCGATGTCATCTCGACTTCCTGCGCACGGGAACCTTACCGGGGCTCGCAATACAATGACACACACGCTCAACGGTACTTTGATCCGCACGGTTTTCGTGGCTGCGCTCGGCGGCTCTTTGCTCGGCTTCGACACGGCCGTGATCGCCGGTTCGACGCAAGGATTGACCAAGGTGTTCGGTTTGTCGCCGAGTGCACTGGGCTTTACGGTTTCGGCCGCGCTCTGGGGGACGGTGCTGGGTGCGATGGCCGCAGGCTGGCTCGGCCGCGTGCTCGGCGGTCGTACGAGCCTGTTGATTCTCGCATCGTGTTATCTCATTTCGGCGCTGGGCTGCGCACTTTCGCCATCCTGGGCGTGGCTGTTGATCTTCCGCTTCATAGGCGGTCTCGGTATGGGCGGCTCATCCGTGATCGCGCCGGTGTACATCGCAGAGATCGCGCCGGCAGCCTGGCGCGGGCGACTGGTGGGCGCGTTTCAGATCAACATCATCGGCGGCATCCTGCTCGCGTATCTGTCGAACTATGTGATCGGACTGTTCGCATTGGGCGATCTCGAATGGCGCTGGCAGTTGGGAGTTGCAGCTGCGCCCGCGGCATTGTTTCTCTTGATGCTGATCGGTATCCCGCAGAGCCCGCGCTGGCTGGTCGCGCAGGATCGCTTGCCGGAAGCCGAGCAGGTGCTCCGCAAGCTGGGTTCGGAGAAGCCGCTCGGCGAGCTGGAAAGCATCCGCATGTCGCTCAAGGCGGATGCGAGCCCGAGTGCCGATCGGTTGTTTCAATGGCGTTATCGCCGCCCGATCCTGCTCGCGCTGGTGCTGGCCATGTTCAACCAGCTGATCGGCATCAACGCGGTACTCTATTATCTGAACGACATCTTCCAGATGGCGGGCTTCGATCGGACTTCGCAGAATGCGCAGGCAGTGGCGGTCGGAGCCACCATGCTGATCGCGACGATGATTGCGCTCAGTCTGATCGATCGGTTCGGCCGGCGTACGCTGCTGTTGGTCGGCTCGGTCGGGCTGGCGATCTGTCTGGCCGCGATCGCGACCATCTTTCAGATCGAGCAGTATCAGCAATGGCTGCTGCTGTTCCTGGTCGGCTATGTCGCGTTCTTCGCGTTCTCCCAGGGCGCCGTCATCTGGGTGTACTTGAGCGAGATCTTTCCCGATCGGGTGCGCGCACAGGGGCAGAGTCTGGGCAGTTCGACGCACTGGATCATGAACGCGATCGTGTCCGCCGCGTTCCCCGTGGTCGCAACTCAATCGCAATCGGGGCCGTTCTTCATGTTCCTCGTCATGGTCGTCCTGCAGTTCCTGGCGGTGCTGATGTTCTTCCCCGAGACCAGCGGAGTCAGGCTCGAAGACATCCAGCGGCGGCTCGGCACGACGGAGGGCGCCGACAGCGCAGTGATCGTGCCGGGTGCGCGCGAAGCTCGGTAGACTGCAGTCGAGTCTCCTACACACCCGTGAGCGCTTGCCGCTGCCGGGGGAACTTCGATTTGGCTGACTCATTCCCAGTACGTAGCGGCGAGTCTGCGAGAGGAGATCGGCCATGCGTCACCTGCGACAACTTGCGCTCATCTTGTGCTTGTTTTGCGTAATCCCGGTTGCTGCTGCGGCAGGCCAGAGTCAAGCTGTTACCGACAGCGCCCTCACTGCGAAAGTGAAGTCGGCCCTGACCACCGGTCGTGGCGCGGCGGCACGCAATATCCAGGTTGAGACGCGCAATGGCGTCGTTCAACTGCGCGGGTCCGTCAGCTCCGAAAGTGAGAGATCCGCGGCGGTGATGCGTGCCCGCTCGGTGACGGGCGTTGCCGAGGTTCGCAACGAACTGAGCATTCGGCCTGACCATCGACCGGCGCCGCGGCCGATGTCGCCGGAATGATGCTCAAGGCGTGCCCGCGAACCCTTTGGCCTCCCTGATGATCCGGTTGGCCGAAATGACGGTCCACGCCGCGATCGGGCAGCCGCCGTCGTGCAAGCGTTGAGCCGTCCACCAATTGCACATGCGCGGAAAGAAGAAACGTCGCCTGGCGTAGTAGAACTTGTTCGGCTCGGGCGTGCCCTGCAGCGGCACGCCGAAAGCCGTGGGCGAAGCTTCCTTGAACTGCGCCTCGATCGAGTCCGCGAGCTTCCGCAATCCTTCCGCCGAAAGCCGCACCTCGACGACTTCATCGGCCAACAATGCATCCGGCGTGGGCCGGTCGAAGCCGATGACGTGAACCACGCTGGCGGCGGAGAAGAACGCCGCGCGCAGCGCCTCCCACCAGGTTTCTTCCGCCGCCGGCAACTGGTAGTAGCGAGCGTCGCCCCAACCGAATTCGAGATAGCGGGAATCGGGAAAGTCGGCGAGTACGGACCAATCGCGATTCGGCCAATCGGCGGCGGCGACCGCAACGCCGGTATGCCAGGCGCGCTTGACCACGTATACCGAGCGTAAAGAGTCGGCCGGCGTGGTCGGCTCGTAGCAGGCTTGGTTCGAAGCGCAGCCCGAGAGCAAACCCGCCAGCAGCATCGTGGCAAGCGATGACATCAGTTGTCGAACGCCGAAGGTCATTCCCCACGCACGCTACATGAAGTGTGACCAAAGCGGCAATCTGCACCCGCCAGGTCGCGCAGCGCGTGCCGCCCGGGGCTGATAAGCTGAGTCGTCCAGCATGGCTAGCTTCGCCGTGCGCAATGCTGCTGGCACCAGAATGCTTCCCGAAACAGAATCTTCGCCGCTGCCCGAAGCCGCGCCTCCTCCGGCCTCAACCGGGCCGCGTCCATCGTGGCTGCGCGAGTCGGTACGTTTGCTGACATTGCGGCCCGCTGATGGCACAGCCCTGACAGGCAGCGCGGCTTCGATCGCTTTGCCGGCGATGGTTGCGTTCGCGCTGTGGGCTGGATTCGATTGGCTGAACAACCTGCCTGACGCACGCTTCTTTCCTTACGCGTTCCCGGCCGTGAGCTGGTATGTGCTCGCCGCATTGCTGGTGGCGCTCGCGTTGGCGCGGATCTCGCGTCCGGCAGTGTCCCTGGCGCGTGCGTGCTCGTTGCTGGCGCTGCTCGCGCCAATCATCGTGATTGCGCAATTCGTTGTCGAGCGCTTCGTGCCAGAGCGATGGATACCGCTCGCGCTACTGGGTGTCGCCCTCTACGCGGTCGTCTACTGCCTCACCGGATTGCGTTCCCTCGTTGGAAGCAGGCAAGTCTTCGCGACTGCATCGGGGGCGTCGGTCGCCATCCTTGCGATCTGGCTGGGCCATGTTTTGTATGTAAGCCCGATGCTCTGGACGTCCGGTGACGATCTGGACGCCGGGTATGCGGATCAGGATTGGGGCGCCGCCGAGCCCATCCTGTTCCAGCAATCCGCAACCATCGATGCGGCGGTTGCAAAGCTGGTGCGGCCAGAGGGCGAGGCGCCGGTCGGCTTTTTCGTCGGCTTTGCCGGTTACGGTGAGCAGAAGGTTTTCTCCGAGGAGATCCAGTTTGCGGCCGAGCGGTTCGCGAGGCGCTATGACACGGCCCAGCGCACGCTGCTGCTCATCAATGATCGTCGCTCGCTGGAGAAATATCCGCTCGCCAGTGGCACTGCGCTGACGTATGCGCTGAAGGGGGTAGCATCGAAGATGCGTCCCGACCGCGACGTCCTGTTCCTGGCGTTGTCATCGCACGGCTCGGAAGATCCATTGCTGTCGGTGACCAACGGCTCCTTGCCATTGCGCGATCTCTCCGGTGAGATGCTGGCCGAAGCGTTGCGGGAGTCCGGCATCAAGTGGCGCGTCATCGTGATCTCGGCGTGTCACGCCGGGGCATTCATCGAGCCGCTGCAAGACGAGCATACGATTCTGATTACCGCCGCCGCGGCCGACCGGTCCTCGTTTGGCTGCGCGGACGATCGCGATCTCACCTATTTCGGCGAAGCGTTCTATCGGGATGCCTTGCCGGAGGCGAGCTCGCTGCGGGAGGCGTTCGACGAGGCCAAGGCGTTGATCGCCGAACGCGAGCAGGAAGAGGGAGTCGAGGCATCCTTGCCCCAGGCGTACTTCGGCGAGCAGATCGAAAAGCAGCTCGCTCTCATGTCCGGCGACCGCAGCTGATCAGGGCTGCACGACCGGCAGTGCGCGTCCGTCGAATTCGCCGGCGGGAACGTCGAGCCCGATGAGCTTCGCCAGCGTCGGCGCGAGATCCACCGTTTCCACGGCCACCGGCTGCTCGAAGCCAACGATGCCTTTCCACCAGAACACGAGCGGCACGCGACGGTCGTAACCCCAGGGCGAGCCGTGCGACGCGGTGTAATCCGTGTCCACGTTCCTGGGCAGCGAATAGAGGGAGATGTAGGGCTTCAGCAGCACCACCAGATCGCCCGAGCGCTGCGCATTGAAACTGGCCTTGGCGCGCTGGAGCAGCGTCCATTCATCGACCGGCCCCGACGGTGCTTCGGCCGCGATCAGCTCTTCCTTCGTGAATACCGCGGCCACCTGCGGGTGATTGCGGTAGTGCTGAGCCGTGGCATGCAGCACGCCGGCACGACGATCCGCCGGGATCGCGGCATTCAAGTAAACATCGTTGGCGAATTCCAGGCCGCCGAGCAGCACGGGCTTGGGCAGACCGGGCAGTTGCTTCTGGATCGCGATGCTGACGTTCGCTGCCAGCAGGTTCGTATCCAATCGCGCCGCCTCGGTGACGCCGCGCTGTTTGTTTCTTTCCGTGGTGTCGATACCGCCATGATCTGCAGTCATTGCCACCACGTACGGAATGCCGGTCTTGTCCAGGCCGGCCAGCAGTCGCCCGATCGATTGATCGAGCGCGAGTTGCTGCGTGCACATCTCGGCACCTTCAGTGCCGTAGTAGTGGCCCGCGTAGTCGGTGCCTGAAAAGCTCACGGCGAGCAGATCGATGGAATGCTTGCCGCCGAGATTGAAGCTCTTCACCGCGGCGAGCGCGGCGTCGACGGTGAACGCGTCCAAGGCCGGCGTCGCGCGCCAGCGTTTGGAGTTCGCCGGAAGATTCTTCAGCGTGCCGATGGAGATTTCGTCGGTCACCTTCGTTTCACGCGATTTCGAGGCGCAGGCCGGCGGCAGCTTCAGCACCGAAGGTCGGCCGTACGACTTGCGCACGTTCGCATTGACCTTGCCGCCGATCTCCTTGGGAATGCTGGATTCCTTGCCGGGATAAGTGACGAACCCGGCCTGGGTCCACCACAACGTGAGATCGGCGTGGTGACCGCCGAGCATCACCGCCGATCGATCCTTGCCGGCGATCGAGACCACCTGTGTGGTCGGGTCGCGCGCTTTCATGCGGTCGCCGAGCGTCGGCACCAGCAAAGCATCCGGGGAGATGACTGGTTTGTCGGCCGAGCTGCCCGCCGGGCCGGGTTTGTCGACGCAGTACACCGCAAATGTTTCTTTGCCGTTCACGGTCCGCGGCAGCAACGGGTCCTGCCAGTCGTTCGCGATGATGCCGGTCCGTGCCGGGCGCATGCCGGTCAGAATGGTGGAGTGACCCGGGCAGGTTTCGGTCGCCGCATGGCTCTGGTGTCCTTTGGGGAACACGGCGCCGCTGGCCAGCCGCTTCAGCCCGGCTCGATACAGCGGGCGGTACTCGGTGAACACGTCGGCGGAGAACTGGTCGACGGCGATGGCGACGACGAGCTTGGGTTGCGGGGCTTCGGCTGCGTGCAGCGGAGCTGCGAAGAGAGATCCGACGAATACGCTGGCGGACAGGCAACGCGTGATTGCCGAGCGAAAGGGTGAATTCATGGATTGACGCGAATGGACCGGCGGCCCGGCATTCTACGGCGGGCGGTGCTCTGCGTCAGGTGAACGTAAATTAAGGCAGCGCCGCGAAGGCGGCGCTCTGGTCTGCCACTGCCTCGTCAGTCTTACAGGAGCCGCGGCGAGCGCGGCTAATGATTGTGTCGCGGCGTCTTCCTGGCCACTTGCCGGTATTTCAGCGCCATCTCCATGACGCCACCGGTATCGAGCTGGCTGACGGTGGCGCGATACAGCTCTTGCCACGGCGTCGCGCTTTCAGGCACCGGAGGAATGCCATCCCGCTTGCGGCGTTCGATCTCCTCATCCGACACCAGCATGTCACAGCGGGACTGATTCAGATCGATGCGAATGATGTCGCCGGTTCGCAGCCACGCGAGTCCGCCGCCAGCGGCACTTTCGGGCGAGGCATTGAGGATCGAGGGGCTGTCCGAAGTGCCGGACTGCCGGCCGTCGCCAATGGTGGGCAAACTGGTGATGCCGCGCTTCAGCAACGCATCGGGCGGCTGCATGTTCACGACTTCTGCCGACCCGGGCCAGCCGAGAGGACCGGCACCGCGAATCACCAGTACGCTGCGCTCATCGATGTTCAGCGCCGGATCGTTGATGCGAGCCCGATAATCGTCGGAGCCGTCGAATACCACCGCCCGGCCTTCGAACACGTTGTCGTGTCCTGCCTCGCCCAGATATCGACGACGGAAATCTTCGGTGATCACACTGGCTTTCAGGATCGCGAAGTCGAACAGATTGCCGCTCAATACGACGAAGCCGGCGCGCTCGCGCAAGGGCTTGTCGTAGGTCGTGATCATCTCGCGGTCGCGGCTCGCGCGGCCTATGACGTTCTCTCCCAGCGTGCGACCGGTCACGGTCATCGCATCGGCGTGCAGCTTGCCCGCTGCGATCAATTCGTGCAGAACGGCGGGTACGCCGCCGGCCCGATGGAATCGCTCGCCTAGATATTTCCCGGCAGGCTGCATGTTCAGGAGCAGCGGAATCTCATGCCCGTACCTGGTCCAATCCTGAGGATGCAGTTCCACGCCCGCGTGTCGTGCCATCGCAGTCAGATGCGGTTGCGCGTTGGTCGAACCGCCGAGCGCCGCGATCGCAGTGATGGCATTCAGGAACGATTCGCGCGTGAGAATCTTCGACGGACGCAAATCTTCGAACGCCATTTCGACCGCGCGACGACCGGTTTCATACGCCATCTGGCCACGCTCACGATACGGCGCGGGAATCGCGGCACAGCCCGGCAGTGACAGGCCGAGCGTTTCCGCAACGGCATTCATCGTCGACGCCGTGCCCATGCTGTTGCAGTGGCCGGGCGAGGGCGCCGACGCGGCGGCGGCATCGAGGAATTCCTGCTCGGTGATCTGACCGGCAGCGAGGCGCCGGCGGCTCTTCCAGATGACGGTGCCGGAGCCCACCAGCTCATCTTCGAACCAGCCGTCGAGCATCGGGCCGCCGGACAGCACGATCGCCGGGATGTCGACGGTCGATGCCGCCATCACGGCGGCTGGCGTGGTCTTGTCGCAGCCAGTCGTCAGCACGACCGCGTCGATCGGATAACCGTGCAGGATTTCAACCAGGCCGAGATAGGCGAGATTGCGATCGAGTGCGGCGGTCGGGCGACGGCAGTTCTCGAAGATCGGATGCGTGGGAAATTCCATCGGAATGCCGCCGGCATCTCTGATGCCTTCCTTCACTCGCGTCGCCAGATCGACGTGGATGCGATTGCAGGGGGTGAGATCGCTGCCGCTCTGCGCGATGCCGATGATGGGCTTGCCGCTCATCAGCTCCTTCGGCGTCAGGCCGTAGTTCATGAAGCGCTCCAGGTAGAGCGCCATCATGTCGATGTGATCGCGGGCGTCGAACCAATCCTGGGAACGGAAGCGGCGCTTAGCCGTCATAACGAACCTCATTCGGAGCCATGCCGGGCGTGCCGACGCGGGTCGCGAACAAGCCTCCAGCGAGCGGTTGCGCGGCGAGCTGTTCTTTCGACAAGCCCTTCCACGCCGTGGTGATGTACAGGGTGCGCAAGTCGCTGCCCCCGAAGGCAACCTTGGTGCAGTTGGCGACTGGCATTTCGATGGTTTGCAACAGCTCGCCGGTGGGCGCGAAGCGCTGCACGGCCCAGCCGCCGAACAGGCCGATCCACAAGCAGCCATCGGTGTCGATGGCCGGGCCATCCGGATAGGCGTCCGGCCGGTCGATGCGGGTGAAGATGCGGCGGTTGCTGAGCTCGCCGTCGTGCAGATCGAAGGCGTAGATGACTCGTTCCAGGGTGTCGACGTGATACAGCGTGCGGCCGTCGGGGCTGACCGTCGGACCGTTGGTGATCACGTACTGTTCGTCGCAGCGTCGCAGGCCGCGCTCGTCGAAACGATACAACGAGCCGGTCGGCTGCGACTCGGCATTGTCCATGGAGCCGAACCACAAGCGGCCGGCGCTGTCGACGTAACCGTCGTTGAGTCGATTGCGCGGCTTGTCGGAGTCCACCCGGGTGATCGGGTCGAAACTGCCGCTGGCCGGATCGAAGCAATAGAGACCGCTCTTCATGCCGGCGATGAAGCGGCCGTGCGTCGCTTTGACGACGAAGCCGACTTCCTCCGGCGCGGCCCACGAATCCAATGCGCTGCCGCGGGTGTCGAAACGATGGATCTGGCGGCCCTTGATGTCGACGAACCACACGGCCTGCTCCGGTGCGGACCAGAGCGGACCTTCACCCAGCTGGGCGCCGACGGCGCAGACGCAATCGACCTTGAGCATTGCTAGTCCGTGAAATGAGTGCGCCGGTTTATCTCCAGCCGGCGTCGACGAAATATTCATGGGCCGTGCACATGCGCGCGTCATCCGATGACAGGAAGACGACCATGTTGGCCACGTCCTGCGGCTCCACGCGCGCCTTGAGGCATTGCTGGCCGAGCATGCGTGCCTCTTCGTCCGGCGTGTGCCACAACTTCATCTGACGCGGTGTGCGAACACCCCCGGGGACGACGCAGTTCACTCGAATGCCGAACGTTCCCAGGTCGCGAGCCAGTGCGCGGGTCAATCCTTCGATGCCGGCTTTCGCGGTCTGGTAGATGGACAGATCGGGCAGGGCGAGATGCCAGGATACCGAGCCGAGATTGATGATGGCGCCGCCGCCGGCCGCTTTCATGTCCTCGGCGGCAGCCTGCGCGCAGAACAGGAGGTGGCGCAGGTTCACGGCGATGCGATCGTCCCAGTACTTCTCGGTGATTTCCGGCAGCGTGTGACGGTCGTCATTGGCCGCGTTGTTCACCAGGATGTCGACGCCGCCATCCAGGTCGGCCCGAATGCGGGGAAAGATTTCCCGGATCGTGTCGATGTTCTTCAGATCGCAGTGATAGTAGCGAGGCGGCGTGGCGCTGCCGGCCAGCCGCTGCTCGAGCTGTTTGGATTCGTCCTCGGCGATGTCGAGAAACGCCACGCGCGCGCCCTGGCGGACGAACGCTTCGACGATGGCTGCGCCGATGCCCGAGCCGCCGCCGGTGACGACGACACGTTTGTTACGAAGCGAGGGATAAACAGTGTGGGACATAAATGAGCTGAGATGAGCTTAAGTGGAGCGCTGGGCCAACAGGCCCCGGCTGGCAAGATTGCGCATCAGGTGACCGATGCCGTGGGACCACGGCGGCGCCTGGTCCGAAGTCGTGAGTTTGTTTTCCAGCGTGCCCAGATGGGGCGAGGACACGCGCACGATGTCGCCGATTTTGTGCGTGAAGCCGCGGCCGGGCACATCGCGATCGTCCGTGGGAGCAAACATGGTGCCGAGGAACAGTGCAAAGCCGTCCGGATACTGATGCTGGCTCAGGGTCTGTTCGACCAGCTCCAGCGGATCGCGGCTGATCAACGACATCGAGCTGCTGCCTTCGAGCTTGTAGCCGTCCTCGCCTTCGACGGTCAGTGAGACCACGGTCTGGCGAACATCGTCGATGCTGAACGTCGCGTCGAACATGCGAATGAACGGACCGATCGCGCACGACGCATTGTTGTCCTTCGCCTTGCCGAGCAGCAGCGCGCTGCGGCCCTCGATGTCGCGCAAATTCACATCGTTGCCGAGCGCAGCGCCGAGCGTGCGGCCTTGGGCATCGCATGCGAGCACGATCTCGGGCTCTGGATTGTTCCATTGCGATTCCTTGCGCACGCCGATCCAGTCTCCCCAGCCCACGGACGAGAGCACGGGAGACTTGGTGAACACTTCGGCATCCGGTCCGATGGCGACTTCCAGATACTGGGACCACAAGCCATCGGCGATCAGCGCTTCTTTCAAGCGGATCGCGGTGGCTGAACCGGGTTTGACGGAGCGGATGTCGGCGCCGACGCGCTCGCCCAGCGCATCGCGAATGGACTGAGCTTTGGCGTAGTCACCGCGGGCGCGTTCTTCGATCACTCGTTCCACCGCGGAAACCGCGAACGTCACGCCGCACGCCTTCACGCATTGCAGATCGACTGGCGCGAGCAAACGCGTTGGCGCAGACGCGCCGTCGTTGAAGGCGGCTGCGAGCCCCAATTGCTCGAGCGGGCCGAGATCGTCCCCGGCCGGGACGGTGCTATTCCAATGGTTGAGCAGGTCCGAAACGGTCGGTGCGGTTCGCGACACGTCTCGAACGCGACCGCGAGTGATGACGACCGGAGTCGGCCCGGCAGCCGTGGCGATGCGGCCAACGAGCGTAGCCTCACGCCAGTCGGCCGGAAGATGGGCGAGTAATCTCATAAGTCGAATCGATCAGAGTGCGTTGGCAGTGCTGGTCTTGGAGGCGGCGGCGCCGGNCAGGCCCTCGGGCTTGTCGGTCCACAGATGTTGAATCGCTTCCAGGCTGTGNCCCTTGGTCTCGGGCACGAAGCGCCAGACGAACAGGGCGGCGAGAATGCTCATCACGCCGTAGATCCAGTAGGAGAAGCCATGGTTGAACAGGGCGTTCAGGGTCGAGTTGCCGTCCAGGACCTTGAACGACCAGGACACGAACAGGTTCGCGATCCATTGCATGGCGACCGCGAGCGCCATGGCCTTGCCCTTGATGGCGTTCGGGAAGATTTCGGCGAGCAGCACCCACACCACCGGGCCCCACGACAGCGCGAAGCCGGCGATATAGGCAACCACCGCGATCAGCGCAGCGGTGCCGACGTTGTGACTGTTGAACAGGAAGCCCAGCGACAGCATCGAGACGGCCATCACCACGCCGCCCAGGATCAGCAGCGGCTTGCGCCCCCAGCGATCGACCGTGACCAGCGCGACCAGGGTGAACACGATGTTCGCGACGCCCACGATGATGGTCTGCAGCAGCGCGCTGTCCGTCGACGCGCCCATGTTCTGGAACATCAGCGGCGCGTAGTACAGCACCGCGTTGATGCCGATGAACTGCTGGAATACGGACAGCATGATGCCCACGAACACCACCAGTGCGCCGAAAGCAAACAGTTTGCCGGTGCGCTCGTGCAGCGAGTCGTCGATCTCCTTCAGCACGACGCGCGCTTCGGTCTCGTTCGTCAAGCGTGACAAAACATTCCGCGCCTCGTCCATGCGGCCTTTCATCACCAGCCAGCGAGGCGTCTCCGGCACGAGCAGCAGCAGTCCGAAGAACAAAGCGGCGGGCAGGGCGGCCGACAGCAGCATGTAGCGCCAGCCGGTCGAGAGCACCCACTGGTCGTCACCCTGCGAGGCGATGAACCAGTTTACGAAGTACACCAGCGTCATGCCCACCACGATCGCGACTTGCTGATAAGTGACGAGCTGGCCGCGCTGCTTGGGCGGAGCGATCTCGGCGATATACAACGGCGAGAGCATGGAGGCCACGCCGATGCCCACGCCGCCGAGGATGCGATACAGGATGAAGGCGGTCAGCGCTTCCGGACCGTCGCCGCCGACCCACAGAAAGCCGAATTCCGGATAAGCCGAGCCCGCCGAGGACAAGATGAACAGAATGGCCGAGACCAGCAGGCCGCCGCGTCGGCCGATCTTTTGTGACATGGGGCCGGCCAGCGCCGCGCCGATCACACAGCCGAGCAGGGCGCAGGAAATGGCCCAGCCCGACAGGCTGGCCGCGCTGGTTTCCGGCAGGCCGCGCGGATCGATGAAGTTGTGGTCGATGGCCCCGACCGCGCCGGAAATGACTGCCGTGTCGTAGCCGAACAGCAGTCCGCCGAGTGCGGCGACGAACGCAAGTCCACGCACCAGCGTGGGATTCAGCTCGGCGGTGGGAATCCCCTGTGACATAAATGGCGCCCCCTGGGATGACGCGTGTGAATGGATTGGCAATGCGAGGCTCTCCACGGCCTCATATCGATGAGCGTAGTGATAGCGCTATCAAAATTCAAGCGCGGACTGGCCCGACGCAAGACAGGGCTATGGAGGGGACCCGCGCTCCGTAGCGCGGAATCAGCCTGGCGCGGGCGCCGCGACCGAGTCGCGTTTGACCAGGACGTGCGCGACGACGTGATCGACCACGACGCGGGCTTCGCCATCTTTACGCCGACGGATGCTCCGCAACAGCAGATCGATGGAAGAGGCCGCCATCGCGGCGATGGGCTGGCGGATGGTGGTCAGCTCCGGCCAGACCGTGGTGGCGGTGGGCGTATCGTCGAAACCGACCACGGATATGTCGCGCGGTACATCCATTCCCCGGCGGTGCGCGACCGACACCGCCGCGGCCGCCATGTCGTCGTTGCTTGCAAAAATGGCAGTTGGCGGCTTCTTGCGCGCGAGCAGTTTTTCGGCCGCTTCCAGGCCCGAGCGATAGGTGAAGAAGCCTTGCTGAACCAGGGTCGGATCGACCGGCACGCCGGCGGCCGCCATGGCGGCCTGGAAACCTTCGTAGCGCAGGGCGCTGGCCGTCTGATTGGGATGGCCTTTGATGAAGGCGATGCGCGAATGCCCGAACGAGAGCAGATGTTCGGTCATCTCTTGCGCTGCTCGAAAGTCATCGATGCGCACGCCGGAGATGTCGGGCTGAAAGCGGCCGGAGGCGATCGCCACGACGGGAATTCCCGCAGCCACCAGCTCGGAACAAACAGCCTTCGATTCACACAGCGGGGGCGGCAGGATCACGCCCGCCACGCTCTGCGCGATCTTGCGAGCCGCGGCCCGTTCGGTCGCGCGCGTCATGTGATCCCACGTGTCGAGCACGAGCTGCGTGGCCGCCTTGCTGGCCCCATCCAGCGCGCCGACCAGCAGCTCGCTCAAATAGGCGGAGCTCGGGTTTGTATAGATCAGTGCGATTCGAGTTCCCGATGCGGCGGCTAGCGAGCGGGCGGCGGCGTTCGGTGTGTAGTTGAGCTCGCGCACCGTGCGCATCACCAGTTCGCGCGTCGCGGCTCTCACATTGGCATTGCCGTTGACCACTCGGGACACGGTCATCGGCGATACGCCGGCTCGCTGGGCCACCTCGTGAATGGTGACGGCGGCACTCTTGCGGCGGGTCGAAGTGGCCGAGTTTCGGGCCTTGCGGGGTGCGTTTTGCATGAAAGTCGTGAGCGCGGGGCTGAGGCTCGAATGAATTCAGCACATTATCGCCTCGGAGCGGTGAAGGGTGGAAGCGCGCCGAACGACCGTGTTACCGTTACCAAAACGCGGATGGGTCGATGGTAGGGGGACGAGATGGCATCAGGTCATCGTGCGCTGGGTGGCGAGCGCGCGCCTTTGTTTCGAGCGATTCTGGCTGTTTGGGCGCTGTGCGCGGCGCTTTTCATGCAGCCCGCCGCCGCCGAGGATGGCTATGAGCTGTGGCTGCGGTATCGTTCGCTCCCTGCCGAACAACGTGTTTTATACGTATCTGCCACCAGTCAGCTGGTGATGCCGACGCCTTCGTCGACCCTGGTCGCCGCCAAGGACGAGCTGTTGCGCGGGTTGCAGGGCTTGCTGTCACAACGGCCCGCCATTGCGGACCGTGTCTCCGCGCCTGGGTTGTTGGTAGGCACGCCGGGCTCGAATGCGCAGATCGCACAGCTCGATCTGGGATTGAAGGCGCTCGCGCCGCAAGGCTATGTCATTCGTCACCGGCGCATCGATGACCGGCAGACCATCGTCATCGCCGCCAACGACGACGTGGGCGTGCTCTATGGGGTGTTTCATTTCCTGCGGCTGCTGCAGACCCATCAGCCGCTAGGCAATCTGAATATCACCGAGTCCTCGCGCATTCAGCTGCGCATGCTGAATCATTGGGACAATCTGGATCGCACCGTCGAGCGCGGCTATGCCGGCTTCTCGCTCTGGGATTGGCACAAGCTTCCCGATTACCTCGACCCGCGCTACACCGACTACGCGCGCGCCAACGCATCCATCGGCATCAATGCGACGGTGCTCACCAACGTCAATGCCAACGCGACGATGCTGACGGCGCCCTATCTGGAGAAGGCCGCCGCGCTGGCGAACGTGTTCCGTCCGTACGGCATCCGAGTGTTTCTAACGGCACGGTTCAGTGCGCCGGTGGAGATCGGCGGCTTGAAGACAGCCGATCCGACCGACCCGGCCGTGCAGCAATGGTGGAAGGCGAAGGCCGCGGAGGTCTACAAAGTCATTCCCGACTTCGGTGGCTTCCTGGTCAAAGCGAATTCCGAAGGACAGCCCGGTCCGCAGGATTACGGCCGCACGCATGCCGACGGTGCGAATATGCTGGCCGACGCCGTGAAACCTTTCGGCGGCATGGTGATCTGGCGCGCGTTCGTTTACTCGCACGAGCAGCCGGACGATCGCGCCAAGCAGGCCTATGACGAGTTCGTGCCGCTCGACGGCAAGTTCCGCGACAACGTGCTGGTGCAGGTGAAGAACGGCGCCATCGACTTCCAGCCGCGCGAGCCGTTCCATCCCTTGTTCGGCGCCATGCCGAAGACGCCGCTGGCCATGGAATTCCAGATCACCAAGGAATATCTGGGCTTCGCCACGCACCTGGTCTATCTCGGCGCCTTCTACGAAGAAGTGCTGCGCGCGGACACCTATCGCCCGCGCCAGGGTTCGACCGTGGCGAAGATCCTCGACGGCTCCGTGCATGACTACTCGCACACGGCGATTGCGGGCGTGGCCAACATCGGCACCGATCGCAACTGGAGCGGCGCGCAGTTCGAGCAGGCGAACTGGTATGCGTTCGGGCGTCTCGCCTGGAATCCGATGCTGTCGTCCAAGGACCTCGCCGAAGAATGGGTGCGGATGACGTTCTCGAACGATCCGCAGTTCGTGCAGCCCGTGGTGGCGATGATGATGAAGTCGCACGAAGCGGTGGTCGACTACATGACGCCGCTCGGCCTGCATCATCTGATGGGGCGCGGTCATCACTACGGTCCTGGCCCCTGGGTCGAAGGCGGCCCGCGCGCCGACTGGACGTCCGTTTACTACCATCGCGCCGATGCGAACGGCATCGGCTTCGATCGGACCAAGACGGGCAGCAACGCCGTCGCTCAGTACGCGCCGCCGGTGGCTGCTCAGTTTGGTGATCTCAAGCGGGTCCCCGAGCAGTTCCTGCTCTGGTTCCATCACGTGCCTTGGGACTATCGCACCCGGTCCGGTCGCATTCTCTGGGACGAGCTGGTGTATCGATATACGCGCGGCGTCGATACCGTTCGGGAGATGGAAGGAACGTGGCAAGGCCTGGCGAGGTTCGTCGACGCCGAACGTCACCAGCAGGTCGCCGCGTTCCTGAAGATTCAAGAGAAGGAAGCGAAGTGGTGGCGCGATGCCAGCGTCGCGTACTTCCAGACCTTCTCGAAGCGACCCTTGCCCGCCGGCTTCGCGCCGCCCGAGCACTCGCTCGAGTACTACAAGTCGCTCGAATTCCCGTACGCACCGGGACATCACTGATCATGAGGGCTCGTCGTATGTCCAAGTGGCTTGCGGGCGCGATGGTGTCGTTGGGGGCGGTGCTCGCGGCGTCGGGCGCAAACGCGGCGCTGCTGCACGACTTGTTTCAGGACCACGTGGTGCTGCAGCGGGAACGGGCCATCAATGTCTGGGGTCGTGCTGCGCCGGGCGAATCGCTCACGGTGACGTTGGCGAACTCGAAGGTACAGGCAACGGCGGATTCGACCGGGCTATGGCGATCGAGCCTGCCCAGCATGAGTGCGGGCGGTCCGTATGCGCTGTCCGTCAGCGCGGCCTCGGGCGAGAAGCAGGTCGTCAACGATGTGATGATCGGCGATGTGTGGTTGTGCTCGGGCCAGTCCAACATGGTCCTGCAAGTCCACCGCGCGCTCGACTCCCGCTCCGAGATCGCCAACTCGACGAACGACTCCATCCGCATGCTCACCGTGCCGCTGGCGAACGATCCGGTGCCCCAGTATGGCTTCGCCAGCCCGGTGCAATGGTTGAAGGCGTCGCCGACCACTGTGCCGGAGTTCTCGGCCGTCTGTTTGTATTTCGCACGCGAGCTGCAGAAGAAAGACAAGGTGCCGATGGGCTTGATCGCTGCGGCATGGGGCGGTTCGAAGATCCAGGCGTGGATGACGGAGCCCGCGCTTCGCTCCCTCGGAAATTACGATCGCGCGCTCGATGCGTTGGTGCAGTCGAGCAAGGATCCTGTGGCCGCAGCTTCGCAGTGGGCCAGCATCTGGGAAGGCTGGTGGCGCGAGCGGACCAACGACAAGGCGGGCCAGGAGCCCTGGAGCGCGAAGCCCCATGGCGAGTGGAAAGCTGCGCCGATCGAGCGTGGCTACTGGGAAGATTGGGGCATCCCGGAGCTGTCGAACTATAACGGCCTGTTGTGGTATCGAACGAATGTGACTTTGACCAAGTCACAAGCCTCGCAGCAGGCCACGTTAGCCTTGGGACGCGTGGATGAGTCCGATCAGGTCTGGGTCAATGGTCGGCTGATCGGCGCCGCGGGGCCGGGCGGCGAGAAGTCGTATCCATTGCCGCCGAAGGTGCTGCGGGCGGGAGAGAACACAGTCGTCGTCAGCGTGCTGGATACGTACGCGAACGGTGGCCTGCCGGGTCCAATGGAGAGTCGTGCGCTTCGATTCGCCGACGGCTCGAGCGTCGTTCTGAACAGAGAGTGGCGCTACCAATTGCCGCCCGCCAGCGCCGCGTTCCCGTTGCGCGCACCTTGGGAGGCGGTCGCCGGATTGGGCGTGATTCACAACGGCATGATTGCGCCGCTGTCGAACCTCGGCTTGCGCGGTGTGCTTTGGTATCAGGGCGAATCCAACACCGATGAGGCCGATCAGTATCAAACGCTGCTGACGCGCTTCTTCGCCGACTGGCGGACGCAGTTTGGCGCGGACCTGCCGTTCTTCGTCGTGCAACTGGCGAACTACGGTCCGGCCTCTACGCAACCTGTCGAGAGCGGTTGGGCGAACACACGAGAAGCGCAGCGTCTCGCCGTAAAACAAGATCGAAACGCAGGCCTCGCAATTGCTGTCGATCTGGGCGAGCGCACCGATATCCATCCGGCGAACAAACAAGAGGTCGCGCGCCGTCTGGCTCGCGCTGCGCGTCACGTTCTGTACAAGGACGCCCCTCCTCCGTCCGGCCCGGTGGCGGTGAATGCGCGTCGCGAAGGTGACGCCGTCTCGGTCGAATTCACCGACATAACCGGAAAGCTCGTGACCTACAGCGCCGCGCGTCCGATTGGTTTCGAAACATGCGGTGCTGCTGCCGGCACTTGCGAATACGCGGAAGCGACGTTGCAGGGACAGCGCGTGCTGTTGAAGAGCTCGAACGCCGCTACAGCGACGCGCGTCCGCTACTGCTGGGCTGACAGCCCGGTGTGCACGTTATACGACGAAGCTCCGCTGCCGGCCGGCCCGTTCCAGCTCGAGGTAAGATGATGTATGTTGAGCAGGAGCCGCCCCCGGTGGCCGGCTCGAGTCGCGATCGCGAGATCGTGGACGCCAGAGTGATCGTGACCTGCCCGGGACGGAACTTCGTTACGTTGAAAATCGTGACCCGCTCGGGCATCACCGGGCTGGGGGATGCCACGCTCAATGGTCGGGAGCTGGCGGTCGCAGCGTACCTGCAAGAGCACATCGTGCCCAATCTGATCGGCAAGGACGCGGGTCGTATCGAAGACACCTGGCAGTTCTTCTATCGCGGCGCGTACTGGCGTCGTGGCCCCGTGACGATGACGGCGATTGCGGCAGTCGACGTGGCCTTGTGGGACATCGTCGCGAAGCTCGCAGGCTTGCCTCTGTATCAGATGCTGGGGGGGCGTTCGCGCGAAGGTGCGCTGGTCTACGCGCACGCAAACGGTCGTGACATCGCCGAGACGAGCGATGAAGTCGGCCGTTACATCGAGATGGGATTTCGCGCGGTCCGTGCTCAATGCGCCGTGCCGGGCGTTGCGAAGACGTACGGAATTGCGAGCGGAGGCGAGGCTTACGAGCCGGCCGAGACCCAGCTGCCGCTGGAAACATTGTGGTCGACGCCGAAGTATCTGGAGGTCGTGCCGAAGCTGTTCGAGCAGTTGCGGGTCGATCATGGCAAGGACGTCGAGCTGTTACACGATGCCCATCACCGCATGACGCCGATCGAGGCGGCGCGCCTGGCACGCAGCCTCGAGCCCTATCGGCTGTTCTGGCTGGAAGACGCGACGCCGGCGGAAAACCAGCAGGCATTCGAGCTGATCCGGCGCCATTCAGTCACCCCGCTGGCCGTGGGCGAGGTGTTCAACTCGATCTGGGATTGCAAACATCTGATCGAGAATCAGCTGGTCGACTACATCCGCGCCACCATCGTGCACGCTGGTGGCATCACGCATGTGCGCCGTATCGCGGATTTTGCTTCGCTCTATCAAGTGCGCACCGGTTTCCACGGTGCGACCGATCTTTCGCCGGTGTGCATGGGCGCGGCCCTGCATTTCAATACCTGGGTGCCCAACTTCGGCATTCAGGAGTGGATGCAGCACACCAGGCAGACCGATGCAGTGTTTCCACACGACTATCACTTCCGGGATGGCCGGCTGCACTGTGGCGAGTCGCCGGGACATGGCGTCACCATCGATGAGCAGCTTGCCTCCAAGTATCCGTACTCGCCCAAACAACTACCCGTCGCTCGCCTCGAGGACGGCTCAATGTGGGATTGGTAACCATGCGCTACACCAGCTCGGGATCGACGAAACTTGCCGTAACAGTGGCCGCGCTGCTGGCCGTTTCGCTGTCGGCAGTCGCGGAACAGCCGATATACAAGGACTTGAACAAGTCGTTCGAAGAGCGCGCCGCCGACCTGGTGTCACGCATGACCTTGGAGGAGAAGGTCTCGCAGCTGGGCAACGACGCGCCCGCGATTGCGCGGCTCGACGTGCCGGCATACGAATGGTGGAACGAGGCACTGCACGGCGTGGCTCGGGCCGGTGCGGCGACTGTGTTTCCTCAAGCCATCGGGCTCGCGGCCACGTTCGATGACAAGCTGATGTTCGAGATCGCCACGGCGATCAGCGACGAAGCGCGGGCCAAGCATCATGAGTTCGCGCGTCGCGGGCTGCGCAAGCGCTATCAGGGTCTGACGTTCTGGTCGCCGAACATCAATATCTTTCGCGATCCTCGCTGGGGGCGCGGCCAGGAAACGTATGGCGAGGATCCCTGGCTCACCTCCCGCATGGGCGTTGCGTTCGTGAAGGGTTTGCAGGGNGACGATCCGAAATATCGCAAGGTCGACGCCACCGCGAAGCATTTCGCGGTCCACAGTGGACCGGAGGCGGACCGGCATCATTTCGACGTTCACCCGAGCGAGCGGGACCTGTATGAAACCTATCTGCCGGCGTTCCAGGCGCTGGTGCAGGAAGGCAAGGTTGCATCGGTGATGGGGGCCTACAACCGCGTCTACGGCGAGTCGGCGTCGGCCAGCCCGCGACTGCTGCAGCAGATTCTTCGCCAAGACTGGGGCTTCCAGGGCTATGTCGTCTCGGACTGCGATTCCATCGAGGACATCTACAAGCATCACAAGATCGTTGCGACGGCGCCCGAAGCCGCCGCATTGGGCGTGCGGTACGGTTGTGAGCTGGACTGCGGCAAGACCTACGACGCGCTCCTGCCGGCCGTGAAGCAGAATCTGGTGAGCGAGAAGGAGATCGATGCCGCCGTTCGCAAGCTCATGCTCACCCGCTTCCAGTTGGGCATGTTCGATCCGCCGGAGCGCGTCCGCTGGGCGCAGATTCCATACTCGGTCAACCAATCGCCCAAGCATGATCAGCTGGCGCGCCGCGCGGCGCAGTCATCCATCGTCATGTTGAAGAACGACGGCATGCTGCCGCTGTCACGCGATATCAAAACGCTCGCCGTCATCGGCCCGACGGCAGATGAAGTCATGTCGCTGCTCGGCAATTATTACGGCACGCCGGCGGCACCCGTGACGATCTTGCAGGGGATCCGTGAGGCCGCGGGCAAGCAGACCAAAGTGATCTACGCCCGTGGCGCGGACCTGGTCGAAGGTCGCGAAGAGCCGCGTGCCGTGCCGCTGATCGAAGCGAGCTTCTTGCGGCCCGACTCGAATTCGAAAGAGCAGGGGTTGAGAGGTGAGTATTTTCGCGGCCGCGACTTTGCCGGCGCGCCGGTGATGACGCGCATCGACTCGCGAATCGCATTCCGCTGGGATCGAGGCGCGCCGACGGACGATCTGGCAGCGCGTGGTGAGCTTTCCAATGCACAAGCGTTGGCAGGCGACGACTTCAGCGTTCGCTGGACCGGTGAGCTGCTGCCGCCGACTTCGGGCAAGTATGAGTTGGTCGTGGGTGCGAACGATGGGGTGCGCCTGTATCTCGACGACCGCTTGATCGTGGACGGCTGGGAGCTCAACGAGCGCGTGAAGAGTCACAGTGCCAGCGTGGATCTCGAAGGCGGCCGTGCCTACCGGATCAAGCTGGAATATTTCGAAGACATTCGCGACGCCGAGGTGCGCCTGAGCTGGCGCCGTCCGGGAGCCAAGGAGCCCTTTGAAGAGGCGCTGGATGCCGCTCGCGCCGCCGATGCGGTCGTGTTCGTCGGCGGCTTGACCGGCGATGTTGAAGGCGAGGAGATGAAGGTGAGCTATCCGGGGTTCGCCGGCGGTGATCGCACCGACCTGCGCTTGCCCGGCAGCCAACGCAAGCTGCTCGAAGCGCTGCACGCGACGGGCAAGCCGATTGCACTGGTGCTCACTGGCGGTTCGGCGCTTGCAGTGGACTGGGCGCAGCAGCGCCTGCCCGCGATCGTGATGGCGTGGTATCCAGGTCAGCGCGGTGGTAACGCGGTCGCCGACGTGTTGTTTGGCGATGTGAATCCGTCGGGCCGTCTGCCGGTTACGTTCTACAAAGAGAACGAGAAGCTGCCGGCATTCGACGACTACGACATGCAGGGCCGCACCTATCGCTATTTCACGGGCCAGCCGCTGTATCCCTTCGGTCACGGCCTCTCGTACACACGCTTCGAGTATTCGAACCTGAAGCTGGATCGAGCGAGTGTCGCCGCGGATGGCACCCTGCAGGCGTCGCTTACCGTGAAGAACGTGAGCTCACGTGCTGGCGACGAAGTCGTTCAGCTCTATGTCGCGCCGCAGGGCTCCAAGCAGCAGCGGGCCAACAAGGATCTGCGCGGTGTGAAGCGCGTTGCGTTGAAACCGGGCGAGGCGGGCACGGTCAGCTTTACTCTCAATGCATCCAATGATCTGCGGCACTATGACGTGAACGCCAAGCGCTACGCCGTCGCTGCGGGCAAGTACGAAGTCCAGGTCGGTGCGTCGAGCGCGGACATTCGTGCTCGACAGACGTTTGAAGTGAAGCGCTGAGTTGCAAGGCCTGGCGTCCGCCGTAGCCGGCGGACGCCAGAGCATTTACATCCGAGCGGGCTCGAGTCGCGGCGCCAGCAGCTGGATGATTCCGAGCGCCAGCAGATATGCGGTCGCAGCCATGATGAACACCGGCACGTAGCTGCCAGTGGTCTCCAGCAGGAAGCCAGTGAAGGTGGCGATCATCATGCCGCCCACTGCGCCACCGAAGCCGCCGATGCCGACGACCGACCCGACGGTTCGTTTGGGGAACATGTCCGAGGGCAGCGTGAAGATATTCGCCGACCAGCCTTGATGTCCGGCGGTCGCAAGTCCGATCAGCAGCACGGCCATCCAGACGTTCTGCACTTGGGACACGAACACGATCGGAACGACACACAGCGCGCAGATCAGCATCGCCGTCTTACGTGCGCGATTCACTGACCAGCCCATCTTGATGAAGCGGCCCGCAATCCAGCCGCCGCCGATGCTGCCGATATCGGCCATGACATAGATCGCGACCAGCGGCGCGCCCAGCCCGAGCAGGCTCAGGCCATATTCGCTGTGCAGGTACTTCGGCAGCCAGAACAGGAAGAACCACCAGATCGGATCGGTCATGAACTTGCCGAGCAGGAAGGCCCAGGTCTGCCGATATCTGAGCAGGCGAGACCAGGGCACGCGCTCCACCGGCTCCGGCGGATCGCTGCGAATCAACTCCAGCTCGCTGGCACTGAGCTTCGGATGCTGTTCGGGCGGGTGATAGGTTCTGAGCCAGATGGTCAGCCAGGTCACGCTCAGAATGCCCGTCACCAGGAACGCGGCTTGCCAGCCGAAGGTCACCGCGACGATCGGTACAGTCAGCGGTGCCACGATCGCACCGATGTTCGACCCGGAGTTGAAGATGCCTGTTGCGAACGCGCGCTCGCGCCGGGGAAACCACTCGGCCACCGTTTTCAGCGCTGCCGGGAAATTGCCCGCTTCGCCCAGCCCCAATGCAAAGCGAGCCATCGCGAACCCGGCGACGCTGCCGACCAGCGCGTGACTCATTGCGGCCAGGCTCCACACCGCGATCGCGAGTGCGTAGCCCAGCTTGGTGCCGAGCCGATCGATCACCGCGCCGGCGGTGACCAGGCCGATCGCATAGGCTGCCTGGAAACACGTAATGATGTAGCCGTATTCCACCTCGCTCCACGCAAAGGTCTTTTGCAGCTCGGGCGCGAGCACGCCGAGCACCTGGCGATCGATGTAGTTGATCGTGGTGGCGGCGAGCAGCAGCGCGCAGATGCGCCATCGATAGCGGCCGGTGGTCGACGCGGAGGTGGTGCTGGCGGCGGCAGCTGCTGCGCTCTGCATATCCATGGATCAGTCGCCGATGGTCAAGGTTACGGATTTGAGGTCGACCGAATTCGGACCGGTCATGATGTTGAATTCGCCGGGTTCGATCACGTACTTCATCTCCTGATTCCAGAATGCGAAAGCCTCCCTGGCCAAGGTGAATTCCACGGTCGTCGACGCGCCCGGCTGCAGCGAAACGCGGCGGAACGCCTTGAGCTCTTTGACGGGACGGGTGATCGAGCTGGCAACGTCGCGCACGTACAGCTGCACGACTTCATCTCCTTGCATCGAGCCCGTGTTGCGAACCTCCACCGACACCTTCACGTTGCCATCGGCACTGATCCGGGAGCTCGACAGCTTTGGCTCGCCGAGCTCGAACCTGGTGTACGACAGGCCGAAGCCGAACGGGAACAGCGGTTCCTTGGATGCGAAGTGATAACCGCGATGCGCGCTCGGTTTCTGGTTGTAGAAGAAGGGCAGCTGTCCGATGTCGCGAGCCACGGTGACCGGCAGCTTGCCGCCCGGGTTCACGTCGCCGAACAAGACGTCGGCGAGGGCGGTGCCGCCTTCCTGGCCGGGATACCAGCCTTCCAGTACGCCGTTGGCTTTATCGATGACCTGCGGAATCGACAGCGGCTGACCGTTGATCAGCACCACGACGACCGGCTTGCCCAGAGCAAACATCGACTCCGCCAGCTCGTTCTGCTCGCCCGTGAGGCCGAGCGTGATGCTGTCGCCCAGATGGTTCTTCGCCCAGGCCTCGCGATGCAGAGCGCTGCTGCCGCCGATCGCGAGCACGATGGCATCGGCGTCTCGTGCGACTCTCACGGCTTCCTCGATGCGCTGGAGATTGTCTTCGCGCTTCGGGCGGACGACCTCATCCGTGTACCAATCGCCCGACTCGGTGAGCCGCACGCCCTCGGCAGAGACGACGTTCACGCGATTCCCGAGCTTGGCCTTGATGCCGTCGAGCAGGGTGACGGCATGTTTGGGCACGTTCGAATAACCGCCGAGCTCGACGCGAGCAGCGTTGGGTCCGATGACGGCCAATGTTTTCAAGGTATCCGCGCGCAGCGGCAACACGCCATCGTTCTTCAACAGCACGATGGATTTCCGGGCCGCTTCGAGGGCCAGGGCGCGAGCCTCGGCATTGCCGGTAATCTTCTCGGCGTACCTGGCATCCGCATACGGCTGTTCGAACAGGCCGGCCAGGAATTTGAGCCGCAGCATGTCGGCAACCGCTCGGTCGATGTCCGCTTGTTGAATGCGGCCCTCGGCCAGGGCTTGCGGCAGCAGGGCATAGCTTTCCCCGTTCGGCAGATCCGAAGAAACGCCGGTTTTGAAGGCGCGGACCGCGGCATCGATCGGATCCGCGGTGATGTGATGAACGTCGATGAGCTCCTTGATGGCGAAGTAGTCGCTGACGATCGCACCCTTGAAGCCCATCTCGCCACGCAGGATGTCTTGCAGCAGCCAGCGGTTGTTGTGCGAGGGCACGCCGTCGATTTCATTGTATGAAGGCATCACCGCCTGGGCGTTGGCAGCAACCGCGGCCTGGAACGGCGGGAAGAACNCTTCACGCAGGATGCGCTCGGAAATNTTTGCTGGGCCGACATTNGTNCCGCTTTCCGGCTGGCCGTGACCCGTCATGTGCTTGAGNGTCGCGAACACCCGATCCTTCGGAAGCGGCAGGGTGGTGCCTTGGAAGCCACGCACCGCCGCCACGCCCATCGTGCTCACGAGAAACGGATCTTCGCCATATGTTTCTTCGAAGCGTCCCCAGCGCGGATCACGCGCGACGTCCACGACTGGTGCGAGCACCAGATGCGCGCCGCGAGCGCGAATTTCGCGGGCGACGACCGTGAAGACTCGCTCCAGCAATTGCGGATCCCAACTGCTAGCGAGTCCGATCGATTGCGGGAAATGCGTGCCGCCGAGCGCCTGATGGCCGTGCAGCCCTTCTTCATGAAACAAAACCGGAATGCCGAGGCGGGTGCTGCGCGTCGCATGCCGCTGCATGGCGTTGATCAGCTCGACGGTTTCGCGTTCGTTGCGAAACGGCGTCTGCAGCGGACTGCCGACCTCCTGACGATCGCTCGGACGCGTGAAGTGACCTATGCCGTCGGGATACAAGCGCTTCGCCGCTTCGGGAACGAAATTTCCTTTGGCGTCGAGCAGCTCGTTCTTTCGNGTCCAGACCGCGGTGATCTGCGCGATCTTTTCTTCGAGGGTCATGCGNGAGAGCAGATCCTGAACGCGCTGCTCCACTGNCGCCGCCGGGTCTTTGTATATCGGGCGATCATTGCGCGACTGCGCCGATGCGACCGCCGCGAGCAGGATCGAGGTGATAAAGACGCCTGTTCTTGCACCCGGACTGCGCCGGCCCGCCGTGGCCTGGCTGCGAGCTCTCACCATGGTTCCCCCTGGGTTGGCAGACGGGCTGCGAAGCGCCCACCTTGTTGGTAGCTTGATACCGGTATCATTAACTCAGCCCGCCGGTCGCGGTCAATCGCAGTTGCATATTCATCGGGCGGCGCTCGCCGCAGCCCTGCGACGTGCCGACATCATTCATTGGCGAGAAGATTTTTAGCGTTTTCGTTCGAGGCGCGGGCCCGACGAGTGGCCTCGGTCGGGCCCGGCCGAATCGTGATGAAACGCTCGCCCCCGGTGGTTGCAATCACAGAATTGTGAGCGCTATCATGAAATCGCCGATGCTGGAGCACAATGCTGCAGCGCTTGTGACGACGGCTGGCCAGCGGCATCAGTCCGCATTCCGCAGCTGACGGTGGACGTGATGAACCTGTTCGGCGAGAAGCAGCGCCTGTACTTCCAATTCCCGAACGCAACGTTCACTCAGTGAAGCGGGCCGCACCATGATCGCGGGCTTGCGCGACAGATTCTGATCGAGAGACGCCGGCGGGGGAGCTGTCCGTTTACCCCCGGTGGTACAACTCGCCGGCGACCTTGACGGCAGGAGACGCAACTCTCCTGCCGTCTTTTTATTTGTGCGACGATCCCTGAAAACCGCCGCCGGCGCCGCGGCGAATGGTCACATGGATGTGCCCACGCGGCGCGAGTCCCGCGGTCCTTTGAAATCAGGGAATGTCTTAGCTCAGTACCTGTCGCAATTTGCGAACTGCACCGCTGTGCAAGCGCCCAGGTTTTACATAGTCTTGCTCGTCTCGATCCTCCGTTCGCACGCTGCTTCATGAAGACGACCTCGTATCGCCTCGCCCTGCTTTTGTTGTTCGCATCGGTTGCGATGACGATGGCTGTGCCCGCGCGCGCCAGTGCCAATCACAGCGAGCACTTCGTGCGACCGGCCGAGCTGGAACCGGACATCGCGTTCTGGCGGCGCATCTACACCGAGGTCACGACCGCTGGCGGCCTGCTGCACGATCCGGAAGATCTGAGCGTCGTTTATGAAGTGCTGCAGTTCCCCTCGGATATTTCCCCGAAAACACGCGCCAATCGCATCGAGGAGGCGAAGAAGAAGTACTCCCGCATCCTGGAGCGCCTCGCCAGCGGCGCCGAGGATCTGAGCGCCGAAGAGCTGCGCGTTCAGGCGCTCTGGCCGAAGAACACGCGCCGTTCACGTTTCGAGCAGGCTTCCGAAGCCGTGCGCTTCCAGCTCGGTCAGGCCGACCGTTTCCGCGAAGGTCTGGTGCGCTCCGGCGCGTGGCGCGATCACATCGCCGATACGTTCGGGAAGATGGGCCTGCCGCGCGAGCTGGCGTCGCTGCCGCACGTCGAGTCTTCGTTCAACACTTACGCATATTCCAAGGTCGGTGCGGCCGGCATGTGGCAGTTCATGCGCGCCACCGGCCGTCGTTTCCTCCGGATCGACGCCGTGGTCGACGAGCGTCTCGATCCGTACCGTTCCACCGAGGCGGCGGCGCGCTTCCTGGAGCAGAACTACATCGTGCTCGGCAGCTGGCCGCTGGCGCTGACCGCGTACAACCATGGTCCCGGCGGCATGAAGCGCGCGCAGGAACAACTCGGCACCAGCGACATCACCACCATCGTGCGCAAGTACAACAGCCGTTCGTTCGGCTTTGCTTCGCGCAACTTCTATCTGGCGTTCCTGGCCGCGCTGGAAATCGACCAGAATCCGGAGAAGTTCTTTCCTGGCGTGCGACGCAATCCCGCCGACACCAGCCTGGTGCTGAAGTTGCCGCAGCCGCTGCCGGCCAGTCGGCTCGCCGCCGCCCTCGATGTGGATCGCGAAGAGCTGCGGCGCCTCAATCCGGCGTTGCTGAACACGATCTGGCGGGGCGGGCGCAACGTGCCGAAGGGTTACGAATTTCGCGTGCCCTCGCATATCGACCTGTCGAGCGTCATGGCGAAGCTCAGCTCCGGCGCCGCCGAGGCCGTCGAAGTCGCGCTCGCCGAAGCGCAGCACCGTGTGGAAAGCGGCGAAACGCTCTCGCTCATCGCCAGCCGTTATGGTGTGAGCCAGCAGCAGCTGGCGGAGTTGAACGACCTGAATCATCCCTTCCGCCTGCGGGTCGGTCAGGTGCTCGAGCTGCCCTCGAAGGGCACTCGTCCGGCCGCCAGGGTGGCGCAGACGCCCAAAGAAACGCCGCCGCCTGTGCTGCCGGCCGCCCGGCCGACGCCGCCGACCGGTGTGGTTGGCGCGGAGCGCTATGTGGTTCGGCGGGGCGATACGCTCGGCAAAATCGCCAAGAAGCATGGTCTGACCGAAGACCAGCTGATGGAGATGAACAACATCCGCAATCGCCAGTTCATCTATGAAGGCCAGGTGCTGGCGCTCGCGGCGTCGGCGCGCGCCAAGCCGCCGGTCGAAGCGGAAGTGCCGGTCGAGACGATCGCGG
>Ga0065721_10004151_pt1 | contig 39223 bp, 37 predicted proteins | sample Mesricmetagenome_FD_59108 | JGI IMG/M metagenome (GOLD analysis project Ga0065721, IMG submission 59108) | Mesophilic microbial community from rice straw/compost enrichment Sample: eDNA_1 v2 (version 2) | ecosystem: Engineered > Solid waste > Grass > Composting > Bioreactor | place: USA: Davis... | reverse complement strand
ACGGCGATCCGGTCGGCGAGGGCGATGACCTCGTCGAGCTCGGTGGAGATGACGAGCACGGGAACCCCCGAATCGCGGACCTCGACGATCCTCTCGTGGATGAACTCGATCGAGCCCACGTCGACGCCGCGCGTCGGCTGCGAGGCGACGAGCAGCTTGAGCTCGCGGCCGAGCTCGCGCGCGAGCACGACCTTCTGCTGGTTGCCGCCGGACAGGCGTCCGACGAGCGTCTCGGAGTCCGGCGTGCGGATGTCGAACTCCTCGATCGCCGTGCGCGCGAACTCGTCGCGGTAGGCGAAGTCGATGCCGATGCCCTTGACGAACGGGCCGCGGTACGAGCGGTCGAGCATGAGGTTCTCGGCGACGGAGAACTCGGCGACGAGGCCGTCGACCTTGCGGTCCTCCGGCACGAAGCCGACGCCGCTGTCGAGCAGCTTCCGCACCGAGTGGCCGATGACCTCCTGGCCGTCGATCCTGATCGAGCCCTGCAGTTTGTGGCGGAGGCCGACGAGCGCCTCGGCGAGTTCCGTCTGGCCGTTGCCCTGGACGCCGGCGATGCACAGCACCTCGCCGGCGCGGATGCTGAACGACACGTCGTCGAGGAGCCGCTGGCCGTTGGGCGCGAAGAGGGTGAGGTCTTCGACGACGAGCACCTCGTCGCCGAGCTTCGGCGGCTCCTTCTCGACGGTGAGCTCGACGCTGCGGCCGACCATGAGCGACGCGAGCTCGTCGGTGGAGGCGCCGGGGTCGGCCGAGCCGACGACCTTGCCGAGGCGGATGACGGTGATGCGGTCGGCGACCGCCTTCACCTCGCGGAGCTTGTGGGTGATGAAGACGATGGAGGTGCCGCTGTCGGCGAGGCGCCGCATCGTCACCATGAGCTCGTCGGTCTCCTGCGGCGTGAGCACCGCGGTGGGCTCGTCGAGCACGAGCACCTTCGCGTCGCGGGAGAGCGCCTTCACGATCTCGACGCGCTGCTGCACGCCGACCGGGAGGTCCTCGACGAGCGCGTCGGGGTCGAGGTCGAACCCGAAGCGGGCCGAGATCTCGCGCACCATCTCGCGGGCGCGGGCGAGGTCGAGCACCTGGCCGAAGCGCGTCGGCTCGTGCCCGAGCATGACGTTCTCGGCGACCGTGAAGACGGGGATGAGCATGAAGTGCTGGTGGACCATGCCGACGCCGGCCGCCATCGCCTCGCCGGGACCCGCGAAGTGACGGACCTGGTCGTCGAGCAGGATCTCGCCCTCGTCGGGCTGGTACAGCCCGAAGAGCACGTTCATGAGGGTCGACTTGCCGGCGCCGTTCTCGCCGAGAAGGGCGTGGATCTCACCGGGTTCCACGACGAGGTCGATGCCGTCGTTGGCAACGAGTCGTCCGAACCGCTTGGTGATGCCGCGGAGCTCGAGTTTCATCGACATCCATCCTGCCTGAGAGAAGGGGTCGCCGGATACGGCGAGCGCCGGGGCGGTCGAAACCGCCCCGGCGCCCGCTGTTACCGATGCGAGGGGATCGCTTACGGGGTGACGAGCGGGTCGATCGACCCGTCGATGATGCCTGCCTTGATCTCCTCGAGCTTGGCGAGGACGTCCGCCGGAACCTCGAACGAGCCGAAGTCNGACAGCGCGGTGCCGTCGTTCTCNAGGGTGCCCGTGTACTGCTCGTTGGTGAACGTGCCACCCGACGAGAGGTCCTCGATGACGTCGAACACGGCCTGCGTCATGCGCTTCTCGACCGANGTCAGNGTGATGTCGGCGAGCTCNGGCTGCGTCGTNGCGATGTCCTTGTCGACACCGATCAGNACGCCCTTGCCGGCGTCGCGGATNACGGTCGCGGTCGCGGTGAAGAGACCACCGGCGACGGGGAAGAACACGTCGGCGCCCTGCGCNAGCTGGCCCTCCGAGATCGACTGAGCGGCGGCGGTGTTGGCGAAGTCGCCGACGAAGTCACCCTGCTCGGTGGCCGGGTCCCAGCCCACGACGGTGACCGGCGTGCCGGTCTCCTTCTCGTAGTACTTGGCGCCGTTGTAGTAGCCGGTCATGAAGTCGGTGACGGCCGGGATCTGCATGCCGCCGTAGGTGCCGACGACCTTCGACTCCGAGTACGCCGCCGCGAGGTAGCCGGCGAGGAAGCTCGACTGGTTCATCGCGTAGCCGATGGGCTTGAGGTTGGCCTCGCCCTGGTTCCAGCCGTCGATCCAGACGAACTTCGAGTCCGGGTTGGCGGTCGCGAAGTCGAAGATGAGGTTGTCGATCGAGAAGTTGAAGCCGACCGCGAAGATGACGTCGCAGCCCTCGTCGACCATGGCGGTGAGGTTGGTGTCGAAGTCCTCCGGGCTGCCCGACTCGGCGTCGGCGATCTGCACGCCCAGCTCGGCCTCGGCCTTGGTGAGGCCCTCGTAGGCCGCCTCGTTGAAGCTCTTGTCGTTCCAGCTGCCCTCGTCGGAGACGGCGCAGGCGAGGTAGTCGACGGTGTCGTCGCCGGTGTTGTCCTCCGGGGCGGCGCCACAGCCGGCGAGCACGAGCGCGCTCGCACCGGCGAGCGCGACGCTGACGAGCGCGCGCTTACGGGTGATCAGGTTCACTTGGGATCCTCCATGTGCAAAAGCCCCGACGGGCGCGCCGGGGGTTGGTGCAATGAGCGTAACCTGACGCAACATGCGCGACCACACCGATCCGGGCGGTGAAGAGGCGCCGTTATCAAACCGCGACCCGGGGTAAATGTTCGGGAAATGATCGCGCGTTCCGGGCTCAGAGCGCGGGGCTGAACGGCCGCGGCGGCGTCGTCTCGCGGCCCAGGAGACCGCGCAGGTAGTCGTAGAACGCGCGGTGGTCGATCGCCTCGATGACGGTCGCGTTGTCGGGCAGCCCGTGCACGCCCCACGACATCGCCGCGTAGCCGCGCGTGAGCTCGCTGTCGGCCTCGACGTCGACGGCGTAGCCCGCGCTCGCGGAGACGAGCTCGGGGTGCAGCAGGATGGCGGCGGTGAGCGAGTCGGGATGCGTCGACCCGGGGATGCCGACCGACTCGTCGAACGCGAGGGTCGCCTCGCAGACGCGCAGGACGAAGCGCGCGAGCGGCGTCCCGAGCTCCGCGATCCCGGCGATCTCGTCGCGACTGAGGGTCGCATCCCGGAGCGTCAGCGGCGCCCACGGCACGACGACGATGTCGGCGAACCCGGCGGCGAAGACGGCCTTCGCGGCGTCGGGGTCCACGTAGAAGTTGAACTCCCCCGCGGCNGTGATGTTGCCGCGCNCGTTGTTGGANCCGCCCATGATGTAGAGCGACTTGACGTTGCCGACGAACGCCGGGTCCTTGANNGCCGCCATNGCGATGTTNGTGAGNGGGCCGATGCAGACGATNNNNAGCTCCCCGGCGTGCTCCGCGGCGAGGCGGATGAGGGCGTCGACCCCGTGCTCCTCCTGCGGCGCGAGCCCCGACTCGTCGATCCCGAGCCCGCCGCCGCCGTCGCCGTGCACGTTCTCCGCGGACACCCACTCGCGCACGAGCGGACGTCGGCAGCCGAGGTGCACGGGGACGTCGAGCCGCTCCGCGACGTTGAGCGTCATCCACGCGTTCTTCACCTGCCGGTCGAAGCCGACGTTGCCGGCGACCATCGTGATCGCCTTGAGGTCGGCCTCCGGGTCGAGGAGGGCGACGAGGATGGCGACGCAGTCGTCCTGGGCGGTGTCGGTGTCGATGACGAGGGGGATGCTCACGGTCCAACGCTAACCAGGTGGACGTGGAGCGGACGCCGCGGTACGGGCTAGCGTCCCGCCATGCGCGACCGCTTCGCCCTCCTGTCCACGCCGCTCGTCGCCGACGCATGCCTGCGACTCGGCCTCCCCGTGCGCTGCGGCCCCGCCGACCTGCGGGCGCTCACGGCCGGGATGCGCGTGGCCGGTCGCGTGCTCCCGGTGCGGCACGCGGGGAGCGTCGACGTCTACCTCGAGGCGGTGCTCGCGGCGGAGCCGGGCGACGTGCTCGTCATCGACGACGGCGGCCGGGTCGACCGGGCGTCGATCGGCGACCTCGCGCTGCTCGACGCGCTCGCCGCCGGGGTCTCCGGCGTCGTCGTCTGGGGGCTGCACCGCGACACCGTCGACCTCCTCGCGATCGGCGCGCCCGTGTTCAGCCTCGGCGCGCTGCCGACCGGTCCGCTGAGTCTCGATGCGCGGCATCCGGACGCCCTGGGCTCGGCGCGCGTCGGCGAGCACGTCGTGACGACGCGGGATGCGGTGTTCGGCGACGAGGACGGCGTGCTGTTCGTGCCGCTCGACCGCGTCGACGACGTGCTCGGCACCGCCGAGACGATCGCCGCGACCGAGCGCCGGCAGGCGGAGCTCATCCGCTCCGGGACGACACTGCGCGACCAGGTGCGCTTCGACGCGTACCTCGCGGCGCGCGCCACCGACCCGTCCCTCACCTTCCGCGACCACCTCCGCGCCGTCGGCGGCGAGATCGAGGTGTGACCCCGGTGGTCGAGTAGCGCCGGAGGCGCGTGTCGAGACCCGTCACGGGACACGCGGGTCTCGACACGCCGCTGCGCGGCGACTCGACCACCGAGCGGTCAGAGCACCTCGTCGCGGCCGGAGAGTTTGAGGGCGTCGACGACGGACTTCACGCGCTGCGCGTTCGCGGTCGTCGTCACGAGGAGGGCGTCGGGGGGTGTCGACGACGATGATGTCGCGCACGCCGACGAGGGAGATGACCCGGTCGCTCCGAGTCACCACGATGCCGCTCGACGCGTCCGCGAGCACGCGCGCGTTCTCCCCGAGGATCGCGAGATCGTTCTTGCGGCCGCCGGCGTGGAGCTTCGCGATCGAGGCGAAGTCGCCGACGTCGTCCCAGTCGAAGGCGCCCGGGATGACGGCGAGCCGTCCCGCCGCGGCCGCGGGCTCGGCGACCGAGTAGTCGATCGCGATCTTGGTGAGCCCGGGCCACAGGCGGTCGACGGCCGGTCCGCGCGTCGTCGGGTCGTCCCAGGCGGCGGCGAGCTCCTCGAGCGCCGCGACGAGCTCCGGCTGCGACTGCCGCATCTGGTCGAGCAGCACGTCGGCGCGGGCGACGAACATGCCGCCGTTCCAGAGGTGCTCGCCGCTCTCCAGGTACACCTCCGCGGTCCCCGCGTCGGGCTTCTCGACGAAGCTCTCGACCCGCAGCGCCCGGGGCGCGCCCGGGATGCCGAGCGGCTCCCCGCAGTGGATGTAGCCGAAGCCGATCGCGGCCTCCGTCGGCGTGATCCCGACCGTCGCGATGTAGCCGGCGTCGGCGACGACGACGGCCTGCTCCACCGCGCGCCGGAACGACCGCACGTCGGAGATGACGTGGTCGGCGGCGAAGGACCCGACGATGACCTCGGGTTCGCGGCGCACGAGGATCGCGGCGGCGAGGCCGATCGCCGCGGAGGAGTCCTTCGGCTCGCTCTCGAGCACGATGTTCGCGTCGGCGAGCTCCGGCAGCTGCGCCTCGACGGCCGCGCGGTGCGCGCGACCAGTGACCACCATGATCCGCTGGTCGCCCGCGAGCGGCGCGAGCCGATCCCACGTGCCGCGCAGGAGCGTCGTGCCGGTGCCGGTCAGATCGTGGAGGAACTTCGGCGCGTCCGCGCGGGACAGCGGCCACAGCCGCGACCCGATCCCCCCGGCGGGGATGACGCTGTACAGGCGGGCGAGCGCCGCGGGCTGTTCGGCCATGGGGTCAGGCTACCGGTGAGGTGACCGCGGCCCGCCCGGAGCGGGCCTAGACTGGACCACTGAAACACCCTGCGGCGCGCCACCCCGCTTGGAGAGAATTCCGTACTGGAGCACGAGGAGGAATCCGTGTCCACCGAGGCCGCGGCGAAGATCCGGGCTCCCAAGACCACCAAGCTCCAGCGACCGGTCGGCACTCTGTACCGCGGTCGCGAAGGCATGTGGTCCTGGGTCCTTCACCGGATCACCGGAGTCGCCATCTTCTTCTTCCTGCTGGTGCACATCCTCGACACGGCACTCGTGCGGGTGAGCCCGGAGGCCTACGACGCGGTGATCGGCGCCTACAAGACGCCCATCATGGGCATCGGCGAGATCGGCCTCGTCGCCGCGATCGGCCTGCACGCCCTCAACGGACTGCGCATCATCGCGATCGACTTCCTCACGATCGGACCGCGCATCCAGCGGCTCATGTTCTGGATCGCGATCGCCATCTGGCTCGCGCTGCTCGCCGGGTTCATCCCGCGCCAGATCGCCCACATCATCGCCGGAATGGCGGGAGTCCACTGATGAGCACGATCGAAGCTCCGCGCACCCCCGTCCGCCGCCGCACCAACTGGGAGAAGTGGGGCTGGCTCTACATGCGCTTCTCCGGCGTGCTCCTGGTCGTCCTGATCTTCGGCCACCTGCTCGTGAACCTCTTCCTCGGGGAGGGCGTGCAGGCGATCGACTTCGCGTTCGTCGCCGGCAAGCTCGCCGATCCGTTCTGGATCGTCTACGACATGCTGCTGCTCTGGCTCGCGCTCATCCACGGCGCGAACGGCATGCGCACGATCATCAACGACTACGCCCACGGGCGTCTGCGGGTCGTGTTCCTCGTGGCCCTCGCCGGCGCGACGGTCGTCCTGCTCGTGCTCGGCACCCTCGTCCTGACGACGTTCGACCCCTGCATCGGAACGCCGTCCGAAACCCTCGCCCCGCTCTGCGCGGCGCAGTGACCCCGGAGCATCCCATGGAATTCGAGGACGGAGCCGTCATCGACGGCGTCCACTACCACCAGTTCGACGTCGTCATCGTCGGCGCCGGCGGCGCCGGGATGCGGGCCGCCATCGAGGCGGGACCGCGCGCGAAGACGGCGGTCATCACGAAGCTCTACCCCACCCGTTCGCACACGGGCGCGGCGCAGGGCGGCATGGCCGCGGCGCTCGCGAACGTCGAAGAGGACTCGTGGGAGTGGCACACCTTCGACACCGTCAAGGGCGGCGACTACCTCGTCGACCAGGACGCGGCCGAGATCCTCGCCAAGGAGGCGATCGACGCCGTCCTCGACCTCGAGAACATGGGCCTGCCGTTCAACCGCACGCCCGACGGCAAGATCGACCAGCGCCGCTTCGGCGGGCATACGCGCGACCACGGCAAGGCGCCGGTGCGGCGCGCGTGCTACGCCGCCGACCGCACGGGTCACATGATCCTGCAGACGCTGTTCCAGAACTGCGTGAAGCTCGGCGTCAACTTCTTCAACGAGTTCTACGCGCTCGACCTCGCCATGACGACGGTGAAGGGCAAGCAGCGCCCGTCGGCCGTCATCGCGTACGAGTTGTCGACCGGCGACGTGCACGTGTTCCAGGCGAAGTCGATCGTCTTCGCGACGGGCGGCTTCGGCAAGATCTACAAGACGACGTCGAACGCCCACACCCTCACGGGCGACGGCGTCGGCATCATCTGGCGCAAGGGCCTCCCGCTCGAGGACATGGAGTTCTTCCAGTTCCACCCGACGGGCCTCGCCGGCCTCGGCATCCTCCTCACCGAGGGCGCCCGCGGCGAGGGCGCGATCCTCCGCAACGCGTCCGGCGAGCGCTTCATGGAGCGCTACGCCCCCACCATCAAAGACCTCGCGCCGCGCGACATCGTGTCGCGGTGCATGGTGCAGGAGGTCGCGGAGGGCCGCGGCGCGGGACCGCACAAGGACTACGTGCTCCTCGACTGCACCCACCTCGGGGCCGAGGTGCTCGAGACGAAGCTCCCCGACATCACGGAGTTCGCCCGCACCTACCTCGGCGTCGACCCCGTCGTCGAGCCCGTGCCGGTCATGCCGACCGCGCACTACGCGATGGGCGGCATCCCGACGAACGTCAAGGCGGAGGTGCTCTCCGACAACGACACGGTCGTGCCGGGCCTCTACGCCGCCGGCGAGTGCGCGTGCGTGTCGGTGCACGGATCCAACCGTCTCGGCACCAACTCGCTCCTCGACATCAACGTCTTCGGCAAGCGCGCCGGCGTCAACGCCGCCGAGTACGCGAAGACCGCCGACTGGGTGCCGCTGCCCGACAACCCGGCCGCCGCGGTCCTCGAGCTCGTCGAGCGCCTCAAGAACTCCAACGGCACCGAGCGCGTCGCCGCGATCCGCAAGGAGCTCCAGGACGAGATGGACCGGAACGCCCAGGTGTTCCGCACCGACGAGTCCCTCGCCAAGGTCACGGAGACGATCCACCAGCTGCGCGAGCGCTACAAGAACGTCGCCATCCAGGACAAGGGCAAGCGGTTCAACACCGACCTGCTCGAGGCGATCGAGCTCGGGTTCCTGCTCGACCTCGCCGAGGTCGTCGTCTTCTCGGCGCGCAACCGCAAGGAGAGCCGTGGCGGCCACATGCGCGACGACTTCCCCGACCGCGACGACGCCAACTACATGAAGCACACGATGGCGTACCTCACGGGCGACCCCCACTCTGCGGATGCGGCCGACCACATCACGCTCGACTGGAAGCCCGTCGTCGTCACCAACTACCAGCCCATGGAGAGGAAGTACTGATGGCGACCGCGACCGCTGACGCCGCGCCGGAGACGGCCGTCCAGGCCTTCACCGTCACCCTCATCATCCGCCGCTTCGACCCCGAGGTCGACGACGAGCCGCGCTGGGTCGACTACGACGTGGAACTCTACGCGACCGACCGCGTGCTCGACGCCCTCCACAAGATCAAGTGGGAGCAGGACGGGTCGCTGACCTTCCGCCGCTCGTGCGCCCACGGCATCTGCGGCTCGGACGCGATGCGCATCAACGGCCGCAACCGGCTCGCGTGCAAGACCCTCATCAAGGATCTCGACATCACGCAGCCGATCTACGTCGAGGCGATCAAGGGCCTGCCGCTCGAGAAGGACCTCATCGTCGACATGGAGCCGTTCTTCGAGTCGTACCGGCAGATCCAGCCGTTCCTCATCGCGAGCGACAAGCCCGAGAAGGAGCGCATCCAGTCGGTCGCGCAGCGCGCCGTGTTCGACGACACCACGAAGTGCATCCTGTGCGCCGCGTGCACCTCGTCGTGCCCGGTCTTCTGGACCGACGGCCAGTACTTCGGCCCCGCCGCGATCGTCAACGCGCACCGCTTCATCTTCGACAGCCGCGACGAGGGCGCCCAGGTGCGCCTCGACATCCTCAACGACAAGGAGGGCGTGTGGCGCTGCCGCACGACCTTCAACTGCTCGGAGGCGTGCCCCCGCGGCATCGAGGTCACGAAGGCGATCGCCGAGGTGAAGCAGGCGGTGCTGCGCGGCAACCCCGGCCTGCCGAAGCTCGACCTCACCGTCAAGGCCTGATCAAGCGAGTCGAATCCGGTGGAGTCGGCTCACGTCGACTCCGAGGACGAACGGTCCTGGACTGCGGACAGCCCGCTCGATCGATTCTTCGTTGGCGAGAAGTCTCCGGAGCATTTCGGGGCCTGTGATCTGGGCTGACGCAGTCACGAGAACGCGAGCGCGATTCTCGCGAATGGCCAGAGCCTCTAACGGTCGTTTCGCAATGCGTCGATCCTTCGCAACGAGGACTTCGCCCATGCTGCTCGCGTCGCGAATCCAAACTTCATCCGGCACGCTCTGCGACTCGCGCGCGCCGTAGCGTTCGTCCATCGTCGCAACCACCCAGCCCGCCGCTCGGAGACCATCCGGTACCACTCGCGACCCGATTCCCCTATCGATGAAGAAGCGGACTTCGGCGCGCACGGCACTCAGGCTGCGAGACGGTTCAGGTTCAGGACGTCTTCGTGGCTAACACCGTAGTCGTCGGCCACGGACTCCAAATCTTCACCAGCCCGCAAACGCCCAAGGACGTCCTCGACTGCGATCCCGCGAGACGCGAGGGTAGGTCGGCCCCCGTTCAGACGCGGATCCACCTGAACCGTCAAGCCGAGATACTGAGGAAGGCGAAGCGACTGCGCGTAACCAAGTGGGCCGAAGTCGATGTGCCGCAGGTAGTCCGAGACGATCTCGTTGAACACCGCGTTGCCGTTGCGCACCACGATCAAACGCTGATCGTCTGGGTCCTGGCGGTCGTAGAGGATTTCGGCACCGTCAGTCACCAGTTGGTTGTTTGCGAGAGCATGTTCCAACCCGATCTCGCGCGAGAGCACTTCGACAGCAGGGCGAATGCGCTGCATCGGCAACCCTGCCTTGCGAAAGGCGTTCAGGACGTACACCTCCGCCAACCCGATGAACGGAACCGTGTAGCCCTTGCCGCGCCTAACCGATGTGACGAGCGGCCGATGCCTCCGACTGCCGACCCGGTAGCCCGACACCCACCGGTGCACAGTGGAGGTCGATGCCGAGACGATCTGGGCGACATCCGATTGCGAGTACATAGGGGTGAGGTACTCGCGCGGAAGCGATGCCGGTGCCATGGCGCAGATGTTAGCCGGGACGCCCGTCCGCAAACTCGCACCACCCCGAACTGTGCGAACCGGGCGATCCACGCGATCGCGGGGCCTTCGTCGTCATGGAGGGGTCCGGCTCCGCAGAGGCTGGGATCTCCGCGAAGCCGGACTCACACGAAGAGACGTCGTTCCGCGCCCACTATGACGCGGAAACATGCGCAGATCTCAGCCGTACTGGATGGCCAGCCCGTTGGTCGACGATCCGAGGGTGAGCGGCTTCACGAGGTGCGCGACGAGGCCGTCGAGGGTGCCGAGGAGCTTCGCGAGCACCCCGTCGATCCCGAGGAGCTGGGCGAGGTAGAGCTTGTCGACCGTCTGCACGAGTTGGAGCCCCGCCAGGCCGTCGGGGACGACGGTGACGAGGGTGTAGGTGCCGTCGGGGCGCACGGTCGTCGTCGCGTAGACCTGGCCGGCCGCCTGCAGCGACACGGTCGCCCCCGGGGTGCCGGTGCCGGTGAGGTTGAGCGAGATGTCGGTGCCGACGACACCTCCCGGCGCCGTGTGCCCGGCGGGGGGCTCCCCGCCCGTCACGGTGCCGACGAGGCCGTCCACGAGCCCGCCGACGTCGCCGACGACGCCGTCCACGAGGTCGTTGGTGCCGTCGAGCACGTCCTCGACCAGGCGCCCCTCCGGCGTCGCCGCGACGGGCTCGTCGACCTCGACGGGGGCGGCATCCGGCGTCGTCGGTCCGGCGTCGGCGGACTGCCCGTCCACGGTCTGCTCGACCGTCGTCGGCGGGGCGGCTGAGCCCCCGTCGTCGGTGGTCGCGGTGGGGGCGACCCCGAGTGCGACGCTGCCGGCGATGACCGCGACGACGGCGAAACCTCCGACGAGGGTGCCGGTGCCGCTCGCGGCGCCGAGCGACAGTCCCCCGACGATGGGCGCGGCGAGCACGCCGCTGCCCGCGACGGTCTCGAGCGCGACGGGGACGTCGGGGATCGGGAGGTCGGATGCCGAGACGGCGGCGGACGACTGGGAAAGCGACGCGAGCAGGCTGCCGCCGGCGACACCGCCGAGCAGCAGCGGGAGCATGACCATGGCGAGGTGGGAGCCGACCTCGTCGACCTCCTCGGACACGATGGTGCACTTCGAGCAGCCGCCGAGGTGCGCGGTGAGACGCTCGCGGTCGCGGTTCGACAGGGAGTCCCGCGCGTGCTCGCCGAGCCGCGAGAGCGCCCACTGGCACTCCCCCTCGGCCACGGCATCCGACACGTGCGCCTGCAGCCACGCCTTCCGGAGTCCCTCGCGGGCGCGGTAGGAGAGCGCGGCGACGCCGTTCGCCGTCATGCCCATGAGCGGGGCGACCTCGTGCGGGTCCATCCCCTCGACCTCGGTGTACCAGAGCACCGTCTGCCAGCGCTCCGGGAGGGTGCGGAAGGCGCGCGCGGTGAGGGTGCGGTCGAGCGCCCACGCCGCCGGGTCGTCCGGGATGCGGTCGTCCTCGAAGTCGTCGATCATGTCGACCTGGACGTCGCGGTTCGCGGCTCCCCAGCTCGACGCGAGGTTGCGGATGGTGGTGTAGAGGTAGGGCCGGAACGCGCCGGTGGGACCGCCGCCCGCCAGTACACGTTGGTAGATCCGTGCGTACGCCTCGGAGACGAGGTCATCCGCATCGATCGACGACGTGAACTGGCGGGCGACCCGAGCAGCAGAACGGTAATGACGGCGCCACAGTTCCCCGAACGCGCGCGAATCCCCCGACCGCGCGTGCTCGATCAGCTCCGCATCCGAAGTGGTTAGCTTCGCGTCCTGATCGCTCATCCCCCTGATCCATTTCCCGGGCCTCTCTGTCCCTCTGGGTGGAAGGCGAGGATGGTGAGTCCTCGTGTCCTTCACCGGAAGAGACGGCCCGTTCCGTCTACTATGACGCGGCTCCCCGCCGCACCTTACCCCCCGTTCGGGGGACGCGAGCGCTCCTCACGAATTGCACGCCAGCGGTCGTCAAGCCTCCGGGGCGGCCGCCGGGAGCCTTCTAGGGTGAGGGGATGGCTCTCAGCGAACGGATCGCGGCGATCGTCGCCTGGGCGCAGCGGCTCAAGCCCGTCCGGGTGTTCACCCGCTACGGACGCGAGCGCGGCCCGATCCTCGCGAGCGGTCTCGCCTACCAGGCCCTCTTCGCGGTCTTCGCGGGGCTCTGGGTCGGCTTCTCGATCGCCGGTCTCGTCGTGAGCGGCGACGCGGGCCTCCAGGGCGCCCTCCTCGACCTCCTCGACGAGACCGTGCCCGGCCTCATCGACGACGGCGACGGCACGGGCGCGATCGACCCCGCCGTCCTGTCATCGGGGGTGGCGTTCAGCATCTCGGGCGTGGTCGCGCTCGCCGGCCTCCTCCTCACCGCCCTCGGCTGGCTCGCCGCCGCGCGCGACTCCGTGCGGACGATGCTCGACCTCCCGCCGATCGCACGGAACTTCTTCCTCCAGAAGCTGCTCGACCTCGCGGGCGGCGTCGCGTTCGCGGTGCTGCTCCTCGCCGCCGCGGGCCTCTCGTTCGCCGGGTCGAGCGCGACGGAGCTCGTGCTCGACTGGCTGGGCGTCCCCGGCGACTCGGTCGTCGGCTACGTCGCCGGTCGCACCGTGTCGCTCGTCGTCTCGGTGCTCGTCTACGCGCTCGCCCTCGCCGGCCTCTACCGCTTCCTCTCCGGCGCGAAGGTGCCGTGGCGCTTCCTGCGGGGCGGCATCCTGATCGGCGCCCTCGGCATCGCAGCCCTCACCGTGCTGAGCGGGCTGCTGCTCGGAGGCGCGACGAACAACCCGCTCATCGCCTCGTTCGCCGTCATCGCGGGCCTGCTCATCTACTACAACTTCGTCTGCCAGGTCATCCTCCTCGGAGCCGCGTGGATGGCGGTGGGCATCGAGGATGCCGGGGTCGTGCTCGACGAGAGGGTCGCCGAGGAGCGGCTCGAGGCGGCGCGGGCGCTCGTGCGCGAGAACGAGCCCGATCCGGAGCCCGAGCGCCGGGGATTCTGGGCGCGGCTGTTCCGTCGGAGGCCGCGGGTAACCTCGGACGAGTGAGCCCGCGCCCCCTCCGCATCGCCAGTGTCAACGTGAACGGCGTCCGCGCCGCGTTCCGCAAGGGCATGGGCGACTGGCTCGCGGGGCGCGACGTCGACATCCTCGCGATGCAGGAGGTGCGCGCCGAGACCTCCCACCTCGAGGAGCTCCTCGGGTCGGAGTGGGACATCCTGCACGACCCCGCGACGGCGAAGGGTCGCGCCGGGGTCGCGATCGCCTCACGACGCAAGGCCGACATCCACCGGGTCACCTTCGGACCGGACGACTTCGACTCCGCCGGCCGCTGGCTCGAGGCCGACTACGACGTCGACGGCACCGTCGTCACGGTCGTGTCGTGCTACGTGCCCTCCGGAGGCGTGGGCACCCCGAAGCAGGACGAGAAGTTCCGCTTCCTCGACGGGATGCTCACCCACCTGCCCGCCCTGCGGGAGCACAACCCGCTGTCCGTGGTCATGGGCGACTTCAACGTCGGGCACCGCGAACTCGACATCCGCAACTGGAAGGGCAACGTCAAGAACGCCGGCTTCCTCCCCGAGGAGCGCGCCTACTTCGACAGGTTCTTCGGCGCTCCGGGCGAACCCGGCTACAACGACGGCGCCGGCTTCGGGTTCGTCGACGTCGGGCGCAGGTTCTTCGGCGAGGTCGACGGGCCCTACACGTGGTGGTCGCAGCGCGGCAAGGCGTTCGACACCGACACCGGCTGGCGCATCGACTACCACGCGGCGACCGTCGAGCTGGCGGGTAAAGTCGTCGAGGTGAAGGTCGATCGGGCTGCGGCGTGGGATGAGCGATGGTCCGACCACGCTCCCGTCGTCGTCGATTACCAGCTCTAGATTCCGAGGAACCTCATGTCGAAGCCCCGCCTGTTCTCGGGGATGCAGCCCTCCGCCGACTCGCTCCACGCGGGCAACTACATCGGCGCGCTCCTGCAGTGGCGCGACCTCCAGGTCGGGTACGACGCCGTCTACTGCGTCGTCGACCTGCACGCGATCACCGTCCCGCAGGACCCGGCGAAGCTCCGCGAGGCGACCCGTCGCACCGCGGCGCAGTACATCGCCGCCGGCATCGACCCGGCGTCGAGCATCCTCTTCGTGCAGTCGCACGTGTCGGCGCACGCCGAACTCGCCTGGGTGCTCAACACGATCACCGGCATGGGCGAGGCGAGCCGCATGACGCAGTTCAAGGACAAGGCCGCCAAGCAGGGCGCCGACTCCGCGTCGGTCGGCCTCTTCACGTACCCGATCCTCCAGGCCGCCGACATCCTGCTCTACGACGCCGAGATCGTGCCCGTCGGCGAAGACCAGCGTCAGCACATCGAGCTCACGCGCGACCTCGGCCAGCGGTTCAACTCCCGGTTCGGCGACACCTTCGTGCTGCCCGAGGCGCGCATCCCCGCCGACACGGCGAAGGTCTACGACCTGCAGAACCCGGGCTCGAAGATGTCGAAGTCGGGCGAGTCGCCGCAGGGCATCCTGTGGCTCCTCGACGAGCCGACCGCGCTCGCCAAGAAGGTGAAGTCGGCCGTCACCGACACCGATCGCGACATCCGCTTCGACCCCGAGCAGAAGCCGGGCGTGTCGAATCTGCTGACGCTGCTCTCGGTGCTCACGAAGCGCCCCATCCCGGAGCTCGTCGACTCGTTCGCGGGCCGCGGCTACGGCGACCTCAAGACGGAGACGGCGGATGCGGTCGTCGCCGAGTTCTCGCCCGTGCGCGAGCGCGCGCTCGAACTCCTCGACGACCCGGCCGAGCTCGACCGCCTGCTCGCGGGCAACGCGGAGCGCGCCGAGGAGATCGCCCGCGCGACCCTCGCCCGCGTCTACGACCGCGTCGGCTTCCTGCCGCGTCGCTGAGGGCGGGTGGTCGGCGATCCGTCACACGTGCGACGGATGGGTCCGCGAGACGCCCGAGAATCGGCGGATGACCCACCGCGACGCGGGTGGGAATGCAGACGACGGCGCGCGGGTTTACGCTGGTGACACGAAGCACGTGCTCCAGGGGCGGTGAAATCCCGCACCGGCGGTCATAGTCCGCGAACTCCTTCGGCCCGCAAGGCCCGGGGAGCCGATCCGGTGGAACTCCGGAACCGACGGTCAAAGTCCGGATGGGAGGATGCACGCCGCCGTCGCACGCCCCGCGTGCCCCGGTTGCACCGACCTCCCGTCGCCTGGACCAGACCCGGGAAGACGGATGAGCGACCACGAGCGGTACGACGGCCCCCGATGCGGCGCGCCCTCGAGCTCGCCACGCGCGGGCCCCTCACGGGCGGCAACCCGCAGGTCGGCTGCGTGCTGCTCGACACCGACGGGAACATCGCCGCCGAGGGGTGGCACCGGGGCACCGGCACGCCGCACGCCGAGGTGGATGCGCTCGGCAAGGTCGCCGATCCGCGCGGTCTCACCGCCGTCGTCACCCTCGAGCCGTGCAACCACACCGGCCACACCGGCCCGTGCTCCGAGGCGCTCATCGCCGCGGGCGTCGCGAAGGTCGTGTACTCCGTCACCGACCCCGGTGCCGTCTCCGGCCACGGGGCGCAGCGGCTCGCCGAGGCGGGCATCCCGGTGAGTCACGGGGTGCTCGAGGCGGAGGGCGAGGCCCTCCTGCATCCGTGGCTCGAGGTCATGCGCCGCGGACGCCCCTGGGTGACCGTCAAGTGGGCGTCGACGCTGGATGGCAGAGCGGCCGCCGCGGACGGTTCGAGCCAGTGGATCACCGGGTCCGCCGCTCGCATGAAGGTGCACGAGCAGCGGGCGCTGAGCGACGCGATCCTCGTCGGCACGGGCACCGTCCTCGCGGACGACCCGTCGCTCACGGCGCGCGGCGAGTACGGGGAGCTGCTCCCCCACCAGCCCGTGCCCGTCGTCGTCGGCGAGCGCGACCTCCCCGCCGACGCGCAGCTGCACCGCCACCCGCGCGGCGTCGTGACGGCTCGCACCCGCGACCTCGACGCCGTGCTGCGCGACCTGCACGAGCGCGGTCTGCGCCGGGTGTACGTCGAGGGCGGCCCGACGCTCGCCTCCGCGGTGATCGCCGCCGGATACGCCGACGAGTTCGCGATCTACCTCGCCCCCGCCCTGCTCGGAGGGCCGAGGACGGCGCTCGGCGACCTCGGCATCCCGTCGATGGACGGCATCCGCCGCCTGCGGATCGACGCCGTCGAGCAGCTCGGCGACGACCTCTACGTGCACGCCTATCCGGTCTCGACAGGCGATCCGGANGATCGCCACTCGACCACCGAAAGGATCTGACATGTTCACCGGNATCATCGAGGAGGTCGGCGAGGTGCTCGCCTGGGANCGCTCGGGCGACTCCGGCCGACTCACCGTGCGGGCGCCGCNCGCCGTGTCGGACGCGAAGCGCGGCGACTCGATCTCCGTGAACGGCGTGTGCCTCACGGTCGTCGATCAGGGCGACGACTGGTTCACGGCCGACGTGATGGCCGTGACGATGGCGATGTCGACCCTCGGCGACGTCGAGGTCGGCGACCGCGTCGACCTGGAGCGCGCGGCCGCCGTCGGCGACCGCCTCGGCGGCCACATCGTGCAGGGCCACATCGACGGCACCTCCACCGTCGTCTCCGTCACGCCGGGCGACGCCTGGCGCGTGCTGCGGTTCACCCTCGACCCCGAGCACGCGCCGCTCGTCGTGCGCAAGGGCTCGATCGCCGTGAACGGCGTCTCGCTCACCGTGAGCGACGCGGGCGACGACTGGTTCGAGGTGTCGCTCATCCCCGAGACGCTCACCGCGACGGTGCTCGGCGACCTCGTCCCGGGGGATCGCGTGAACATCGAGACCGACATCCTGGCGCGCCACGTGCAGCGCCTCGCCCAGTTCGACGTTTCGACACGCGGCCCTGCGGACCGCTACTCAACGACCGGAGGTCACTCATGAGTCTCGCCGACATCCCCACCGCCCTCGCGGCACTCGCCGCCGGCAAGCCCGTCATCGTCGCCGACGACGAGGGACGGGAGAACGAGGGCGACGTCGTCCTCGCGGCGCAGTTCGCGTCCCAGGAGTGGATCGCCTGGACGGTGCGCCACACCTCCGGCTACCTGTGCGCGCCGATGACGAACGAGATCGCCGACCGCCTCGCACTCCCCCCGATGTGGGCGAACAGCGAGGACCCGCGCGGCACCGCCTACACGGTGAGCGTCGACGCCGCCGACCGGCTCAGCACCGGCATCTCGGCGTCCGACCGTGCCCACACCCTGCGCGTGCTCGCCGACCCCGCGTCGACGCCGAAGGACCTCATCCGCCCGGGCCACATCATCCCGCTGCGCGCCGTCGACGGCGGCGTGCGGGAGCGCGACGGTCACACCGAGGCGACGGTCGACCTGCTGAAGCTCGCGGGCCTGCAGCCCGTCGGCGTCATCGGCGAGATCGTCGCGGAGGACGGCGAGATGATGCGCCTGCCCGGCCTGCTGGAGCTCGGCGAGGCGAACGGCGTCCCGGTCATCACGATCGAGGAGCTCATCCGCTTCATGGAGGAGCGCAAGTGCGAGGCCGACCCGCAGGCGATCGCGGAGGTGCCGGAGTTCGAGCGCGTCTCGTTCGAGGTGGAGACGAACGTGCCGACGGCGCACGGCACGTTCCGGGTGCGGGCCTACCGCGACCGGTCCACCGGGGCCGACCACGTCGCCTGGATCGCGCCCGCGTCCGACGGCAGTGCGCCGCGCGACGGGGCTCTCGTGCGGGTGCACTCCGAGTGCCTCACGGGCGAGGCGTTCGGGTCGCTCAAGTGCGAGTGCGGTCCGCAGCTCGACGCGGCGCTCGAGACCGTCCAACGGGAGGGCGGCGTCGTCGTCTACCTGCGCGGTCACGAGGGCCGGGGCATCGGGCTCATCAACAAGCTCCGCGCCTACCGGTTGCAGGAGGAGGGGCTCGACACGCTCGACGCGAACCTCCACCTCGGGCTGCCCGCCGACGCGCGCGACTACGGTGCCGCGACGGCGATCCTGCGCGACCTCGGCATCACGTCGGTGCGCCTGCTGAGCAACAACCCGGAGAAGGCGCGTCAGCTGCGGGAGCGCGGCATCGAGGTGCGCGAGCTCGTGCCGCTCGTCGTCGGCGTCGGCGCGTTCAACGAGAGCTACCTCGACGCGAAGCGCGACCGCATGGGGCACACGCTGCCCAGTCACGACATCCTCGACGCGTCCCGTGTCGAGAACGAGAGGGATGCGGCACTCCAGTCCGCACGGGAAGGGAACTCATGAGCGGCGAAGGCAAGCCGGAACTCGACGTCGACGGCGCGGGCCTCAAGGTCACGATCGTCTCGGGCCTGTGGCACACGAGGATCTCGGAGGGTCTGCTCAACGGCGCCCGCCGCGTGCTCGACGCGTCGGGCGCGGAGGTCGCGGAGGTGCAGGTGGCGGGCAGCTTCGAGCTCCCCGTCGTCGCGAAGGCGGCCCTCGAGGCAGGGGCGGATGCGGTGGTCGCGCTCGGCGTGATCGTCCGTGGCGAGACCCCGCACTTCGACTTCGTCGCGTCGGCGGCGACCGACGGGCTCACGCGCGTCGCGCTCGACACGGGCAAGCCGGTCGGGTTCGGGGTGCTCACCCTCGACACTGAGCAGCAGGGCCTCGACCGGGCCGGCCTGCCGGACTCGAAGGAGGACGTCGGCGGGCGCGCGGCGGAGGCCGCGATCGCGACGGCGCGCACCCTGAAGGCGTTGCGGGGCTGAGATGAGCACCGCCGCCGCCCCCGTCAACCCGCGAAGCCGCGTCGTCCTGGCGAGCCTCGTCGGCACGACGATCGAGTTCTACGACTTCTACGTCTACGCCACGGCGGCGGTGCTCGTGTTCCCGCACCTGTTCTTCCCCGCCGCCGACCCGACGACGTCGCTCCTGTCGTCGTTCGCGGTGTTCGGCGCCGCGATGGTGGCACGCCCGCTCGGCGCGGTCGTGTTCGGTCACCTCGGCGACCGGTACGGCCGCAAGACGACCCTCGTCGGCGCGCTGCTGACGATGGGCATCGCGACGTTCCTCATCGGCGTGCTGCCGACGTACGAGGTGGTCGGATGGCTCGCGCCGCTGTTCCTCGTCGTGCTGCGCATCGGGCAGGGCTTCGCCCTCGGCGGCGAGTGGTCGGGCGCGGCGCTCGTCGCGACGGAGAACGCGCCGCAGGGCAAGCGCGCCTGGTACGGCACCTTCCCGCAACTCGGCGCCCCGCTCGGGTTCATCATCGCGAACGGGCTGTTCCTCGTGATCGCCGCGATCCTCCCGTCCGACGACCCGAGCCGCCCGTCGCAGGCGTTCCTCGACTGGGGCTGGCGCATCCCGTTCCTGTTCTCCGCCGTCATGGTGATCGTCGGCCTCTGGGTGCGGGTGCGCCTCGTCGAGAGCGCCGTCTTCTCGAAGACGAAGGAGGCGGGCACGGTGAAGCGGCTGCCGCTCGCGACGGCGTTCCGCCGCTACTGGCGGGAGCTCATCCTCGGCACGTTCTTCATGCTCGCGACCTACGTGCTCTTCTACCTCATGACGACGTTCTCGCTGAGCTACGGCCGCGCGCCCCTCGACCCGGAGTCGGGTCCCGGGGGCCTCGGCTACGACTACACGACGTTCGTGCTCATGATGATCCTCGGCGTCGTGTTCTTCGGAGCGTTCACACTCCTGTCGGGGCCGTGGGCCGACCGCTTCGGACGCCGCCGCACCCTCATCGTGGTGACCGCCGCGATCCTGGTGTTCGGGTTCACCTGGGTGCCGCTGCTCTCCGCGGGCTACGCGGGAGTGCAGGCGTGGCTCATCATCGGGTTCATCCTCATGGGTGCGACGTTCGGGCCGATGGGGGCGCTGCTGCCGGAGCTGTTCCCGACGAACGTGCGCTACACGGGATCGGGCATCTCGTACAACGTGTCGTCGATCCTCGGCGCCGCGGTGGCCCCGTTCATCGCGGTGTGGCTGTGGACCCTCGGCGGAGGGAGCCCGTTCTGGGTCGGCGTCTACCTCGCCGGCGCGGCGCTGCTCACCCTCGTCGCCCTGCTGCTGAGCAGGGAGACGAAGGATCGTGAGCTCGACGCCGACGACGAGCTCGACGCGTCGATCGGGGCGGCCCCGCAACTCTGAGGGCTCAGGATCGGGTTGCTCAGTCGAGGAAGAGCGACCGTAGGCGTCGGGTCGTGAAGAACAGCCCGAGCACGATCATGGCGACGTAGTAGAGCACGTGACCGAGCATCGCGACGGTGAGCACCCCCGTCGTGAGACCGCGCACGAGCTCGACGCCGTGCCACAGCGGCAGCGCCATGATGAACCACTGCACGGGCTCCGGGTACACCGTGATCGGGAAGAACGTGGCCGACAGCAGGAACATCGGCAGCAGCACGAGCGGGATGACGTCCATCTGCTGGAACGTCTTCAGGTACGACGTGATGCCCATGCCGATCGACGCGAAGCCGAACGCGATGAGGAGGATGGCGGGCAGCGCGAGGAACGCCGTCCAGCCGAGGTTGAGCCCGAGCGCCTGCATGACGAGCAGGAACGCGACCCCGTACGCGGCGCCGCGGAGGAGGGCGAGCGAGATCTCGCCGAGGGCGACGTCGAGCGGACCGAGGCGCGTCGCGAGCATCCCGTGGTAGAGCTTCGCGAAGTGCATCTTGAAGAACACGTTCCACGTCGAGTCATAGATCGCGCCGTTCATCGCCGACACCGCGAGCAGGGCCGGCGCGATGAACGCGGCGTACGGGATGTCGTTGCCGGAGGAGTCCTGCACGGTGCCGATGAGCCCACCGAGGCCGATGCCGAGCGACAGCAGGTAGAAGATCGGCTCGAAGACGCCGGTGAGCACGATCCACCAGTTCGTGCTGCGGGTCGCGAGCAGGCCGCGCGCGAGCACCGCCTTCGCGTTGCCGGCGTAGAGGGCGCGCACGCCGCCCGAGTTCTTCGACAGGCGACGGTAGGTCGTGGCGGCGGTCATCGTCCGAGCCTCTTCACGGTGAGGTGCACGGTGACCCGCCAGCCGACGAACGCGAGCGCGGCCAGGTAGGCGACGTGCAGGATGCTGAGCCAGATCGGCTCGGTCGGCCCGTAGGAGAACTGGCGGGCGAGTTCGCTGCCGTGCCAGATCGGCGAGATCCAGCCGATCCACTGCAGGAACACCGGCAGCTGCGCGAGCGGGAACACCGTGCCGCTGAACAGCGTGAGCGGCATGACGATGAGGCGGTTGACGATGTTGAACTGGCCCTTGTCGTCGTAGATCGTCGCCGTGTAGGCCGCGATCGGCGAGAACGACCACGCGGTGAGGATCGCGACGGGGATCACGAGGACCGCCCATCCCGACACGGTGCCGCCGAAGAGCGCGACGGCGGCGTAGTAGATGCCCGCCGTGAAGAGCGCCCGGATGGCGACGTAGAGGAACATCCCGTCGACGATCTGCCGGCCCGAGATCGGNGCGGCGTTCATGCCGATGAAGATCATGTTCCACTTGAAGCCGAGCAGCATNCCGAACATGAACTCCTCGGCNGCGACNAGCACNGCNGCGTTGATGANGAGNGCNGGCGCGACGAACTGCAGGTAGCCGACNCCGGTNGCCTCGAGGAACGCNTCGTTGCGNGTGACGAGGGNNGCGAGNCCGACGCCGAACGCGAACAGGTAGAGGAACGGCGTGCCGAACGCCGTCGCGATCATCGTCCAGAAGAACCCCTGGATGGCGCGCACCTTGTGCTCGACGACGTACCAGGCGCCCCACCGGCGGCTGCGGGCGGCGAGGGTCGCGTCGTCGATCCCGGCGCGCTCCAGGAGCTGGGCTTGCCCTGAGTGGGCCGCCTCGCGGCCGTGTCGAAGGGTCATTCGATCAGCGACCGTCCGGTGAGGCGGAGGAACACGTCCTCCAGCGACGAGCGACGCACGAGCGACGTGATCGGCTCGAGCCCGCGGCGGGCGACCTCGACGAGGGCCTCCTCGCCGTTGGGCGCGTAGATCAGGATGCGGTCGGGAAGGATCTCGAGCCGGTCGCCGATCCCGGCGAGCGCCTCCGCCGCCTCGGCGTTCTTGTCGGACCCGAAGCGCACCTCGAGCACCTCGCGGCTGGAGTGCTCGCGGATGAGCGCCGCGGGCGACCCCTCGGCCATGATCTTGCCCTTGTCGACGACGATGAGCCGGTCGCACAGCTGCTCGGCCTCGTCCATGTAGTGGGTCGTGAGCACGAGCGTCGTGCCCTTCTCCTTGAGGCGGAACAGGCGGTCCCAGAGGATGTGCCGGGCCTGCGGGTCGAGGCCCGTCGTGGGCTCGTCGAGCAGCAGGATGCGGGGGTCGTTGATGAGGGCGCGCGCGATCGTGAGGCGCCGCTTCATGCCGCCGGAGAGGTCGTCGACCTTCGCCTTGGTGCGGTCGGAGAGCTGCGCGAACTCGAGCAGCTCGTCGGCGCGCTGCGCGATGTGGGCGCGGGGGAGGCCGAAGTAGCGGCCGTAGACGAGGAGGTTGTCGCGCACCCGCAGCTCGTTGTCGAGGTTGTCCTGCTGGGGCACGACGCCGAGCTGCGACCGGATGTCGGGGCCGTGCGCATCCGGGTCCATCCCGAGGATCTCGAGGCGGCCGGAGGTGCGCGCGGACACGGCGCCGACCATGCGCATCGTCGTCGATTTGCCGGCTCCGTTGGGGCCGAGGAGGCCGAACGACTCCCCCGGCGCGACCTCGAACGAGATCCCGTCGACGGCCGCGAAGTCCTTGTACTTCTTGACGAGGTCTTCGGCGACGATCACTGGAGCTGACACGGAGATCGAGCCTAAGCGCGCCCCCCGACATTCGCGAGTTCGCCCAGGGCGCGTACCTAGACTGACCGCATGCGCCGCACCCCGCCCGCACTCGCGGCCGCCGTGGTCGTCGGCGTGCTCGCGCTCTCGGGCTGCGACGCGGGCGAGTCGGGGGCGGAGCCGACGGAGGCCCCGCCGACCCCCGCGGAGCTCGTGCTGCCGAAGGATGCCGTGCTCGGCCTCGTCGCGATCGTGACGGCGCCGAACGGCGCGACGGCCGACCTCGCGGTCGTCGTCCACGCCTTCGCTCCCCTATCTCGTGCCGGAGGCGTCGGATGCCGTCGCCGCGACGGTGGAGTGGTGCGCGGGAGAGGTCGACGAGACGGTCGTCTCGGGTCGCGGCTTCACGTTCACGGCGGTCGACGTCTCGCTCACGCCGCGCGACGGCGAGTGGCCGGACGACCTCGAGCTCGCAGTGTTCCCGCAGCCGAACCCCGAGTTCGGGTCGACCCTCGCGGCCGGGCCGGGGCTCACCCAGGTCGACGCGAGCGACGACGACTCGTTCGGCGGCTCCGTGCCGCACTGCCGGCAGCCCGCGGTGCTCGTGGGCGCGGGCGGCGGCACGGTGTATCTCGGCATCCCGGGCGACATCACGGGCGCGAACGACGCGGCGTCGTTCGCGGCGTGGGCGTTCCACGACTTCGGGCTCTCGGCGGTGCTGCCGGGCGGGCTCGGCGAGTCCGCGACGACGTTCTCGTCGTGCCTGGCGAGCATCACGCAGCTCGGCGGCGAGTTGGGCGCACCGAGCCCCGCCTGGGCGGACAAGTCCGACCCGACCCGCTGCGTCGTCGGCGGTGCGTCAACCTGAGTTGACGCGTACGGGTTCGTCAACTACGGTTGACGCCATGGACCAGCTGCGCACCCTCGCCGGCGAAGCCGACTCCGAAGACCCCTACGCGGCGCTGCGCGCGATCGTGAGACTCCGCGCAGAATTGGATCGCGCGGAGACGATCGCCGTGCGCCGGGCCCGCAACGCCGGGTACTCGTGGCACACGATCGCCCTCGCGCTGGGCGTGAGCAAGCAGGCCGTCCACAAGAAGCACGGACGCGCGTAGCGTCCGGGAAGGCGAAACCCCCCATGAGCGACTCCCGCGGCGGCATGCTGCGCCGCCCGGCCCGCGACACCGGACCCCGCGCGAGCTTCCGGCAGCTGCTGCCCTACCTCCTCGAACACCGCGGACTCCTCGTCGTCGCCCTCGTGCTCTCCCTCGCGGGTGCAGCGGCATCCCTCGCCCTGCCGCTGCTCACGGGGTCGGTCGTCGGCATCGTCGAGGGCGGCGGAGAGCTCGGGCTGCTCGTGTGGGGCCTGGTCGGCCTCGTGATCCTGGGCGCGATCCTCGGCGGCGTGCAGCACTACCTCCTCCAGCGGATCGGCACCTCCGTCGTGTTCAGCGCGCGCCGCACCCTCGTGCGCCGGATGCTGCGCCTGCCGATCTCGGAGTTCGACCGCCGCCGCACGGGCGACCTGGTGTCGCGCGTCGGCTCCGACACCACCCTCCTCTACGCGGTCATCACGCAGGGCCTCCTCGACGCGCTCGGCGGCGCGATCACGTTCGTCGGCGCGCTCATCGGGATGCTCGTGGTCGACGCCGTGCTGCTCGGACTCACGCTCCTCGTCATCGTGTTCGCCCTCGGCGCAGGCGTGCTGCTGTCGGCGCGCATCCGTCCCGCCTCCCGCGAGCAGCAGGAGCGCGTCGGCAACCTCGCCGCCGCCGTGGAGCGGGCGATCGGCGGCATCCGCACCGTCCGCGCGGCCAACGCCACCGAGCGCGAGACCGAGGCGATCCTCGGGGAGGCGGAGGCGGCGAAGCGCGCCGGGTTCAAGGTCGCGAAGATCTCGGCGATGGTCGTGCCGATCGCGGGGATCGCGCTCCAGATCGCGTTCCTCGTCGTCATCGGCGTCGGCGGGTTCCGGGTCGCGTCGGGGGCGATCACGATCGCGTCGCTCGTGACGTTCATCCTGTTCCTGTTCATGCTCGTCATGCCGCTCGGCTCCGCCCTCGGCGCCGTCAACTCGGTCAACCAGGCGCTCGGGGCGCTGGGCCGCATCCAGGAGATCACCGCGCTCCCCGGCGAGACCGACGAGGATGCCGCCCTCGAGCCCGCCGCCCCCGTCACCACGTCCGCCGCGATCCGTTTCGACGACGTGCGCTTCTCGTATCCCGCCCCGCCTGCCGACGACGCCGGCACCGTTCATCCGCCGATCCCGGCGGGGTCGGCCACCGCATCCGCCGCACTTGTGACGGATGACCCGATCCCGACCCCGAGCCCCGCCGCCGGGCCTCACGAGGTGCTGCGCGGGGTGAGCTTCGAGGTGCCGCGGGGCAGCCGGGTCGCACTGGTCGGGCCCTCGGGCGCGGGCAAGTCGACGATCTTCGCCCTCATCGAGCGGTTCTACGACCCCGACGACGGCGTCGTTCGGCTCGACGGACGCGACGTGCGCGGCATCCCGCGCGACGAACTCCGCGCGCAGCTCGGCTACGTCGAACAGGATGCGCCCGTGCTCGCCGGCACCCTCGGCGACAACCTGCGGCTCGCCTCCCCCGAGGCGACCGACGAGGCGTGCATCCGGGTGCTGCGCGACGTCAACCTCGGCGACGTGCTCGCCCGCGACCCCGCGGGACTCGACGCGCCCGTGGGCGAGGACGGCATCATGCTCTCCGGCGGCGAGCGCCAGCGGCTCGCGATCGCGCGGGCCCTCCTCGCGGCTCCGCCCATCCTGCTGCTCGACGAGTCGACCTCAAGCCTCGACGGGCGCAACGAGCAGTTGCTGCGCGAGGCGATCGACGCCGTCGCCGCCGACCGCACCCTTCTCGTGATCGCCCACCGGCTGAGCACCGTCGTCGACTCCGACCAGATCGTGGTGATCGACCGCGGCGAAGTCGTCGGCGTCGGCACGCACTCCTCGCTCGTGGAGTCGACGCCGCTCTATCGTGAGCTGGCGAAGCATCAGCTGCTGGTCTGAGGCACGGAAGGAACGGACGGATGGCGGGGAGGTCGCGCGAGCCTGGCGTCTCGCTGCTCGAGCGGGCGTCGCGGCTGCTGCGCGCGCTGTCGGCGGAGGGCGAGTCGATCTCGGTGCCGGAGCTCGCGAAGTCGGCGTCGCTGCCGGTGTCGACGACGCACCGGCTCGTGCACGAACTCGCGCGGCTCGGGGCGATCGAGCGGCACCCCGACGGCAGCGTCAGCATGGGGCTCGGGCTGTGGGAGCTCGGTGAGCGGTCGGCGGTGCTGCGGCGCCTGCGCGAGGCGGCGCTCCCGGAGCTCGTCGAGCTCTACGACCTGACGGGCGAGAACGTGCACCTCGGGGTGCTCGCCGGCACCGAGGTGCTGTACGTCGCGAAGGCGAACGGCAAGCGGGCCATCCCGACGCTCTCGGAAGTCGGGTACCGGCATCCGCTGCACACGACGGGCGTCGGCCGGGCCATCCTGCTGACGCGCGAGCCGGCGTGGCTCGACGAGTACCTCGGCGAACCGCTCCTGCCGGAGACCCGGCTGTCGATCACCGACCCCGATCGGCTCCGCGAGGTCATCGCGGCCGAGGCGAAGCAGGGTTACGCGTTCACGCGCGAGGAGATGACGCTCGGCAACGTGTCGATCGCGATGCCGCTGCGCGCGCGTCCCGGTCTGCCGCCCGCCGCGATCGGCATCGTCGCGCACAAGTCGGCCGCCGACGAGGTGCGGCTCGTGCCGCTCCTGCGCCGCGCGGTCGCGGCGGTGGAGGGGCGCCTCGACACGTACTCCTGACCGCTCCCGGCGCAATTCCACTCAATGAGACGTGACGCGCCGCGCGTGTCGCCCGGGGGCGACAATTCCCCAGAGTCACAAGGAGCGACGATGCAGAATGACATCCCGAAGGGCATGACCTACCCGCCTGGAACTCCCACCCAGGCGGACATGAGTGCCGAGATCGCGGACATCCGGGAGAACCGCCCCACGAGCAGCGACCCGAACTGGGGCGCCCACCGCACCCTCATCGACTACCCGCCGTACCGCTCGAGCATCCTCCGCCACCCGTCGGCGAACCTCGAGCTCGTCGACCCGGAGACGATCGAGTTGCACAGCCCCGCGTTCGGGCACCGCGACGTGCACTGGACCGAGTACGACCTCACTCAGCAGGTCAACGGCGAGCCCCAGGGCGAGCGCATCGTCGTCACCGGCCGGGTGACGGATGCCGACGGTCGTCCGGCGCGTCACCAGCTCCTCGAGATCTGGCAGGCCAACGCGGGCGGACGCTACCGCCAGAAGAAGGAGCGCCACCCCGCGCCCCTCGACCCGAACTTCAACGGCGTCGGCCGCACGATCACGAACGAGAACGGCGAGTACACGTTCGTCACGATCAAGCCCGGTCCGTATCCGTGGGGCAACCACCAGAACGCGTGGCGTCCCGCCCACATCCACTTCTCGGTGTTCGGCAACCAGTTCACCGAGCGCATGGTCACCCAGATGTACTTCCCGGGCGACCCGCTCATGCCGCTGGACCCGATCTTCCAGTCGATCACGAGCGAGAAGGGCCAGAAGAGCCTCATCGCCGACTACGACCACGACGTCACGGTTCCCGACTGGGCGCTCGGCTACCGTTGGAACATCGTCCTGAACGGGAGCAACCGCACCTGGTTCGAGAGCGTCGACGGTCCGGAGGAGGAGCACTGATGACGAACGGAAAGCTCTACCCCACCGCCGACCAGACGGTCGGCCCGTACTACGCCATCGGCATGAGCTACGACGGGATGGAGGAGGTCGTGCCGCACGGCAGCGTCGGCTCGATCACCCTCACCGGCTACGTCTACGACGGCAACGGCGCACCGGTCAACGACGCGGTCGTCGAGATCTGGCAGCCCGACGCGCAGGGCAACATCCCGCAGGAGTCGGGCGGCATCGTGCGCAAGGTCGACAGCTTCTCCGGCTTCGGACGCTCCGGCTCCGACGACGAAGGCCGCTATCAGTTCACGACGGTGCTGCCGGGCGCGACCGAGGAGGGCAAGGCCCCCTTCTTCGCCGTCATCGTGTTCGCCCGCGGCCTGCTCGCGCGTCTGCACACCCGCATCTACCTGCCGGGTCCCGCGACGGATGCCGACCCGTTCCTCCAGCGTCTGGAGCCTGCGCGCCGGGCCACGCTCATCGCGACCCCCGTCGAGGGCGGCTTCCGCCACGACATCCACCTGCAGGGCGAGAAGGAGACCGTCTTCCTTGCCTTCAACTGACGACGACGCGGGCGACTTCGGGCTGCTCTCCCCCCTGTGGGCGGGCACCGCGGTCGCCCGCGTCACGTCGGACCGTGCGCTCCTCGCCGCGATCGTGCGGTTCGAGTCGGCGCTCGCGTCGGTCACCGCCCCTCCGGGCGTGGCGGCACGCATCGCGGCGTCGGGCGACGACCTCGACCCGGTCGAGATCGCACGCGAGGCACGCGAGGGCGGCAACCCCGTCATCCCGCTGCTGAAGGTGCTGCGCGGGAAGCTCGACGAGGAGGCGGCCCACTGGCTGCACCGCGGGGCCACCTCGCAGGACGCCCTCGACACGGCGCTCGCGCTCATCGCGAAGGATGCCGCCGACCTCATCGTCGCCGACGCCGCCGCGGCGGTGGAGGAGCTCGCGGCGCACGCGGAGGAGCATCGCGGCACGATCATGGTCGGCCGCACGCTCACCCAGCCGGCGACCCCGATCACCCTCGGCCTCAAGCTCGCCGGCTGGGCCCGGGGCGTCGCGCATGCGGCGTGCGCGGTGCGCGAGCACGGCACCCTCCCGGTGCAGCTCGGCGGCGCCGCCGGCACCCTCGCCGCGTTCACGGCATCCGGTGCCGACTCGATCGACATCGCGGCGCGCGTCGCCCGCGACCTCGGACTCCAGGAGCCGATCGCGCCGTGGCACGTGTGGCGCTCGCCGATCACGCGACTCGGCGACGCGCTCGTGGAGCTCACGGACGCCCTCGGCACGGTGGGCGGGAACGTCGCGGCGCTCGCGCGCGTCGGCGAGCTCGACGACGGCGCCGGCGGCGGGTCGTCGACGATGCCGCACAAGTCCAACCCGGTGTACGCGGTGCTGTTGAATGCGGCATCCCGGCAGGCCACCAACCTGTCGTCGTCGCTGCACCTCGCCGCGATCACCGTCGACGAGCGTCCCGACGGCGCCTGGCACTCGGAGTGGGAGCCGTTCCGGTCGCTCCTCCGCGTCGCGGGCGGCGCCGCCGCGACGGGTCGCGACCTCGCGGTGGGCGTGCGGGTGCACACCGAGGTCATCGCCGCCAACGTGGCCGCCGCGGCGGACGACCTCCTCGCGGAGAGCCGTCGCTTCACCGACCGCACGGCACACCCCTCGGATTACATCGGCGTCGCCGACGAGCTGATCACGCGCCTGCTCGACGACGCCCGGAAGGTTCTCGCATGAGCGTCCCCGCCATCAAGCTCGTCCCGCTGTCGACGGAGGGCTCCGGCCGTCCGCTGCTCGTCGGCCCGTCGCTCGGCACCCGCGTCGCCGCGTGCTGGGGTCCGACGATCCCGTTCCTCGGCGACCGCCCCGTGTACGGCTGGGACCTCCCCGGCCACGGCGTCTCCCCCGCCGCCCGCGACGGCTTCTCGATCACCGACCTCGCGAAGGGTGTGCTGACCGCGGTCGACGAGGTCGGCCTCGGCCGCTTCGACGTCGCCGGCGTCTCCCTCGGCGGCCTCGTGTCGCTCGGCCTCGGGCTCCAGTCGCAGCAGGTCACGTCGGTGACGATGGTGTGCTCGCTCCCCCGCATCGGCACCCTCGAGGGGTGGACGGAGCGTGCGGCCGCCGTGCGGGCATCCGGCACCCCGTCGCTCGTGCGTGGCTCGGCGGAGCGGTGGTTCGCCCCCGGCTTCATCGAGAGGGAGGGCATGGTCTCCGGCGGCATGCTGCGCGACCTCATGGATGTCGACGACGAGAGCTACGCCCTCTGCGTCGAGTTGCTCGGTGCGACCGACCTCCGCTCCGCGGTCGCCTCACTGTCGGTGCCGTTCACGATCGTGGCCGGTGCCGAGGATGCCGTGATCCCGTTGGATGCGGCCGAGGAGGCCGTGTCGTCCGCACGCTCGGGTCGGCTCGAGGTGCTCCCCGGCGTCGCCCACCAGGCCGCCGTCGAAGCGCCCGAAGCCCTCGCCCGCATCCTGCAGGAGGTGGCGTCGTGAGCCTGTCCGACGACGAGCGCCGCACCCAGGGGATGAAGGTCCGCCGCGAGGTGCTCGGCGACGCGCACGTCGACCGGGCCGTCGCCAACGTGAACCCCGACAACGAGGACTTCCAGGACTACATCACCCGCGTCGCGTGGGGCGACATCTGGTCGCGCCCCGGCCTCGACCGTCGCACCCGATCGGTCGTGACCCTGACGGCGCTCATGACGGCGGGGTACTGGGACGAGGTGCCCATGCACTTCCGTGCCGCGATCACCAACGGGCTCACGCGGGAGGAGATCCGTGAGGTGATCCTCCAGGTGGGGCTGTACCGGGGCGTCCCTGTCGCGAATCACGGGACGCACCTGTTGCGGGAGGCCCTCGGGGAGTAACCGACCCCGCGGGGCTGTGAGATTGCCGTTCCGCGGCGCGGCGCCTTGCAGCGTCGCAGCAGCACCTATCGACGCGGCGATAGTTTTGCGATAGTTTTGCGGAACCCTGTACGCGGCAGGGCTCCGCAAAACTCTTGGGAAACCATGCTGGACTTCGACGAGGACGCACTCGGGCGGATCGCGCGAGGCGAGGCGACGGCTGATGAGCTCGAAGGCCAGACCCTCGAGTTCAAGTCAGACGGCCGCTCGCTCCCAGATGACCTCGACAACGTTGCTGAAGCGGCTGCCTGCTTTGCGAACGCTGGCGGGGGTCTCCTGGTGGTTGGGGTAGCCGACAAGGTGACCGGCCCAGCGGCGTTCCAAGGGACTCGACTCGACCCCGAACGCACGCGAGTGCGAATCTACGAAGTGACGCAGCCGCATCTCCTGGTCGAGGCGCATACACGAAGCACTGAACAGGGCGAACTCCTGTTCATCGAGGTGCCGGAGAGCAGACAGGTACATAGCGCCAACGGCAAGATTCCGACCGAACGGCTCGGCAAGAGTTGCATGCCAATGTCCACGGAGCGAATCGCGGTCGTAACGGCGCAGAAGGCGGGCCAGGACTGGAGTCTCTCGAGCAGCCGACTCCCCGCCAGCTCTGTGGATCCCCTTGCAATGCGTCTTGCGCGAGACCTTCTGAGCCGTTCAACGGACTTGGCGAAGCGGCGGCTCGCCGAGGTCGAGGACATCGACATCTTGAGGTCGCTCGGCGTGGTCCTTGAGGATCAAACGCTGACCAACGCCGGTGCCTTACTGTTCAGCACGGAATACAACAACACCACCCTCATCTCGTACACACACCGGAGAACTCCCACCGGCCAGCTCACGGCAAATGAACAGTTGACGGGCCCGCTCCTCGTAGCGCTATTGCGAGTGATCGACCTGATCGAGGCACGTCTGGAGACAACTCCGGTCTCAATCGGCAAGGGGCAACAACTCCACATCGCCGACCTTCCCGAACCGGCGATCCGCGAAGCCGTGGTCAACGGCATGATGCATCGCGAGTACTTCAGCCAAACAAGGACCGCGGTCGAGCACACGCTGACGCAACTTCGAGTCAGCTCCCCGGGTGGCTTCGTCGCTGGGGTCAGCGTAAACAACGTGCTGACTACCTCTTCACGCAGCCGCAACTCAAACCTGTCGAACGCGATGCGCATGTTGGGTCTAGCCGAAACGGCAGGTTCCGGCGTGGACCGGATGTATGCCGAGATGGCTCGACTCGGCCACCAGCCGCCGCGCTACAGCGCGGACCCAACGCAAGTCGAGGTGACGCTGCTCGGCGGCGCCCCCAACACTGCACTCGCGCGCTACGTCGCCACGTTGCCGGCAGAAGAAGCGGCCGACGCAGACACCATGCTCATTCTTCTCACCTTGCTCACGAGTCGAACCGTTGATGCAGAAGAACTCCGGCCACTACTCCAGAAAGCTTCAACCGACGAAGCGCAATCGGTGCTGTCACGATTGAGTAGCGAGGAAGTTCGGCTCCTTGAGCCCACCAGAGAAACCGCGCGCCGGTCACAGCCGAAGTACCGGCTTCGTGAAGAAGCTCTCGCCGCCCTCGGCCCAGCGGTCACGTACAGGCGCCGCACCACAGACCAACTCGATCGAAAGATTATCGAGTTGGTCCACGAGACGGGCACCATCAACGGGCGAATGGTGCGCATTCTGCTCGATCTCGACACTGTCAGCGCTTCCCGGATCCTGTCCGACCTCGTTGACCGCGAAATTCTCGTCAAGACCTCTGAAGCAACGCGGGGCCCTAGCGTGACTTACGGGCGTGGCCCAAAGTTTCCGCCCCGCCAGCGGGCAACGTCGGATGCCCGCCACGCGCCTACGCCAGCGCGCGACCCGAATCAGCTACCGCTTGACGACCTCTAGGAACCGCGAGCAGCGGAGCGACCGCTCCAGGAGGGCGACCGCTTGGCTCCCAACAGGCGAGACTTCAACTGGACGCTGACGCTCGTGATCGGCACGCGCTGCGCGAGCGGGGGCAGAGATGTTGAGTTGGCGGGCGACCCCGAGTCGGCGTAACCTGAACGCAGAACGAACTTTCGTTCGCAATGCGTACACCAGGAGGGCACGAGTGCTCGACAAGAGAGTCGCCGACGTCGCCGCGGCGCTCGACGGCATCCAGGACGGGGCGACGGTGCTCGTCGGCGGGTTCGGTCTCGCCGGGCAGCCGATCGCCCTCATCGACGGGCTGCGCGAGCAGGGCGCCAAGGACCTGACCATCGTCGCCAACAACGCCGGCAACGGCGACACCGGCCTCGCCGCGCTGCTCAAGGCGGGTCAGGTGCGCAAGGTCATCTGCTCGTTCCCCCGCCAGGTCGACTCGTGGGTGTTCGACGAGCTGTACCTCGCCGGCAAGATCGAGCTCGAGGTGGTGCCTCAGGGCAACCTCGCGGAGCGCATCCGTGCCGGTGGCGCGGGGATCGGCGGGTTCTTCACCCCCACCGGCGTCGGCACCCTCCTCGCCGAGGGCAAGGAGACCCGCGTCATCGACGGCCGCGAGTACGTACTCGAGTCTCCGATCAAGGGCGACGTCGCCCTCATCGGCGCCTTCAAGGGCGACCAGTTGGGCAACCTCGTGTACCGCAAGACGTCGCGCAACTTCAATCCGGTGATGGCGACCGCCGCGACGCTCACGATCGCGCAGGTCGACGAGGTCGTCCCCGTCGGCGGCCTCGACCCCGAGGCGATCGTCACCCCGGCGCTCTACGTCGACCGAGTTGTGGAAGTGGGGGCCCGCGAATGGCTCTGACCAGAGACGAGCTCGCCGCGCGCATCGCGGCGGACATCCCGTACGGCGCCTACGTCAACCTCGGCATCGGCGCCCCCACCCTCGTGGCCGACCACCTCGAGCCCGAGCGCGACGTCACCCTGCACACCGAGAACGGTCTGCTGGGCATGGGCCGCGCGGCGAAGGGCGACGAGATCGACCCCGACCTCATCAACGCGGGCAAGATCCCGGTCATCGCCGAGCCGGGGCACGCGTTCTTCCACCACGCGGACTCGTTCGCGATGATGCGCGGAGGTCACCTCGACGTCTGCGTCCTCGGCGCGTTCCAGGTCTCCGTCACCGGCGACCTGGCGAACTGGCACACGGGAGAGCCCGGCGCGATCCCGGCGGTCGGCGGCGCGATGGATCTCGCCATCGGCGCCAAGCAGGTCTGGGTGATGACCGACCTGCTCACCAAGGACGGTACGAGCAAGCTGGTGGCGGCTTGCTCGTACCCCTTGACCGGCAAGGGATGCGTCTCCCGCGTCTACACCGACCGCGCCGTGATCGAGGTGGGGCCGAACGGCGCCCGCGTGCTCGACCTCTTCGGCACCACCCTCGAGGAGCTCAACGAGCTCACCGGACTCGAACTCACGCAGTGAACGTCTCGACACGGCCGCTGCGCGGCCTACTCGACGACCGAAAGGGCAGTCCGCTGCGCGGCCTACTCGACGACCGAAAGGGCAGTCCGCAGCGCGGCCTACTCGACGACCGAAAGGGGCACGCATGACCTCCGCCTACGTCTACGACGCCGTCCGCACGCCGTTCGGCAAGTACGGCAAGTCGCTCGCCGGCGTCCGACCCGACGACCTCGCCGCGTCGACCCTCCGCGCGCTGCTCGACCGGCATCCCGACCTCGACCCCGCCCGCATCGACGACGTCATCCTCGGCGACGCCAACCAGGCCGGCGAGGACAACCGCGACGTCGCCCGCATGGCGGTGCTGCTCGCCGGACTTCCCGTGTCGGTGCCCGGCTCGACCACGAACCGCCTCTGCGGCTCGGGACTCGACGCCGCCATCCAGGCCGCGCGTGCCATCGAGACGGGCGACGCCGAGGTCATGGTCGCCGGCGGCGTCGAGTCGATGAGCCGCGCCCCGTTCGTCATGCTCAAGCCCGAGAAGCCGTACCCGACGGGCAACGAGGCCCTCCACGGCACCACCCTCGGCTGGCGCATGGTCAACCCGAAGATGCCGAAGGAGTGGACGATCCCGCTCGGTTCCTCCGCGGAGCTGCTCGCCGAGAAGTACTCCGTGAGCCGGGACGAGCAGGATGCCTTCGCCGCCCGTTCGCACCAGCGTGCGGCGGCGGCGTGGGACTCCGGCGTCTTCGACGGCGAGATCGTCCCCGTGCCGGGCGTCGACCTCGCGCGTGACGAAGCCCTGCGCGCCGACACGACCGTCGAGACCCTCGCGGGCCTCAAGCCCGTGTTCGCGGAGAACGGCTCCGTCACGGCAGGCAACGCGTCGCCGCTCAACGACGGCTCCTCCATGGTGCTCATCGGCGCCGAGGGCGCGCTCCCCGGTGAGCCGCTCGCCCGCATCGCCGGCCGCGGGGTCGCCGCCAACGAGCCGCAGTACTTCGGGGTCGCGCCCGTCGAGGCCGCCAACCGCGCCCTCGCCCGCGCCGGCAAGACCTGGGCCGACGTCGACTTCGTCGAGCTCAACGAGGCCTTCGCGTCCCAGACGCTCGCCTGCCTGAAGCTCTGGCCGGAGCTCGACCCGGAGAAGCTCAACATCCACGGTGGCGCGATCGCCATCGGGCATCCTCTCGGTGCGTCCGGCGGCCGCATCCTGGGTCGCGCGGCGCACGAACTCGCCCGCCGCGGGTCCGGCGTCGCCGTCGTGACGATCTGCATCGGCGTGGGCCAGGGACTGGCCATCGTTCTGGAACGATAGGCGGATGCCCGAGCCCGACGGCAGCACGTACGTCCAGTCGTTCGCGCGCGGACTCGCCGTCATCCGGGCTTTCGGGGCCGACACACCGCGGCTCACCCTCTCCGAGGTCGCCCGCGCGACCGGGATGACCCGTGCGTCGGCGCGGCGGTTCCTGCTGACCCTCGAGACCGAGGGCTACGTGCGCGCCCAGGACGGGGTGTTCGAGCTCACGCCGCACGTGCTCGAACTCGGGTTCTCCTACCTGTCGGCCCAGTCGCTCCCGGAGGTGGCGCAGCCGCACCTGGAGGCCCTCTCCCGGGCGACCGAGGAGTCGTCGTCGGCGTCGGTGCTCGACGGCGGCGACATCGTTTACGTCGCCCGCGTACCGATCCGCCGCATCATGTCCGTCGGCATCACGATCGGGACGCGGTTCCCGGCCTACGCGACCTCGATGGGCCGCGTCCTGCTCGCCGCCCTGAGCCCCGCCGAGCGCGACACCTACTTCGCAGGTTTCGCTGCTGCGCCGATCACGGCCCGCACGGTCACGACCCCGGAAGGCCTCGCGAGCGAGCTCGACCGCGTCGCCGCGCAGGGCTGGTCGCTCGTCGACGGGGAGCTCGAGCACGGTCTCCGCTCCGTCGCCGCCCCCGTCACGCGGGCCGGCGCGGTCGTCGCCGCCATCAACGTCTCCCTGCTCGCGAACAGCGAGGACGCCGCCACCCAGGCGCAGCGAGTGCTCCCGCGGCTCCTCGAGGCGGCCTCCGCGATCTCGTCCGACCTCGACCGCACGCCCGGGCGCTGACGCCGCTACGCGCGGCGAGCGACGTGCCTGCCGGGACCCCGGCGCAGCACCTCCGCCGCGAGCAGCAGCAGCCCCGCGCCCACGAGGCCGGCCGCGAGCAGCGCCCCGGCACCGGCATCCGCGCGACCCGTCTCCGCGAGGCCGACGAAGCGCGCCGACGCGACATCCGACAGCGTGTCGAGTTCGACCGACCGGAACGTCGCGAACACCTGGCAGTCGATCCCGTCACGGGAGAAGTCGCCCGGGCTCTGACTCCAGCCGAGGTCCTGCACCGACACCGGTCGCGTCGACGCCGTCAGCTCGACGTCGCCCACGCCCGTCGCGCGGAAGCCCAGGGTCACCGTCGTCGACACCGCGGGGTCGCCTCCTGCGACCGTGATCGTCCCGGGGGCGAGGGTCGCTGGGCCGCTCAGCACCGTCAGCTCGCCCGCGACGCCCGTCGCCGCGAGGTCGATCGGCTGGTGGTAGAGGTTCGTGCGCAGCGTGATGACCGCGGTCTCCCCGAACGCGAGTGGCGTCGCCGCCGCTCCGAGGTCGAGTTCGACGACCGGCACGTCGGGGACGAGGGCTCGGATGCGCGCCTGCTCGGCGGAGTCCATGATCGCGGCGCACACGGCGGCGAGGGCGGGCCAGCCCGACGGGTCGTCGCTCACGCACCAGATGAGCTCCTGCAGCGCGGCTCGCTCGTGGGAGTCGCCGTCGGCGCGCGCGACACCGCTCGCGAGGACCTGGCCGGTCGTCGTCGGCACGGTGAAGGGGTGGCCGTGCCGCACGAGGAAGGCGATCACCTTCTCCTGGTCGTCGTCCAGCCTCGGGTTGCGCGTGCCGAGTTCCGCGAGACCCGCCATGGGCACCCCGAGGTCGTCGACGAGGCCTCCGAGCGGACCCATGCGGGCGCAGGTGTGGCTGTAGAGGTCGGTGCAGAACATCCATTCGGAGACCGGTCCCCCGACCTCCTCGACGTAGCGCACCCCGCACAGCGGCGGGTAACCGCCGTCGAGGCGGTTCTGACCCGCGAAGTCGTAGAGGGGCACGACCTCGCCCGCGTTGTACCTCGCGAGGCGGTCGCCGAACACGGAGGTGAGGTCGGGGATGACGTCGGTCGTGTGCAGTGTCGCGACCGCGGTCTTCGGGTCGGAGTGCGTCGTCCCGGGGCACGTCGGCGCGGGAAAGGGCGCAGCCGCGGGCGGGGCCGGGATGTCGGCCCACGCGGCGGCCGGGGCGACGAAGACGAGAGCCGCGACCCCGAGGGAGACGACGGCGACGGCGATGGGTCGGGTGGGTGACACGGGAACTCCTCTGATCCGACGACGTGGTGAGCGTCGTCTCAGAGGAAGAGACCCGGTTCGACCGGGTGAGATGACGGAACTCGGCGTCCCCACTTTGGGGGACGCGCCATCCGCTAGTCCTCAGTCGCAGATTGCTGCCGGAAGACGGAGCAATGTGCAACTAAGGCGACAAAAGCCCTACAGTCCCCCGAAGAAGACGGTGATCGTGAAGAGCACGGCAATCACGATCGCACCGACGACGGATGCGGCCATGAGGAGCTGGGCGGCCATCAGGCGTCCTTTCCCGAGAGTTCACTCCCATTCTGCCGCACCCGCGACAGCTTCGACGGCCACCAGCTGCGGTGGTCGAGGTCGTAGATGACGGCGGGCACGAGGAGCGAGCGCACGAGGATCGTGTCGAGGAGCACCCCGAACGCGACGATGAAGGCGAGCTGCACGAGGAACAGGATCGGGATGACGCTGAGCGCCGCGAACGTCGCCGCGAGCACGACACCCGCACTCGTGATGACGCCGCCCGTGACGGAGAGCCCGCGCAGCATCCCCTGTCGGGTGCCGAACTTGAGCGACTCCTCGCGCACGCGCGTCATGAGGAAGATGTTGTAGTCGACGCCGAGGGCGACGAGGAACACGAACCCGTAGAGCGGCACGGCGGGATCGGCGCCGGGGAACCCGAGGATCCACTCGAACACGACCGCCGAGACCCCCAGGGCGGCCGCGAACGACAGCACCACGCTGAGGATGAGCACGAGCGGCGCCACGATCGAGCGCAGCAGGACGATGAGGATCAGCAGGATCACGACGAGGATCACCGGGATGATGAGGTTCCGGTCGTGGATCGCGGTGTCGTTCGTGTCGAGCGCGAGCGCGGTGACGCCGCCGACGATCGCGTCGGGGTCGACCTCCTGCACGGCGACGCGCAGGTCCCGGATGAGCTGTTGCGCCTCCGCCGAGTCGGGGGCGACGGTGAGCGTCGCACGGAGCATCACCTGGCCGTCGATGACGGTCGGCTCGAGCTCCACGAGCGTCGGGAACGGGAACGGCTCCGCATCCGTCCCGACGGGCATCGCACCGGTCGGGGAGTTGTCGCTCACGGCCTCGACGCCGTCGACCTCGTCGAACGCGGCCGCGGCATCCGCGAGCTCCGTCATGAGGTCCTCGTCGCCGACGATGACGGCGGGCGACCCGGAGCCGGCGGGGAAGTGCTCGCCGAGCAGCACCTGACCGTCGCGCGCCGTCGACTCGCCGAGCACGAGTTCGCTCTGCGCGACACCGTCGGCCTTGAACAGGGCGAGACCGCCCGACATGACGAGGAGGCCGACGATCGAGAGGATCCAGACGAGCCGGGTGCGGGTCGCGATGAGGCGGCCCACGCGCGGCCACAGGCCCTTCGCGTCGGACCCGGCGAGCTTCGGATGCTCGCTGCCGAACTCGGGACGGCGCGGCCAGAAGGCGACGCGACCGGCGATGAGCAGAAGCGCAGGGAGGAGCGTGAGCGCGGCGAGCATCGCGAACACGATGCCGATCGCCGCGACCGGGCCGAGGGCCTTGTTCGACGACAGGTCCGACAGGAGGAGGCACAGGAGGCCCGCGATGACCGTCAGGCCCGAGGCGAGGATCGGCTCGATCGACCCCTTGATCGCCGCCCACGTGGCGTCCCAGCGCTTCTCGTGGTCGCGCAGCGCCTCGCGGTAGCGCGCGACGTAGAGCAGCGCGTAGTCGGTCGCGGCGCCGATCACGAGGATGAACAGGATGCCCTGCACCTGCCCGTTGATCGTGA
>Ga0065721_10004575_pt1 | contig 39234 bp, 42 predicted proteins | sample Mesricmetagenome_FD_59108 | JGI IMG/M metagenome (GOLD analysis project Ga0065721, IMG submission 59108) | Mesophilic microbial community from rice straw/compost enrichment Sample: eDNA_1 v2 (version 2) | ecosystem: Engineered > Solid waste > Grass > Composting > Bioreactor | place: USA: Davis... | reverse complement strand
CTCTTGCGAGCGCTCTCTCGAAAGGGTCGCCAAAACGACCTCACCCAAGCTTTCGAAACTGTTGTCTCTTACTGCTTGACCGAGATGCTCAAGCGACCCGCGATGCCAATCCCCCTTCCGGAGAACCAAAACCGCGGCCAACGGCAAAAACACCGCCGCCTGCGCATCCCTTCTCACAACACGGTATCCACAATGTGCAAGAACCCGCGGCACCCCAAGAACCGGAACCGCAACGCCCCGCGCCCAGTCCCGCTAGAGGAGTGAGCCGTCAGGGCAAGAATTTTGTTTTTCCCGTTGCGCCGGCGCCTCGTTAGCGGCCACCGCGTCGGTGGAGCGGGTTATAGGCGCGCGCCCTTTCCAGACGCAAGCGCTTTTTTGACAGGGTTATGAAAATTTTGCGGATCGCCAGGATTCCAAAGGCTTCACCGACCGTCTGGTTGATTTGCCCCTACAACAGGCCAAGCGCGCGCAATTCGGCGGCGAGATGGGCGGGCAGTTCGTCGCCTTGCCCTGCCCCGTCGGCCAAGTCTTTCGGAGCGGCCTGCGGGTCAAGATAACGCCAGCCTTGAAAGGGGCGATGCGCAGTCGGAACGGTCGGAACAAGTTCCGCGTCGATGCCGAGGGTGCAGTAGCTCTCGCCCTCCTCGTCGACGCCGGTGTCGATGGCGAGCACGCGCTGGCGGACGGCGACGTTGCCGCGCACCACCCAGTAGATCGAGCCGCCTGCCAGAATTTCCTCACCACGCTTCGGAAGGCGGCGGGTGTAGACGGGAATGACCTTCCGCCCGTCGACGGCGAGAGCGCGACGCCCTTGCACCTCGGCCATGTGGTCGAGGTCGCGAATTCCGACGGCAAGCTTGATCAAGTGCAGGGGCATGGACGGCTCGGGGACAGTGGGTGGAAGGTTCCGTTGCCCCAGATGGGGCGTGTCGACGCCGATTCCACCCGCCCCGGTACTCCGCAGAGCCTTCCCGTCAGGCCGGCACCTTGTTGAGGGCTCGGCATCGTTCCTCGAAATCCGGCGTCACGAAGTCGGGCTTCTTGAACAGCCCCTTGAGCCAGGCGGTCAGGGTGCACAGGTCTTCCAGCCGGACGGTCTCGTGCAAGGTGCCGTCAGGAAAGGTCAGCTCGAACGTCTCCGCAATGTGGTCGAGCACCTGTTCCAACTGCTCCGCGCTGAGCCCGATCCCGCCATCCAGTTGGGCGTTGCGGGTGAGGTTCTTTTCATCCACACCATATTCGTCGCGGATCAGCTTCACGATCCAGCGGAAGAGATGCATCCAGTTGGTGATCCCGAGGATCGCGTCCGACATACCCGGTCCCTCTAAGCGCGAAAAGGCTCGGCAGTCTGGCACGCATTCTTTGCAAATTCATTGCGTGAAAATGACGCTTCCGGCCGGGTGGGGGTGGACTGGTAGAGTGCGACGCATGCCAGCACCTTCCCTGAACCTCGCCTTGTCCATGATCCTGGTCGGCCTGTCGGTGCCGGCCTCCAAGGTGATCGTGGCCTATGTGCCGCCGCTGGTCACGGCCGAACTGCGCTTCGCCATGGTGGCCCTGCTTCTGGCTCCCTTCGCCCTGCGGGAAGGGCGCGGCGCATTGCCGGCGAACGTTCGGGACTGGACGAGCCTGACCTTGCTGGCTCTGTTCGGGATGGTGCTGTTCAACCTGTTCCTGCTGTACGGCCTGCGCGAGACCAGCGCGGTCGCGGCCGGTATCATCACCAGCACCATCCCGGCCATGACTGCCCTGTGCGCCGCCCTGATCCTGCGCGAGCGGGTGTCGGCCGGCAGCATCGCCGCGATCGCGCTGGCGGTGCTGGGCATGACGGCGCTGAACCTGCGGCCGGGCGGAGGCGGCGGCCCCGACGACACGGCGTTCGGCAACGCGCTGGTGATCGGAGCGGTGGTGTCGGAGGCGCTGTACGGAGTCTACGCGCGGCGACTCGGCGGACGGGTGCCGCCGCTGACCCTGACCTTCCTCGCCAATGCCCTGTCGACCGTGATGATGGCGCCGGGAGCCCTCGCCACGCTGGGCGGATTCGAGCCGGCGCTGGTTCCCGCCTGGGTGTGGGCGCTGTTCGTGGTGTCGGGGCTGGCGAGCGGCCTGGTCGCGGTGGTGCTGTGGATGCGCGGGATTGCCCATGTCCCGGCGAACCGCGCCGGCCTGTTCACCGGACTGATCCCCGCGGCCGGCGTGCTGGCCGCCGTCCTTTTCCTTGGCGAGGTCTTCACCCTCGCCCACGCGGCCGGGCTGATGTGCGTCCTGCTCGGCATCGCGCTCGGCACCGGGGCACTGCGGCTGCCCCGCACCGAGACAAACACCAAAGACGCCGACTGATAGGGAGACAGGAGACCATGACGATTTCCGTGACGCTGCTGGGTGCCACCGGCTGGGTCGGCAAGGAGCTGGTGAAGGCCATCGCCGAGGCGCCGGACCTCCGCCTTGCCGCCGCGATGGCGCGGCAGGCAGCCGGCAAGGACGCGGGCGAGGCCGCCGGCATCGAGGCGCAGGGCGTGACCATCGTTGCCACGCTGGAGGAGGCCCTGGCCACCCCGAGCGACGTGGTCATCGACTACACCGCGCCGACGGCGGTGAAGGGACACACGCTGGCCGCGGTCGCGGCCGGGCGTGCGGTCGTCGTCGGCACCTCCGGCATGACCGGCGAGGATTATGCCGAGATCGACCGCGCCGCGCGGGCGCAGGGCGTCGGCGTGGTGGCCGCCGGCAATTATTCCATCACCGCCGCGCTGATGCAGCGGTTCGCCTTGATGGCAGCGCGTTATGTGCCGGACGTCGAGGTGATCGACTATGCCTCCGCCAAGAAGCCGGACGTGCCGAGCGGCACGGCGCGGGAACTGGCCGAGCGGCTGTCGGCCGTGCGCCAGGAGGCGACCAGCCGGCCCATCGACACGCTGATCGGCCCGCGCGAGGCGCGGGGCGCCACGGTGGGAAGCACCCAGGTGCATGCCCTGCGCCTGCCGGGGTTCATCCTGTCCTGCGAGGTGCTGTTCGGCGCGCCGGACGAGCGCCTGTCGATTCGCCACGACGCGGGGTCGAGCGCCGCGCCCTATGTGGCCGGGACGCTGCTGGCCGTGCGGCGCGTGCGGGAGCAGCCGGGGCTGCGCCGCGGGCTGGACACGCTGCTGGACTGATCGTTCCGACCCGGCCGCCGCGTCCGGACGCCTCGCTTTTTACTGAGGGGCTTTCTACAGAGGGTCGTTCCGGTCGCGGCGGTCGCGCGGGTTGGCGTGGCCGATGATCGCGCTGAAGCCGAACAGCAGCAGAAGCACGCCCGTCACGATCTCGATGCCGCAGACCAGGCGCACGGCGCCGCTCACCGGGTGGATGTCGCCGTAGCCGACCGTCGCGAAGGTGACCAGGGAGAAGTACAGCCCCTCTGGAAAGGTCAGGTCGCGGCGCATGCCTTCCACGACGAAGTTCGGCTCGACCATGAAGCGGTCCATGATCGTATAGAGCGCGCCGAACATGATGATGCACAGCGAATAGAAGGTCAGGAAGGCAAAGGCCGGCAGCACGAGCCGGGACGCCTGCTGGAAGAAGCCTTCGAACAGGAGTCCGGCGTCGAGCAGGAAAATGGCGATGTCGCGGGCGACGAGCGCGACGATGCCGCCGATGGCCGCCATCGACAGCACGAAGATGGTGGCCAGGACCCCCGGCGGGATGTCGCGCCCCGGAAGCAGGAAGGTCAGGGCGCCGATGCCCCAGACCGGAGCCATCCACAGGAAGATGCGGTCGAAATGAGCGCCCTCGCGCAGGCGGCGTGACATGACGATGCTGCGGATGTCGCCGGCCCGCCACCACGCTCCGCCCAGGAAGGCGCCCAGCGGGATCACGAAGGCCACCGCCTGGATCAACGGCGAGATGTCGTGGAAATTGCTTTCCAGGAAGAAGACGAACACGCAGGCGTAGACGCCGATGAAGTTCGCCAGCGCAAGGCTGAAGAACTGGCTGCCCGGGAACAGATAGTGGAAGGCGCCGACCACCATGCCGACCGATCCCAACAGCACGAAGGCCAGATCGCCCGACACGGACCGGATCGACAGGGCGATCATGCCTTGCAGCAATGCCGTGAGCACCGCGCCGCTGACCCAGGAGCGGTGCGAGATGGCGCGCGGCGCGTGCGCCGGGCCGGCGGCCTTTGGGCGGCGGTCGGGTACGATCTGATCCATGCGGCGAAGCGGTCGAAGGTGGCCCCTTCCTTATACCGCCACAATGGTTCGAATTGGCAGGATTTTCGCCGAATGAGGGCAGACCGCGACAAAGATGATGGGCGGTCTCCGTTACGCCGCCGGGCGGTGGGCGGTGGCAGCATTCCGGGTCCCGTTGTCCTCTGCCGCCGCGCGCTCCTGGTGCCAGAGGTCCCAATAGGCTTGGACACGGCGGAGGAAGAGCTTGGGCCGCTCGGCGTAGAGGCGCGCGCCGATGGGGGCGGCCTCGCGGCGAAGCTCCCCGCAGCGGCGGGTCACCAGGGCGGCCAAAGCGTCCGACTCCGATTCGTCCAGATCGGCGGAGGCCGCGATGTCGCGAAGCACCACGAGGTCGTGATCGTGGCCCAGCAGGTCGCTCAGCCGTTCCAACTCGTCCGACAGGGCATCCAGGGGCCCCGGCCACAGGGGGCACAGGATGCGCGTGTGGTACCAGAGGTATTTCACCTGCTTGCGCCATTCGTGCCAGGCGTGGGCGTCGGATTCCGCGTCCAGGCCGGCGTACAACCGGCGCCCGTCGCGGTAGACCCGCAGCAGGCCGGGGCGCAGGGCATCCAGCCCCTTGCCCGCAATCCGCCAGCCGGCGATGCGCCCGCGCGCCTCCTCCAGGCGGCGGGCGACCTGGGCCGGCATGTCGGCCTTGTCCATCTGCGCGGCCTCGATGGCCCGGCAGCGCTCGACGAGCACCGCACGCAGGCGGGCGAAGGCCTCCTCGTCCAGCTGGCCGGCGAAATGGCCGGTCAGCGCGTCCAGCGCCTCGATGATCGCGGCGGTGTCGCGCACCGCCGACAACTCCCGCTGCGCATCGCGAACGAAGAGGTTTTCCCGGCGGAAGGTCCCGTTGCCGAGCCCCCCGCGCGCCAGCCGCAACACGGCGCGCAGCTTCTTGCAGGCCTTGCGCGCCTCGTGCACGCCCTTATGGCGGCCCTTTTCGGGCTCGGCCAGCGAGCGGACGGCCTTGTCGAGCTGTTCCAGCGCGATGCGCCGGATGCTCTCGGCGACCGGTTCGTCCCTGGTAACGCAGTAGCCCATGGCGGCCCTCTCCCGAATGGTTGCCGCCTCTACGACAGGCTCCGCCGCGGGGAGGTTCCGGATAGGCGCCGGGCATTTACCAGCCGCCGGTCGCCAGCCAGCGGTCCAGCATGTCCAGCCGGTCCCAACCCCAGAAAGGCTCGTCGTCCACGATGAAGAAGGGCGAGCCGAAGACGCCGCGGTCGACGGCGGCCTCGTTCTCGGCGCGCAGCCGGTCCTTCACGTCCTGGTCCTGCAACGCTGCGGCCACCGCCGCGCGGTCCAGGCCGAGGCCGGCGGCGATCTCCACCACCGTGCCGGCAGGGCCGATGTCCCGGCCTTCGCCCCAGTGGGCGTGGTAGATCGTGCGGGCCAGCAGCTTCGCCTGTTCCGGATGCTCGTCGGTCAGCCAATAGAAGACGCGCGCCGCCGCAACGCTGTTGGCGGGGGCCGAATCGGGATAGGTGAACGGCGCCTTGGTCAGCCGCGCGATCCGGCCCACGTCGTGGACCAGATATTCGCCGCGCAAGGGCTGCTCCAGGTTCGGTTTCATCCCCGTCACTTTGAAGATCGCGCCGAGCAGAACCGGACGCCAGATCACGGTGCGACCGTGCGTCGCAGCCAGCTCGTCGATGCGGCGGCTCGCGAAGTAGCCGTAGGGCGACGCGAAATCGAAATAGAAATCGATGGGCTCAGGCATCCGCCGTTCCTCCCGGATTTGGTTTTCCGGAAAGCGTAACGCGCGGCAACGCCCCTCGTCCACCGGATGACGGAAACGGCCTCTGCCGTTAACCAGTGCAACATCGTGCAACACATGAACAGGAAGTGTTGCACGGGAGGTGGGCAGGAGCGGTGGAGGCGCACTGCGGGCGTTGATGGGCACTATGGTATTGAAAGACCGAGAACAAAGCAAGATCGGGGCCGGTCGCGCGGTCGGAGGACGTCCGCAGTCAGGCCCTCAGATCGCCGTTACCTTACGGCACCTTCACCTCAGATCGTCTTCACCTTGGCGTCGAAGACGTAGCCGGCACCGCGCTCGGTCTTGATGATGCGGGGCTCCTTCGGATTCGCCTCGATCTTGCGGCGCAGGCGCAGGATCAGCACGTCGATGGAGCGGTCGAACACCTCCGCCCCGTCGGCGCGGGTGAGGTCGAGCAGCTGGTCGCGGGTCAGGACGCGCTGCGGCCGCTTCACGAAGGCGGCCAGCAGCCCGAATTCCGCCTTGGTCAGTTCCACCTCGCGCCCGTCCTGGCCGCGCAGACGTTGGGCGGTGAGGTCGAGTTCCCAGTTCGCGAACTGCACCACGGCGCGCAGCTCGTCCGGGCTGCGGGGCGGACGCCCCTCGCCGGACACGCGGCGCAGCACCGCCTTGATGCGGGCCAGCAGTTCGCGCGGGTTGAAGGGCTTCGTCAGATAGTCGTCGGCGCCCAGTTCCAGGCCGACGATTCGGTCCACGTCCTGGTCCTTGGACGAGAGGATGATGACAGGGAGGTGCGATTCGGTGCGGATTTGGCGCACGAGGCCCAGGCCGTCGCCGTCCGGTAGCCGCAAATCACAGATGACGAGGTCGATCGGATCGCCGTCCAACGCCTGCTTCGCCGTCGCCGTGTCCGGCGCGGTCGTGACGCGATAGCCTTCTGACGCCAGATAGGACGCCAGCAGTTCCCGAACCGGCTCATCATCGTCGACCGCGAGAATATGCATACCCGATACCTCCCGCCCTCTTCTTATCCCACTGTAGAGGGTACACGCAATCGGTTACAACCCCGTAACAGGCACCCGTGTCACGACCTGCGGGTGAATCGCTTGAAACAGATGATCGGGCAACCGAAACGAAATGATAGGGATCCTGAAATCACGCGTTCATATGCATCCGCTTTACTCCCCATCGTCGCGAAGGGAACGGTCGCGGTGGGTACAGCGGAGGGAAAGAGAATGTCCGTGGTCGATCAATGCCTGGAAAGAATCGCGCATCTCGATCGCGCCGATCACCTCTTGAACGAAGTGCGCGTCTACAACACGCACCTGCCGGTGCGGGAGGCGCTGGCGCAACACCGTGCCCTGCTGTGCGAAGCGCGCCGCCACATCGAATCGGCCCGTGCGCTGGTCGGCGGCGCCTGAACCGCCCCGCCTGAACCACTCCCTTGCGATCCGGACACCAAGGCGACCCGCGATGCCCCCGGCCCCCTGCCCATCCTGCAATTGCGAGCAGCGACTCAACCGCCCGGCGGGTTCGGCGCGGGCAGCGAAGGGCGCGCGCCGTTCGGCGCAGGCACGCCATGGTCACCAGCACGCCCGCCGCGACGACTTGCGCCCGGCCTCCCCACCCGCGCCTTGGATGCGTTCCTTAACCGTGCAGCCGCCGCCCGGCTTTTGGCACGAGATGATGAACCGCTGGCTGCCGAACGGGGCGGAGCCCGGCGACTCGGCCCCGCGCTGCCGGTTCAGCGCCGGGCGGTGACCTCGATCTCGATTTTCATGCGGGGATCGGACAGCGGGCATTCCACGGTCGTGTTCGCCGGCCCGATGCCCTCGAACTGCTCCACCAGGATCGGCGCGACCCGCGCAAAATCGGCCGAGTCCGCCAGATAGACCCGCACCCGCACGACATCCGCCAGATCCGCGTCGGCCTTTCGCAGGACGGCGCGAAGGTTGCGCATGGTCTGGCGCGTCTGCTCCTCCACATCGTCGGAAATGGTGCGGGTGGCGTGGTCGAAGCCGGTGGTACCGGGGATGAAGACCCATGTCCCGTTCACCAGCGCGCGGGAGCAGCCGGATGCCGGCCCAAGCGACGATGGCCCGAACGTGGAGTCCGATGAATCCAGCCTGCGGCCCATGCCTGCCCCCTTCCCCCGACGGCCTGTTGCAGTCTGGCGTCGTTGGGCGGCAGCATGACACAAACAAATCCGGGCGCAATCGCCAATTCGCAAACTCTTTTGGAGAGTGCAGCGCAACAATTGCGCCTTTCGACTTCCGCCACCACCCAAAACGCATAAGACCGCGCCTGCCCCATTCTTTCCCAAATGGGAGCGTAGGCTAGGCCTTATAGGATTCGTTGCCAATAACGGGAGACCCCGCATGTCCGGGATCACGAAAGCCGCTCTCTTCACCCTTGCCATGCCCCTTCTGGCGGCCCCGGCCTTTGCCGCGGACCAGCCGGCGGGCGGGCTGGCGCTGAAGCGGGTGCTGCTGTCCACCGGAGGCGTCGGCTATTTCGAATACGAGGCGCAGGTGAGCGGCGATGCCGCCCTGACGCTGGAGGTGCGCCGCGACCAGGTGGACGACGTGCTGAAGAGCATCGTCGTCTACGACGACAAGGGCGGCATCGGCACCGTCGACCTGCCCGGCCAGGAGCCGCTGGAGACCGCCTTCCGCGAACTGCCCTTCTCGCCCGACGACCTGAACTCCCCCACCGCGCTGCTGAACGCGATGAAGGGGGCGGAGGTGCGCGTGGCCGGCGCGCGGGAACTGTCCGGACGCCTGCTGTCGGTGACCGAGGAAACCACCCAGTTGCCGAACGGCGGCGGGATCGTGCTGCGCCACCGCGTCAGCCTGATGACGGCCGAAGGGCTGCGCCAGCTGGTGCTGGAAGAAACCGATTCGCTGCGCTTCGCCGACCCGCGCGTGCAGGCGCAGCTGGACAAGGCGCTGACCGCGGTGGCCGAGTCCGCCGGTAAGGAGCGGCGGCGCCTGACCATCCGCACCACCGCGCCCAAGGACGGCGCCGCGGCGGACCGGACCGTGCGCGTCGCCTATGTGGTCGCCGCCCCGCTGTGGAAGGCCACCTACCGGCTGACCCTGCCCGAGGCCGGGGCGAAGACCGGCGACCTTCAGGGCTGGGCGGTGCTGGAGAACGTCAGCGGCGACGACTGGAAGGACGTCGAGCTGTCGGTGGCCTCGGGCAACCCGGTGACCTTCCGGCAGGCGCTCTATTCCGCCTACTTCGTGAACCGGCCGGAAGTCCCGGTGGAGGTGCTGGGCCGCGTGCTGCCGAAGCCCGACGAGGGCGCCGTCGCCGCCGACCGCATGGCGAAGGCCGAGGTTCCAGAGCCCCGCGCGCGGGCCGGGGCGGCTCCCCCCGTTGCCGCGATGGCGGCACCGCCGGCTCCGATGGCCGCAGCCCCCATGACCGGCGGCCCGATGCCCGCCCCCGCGCCCTTCGGCCGCCCCATGCCGCAGAGCGTGGCCGAGGCTATCCCCGCCGAAAGCGCGGAGGCGACGGCGCAGGTGCTGTTCCGCTACCCGCAGCCGGTGACGCTGGCCAACGGCGGCACGCTGATGATGCCCATCGTCGCCCGCGCCGTGCCGGCGGAGCGGCTGGACCTCTACCAGCCCGGCACGCAGCCGCGTCACCCGCTGGCCGCCCTTCGCCTGAAGAACGACGGGAACGGCGACTTGTCCCTGGCCGGCGGCCTGCCGCCGGGCGTGCTGACGCTCTATGAAAAGGTCGGCAACGCCTCCGCCTATGTGGGCGATGCGCGGCTGGCGACCCTGCCCGCGGGCGAGAGCCGGTTGCTGAGCTTCGCCGTCGATCAGGCGGTGACGGTCGACCGGTCGGAGCAGCCGAGCCGCACGCTGTCCCGCGCCACCCTGGCCGACGGGGTGCTGCAACTGACCGTGACGGAGCGCCAGACCACCACCTACAGCATCGCCGGTGCCGCCCGCGAGGACCGGACGGTCGTCGTCGAGCATCCGCGCCGCCCCGGCTGGACCCTCGTGGACCCGGCCAACCCCGCCCCGGAGGCGACCGAGGCCGCCTATCGCCTGCCCGTCACCGTGCCGGCCGGCAAGACGGTGACGCTGGCCGTCGCGCTGGAGCGTCCGCAGGTCGAGCGCGTCGGCCTCGCCGATCTGGCGCCGGAACAGGTGCTGGCCTACGCGGCCTCCGCCGAGCTGCCGGCCAACGTCCGCGAGGCACTGGGCAAGGTGGCGTCGCTGCGCATGACGGTTGCCGAGAAGGAGCGCCGCGTCGCCGACATCGAGCGCGAGCAGGCCGACATCGCCAGGGAGCAGGAGCGGCTGCGCCAGAACCTGTCCACGCTGCCGCGCGACAGCGACCTGTTCAAGCGCACCATCGCCAAAATGGGGGACCAGGAAACCCGACTCGACACCCTGTCCCGCGATCTCGGCACCGCCCGCAAGGACGCCGACGCCGCCCGCACGACCCTGCGCGATCAGGTCCGTGCGATGAAGTTCTGATGTGGAACGGGGGGCCGCTGTGACGCGGCCCCTCGCCTCATCAGGTCGGGAACGGAGAGACGCCGAACACCAGCCGGTGCAGGTGCAGGAAGGCGGCGTAGAGCACCAGCGCCGCAGCGACCCGCCGCCAGCCGATCTCGCGCCAGACGAAGGATTGACGGCCGGCCAGGATCGCCGCGAAGGGAATGTTGGACGTCCGGGCTGCGTAGCGGTCCCAGGCGGGGCCGAGTCGCCGGGCCAGCTTGATGTCGATCAGCGCGCTGCCGACCAGCGCCAGCGCCGCGAGGCTGCCGAACAGGAACAGCGAGGCGAGGTCGCCGTTCGGCACGATGTGGGCCAGCGCCCACAGCCCGACGCCCCACAGGAAGGGGTTGCGCGTCACCCGCAGGATGCCCCGCACCGGTTCCTGCCCCTCGCCCAGCAGCTTTTCCTGGCCGACGGCGGTCGGGTTGGGGGTGGACAGGCCGGCGACGATCAGGAACAGAGCGACCGGCACCACCAGAATCGGCACCCAGGCCTGCCACCCCGCGGGCAGCCACACCGGCTCGTAAGGCGCGTTGGCGTAGGACGCCCCCAGCCACCAGAAGGCCAGCACGGTCACCAGCGAGAAGGCGCCGAGATACGGCTTCTCCCCCACCCGTGCGACCAGCGCGCCCCGCAGCGGCGTGCTGGAAATCCCGAAATGCGTGATCAGCAGGAACAGACCTGCGGCGGCGACGTGCGCAATGGTGCCGGTCATGCGGTGCCTCCCTCCCGGGTTGGAGTCCCGCACAGCTTAGCCCAAGGCCCGCCGCCGCGCGCGGCCAACGTGGACTCAGGCGGCGTGGGATCAGGCGCCCTTTTCGACCGTGGTGCCGCTGCAATAGGCCCAATCCTCGCCCTGAAGGCCGAAGAACAGGGCCACCGGCTGCTTGCCGGAGCGGTCGATCACGACGCGGAACCGGCTGCCGGTGCAGGCACCGGCAGCCTGCTTCTGGAAGGGCAGCTTGACGTGCTTGGATCGCAGGCACGAATCGGCCGTCTTGGGCGGGGTAGCCGCCGCGTCGATCTTCTTGCCGTTCAGCACCATGAAATAGTTGGTCGCCTGCCCGCCCTTCACGTCGGCCTTGATCTCGATCTTGCCGAAGCGGGACTTGTAGAGCCCCGCGTCCGTCTCCCCGTCCGGCGCGCCCGGAGCGATGGGGCGGAAGGAGATGGCGGCGCAGGCCGGCGGCTCCTTCTTCTGGGCATGGGCCGGCGTGGCGAGCGTGACGGCGGCGAGCCCCGCGACAAGCACGGTCCCGCAAAGACGCGACAGCGACATTCGAACCTCCCGTTTGGGTGAACAGAGACCGGGTATGCTCAGGCAGGCTGCTGGCAGAACAGGGTCTGCTGCATGATCGCGCAGTCCTTTTCCACCCCGCCGTCGAGCATGAACACCTCGACGCTGGTAACGGTCAGGGTGCGACCCGGCTTCAACACGCGGGCGCGGGCGATCATCACTTCGCCCTTGGCCGGCGACATCAGGTTGACCTTGAATTCCACCGCCAGAACTTCGCTGCCGGCCGGCATCAGCGTGTAACCGGCGTAGCCGCCGGCGTTGTCGGCCAGCGTCGTGACCATGCCCGCGTGGAAGAAGCCGTGCTGCTGCGTCAGGTCGGCGCGGAACGGCAGGCGCATCTCGCAGAAGCCGGGCTCAAGCCGGGTCAGTTCGATGCCCAGCGTCCGGCAGATCGGCTGGCGTTCGAAACTGGCGCGGCAGCGCGCCTCCCAGTTGGGATCGCGGGGCTCGATGCGCTTGGTCACGGGAGGGGCCTTCTGGGTTGTGGAAACGTCAGCGGCCCCTACCCTGCGCCAGCCTTACGATCCGATCAAGCCAAGCTGTGGGCTCGACGGCTCCGCGAAGGCCCGCTTGGGCATGCGCCCGGCTAGACGGGCGGAGCGGCCGGCCGACACTGCGTCGCGCATGGCGGCGGCCATGCGGACCGGATCGCGCGCCTTGGACACGGCGGTGTTGAGCAGGACGGCGGCGCAGCCCAGCTCCATCGCCAGCGCCGCGTCCGACGCCGTGCCGATGCCGGCGTCCAGCACCACCGGCACCGGGCTGCGGGCGCAGATCGTCTCGATGGCGTGCGGGTTGCGGATGCCGAGGCCGGAGCCGATGAAGGCCCCCAGCGGCATCACCGCCGCCGCCCCCAGATCGGCCAGCTTGCGGCAGGTGACCGGGTCGTCGTTGCAGTAGGGGAGCACGGTGAAGCCGTCGGCCACCAGTTCCTCCGTCGCGCGCAGCAGCTCCTCCACGTCGGGGTACAGCAGCTCGCGGTCGCCGATGACCTCCAGCTTGATCCAGTCCACGCCCAGCGCCTCGCGGGCCAGCTGGGCGGTCAGCACCGCCTCCTTGGCGGTCAGGCAACCGGCGGTGTTGGGCAGCAGCCCGACCTTTCCGCCGAACCGGCCCGCCAGCACGTCGGTGAGGCTTTCCGAATAGCCGTCCAGGCTGATGCGGCGGATGGCGACGGTGGCCAGCTCGCTCCCGCTCGCCTCCATGGCGTCCAGCATGACCTGCTGGTTCGGGTACCCGGCGGTGCCCAGGAACAGCCGCGAGCCGAAGCCGCGGCCGGCGATGGTGAGGGTGTCGGTGTGCATGTGGTTTCCTCTGTTCCCTCTCCCCGCCCCCGAAAGACAGGGTGGGAGAAGGGCTTTTGAGAGCCTCAACCGCCCTGCACGGGGCGGATGATCTCCAGGGCGTCGCCGGGGGTCAGGGGGGTTTCCTCCCAGCGGCGGGCGGGGACGACGGCGCCGTTCAGGGCCACGGCCACGCCGCGGGTGCCGGGAAGGATGTCCCGCGCGGCCAGCAGGGCGGCGACGGTGTCGGCGGCCAGGGCTTCCTCGCGGCCGTTCACGCGGATGGTGCTGCTCATGCGGCGGCTCCCTGGGTCTGGAAGCGGTCGAGGGCGAAGGGGCGGATCACCGGGTCGGTCTCGCCGGTCAGGATCAGGCGGGACACCGAATCGGCGGTGACCGGGGTCAGCAGGATGCCGTTGCGGTGATGCCCGGTGGCGAGCACCAGCCCGTCCACCTCCGTCAGGCCGAGGATCGGCGCGTCGTCGCGGCTGCCGGGGCGGAAACCGGCCCAGGCCTCCTCGATGGGCAGTTCGGCGATGCCCGGCAGGGCGCGCCACGCGCCCTCCAGCAGGGCGAACTGGCCGCCGGCCGTCAGCCGGTCGTCGAACCCGCGCTCCTCCGTCGTGGCGCCGACCAGCAGGCGGCCGTCGAGCCGCGGGATCAGGTAGGTGCCGGGCGTCCACACCACGTGGCGCAGCAGCGGCAGACGCGGATCCATGCGGACGCACAGCATCTGCCCCTTCACCGGACGGACCGGCGGGCGCGCCGCGGGAGGAAGCCCGTCGATCTGGCCAGACCACGCCCCGGCCGCCAGAACCACCCGGTCGGCCGCGACCCGATGATCGCCGATGCGCAGGCCGGTGACCCGGCCGCCCTCCACCTCGATGCGGGAGACCGCGGCCTGCTCGTGCACCTCGCCGCCGGCGCGCAGCACCGCCGCGTGCAGGGCGGAGGCGAGCTTGCGGTTGTCCACCTGATGGTCGTCGCGGCAGAACAGCGCGCCGGCCACACCCGGTTGCAGGTAGGGCTCGCGGCGGCGGACCTCCGCCCCGTTCAGCCACTCCACCGGCAGGCCGAGGCCGCGCTGGAAATCGTGCAGGAAACGCAGCTTCGCCACGTCGTCGGCGTTCTGCGCGATGACCATCGTGCCTTCGCTGCGCAGATCCACCGGCAGGCCGCTCGCCGCCTCCAGCTCCGCCGCGAAGGCGGGCCACAGGGCCTGGGAGGCGCGGGTCAGCGGCAGCAGGCTTTCCTCGCCCGGCTCGGTCTCCACACAGGCGGCGAGCATCCCGCCCGCGGCGTGGCTGGCCCCAAGCCCGGCGGAGCCGCGGTCGTACACCGCCACCCGGCAGCCGGCGGACGCCAGCCGCCACGCGATGGACAGGCCGATGACCCCGGCACCGATGATGGCAACGGACGGAATGTTGGCGGACAGATGACGGAGAGGTAACGCGGATACCATACGGCGGCTCCCTTCGCTGGCATTATCCAGACAGGTTCGATGGGTGTGATCTCAGCCGCACGAGCGCATCCCGCGCGGCACCCCAGCCAATGGCACGATATTCGGAAACTACTTTTGGTTTGGCAAGTCCGAAAATTTCCCTACAGCAGCATCGCCGCGGCGAGGCCCAGGAAGGCGAAGAAGCCGACCACGTCGGTGACGGTGGTCAGGAACACCGCACTCGCCACCGCCGGATCGACGCCCAGCTTGTCCAGCCCCAGGGGCAGCAGCGCCCCGAACAGGCCGGCGACGACGAGGTTGATGATCATCGCGCAGGCGATCACCAGCCCGATCATGGGCGAGAACCACACCCAGGCGATCACCCCGACCAGCAGCGCGAAGACCACGCCGTTGATCAGCCCGACCAGCACCTCCTTCCCCACCACGCGCAACGCGTTGGACGAGGACAGCTCGCGCGTCGCCAGCGCGCGGACCACCACGGTCAGGGTCTGGGTGCCGGCGTTGCCGCCCATCGACGCCACGATGGGCATCAGCACGGCCAGCGCCACGATCTGCGAGATGGTGCCTTCGAACAGCGAGATGACGCCGGACGCGATGAAGGCGGTGCCCAGGTTGACGGCCAGCCACCAGATGCGCGACTTCGCGATATCGCCGATGCCGCTGAACACGCCGGTGTCGCCGACGCCGCCCAGCTTGCGGATGTCGTCCTCCGCCTCCTCGTCGATGATGTGGACCACGTCGTCCACGGTGATGACGCCGATCAACCGCCCGGCCGCGTCCACCACGGGGGCGGAGACCAGCGCGTACTGGCGGAACAGGTTCGCCACCTCCTCCTGGTCCATGGTGGCGGGGATGGTGTCCACCTCCTCCGTCACGATGTCGGCGATGCGGACGGAGCGCTTCTGCCGCAGCAGCCGCGACAGAGGCACGGCGCCGACCACCCGGTGCATGGGGTCGACGACGAAGATGTCGTAGAAGTCCTCCGGCAGCTCGTCGGTGGCGGCGCGGACATAGTCGATGGTCTTGCCCACCGTCCAGAACTGCGGCACGGCCACCAGATCGCGCTGCATCAGGCGGCCGGCGGTGTATTCGTCGTAGGTCAGGTTTTCCTGCACCAGCGCACGGTCGGCGGCCGGCAGGTTCTCCAGTACCTCGCGCCGGGTTTCCTCGTCCAGGTCCTCGATGACGTCCACGGCGTCGTCGGTTTCCAGGTCGGCGACGGCGGCGGCCAGTTCCTTCGGTTCGAAGAGGGCGACGATCTCTTCGCGCAGGTCCTGGTTCAGGTAGCTCAGCACCTCGCCGTCGAAGTCCGGGCGCAGGACCTCGACCAGCGCCTCGCGGTCGTCGTGGCCCAGCTGTTCGATCAGGTCGGCGACGTCGGCGGGGTGCAGCCGGTTGATCTCGGCCCGCAGCGCGTCGCGGCGGCCGTCGTCGTGCAGAAGGGACACGACCTCCTCCACGAACTCCGGCTCGACGCCATAGCGGCGCTCCTCCTCACCTTCCTCGCGGAACTGGTGCGGGCGTTCCGCCGCCTGCGGCTCATCGTCCGGGATGCGGTTCGGCTCCTGGGGGTCGGCGTGCATGGAGGGCACCCTCCCTTAACGATGGCAACGCGGCGTGACGGCATGGTCCAGGGATTGGTCGGCCATGGCGCACCGGCGTTTGCGGGTTGGGGGAGCCCCCGCGGCTCACCGCCGGGGCGCCCACGGAATATAGGCACGCACCCGCATTGTCCAGCGCGGCAAGGCGTCCGCGCCATCGCCGCGACACCTTCGCGCAACACTTGCACCGACCAATAAGTTCGTGCACCCATTATGGGTGCACTCTCGATCAGCGGACGGACCGATGGAGTACGCCTACACCGACGTCGACGGCCAGGAAGGCATTCTGCTGTCGGGGCGTTTCACCTACGACGACAGCGCCAAATTCCACCAGATGCTGGCGGATTGGGACGTCGTGGCGCGTCCGCTGGTGCACCTGGACCTGCGTTACCTGACCTTCGTCGATTCCACGGCCATCGGCATGCTGTTCCTGCTGGCGAACCGCTGCCACGACGCCAAGGGCCGGGTTGTCGTCTACAACGCACAACCCTACATCGTGCAGACGATCCGCCGCGTCGCGCTCGACCAGTACGTCGTGTTCCGCTGAAGCCGGGCCAGACAGGAAAGGGTGCAGACACGAAAAAGCCCGCTCGGTCCGGAGACCTGCGGGCCTTTCGTAGGGTCCCAATCGCTTGGGAGTGGTGCGGTCGAGAAGACTCGAACTTCCACGGCATCTCTGCCACAGCGACCTCAACGCTGCGCGTCTACCAATTCCGCCACGACCGCACGAGGCTGGTAGCTCACCCGAAAGCCATCGACATGTCGATTGCTCTTGTCATCGGGTGGAGCGGGGGAATACCAGATCCCCAACGCCCGATCAAGCGGCGTCTCGCGTTCCGTAGTAAGAAAGTGCCCCAGCCTATCATGACCGAGCCTGCCATGCCCCAGCCCGCAATGATCGAGCCGACAATGAGCGACCTGAACGATGCCCCCGCGGCCCCGTCCGCCGGCCTTTCCGGCATCGAATGGCGCATCAGCGACACCCCCGTCCCCTACCCCGACGCGCTGGCGGAAATGGAGGCGCGCGTGGATGCCATCCGGGCGGGCACCGCGCCGGAGCTGGTCTGGCTGCTGGAGCACCCGCCGCTCTACACCGCCGGCACCAGCGCCCGCGAGGAAGACCTGCTGGAGCCCAACCGCTTCCCCGTCTACCAGGCCGGGCGCGGCGGCCAGTTCACCTACCACGGGCCGGGGCAGCGCGTGGCCTATGTGATGCTGGACCTGAAGAAGCGCGGCGGCGACATCCGGGCCTTCGTCCACGACCTGGAGGAGTGGCTGATCCGCACGCTGGCCGCCTTCAACATCCGCGGCGAGCGGCGCGAGGGACGGGTCGGCATCTGGGTGAACAAGCAGCCCTACGGCGGCGCCCCCGGCCAGGAGGACAAGATCGCCGCCATCGGCGTGCGGGTGCGCCGCTGGGTCAGCTTCCACGGCGTCGCCCTGAACGTGGAGCCGGACCTGTCCCATTTCGCCGGCATCGTGCCCTGCGGCATCAGCGAGCATGGGGTGACCTCCATGGTGGCGCTGGGCCATCTCGTGACCATGGAGGACGTCGATTCGGCCCTGATCGCCGCCTGGGAGGAGGTGTTCGGGACTGAGGTGTTTGGTGGCGGCCCCGCCGCGGAGGATTGACGCCTATTTTTTCGTCGCCGACGCGGCTTTGGCTGGTGGCTGGCCGTCGTTGAGGATGCGCAGATCCTCGTTGGTGATGGACAGCACCGTGCAGCCCGTGCTGTCGCCGTTGCGGAACAGGTAGATCAGCTTGCGGCTGGCCTGCTTGCGGGGGTCGTAGAGGTTCAGCCCGTGGCCGAAGGCCACGCCCAGGACCTCCCCCTTGAAGATCGCGCGGTAGCGCAGGGGCGACTGTTCGCGGAACTTGCCCGTGGCGCACAGCTTGCTCAGCTCTTTCTCCACGCGGCCGGCCGTGCGCCAGTCCTGGGTCGAGCGGATGGTCACCCACTGCGGCGGCAGCGGATACTGCACCACCGGCGGCGCCAGCGGCAGATTGTAGCCGCCGGGCGGCACCGGCGGCTGATGCTGCGGCTCCGTCCGGCTGAGCGGGCTTTGGGCAAACGCGGGGGTGACCGCCAGCATGCCCGCGGCGGTCAGAAGGGCCGGAAGGATCCGCATCGTCATACCTGCACGAACCTCACACCCGCACATCGGGGCCCACCGATTAGCCGAGCAGCGGTTGTATCGCCAGGGATTTTCACCACAAAAACACTAAGAGCACAAAGAATTCACAAAGGACTGTCGGCCTATGGGCAGCGCGCTGCTTCGCCGACACCCCTTTGTGACATTCTTCGTGTTCTTTGTGTCTTTGTGGTGAAAATCCCCTGACGCGACATTCCCCCGCCCGGCCGTTCACGCCGTCGAGCGCTGTTCGAACGGCAGCGATCCCGGATCCTTTGCCGGTTCCAGCGCGATATCGCGGACGATCGCCGCGGGCGGACCCCTGCGGCAGGCGTCGATCATGCGGTCGACAACCTCGGCCGGGCCGGCGAACAGGGCCTCCACCGTGCCGTCGCTGCGGTTGCGCACCCAGCCGTCGAGGCCGAAGGACATCGCCGTGTCGACGGTCCAGCCCCGGTACCACACGCCCTGCACCCGCCCGTGGATGCGGGCCAGCACCGCCTTCCGCTCTTGTTCAGCCATTCCGGATCTCCGTGTCGGTCTTGCGGCCCCACCACCCCATGACATAGGCCGCGTGCACGGCCAGGGGGGCTCCCCAGGCGACCAGGGGGAAGAGGAACCAGGGATTGCCGGGATCCAACACGGCGTTGATGGGCACCAGCACCACCATCACCGCGAAGTAGGCGATGAGGTGGTTCAGGAAGGCGCGAAGGCGGCGGCGCTTGACCGCGTCGTCCGCCTCTGTGGCATGGTCCGGGTGTTCGGAATAGCTCACGCGGCACCGGCGCCCTTGCGGCGCGCCTCCTCCTCGTCCAGCAGGGCCTTGCGCGACAGCTTGCCGATCATGGTCTTGGGCAGCGAGTCGCGGAATTCGACGATCTTCGGCATCTCGATGGGGGACAGCTTGTCCTTCAGGAAGTCGATCAGTTCGTCGCGCGTCAGGGTCTTTCCCTCGTCCACGCGGATGTAGGCCTTGACCGTCTGCCCCCGGTATTCGTCGGGCAGGCCGGCCACCACGCATTCGGCCACGGCCGGGTGCAGGTAGATCGCCTCCTCCACGTTGCGCGGGTAGACGTTGAAGCCGCTGCACAGGATCATGTCCTTGATGCGGTCCACGATGTGCGTGTAGCCGTCCTCGTCCAGGTAGCCCACGTCGCCGGTGTGCAGGCGCCCGTCCACCAGGGTCATGGCGGTCTCGCTGGGCTTCTTCCAATAGCCCTTCATCACCTGCGGCCCGCGGATGCAGACCTCGCCCTTCTCGCCGGCCGGCAGGACGCGGCGCGGCTCCTCCAGGCTGACGATCTCGATCACCGTGCCGGGCAGCGGCAGGCCGATGGAGCCCGGCTTGTTGACCCCGTTCATCGGGTTGCCGGTGGCGACCGGCGAGGATTCGGACAGGCCGTAGCCTTCCACCAGCACGCAGCCGGTCGTCCGCTCGAACGCCTCCTTCACCTCCACCGGCAGCGGCGCGCCGCCGGAGAAGCAAAAGCGGATGGAGGACAGGTCGTAGCGGCCCAAGTGCTTGTGGTGGTTGATGGCGGTGTAGATGGTCGGCACCGCGGGGAACAGGGTCGGCCGCTTCTTGTGGATGGTCTCCATCACCTCGTTCAGGTCGAAGCGGGGAAGCATGACGATCTCCGCCCCGATGCGGATGGACAGGTTCATCACCACCGTCATGGCGAAGACGTGGAAGAAGGGCAGCACGCCCAGCATCTTCTCCTCGCCCGGCCGCGCCCCGACGAACCACAGCCGGCACTGTTCCGTGTTGGCGGTGAGGTTGGCGTGGGTCAGCATGGCGCCCTTCGGCACGCCCGTGGTGCCGCCGGTGTATTGCAGCACCGCCACATCCTCCGCCGGGTCGACCGTCACCGGCTGCGGCCGGCCGTCGTTCGCGATCAGGCGGCGGAAGGGCAGATGCCGCTCGTCCGCGGGGATGCGCGCGATCTCCGCCCGCTTCACGATGGGGAACAGCCAGTTCTTCGGGAACGGCAGGATGTCGGCCATCGGGCAGACGACCAGCCGCTTCAGCCGCGATTCGGCGAGCATGCGGGCCATCTTGTCGTACAGGACCTTCACGTCCAGCGTGACCATCATGTCGATGCCGCTGTCGGCGATCTGGTGCTGCAACTCCCGCTCCGCGTAGAGCGGGTTGAAGTTCACCACGATGCCGCCGGCCTTCAGCACGGCGAAGAAGCAGATCACGTAATAGGGCGTGTTCGGCAGGAACAGCCCGACCCGCACGCCCTTCCCCACCCCGGCGGCCTGGAAGCCCTTGGCCGCGCGGTCCACCAGCCCGGCGATCTCGCCGTAGGTGGAGCGCTTGCCCAGGAAGTCGAGGATGGGGCGGTCGGCGAAGCGCGCCGCCGAGTCGTCCCACAGCGCGGTCAGGGACTGCGCCGGCAGCGGAGCGTTCCAGTCGATGCCCGGGGGGTAGCAGCGGTCCCAGGGATGATCCGGCAGGCTGCGGGCGGGTTCGCCCATGGATGTCCTCCCTTGCTGTTTCTTGCTTGCGGATTCCAGCCGTTCTTGCGTTCGGCCGGCCGCGGGGCTTTGCGGCGATTGTAACCCCTTTTTTGGCGAAATGGTCCGCGACATGCGCGACCGCAAGGCTGCACGCCATGGTCTTCGACGCTGCAATGCGGCATGACCGCCAGTGCTCGACGGGTTCCGCGCGCAAGGACGGAAGCAAAAATTACACTGGAGACCCCATTATTTCTGTGACTACTATCCGTTTCGGCGAGTCGGTCCGCAATGATCGGCGGCGCCGGACTGGTGCAACCGCGCGCGTCGCCTCGGCCGGAGGGTACGGAACCTTGTCCCGCCACGATCCCCATTCCATTCCGTCCTTCTCCCCGTCCCTGCATGAAGGCGTGCGGACGCGGGCGGTCGTCAAATGGTTCAACCTGTCCAAGGGTTTCGGCTTCGTGGCGCCGGAGGACGGGTCGCCCGAAGCGTTCCTCCACGTCTCCGTCCTGAACCGCATCGGCCTGCAGGAGATCGGCGACGGGGCGGAGGTGCTGTGCCAGATCGTGGACGGCGGCAAGGGACCGCAGGTCGCCCACATCCTGGAGGTGCTGAGCGAAGGCACCCCCGCCGGGCAACGCCCTGGGCAGCGCCCGCCCGCAGGGCGGCGCGAGGAGCCGTCCGGGCCGGAGACGGAGCTGACCGGCACCGTGAAATGGTTCAAGCCCCACCAGGGCTTCGGCTTCGTGACCGCCGACGACGGGGCCAAGGACGTGTTCGTCCACAAGAGCGTGCTGCGCCGCTGTGGCCTGCTGGACCTGGAGCCCGGCCAGCGCGTCCACATGCGCGTGCGGGAAGCGCCGAAGGGCCGCGAGGCCTCCTGGGTCATGCTGCTCTGACCATGGGGATGGGATGCGGGTCCGATAAGCAGCATTTTCGGTAAGGTTTTCCGGCTATAGTCGGACAGCACACGCCCCACAGCACCCACCCCATCGGGCCTTGACGGAGCCGCAGCCCATGCCCCTGTCCGGCGTCACCGCGTTCCAGCCCACGGGCGGCGCCGACCGGCGCGCCGCCGGTGCGGACGGCGTGCGTTCCGACGGCAGCTACTTCGATCCGGAATTCTGCGCCTATGTGGTGCCGGTGGTGCTGGGCCATCACCGCATCTCCAGCCGCACCGATGACATGCTGGTGACAACGCTGGGGTCCTGCGTGGCCGCCTGCATCCACGATCCGGTGGCGCGGGTCGGGGGCATGAACCACTTCCTGCTGCCCGGCACCCCGGCCGGCGGCGAGGGCTTCGGCATCGCCACCCGCTATGGCAGCGTGGCGATGGAACGGCTGATCAATGACCTGATGGCGCGCGGCGCCAAGCGGGACCGGCTGGAGGTGAAGCTGTTCGGCGCGTCCCGCGTCATCGACACCAGCATGGACGTGGGCTCCGCCAACGCGGCCTTCGCGCTGGACTATGTGCGGCGGGAAGGGCTGGTGCTGGCCGGACAGGACCTGGGCGGCGCCACCGGCCGGCGCGTCCACTTCTTCCCCACCACCGGCAAGGCCTTCCGCCGCATGCTGCGGCCGGAGACGGAACGCGAGACGCTGCATCAGGAAATGGACTACCTGACCGCCCTGAAGCGGACCCCCGTGGAGGGGGAGATGGAGCTGTTCGACCGGCGGTGAGGCTTTGCCCTGGTCGTGGTGCATCACCGCAAGGCGTCCGCCGCCTCCCACACCATCCATTCGGCCTGGCCGCCGTCCTCGCCGTCGGTGAAGACGGCGACAGTCAGGGGCTTTGCGCCGGGGACGTGGTAGGCGGCCGGCGTGCAGCCCGGCCCGCCGCCGGTGTGCCCCCAGCAGGGACCGGCCTGCGGGTCCAGCTCCACCATCAGGCCGAGGCCGTAGCCCGGCTCCACCCAGGGGCGCCCGCGCATCGAGCCGGAGACCGGCTCCGCCGCCGTCATGCGGGCCAGAAGGGCGGGCGGCAGCAGGCCGCCGGTGAACAGGCCGTGCAGCAGGCGGGCGGTGTCCAGCGCAGTCGCGGCCACGACGCCGTGCGAAACCCAGCCGGGGTGGTAGAGCCCGGCGACCTCCACCGCGGCCCCCTCCCCGCCGAGGTAGGCGCTGGGGCCGAAGTGCAGGCCGGCGAGGTCGTCGCGGCGCGTCGGAACCGACCAGTCCGTCAGGCCGAGGGGGGCGAACAGCTCCCGCCGCAGAAGCTCGGCGAAGGGGGCTCCGGCCGCGCGTTCCAGCACCCGCCGGACCAGCAGGTAACCGATGTTGGAGTAGGAGAAGTCCTGCCCCGGCGGGGCGAAGAGTTGATCGGCGTGGCAGAAGGCCAGGAACTCGTCGTCCGACCAGGGCTCCGCCCCCGCCCGCACCGCGGCGTGGTACTTGGGCATGCCGCCGTAGTTGTACAGGCTCGCGCGGTGCATCAGCACCTGCGCCAGGGTGATCCGCCCGGCGGGCGCGAAGTCCGGCAGCCAGCGGTCCAGCGGCGCGTCGAGGTCGAGCACCCCCTGCCCCACCAGCCGCAGCGCCGCCGCCGCGGTCATCGTCTTGGTGATGCTGTAGGTCAGGAACCGCGCCGACTCCGGCGGGGCCGCTTCCCCATCGCGGGCGAGGCCGACCGACCAGGCGCGGTCGCCCGCGCAGACGGCCAGCACCGCGCCCCGCGCGGCCGTGGGGCCGGAGCCTTCGTTCAGCAGGTCGATGAGGCGGGATGCGGCTGTTTCGGCTGTCAGGTGTCGGGCTCCCCTGAAAGGGCTTTCCAAAAACAGAACATATAAAAACGAAGGCCCCCAGAGAGGGGGCCTTCGCTGCGTCAATCAGTCACGCTTCACGGTGTCGGCGTCCAGCGCCGCCTGGGCGGCGGCAAGGCGCGCGATCGGCACGCGGTAGGGCGAGCAGGACACGTAGTCGAGCCCGACCTTCTCGCAGAAGGCGATGGAGGCCGGGTCGCCGCCATGCTCGCCGCAGATGCCAAGCTTGATGTTCGGGCGGACCTTGCGGCCGCGCTCCGTGGCGATGGCGATCAGTTCGCCCACGCCGTCCTGGTCGAGCGTCTGGAACGGGTCGTGTTCCAGGATGCCCTGGCGCTGGTACTCCGGCAGGAAGGCGCCGGCGTCGTCGCGCGACAGGCCGAAGGTGGTCTGCGTCAGGTCGTTGGTGCCGTAGGAGAAGAACTCCGCCGTCTCGGCGATCTCACCGGCCTTCAGGGCCGCGCGCGGCAGTTCGATCATGGTGCCGACCATGTATTCGAACGTGATGCCCGTGGACTCCATGACCTCCTTGGCGACGCGGTCGACGACGTCCTTGAGGATGTCCAGCTCCTTCTTGGTGCCGATGAGCGGGATCATGACCTCCGGCATCACCGTCTCGCCCGTGGTCTTGCAGACTTCGGCGACCGCGCTGAAGATCGCGCGGGCCTGCATCTCGTAGATCTCGGGGTAGGTGATGCCCAGGCGGCAGCCGCGGTGGCCCAGCATCGGGTTCGCCTCGTGCAGCTGAACCACGCGGTGGTTCACCCGCAGCAGGTCGGTGCCCGTGGCCTTCGCCACCTCTTCCATCTCCGCGTCGGTGTTCGGCAGGAACTCGTGCAGCGGCGGGTCGAGCAGGCGGATGGTGACCGGCAGGCCGGACATGATCGTGAACAGCTCGACGAAGTCCTTCTTCTGGAAGGGCTCCAGCTTCGCCAGCGCGGCACGGCGGCCGGCCTCGTTCTCCGCCAGGATCATCTCGCGCACCGCCAGGATGCGGTCCGGGTCGAAGAACATGTGCTCGGTGCGCGACAGGCCGATGCCCTCCGCCCCGAACTTCCGCGCGGTGCGGGCGTCCAGCGGGGTTTCCGCGTTGGTGCGGATCTTCATGCGGCGGAGCGAGTCGGCCCAGCCCATCAGCGTCGCGAAGTCACCCGACAGCTCCGGCTGGATGGTCGGGACTTGGCCCAGCATCACCTCGCCGGTCGAACCGTCGATGGTGACGATGTCGCCTTCCCGAACGGTCAGGCCGCGGACCGACATGATCTTCGACTTGTAGTCGATGCGCAGGTCGCCGGCACCGGACACGCAGGCGCGGCCCATGCCGCGCGCCACGACGGCCGCATGGCTGGTCATGCCGCCGCGGGTCGTCAGGATGCCGCGGGCGGCGTGCATGCCGTGGATGTCTTCCGGCGAGGTTTCCACGCGGCAGAGGATGACGGCCTCGCCCTGCCCGGCCTGGGTCTCGGCCTCGTCGGCGGTGAAGACCACCTTGCCCGACGCGGCACCCGGCGACGCCGGCAGGCCCTTGGCGATGACCTTGCGGTCGGCCTTCGGGTCCAGCGTCGGGTGGAGCAGCTGGTCGAGCGAGGCCGGGTCGATGCGGCGGACGGCTTCCGCCTTGTCGATCAGGCCTTCGCTGGCGAGGTCCACGGCGATCTTCAGCGCGGCCGGCGCGGTGCGCTTGCCGTTGCGGGTCTGCAGCATGAACAGCTTGTTCTGCTGCACCGTGAACTCGATGTCCTGCATGTCGCGGTAGTGCTTCTCCAACTTGAGGCGAACCTCGTTCAGCTGGTTGAAGACTTCCGGCATGACCTCTTCCATGGCGGGGAGGTCGGACTTGTTGGCGATCTTGCCGGCGATGGTCAGGTGCTGTGGCGTGCGGATGCCGGCCACCACGTCCTCGCCCTGGGCATTGACGAGGTATTCGCCGTAGAAGGCGTTCTCGCCGGTGGACGGGTTGCGGGTGAACGCCACGCCCGTGGCGCAGTCGTTGCCCATGTTGCCGAACACCATGCACTGCACGTTGACCGCGGTGCCCCAGCTGGCCGGGATGTCGTGCAGCTTGCGGTAGGTGATGGCGCGGGCGTTCATCCAGGAGCCGAACACGGCGCCGACGGCGCCCCACAGCTGTTCCTGCACGTCCTGCGGGAAGGGCCGGCCGAGTTCATGCTCGACGGCCTTCTTGTAGTCCTCAATGACGGCCTGCCAGTCCTCGGCCTTCAGGTCGGTGTCGAGGGTGTGGTTCTTGTCGCGCTTGTGGTTGTCCAGAATCTCCTCAAAGTGGTGGTGATCGACGTCCAGCACCACGTTTGAATACATCTGGATGAAGCGGCGGTAGCTGTCGTACGCGAATCGCGCGTCGCCCGAACGCTTGGCGAGGCCGGCGGCCGTCGCGTCGTTCAGGCCGAGATTCAGCACCGTGTCCATCATGCCCGGCATGGAGGCGCGGGCGCCGGAACGCACCGAGACCAGAAGCGGGTTGGCCGGATCGCCGAACGTGGCCTCCATGGCCTGCTCCAGACGCTTCACCGCGGCTTCCACCTGGGCCTTCAGCTCCGGCGGATAGTTGCGGCCGTTGGCGTAGAAATAGGTGCAGACCTCGGTGGTGATGGTGAAGCCCGGCGGAACCGGAAGTCCCAGGTTGGCCATCTCGGCCAGATTGGCACCCTTACCGCCCAGCAGATTCTTCATGTCCGCCCGGCCTTCGGTGGCACCGGCCCCGAAGCTGTAGACCCACTTGTTCTCGCCCTGGCTGGCCATCGTGAAATCCTCGTTCACTTCAATGGTCGTCCGGCCGTCAGCCGCGCGCATCACCGTGGGACACGTGTCCATCTGGTATGACCGCGCAACCGCACCCGATAGCGCCCTTCTATCTCCCCGCGGAAGGAGAACACAAGACGATCCGTTGCATAGCGTGAACGCGGCGGTGCGTATCCGTTTTCTGTCACACGAATTCCGAAGGGTTGCTCCGGATGGGTCGGGCGGGCCGTTTTCGTTGGGCGCGATTGGGCGGATTGGGCACGGTTCCGGTTCCGCACCATCGGGAGATAGGGAGGATTTCCGTTCCTGTTCAATGGGTTGGCGCGAATTGTTTGGAAACGAATGTTGTGCGGGGGATGAGGTGGCGGGGAGAGGTCTGGTGAAGCCGTGTGCCCCGTCCATCCGTCCTTCGTCCAACCTTCCTTCATCCAACCGTCCTTCGTCTCCGGGCGGCAGGGTCCAGGACGGGGCCAGCGACGCGTTGTGGCGGCGCAGGCGGGCGCGGGCCTCGCGGATCAGGCCGGCGTATTCCCAATAGGCGCGGAGTCGGAAGGCGCGGTGTTCCAGCCAGGCGGCCCGGATCGTGGAGCGATGCAGGCCGAGCTTCGCAGCGGCCTCGGCCGGCGAATAGCCGGCGGCGATCAGGCGGGCGGCCCTTGCCCAGATCTCGTCGGGATAGGGCGAGCGCGGGACGAGGCGGTCTTCTTCGTTGTCGGGGGCCGGCGGGCCGGGCAGCGCGTCGGGACCGTCGGCAGGGGCGCGACCGTCCCGGCCGGGTTGGAGCAGCGAACTGGCCAGGCAGGTGGGGTCGCTCCGCGCCCAGGCATCCGCCAGGACACGACCGGCAAAGCCGAGCGCCGCCAGCCCCTGCGTGCGGTCGCGGGGCATGCAGCGTTTGCCGCGGCGGAACCCCAGGGCGACGGTGATGGCGCAGCCTCCTTACCGAACGGGAAGGTCGGGGGCGAACTCTTCCTGCCAGTCGAGGGGAAGGGCCTGTGGGTGGTGGAGCATGCGGGGCGTGTCCTTGGCAGGGTGGTTGTTATGCTTGTTTTCCTACCATGAGAGCGAGGAAGATGGCAAGGACTCGCGCGGAAGGGGCGGAACAACAAGGGCCGGGGGAAGGCCCCACCCGGCCCGCGAAACGACGATCCGGACTTTTTCACTCCGGCACGAGCCGCCGGTACAGGTGCCACGTGCCGTGCCCCAGCACCGGCATGACGATGGCGAGGCCGACGAAGGCCGGGATCGAGCCGAGGATCAGGCCGCCGGCGACGATCAGCCCCCAGATCGCCATCGGCTCCGGATTGCGCAGCGTGGCGCGGACGGAGGTGCGGATCGCCGTCGCCACGCCGACGTGCCGGTCGAGCAGCAGGGGGAAGCTGACCACGCTTATCGCCAGCACCAGAAGGGCGAACAGGAAGCCGACGCCGAGGCCGAGCACGATCATCGACCAGCCCGCCCGCGTCGTGAACAGCGCGTCGATGAAGGCGCCGAAGCTGGCCGGCGCCATCGGCGCGAGCGTCGCCATGTAGATCAGCTGCGCCGCCACCAGCCAGAGCAGGAAAACGGCCGTCAGGATCAGCCCCATCACCAGGATCGCCCCGAAGGACGGCGAGCGTGCCACGCCGAAGGCGTCCGCCCAGGAGACGGTCTCCCCCTGCTCCCGCCGGCGGCTCATCTCGTAGAGGCCGACCGCCGCGAAGGGGCCGATCAGCGCGAAGCCGGAGGCGAGTGGGAACAGCAGGTGGATCATGTCGCCGTTGAACACCGCCTCCGCCAGCACGAGGCCGACGACGGGGTAGATCAGGCACAGGAAGAAGACGTCGGTCCGGTAGGCCGCGAAGTCCTGGAGCCCCTTCGTCAGGGCGTCGCGCAAGTCGTTCGTCCGGATCCGGCGGACCGTCGGTTCCAGCGCGTAGCGGTCCTCCCCGGTCGGGGAAACGGCGTGAGTCGCCTCGGCCACCGTGTGGGACCAGAATTTGAAGTTGGATGCTCCCCACTCAGCAGGGTTTCGGATGGTCATGTCCGTTCCTCCCGAACAGCTCGTTCGAGGGTGCGCGTGCTTGCCCGTATCCGGTCGCTGCTTGCGGCCATCGGTCACGGAAAGCCGCGACCCGCCATGGAGAGCGATCATACGCCGACGAATGTTCGGCAGCTTAACAATTTGGGGGAAGAGGGAGAATTGGGCGTGTGGTGGAGAGTGATGGGGAGTGGTTGTGTTGGGCCCCCACCCTAACCCTCCCCCACTGCGCGGGGGAGGGGACTGCCGCCGCTCACGCGCCTAAGCCCCTCCCCCCGCGAAGTGGGGGGAGGTTGGGAGGGGGGCCCAACGCGACCACCCCACCCTAAGGTTCCGATCAGCCCTCGATCCGGGAGAAATCGGCCACGGCGTTCAGCGTGGCGCGGATCTGGCTGAGCAGGCGCAGGCGGTTGGCGCGGAGGTCGGCCTGTTCGGCGTTCACCGTCACCTTGTCGAAGAAGGCGTCCACCGGGCCGCGCAGGCGGGCGAGCGCCGCCATGGTGCCAGTGAAATCCTCCTTTGCCAGCAGCGGCTTGGCGGTCTCGGCAGCGTCGGTCAGGGCGCCGTAGAGATCCTTTTCCTCCGCGAGCGTCAGCAGGGCCGGGTCGACCGGCTGGTCGTAGGCCTTGCCGTCCTTCTTTTCCTCGATGCGGACGATGTTGCTGGCGCGCTTGTAGGCGGCCAGCAGGTTCGCACCCTCGTCGGAGCCGACGAACTCCTGCAACGCCTTCACGCGGGCCAGCAGGCGGACGAGGTCGTCCTCACCACCGAGCGCGAAGACCGCGTCGATCAGGTCATGGCGCACGCCCTGGTCGCGCAGCGTGACCTTCAGGCGGTCGGCGAAGAAGGCCATCAGGTCGGCCGACACGCCGTCCGCGGCGGCGAGGCCGCCAACGCTGTAGGCGCCGTGGGCGGCCTTGAACACCTGCGTCAGGTTCAGCCGCAGCCCGTTTTCCAGGATCAGGCGGATGATGCCCAGCGCGGCGCGGCGCAGCGCGTAGGGGTCCTTGGAGCCCGTGGGCTTCTCGTCGATGGCGAAGAAGCCGACCAGCGTGTCCAGCTTGTCGGCCAGCGCCACGGCGACGGACACCGGGGCCTTCGGGCACGAGTCGGAGGGCCCGAGCGGCTTGTAGTGCTCGGCGATGGCTTCCGCCACGACCGGGTTCTCACCCTCGCCCAGCGCGTAGTAGCGGCCCATAATGCCCTGGACCTCGGGGAACTCGCCGACCACCTCGGTCACGAGGTCCGCCTTGGACAGCAGCGCCGCGCGGGTCGCGGCGTTGGCGTCGGCGCCGATGGCGCGGGCGATCTCCGCCGCCAGAACCTGCACGCGGGTGACCTTCTCGGCCACCGTGCCGAGCTTCGCGTGGAAGGTGATGTTGGCGAGCTTGGAGACGCGGTCCTCAAGCTTCGTCTTGCGGTCCTGGTCCCAGAAGAACTTGGCGTCGGACAGGCGGGCGCGCAGGACGCGCTCGTTGCCGGCGACGATGGCCTTGCCCCCGTCCGCCGTCTCGGTGTTGGCGACCACGACGAAGCGCGGCGCCATCGTTCCGGCCTTGTCCAGCAGGGCGAAATACTTCTGGTGCGTGCGCATGGAGGTGATGAGGACCTCCGACGGCACGTCCATGAACTTCTCGTCGATGGTGCCGACCAGCGCCACCGGCCATTCGACGAGGCCGGCGACCTCTTCAAAAAGACCGTCGTCGGGGGAGAGCGTCAGGCCCTCCTTGGCGGCGAGAGTCTCGGCGTCGGCCTTGATCTTGGCCTTGCGCTCCTCGCGGTCGAGCACGACGCGGGCGGCGCGGAGCTTCTCCTTGTAGTCGGCGAAGCTTTCGACCGTGAAGGCGTCGGGCGCCAGGAAACGGTGGCCGCGGGTGCTGTTGCCGAACACCAGCTTGCCCTGCGTACCGCCGAGTTCGAACCCACCTTCCAGCACCTTGCCGCCGAACAGCGCAATGATGGAGTGCAGCGGGCGCACCCAGCGCACCGTGCTGGTGCCCCAGCGCATCGACTTCGGCCAGGGGAAGTCGGCCATGACGGCCGGGATGATCTCCGCCAGCACTTCGGCCGTCGCGCGGCCCTTCTTCTCCGCCACGGCGAAGTAGAAGACGCCCTTGCCGGTGTCGCGCTGCTCGCACTGGTCGAGGCTGGTCAGGCCGGCGGACTTCAGGAAGCCGGCGACCGCCTGTTCGGGAGAGCCGACGCGCGGACCCTTCTTCTCCTCGCGGACGTCGGCGGTGCGCTCGGGCAGGCCGTCGATCACCAGCGCGAGGCGGCGGGGGGTGGAGTGGGCCTCAGCCTTTTCGAATGTCAGGCCGTTGGCGGCCAGCCTGTCGGTGACGAGGCGCTTGAGGTCGTCCGCCGCGCGCGCCTGCATGCGGGCCGGGATTTCCTCGGAAAAGAACTCAATCAGAAATTCGGGCATGGTCTTACTTAGCCCCCCCGGCGATCCAGGCCTCGCAGCAGGCCTTCGCCAGCGCGCGCACGCGGCCGATGTAGGCGGCGCGCTCCACGACGCTGATGACGCCGCGCGCGTCCAGCAGGTTGAACAGGTGCGACGCCTTGATGCACTGGTCGTAGGCCGGCAGCGCCACGCCCCGGGCGATCAGCGCCTGGCACTCGGCCTCGGCGTCCTTGAAATGCTGGAGCAGCATGTCGGTGTTGGCGTATTCGAAATTGTGCGCCGAATACTCGATCTCGGCGCGCTTGAACACGTCGCCGTACTTCACGCCCTGCCCGTTGAAGTCCAGGTCGTAGACGTTCTCCACACCCTGCACATACATGGCCAGCCGTTCCAGGCCGTAGGTCAGCTCCACCGCCACCGGGTCGCATTCGATGCCGCCGACCTGCTGGAAGTAGGTGTACTGCGTGACCTCCATGCCGTCGCACCACACCTCCCAACCCAGGCCCCAGGCGCCGAGCGTCGGGCTTTCCCAGTCGTCCTCCACGAAGCGGATGTCGTGGAGCGACGGGTCAATCCCCAGCACCTTCAGGCTTTGCAGGTACAGGTCCTGCGCGTTGGCCGGCGAGGGCTTCAGGATCACCTGATACTGGTAATAGTGCTGAAGCCGGTTCGGGTTCTCGCCGTAGCGGCCGTCCTTCGGCCGGCGGGAGGGCTGCACGTAAGCCGCCTTCCAGGGCTGCGGACCGAGTGCGCGCAGCGTCGTCGCCGGATGGAAGGTGCCGGCACCCACCTCCATGTCGTAGGGCTGCAGGATGACGCAGCCCTGCTCCGACCAGAACTGGTGGAGCTTGAGGATCAGGGCCTGAAAGGACAGGCCGCGGCTGTCTTGGGAAGACCCGCTCTGGGTGGCCATCGGCGGTCACTTATGATTGGTGTTGAAAAACGCGCCGCACGATACGCGGCGGTATCCCCGGAATCAAGCGCCCGCCGGAACTCGAAAGCCGCTTTACCGCCCGTAGGGGCAGCCCGGCCGGCCGCAGGAGACGGCGGAGCGCGGTGCAACGTAGGCGCCGCATTCCGGGCACTTCTCCATGTCCTCGGCCGAGGATTGCGGCGCGCGCGGGTTGGCGTTGCCGGCCCCGCGGCCGCCCCCAGCACCTCCGCGGCGCTGGTCGCGCTCGCGCAGGCGCTCGCGCCCGATCTCGCCGACGCGGTTGTACCAGCGCCAGCCGAACCACACCGCGCCGATCACCAGCGCCAGGAACAAAAGCTTCGAGAGACTGAACATGGCGCCAGGATTAGGGGGTGCGGGGCCGCGCGGTCAAGGGTGCCCTTCGTTCAACCAAGCGCAATCTTCAACGCAAGCGGCACCAGCACCACCGCGAAGCCACGCTTCAGCAGCACCGCCGGCACGCGCGAGGCGAGGCGGGCGCCGAACGGGGCGGCGAGGACGCTGGCAACGCTGATCTCCAGGAAGGCCGGAACGTGTAGGTAGCCGAACTGGCCCGGCAGGCTGACGCCCTCGCGCAGGCCCAGGCCGGTGTAGAGGATGGCGCCCAGCACCGTGACCGGCAGGCCGATGGCGGTGGAGGTGGCGGCCGCCCGCGTCATCGGCAGGCCGCGCCCGTTCAGGAACGGCACCATCAGCACGCCGCCGCCCGCCCCGATGAAGCTTCCGGCCATGCCGATCAACGCGCCGCCGACCCGGTAGGCGGTGGGCGAGGCCTCCGCCGCCGCGTCGCCCGGCTTGGCGGCCGGCGCCCGCAGCATCCGCCAGGCGGTGTAGAGCAGGAAGGCCGCCACCACGGCGCGCAGCGCCTGCGCCGGCAGATGCGTGGCGACGGCGCTGCCGAGCACGACGCCCAGCAGGCTCGCCAGGATCGTGGTGCGGAAGACGCTCCATGCGACGTTGCCCAGCCGGTGGTGCGACAGCACGGAGGAGATGGAGGTCGCCGCCACCACCGCCATGGAGGTGGCCAGCGCCGTCAGCGGCGCGTCCGGTGCGGGCACGCCCAGCCATGGAAGAACCAGAGTCAGCAGGGGCACCGCGACCAGCGCCGTGCCCACCCCCAACATGCCCAGCAATAGGCCGCCGGTCGCACCACCGGCCAAAAAGATGAGGGCGCTGAACATAAAGAGTCCTTGTTCTCCGCTGCGGAGCCGGCACCTTAAGGGAGAACACCGCGCACGAGGAGACGCAAACACCATGGATGCCAGCGCCTACCCGGTCATCGTCCGCCCGCTGGCGCCCGAGCAGGGCGTCGGTTACGTGGCCGAGGTGCCCGACCTGCCGGGCTGCACCGCCGGCGGCCCCACCCTGGCCGAGGCGACCACCGCCGCGCGCGCGGCGATCGTCGCCTGGATCGAGCAGGCGCAACGCGCCGGCCAGTCCGTGCCGCCGCCGTCGGAACGCCTGCGCGAAGTAACGCAGTAGCCGTTTACGGCCGACAGCCTTTTACAGGCCGATGCGGGACCAGAGCGCCCGCTCCTCCACCGCGGCGAGCGTGGCGGAGGGCAGTTCGGAGGCGATCTGGCCCGGAAGCGACGTCTGGCCGATCGATTCGACGCGGAAGCCCAGGCGGCGGAACCAGCGGCGGTCTTCCTGCACCACGCGCAGGCGCACCTTTTCGCCGAACCGGCCGCGCAGGATCGTGCGCATGTCGCCGATGCCGTCGATCAGCCCCAGTTCCAAAGCCCGGCGCCCGGCCCAGAATGCGCCGGAGAACAGCTCCTCCTCCGCGCCGTTCAGGCGCGCGCCGCGGCGGGCGCGGACCATCTGCTTGAAAACGTCGTGGATGTCCGTCTGGATCGCCTTCAGATGCGCCACACCGTCCTCGCGCTCCGGCGAGAAAGGGTCGAGCAGGATCTTCTTGTCGCCGGCCGTGTAGAGCCGCCGTTCGATGCCGTGGCGCTGGATGAACTCGTGCGCGCCGAATCCGGACGACACCACGCCGATGGACCCGACGATGGAGCTTTCGTCGGCCCAGATCTCATCCGCCGCGCAGGCCAGCCAGTAACCGCCGGACGCCGCCGCATCCTCGCAGAAGGCGAAGACCGGCACGTTCTTCTCGGCGGCGAGGTCGCGGATGCGCTTGGCGATCAGCGCCGACTGCACGGGCGATCCGCCGGGCGAGTTGACGATCAGCGCCACGGCGGCCTGCTTCTTCAGTGCGAAGGCGCGTTCGATCAGCCCGGCCATGCCGGCAAGCGTCAGCCCCTGGCGCAGCGGACCCATCTGGCCGATGACGCCCGACAGGCGGAGGACGGACACGATCGGCCCGGCGTCGCGCCAGGGGCCGAAGGGGAGTTTGGCGAGGAGGTCTTTCATGCTCATTGCGGGTTGAAATAGTGCCGCTGACGCCGGATTCAAAGCACCAGCGGCACCATGTCGCGCAAGATGCGCTCCGCCGTGGGCGTGTAGGCGCCGTCGGGGCCGTGCAGGACCAGCCCGGCGGTGAATCGGGCCGGCGCCCGGCCGCCTTTTTGCACCGCCAGCAGGATGCGCCGCGCGTCCTCCCCCGGCTTCGGCCACAGAGGCACCAGGACGAGCGAGCCGAATCGGGCGCCGTGCAAGGTGGCCAGGATCTCGTCCAGCCGGTCGGCGCGGTGGACCATGGTCAGGACCCCACGCGGCTTCAGCATGGCGGCGGCGAAGCGCACCCAGTCCTTCAGCCCGGCCTCCCCTTCCACGTTCGCGGCGGCCTTCCAGGGGTCGGGCGGGACACTGGCCGCCCCCGCCCGCAGGTAGGGCGGATTCATCATCACGCGGTCGAATCCGCCGGGAAGCAGGTCCGGCGGCGGGGACAGCAGGTCGCCGTCCAGAATCGCGACGCGGCCGGCGGCACCGTTCAGCGCGGCGTTGCGCCGGGCGAAGTCCGCGGCCTCGGCCCGCTTTTCCAGCCCGACGACGACCGCCTCCGGCACCCGCACGGCGAGGCACAGCGCCGCAGCCCCGGTTCCCGTGCCGACGTCGAGCACCCGGTCGCCGGGCGCCGCGGCGGTGAAGGCGGCCAGCAGCACCGGGTCGATGGCGGCGCGATAGCCGGATTCCGGCTGGAGCAGACGGACGCGGCCGTCGAGCAGGGTGTCGGTGGGGGCGGTCATGGCGTCTATGAGGGAAGAATATTGAACCACAAAGACACAAAGGACACTAAGAACGGCACAAAGAGCGTTCGGGCTACCGGCCGACGTGATGCAGAGCCGGAGCCGCTTTGTGAAATTCTTTGTGCCTTTGTGTCTTCGTGGTGAATGGCCGGCACCATGACAGCCTTTCGTTCGGCGGGCACTCTCACACCCCCAGATCCTCGCCCGCGTCGCGGAGAAGGCGGCAGGCCTGGGCGTGGTCGTCCGCGGCGACCATCAGGCGGCGGGGGATCGCGCCGATGGAGCCTTCCAGGATGCTGGTGTGGGTGTCGAGCACGATGGCCTCGATCCCGGCGTCCGCCAGAAGGGCGAGGAGCCAGCTGAGACGGACCGGATCGGTGGTGCGCAGGAGTTCCTTCATCACATCTCGACCGTAAGGCTCCCTGCGGGCTTGACCGAAGAGGCTATGCCGTTATGCTCCCTGCCGGAATTCGTCACGTCAATCATCATTGGAGTCGACCTTGGCGGTCGTGACCAACCTCGAGCCGAAACGGCGGAAGTCCACTCCGCTCGACGATCTGACCGCCCTGGTGGCCGATGACCTGAGCGCGGTCAACGAGATCATCGTCCAGCGGATGCATTCGTCCGTGGAGATGATCCCGCAGCTTGCCGGCTACATCATCGCCGCCGGAGGCAAACGGCTGCGCCCCGTCCTGACCCTCGCCGCCGCCGAGTTGTGCGGCTACAAGGGTGAGGATCACAAGATGCTGGCCGCGGTGGTGGAGTTCATCCACACGGCCACCCTGCTGCACGACGACGTCGTGGACGAAAGCGACCTGCGCCGCGGCCTCGCCTCGGCCAACGCGGTGTTCGGCAACAAGGCCAGCGTGCTGGTCGGCGATTTCCTGTTCTCCCGCAGCTTCGAACTGATGGTGGAGGTGGGATCGCTGGACGTGCTGCGCATCCTGTCCAAGGCGTCCGCCGTGATCGCCGAGGGCGAGGTGCTGCAGCTGCGCACCACCAACGACACCGAGACCAGCGAGCAGGCCTATCTGGAGGTCATCAAGGCCAAGACGGCCGAGCTGTTCGCCGCCGCCTGCCGCGTCGGCGCCGTGGTGGCCGCCCGCCCGCAGGCGGAGGAGCTGGCGCTATACGATTACGGCATGAACCTGGGCATCGCCTTCCAGCTGGTGGACGACGTGCTGGACTACTCGGCCAAGCAGGCGAAGCTGGGCAAGACGGTCGGCGACGATTTCCGCGAAGGCAAGATCACCCTGCCCGTCGTGCTGGCCTTCCGCCGCGGCAACGACGAGGAACGGGCCTTCTGGCGCCGCACCATGGAGGATCTCGACCAGCAGGACGGCGACCTGGAGCGCGCGCAGGAGTTGATGGCCAAGCACAACGCGCTGAAGGACACCGTGGAACGCGCCCGCCATTATGGTGCCATCGCGCGCGATTCGCTGGGCCTGTTTGCCGACAGCCCGGTGAAGCGCGCCCTGCTGGAGGTGCTGGACTTCGTCATCGAGCGCGATTTCTAAAGCATGCGAAAAATTTCGGGCCGGGGGCGATTTTGGCGTTGCAGCCCCCGGTTCCAACGGCTATATACGCGGCCCACGGCGATGCTGGCGACGGCGCCGCCGACAGGACCGGAGAGTAGCTCAGCCTGGTAGAGCACTGCTTTCGGGAGGCAGGGGCCGGAGGTTCGAATCCTCTCTCTCCGACCAGTACGATCAAGGGCCGACGCGGCGACGCGTCGGCCCTTGTTGTTTTGGCGCGCCGAAATCCCTCGCAAAAAACATTTCGCGTTCATCGCTTATTGGCGTTGCAGGGCGCGGGCAAAGGGGCTATACACCCGGCCCACGGCGATGCTGGCGACGGCGCCGCCGACGAGGACCGGAGAGTAGCTCAGCCTGGTAGAGCACTGCTTTCGGGAGGCAGGGGCCGGAGGTTCGAATCCTCTCTCTCCGACCATAAGACAAGGGGTTGGCGGAAACGTCGACCCCTTTGTCGTTTCCGGCCATCACTCTGTTCAAGCGCATCGTCGCCCCGGATCCGCACAGACCGGCGGCATGTTCCCCGCACAGCCCTGTTGACGTTGGCAGGAGCCACAACGCGGGAGGACAGCGATGGAAGAGACGATCAGCAGCACACGGCACGGGGCCGGCGGGCCGGTCGGGACGGAGATCGATCCCGCGGTCCTGGACATTCCGGCACCCTTGCGCGACCGGCTGCTCGCGGCCGGATTCCGGCCCCGCGACATCGGCGACGGCCTTGCCTGGAACCGGCGCGGCGGCGACGACACCCATGTGATGGTGTCCTGCAACGCGGAGGCATCCGCCGCCCTTTCCGGCGACCCGAGTCGCGCGGACTGGACCGCCGGGCGCTACGGCGACGGCGGCGGCTTCGTCGAGGTGACCGGCCTGACGCTGGACGAGGCGCTGGACGCCGTCGCGGTGCTGCCCAAGCCGGTGCGGGTGGATGGATCGCTGGCCGAGGCCACCTACCCGTCCCTGGACGAGGCCATGAGCGACTTCGCGTGAGGGTCCCGGCCCGTCCGCCCCCATCCCGTCCGGCCCCATCCCGTCCGGCCCCATCGCGCTTGGGCGGGCGGGGGCGCCGTTACTTCAGCGCCTCGTCGATCTCCACCTGATAGCCGTTGGCGAGTCGATTCGTCTCGTTGGCCATGCCGATGACCGCCATCAGCTCGCCGAACTGGGCGTCGGTCATGCCGGCCTTGCGCGCCGCCGCCTCGTGCGAGCGGATGCAGTAGGCGCAGCCGTTGGTGACGCTGACCGCGATGAAGATCATCTCCTTCACCAGCGGGTCCAACGCGCCGGGCGCCATCACCTCCTTCAGGCTTTCCCAGGTCCGCTTCAGCGTCGCGGAGTGGTGCGCCGTCATCTTCCAGAAGTTGTTCACGTCGGGAACGTTGCGGGTCCGCTTGATGTCGTCGAAGACGGCCTGGACCTCGGGGCTGGCGTCGGCGTGGTCGATCGGTTTCAGGGGCATGGGAAGCGCGTCTCCTGCACGTGGAGGATGGTTTCTGCTGCGACATTTTCGCCGGTTCCGCACGCGGAGGCCACAGACGAATGGCCGCGCCGCAACCCTGGCGTTTCGAAAGTACGCCCGAAAATCACAAGCCGCTCAAGTGTTTATGCTTCCGGTCGCGGGCCGGCCAGCGGCGCGGAGCCATGCCTTTGCAGGGGTTGTTGCAAGCAATGCTGCAATGCAACCAGCGCCTTCGCCAAGTTGACCGGCGCATCACGCGAGTGGTAATAACCTGACAAATGTTATGGCATAAAGTGTTATGCCAAAGCACGAACAATAAGAATTCTAAGAAACATACCACCGGGGCAAGGAAACCATGCGCTGCTCGGCATTCTTGTGCGCGTTATTACTGACGTATGCCAGCCCAACGCTGGCCGCCGATAAGCCCGCGAAAGCAAAGGCGAAGCCCCCCGCTGTCGAGGAACCCGTCTTCGTGGCCGGCAGCGCACCGTCGGTGCGGCCGCCCAACGCACCGTCGCTGACCTCCGTGGCGAAGGACGCCCGCTGGTACCAGAAGGCGCTGACCGGGGTCGATGCCCCCTATCCGGCAAGCCTGAAGTTCCTTGACGACCAGGGCAGCTGGTACACGCCCTTCGCCATGCCCGGCATGACCGGACGCTATGACGTGCGGCGCTGGCACCGCTGAGCGGTCCCCGCAGCCGATCAACCTTCGGTGGGGCCGCCCACCCAATCAGAACCACAAAACACCGAGTGACTCCGAACTGGCGGAACCCCGGTCCGGCAATGCGAACTCACATCCGAATGGAGAAACACCAATGAAGAAGCAGCTGCGCACCGCCCTGATCGCCGTCGCCGTCGCCGGTGGCCTCGCCACCGCGTCCGCCGCCCTCGCCCAGGGCATGAGCGGCATGTCCGGCATGGGTGGCATGGGCGGAATGTCCGGCATGAGCGGGATGAGCGGCATGTCCGGCATGGGCGGGATGAGCGGCATGTCCGGCATGGGTGGGATGAGCGGCATGTCCGGCATGGGNGGGATGAGCGGCATGTCCGGCATGGGCGGGATGAGCGGCATGTCCGGCATGGGCGGGATGAGCGGCATGAGCGGTATGCAGGGCAAGCAGTAAGCCCGCCGATCACGGGAACGGTGCGCCGGGGCTGGGGAGGGCTCCGGCGCACCGTTCCCGTCAGTAATCGCTGGGACGCGCCTGCGCCCGGCAGAGGCTCCGAACCGCCGAAGGGCCGGTCGCATGACGTCCAACAACCCGAAAAACGTTCACCCCATCGTCTATTTCCTCGGCTTCTTCCTGGTGTTCGGGCTCGTTCAACTGGCCTTCCCGACGAAGAAGACCGCCCCCGCCGCGGGGGTTTCCGCGCAAGCCCCGCAGGGCTCCACAGCCGCCGCCCCGGCACCGGCGCCGGAAAAGACCTCGACCACCGCGCAGATACTGATGGAAGCGGCGCGCGCCGTCCCGCCGGCCCCGACAAAGCCCGACACGC
>Ga0065721_10049281_pt1 | contig 39239 bp, 34 predicted proteins | sample Mesricmetagenome_FD_59108 | JGI IMG/M metagenome (GOLD analysis project Ga0065721, IMG submission 59108) | Mesophilic microbial community from rice straw/compost enrichment Sample: eDNA_1 v2 (version 2) | ecosystem: Engineered > Solid waste > Grass > Composting > Bioreactor | place: USA: Davis... | reverse complement strand
CGCGACCTTAGAGCGCGCCCGGGGCGAGCGATCCGCGAGTGTAAGGTCGCCCGCGACCTTAGAGCGCGTCCGAGGCGAGCCACCCGCGAGTGTAAGGTCGCCCGCGACCTTAGAGCGCGCCCGGGGCGAGCCACCCGCGAGTGTAAGGTCACCCGCGACCTTAGAGCGCGTCCGAGGCGAGCGATCCGCGAGTGTAAGGTCGCCCGCGACCTTAGAGCGCGTGCAGGGCATGTCGCCCGCCGCCCGAAGGCTTCGCCGACGAAAGTCGTATCGTCCCCCCTATATCGTCGATTGCCCCATCCCGCCCGAACCGGCCCGTTTTTTATAATAAAGCTACGAAACGGAGGAGGATGCAGCATGCACAGAAATCGGCTAGGGGCCTATTTGTTCACCTTTCCCAGCTTCTTTTTGACGATGGCGCTCGGCATATATCCGATCGCCTGGGCGCTTCGATATATGTTCTACGATTATCAAGGGTACGGCACGCCTCGCTTCATCGGGCTGGACAATTTTGCGAGGGTCGCCCGCGACGCCGAATTTTGGCAATCGGTCGCGAACACCTTCGTATACGCGGGGGGCAAGCTGGTCATTACGCTGCCGTTGTCGCTCATATTGGCCGTCATCCTAAACCGCAAGCTGCGGGGGCGGCATGCGTTCCGGGCGATTATTTTTCTCCCGACGATCTTCAGCGCCTCGGTCATGTCCATCGTGTTCTACATTATTTTCAATTCGTACAACGGCATCCTTAACCAATATTTGCTGAAGCTGAACCTTGTATCGGCTCCGGTCGACTGGCTCGGCGCTTCCAATGCCATGCTGACGATCGTCATTATTGCGGTATGGGGCGCGATCGGCAACTACATGCTGCTGTTCATCGCGGGACTGCAAAGCATTCCCGAAGACATTTACGAAGCGGCGTCGCTGGACGGCGTCAACCCGGCGCAGCGGTTGTGGCACATTACGATCCCGATGCTGGGGCCGGTGCTCCAGATGATCGTGATGCTGGCCATTACGACGTCGCTCAAAGGCTATGAAAGCATCATGGTGTTGACGGAAGGCGGGCCTTTCGGCAAAACGGAAGTGATGTACCTGTATTTGTACAAGCTCTTTTTCCCGCTGACGACAACGGGCACCTCCGTCCAAAATATCGGTTACGGAAGCGCGGTCGGCTTTACGACGGCCGTCATCGTCGGAATCGTCACCTGGCTGTACTTCTGGATGTCCAGAAGACTGAACAATATTTATTAAGGGGGCATGCTCAAGATGACCATTCGCCAAATAGGAGCCCGATTGCCCGTATGGATATTGCTGCTCGCGATTTCCGCTCTGCTGCTGTTTCCGATCGCGGTGGCGTTTCTCGGCTCGCTCAAGACGAACCTGGAGCTGACGACAGGAGCAACGTTTTGGCCCGAAACGTGGCAGTTCAACAACTATGTCCAGGCGTGGACGCAAGCCGACTTTGCCAGCTTCACGTTCAACAGCCTGTTCGTGGCGGTGTTCGTGACGGCCGGGACGCTGCTCGTCTCCGCCATGGCGGCTTACGCCGTTGACCGCGTGCCGTTCAAGGGGAAGAAGCTGTTCATTGTTTTGCAGTCGTTTACGTTGTTCATTTCCATCGGAGCCGTCGTGCTGCGGCCGCAGTTCGATCTGATGGTAAGCATCGGTTTGCAGAAATCGCTGTGGGGTGTCATAATCATTCTCATTAGCGCGCATGCTACGGCCTTCTTTATGGTAATCGGCTTCTTCCGCGGCATTCCGAAGGAGCTCGACGAAGCGGCGCTGATCGACGGCTGCAACTTTTATACCACCTTCTGGCGGATCATTCTGCCGCTCTTAAGACCGGCGCTGGCCGTCGCGGCGCTGTTCACCTTCCGCGGCGCCTGGAACGAATATATACTGCCGCTCGTTTTCTCGCTGTCGCGGCCCGACATGCAGACGCTGCCCGTCGGTCTCGCCAATCTCCGGTACGGGGCGGGAGCGGCCGTGGAAAATCAACTGATGCTTGCCGGGGCGTGCATTTCGATCCTGCCGCTGCTTATTGTTTATTTGTTCGCCAACCGCTCCTTTATGCAGGTAACGGTCGGCTCCGTCAAAGGCTAATCCTATATCGAGATCGAGGCGATGCGCAGCATGAAACGGCTATTTCGAACAATGTCGCTAAAGAGACGGCTGTGGGTATCGTTCGTGCTGCTCACCGTCGTATGCATATCCGTCACGGGAACTTACGTTTCCGTGTTTTTTTCTCGTGAAATGGAGTCGCAGGCGGTGAAGACGAGCCGGGAAACGCTTAGCAAAACGGCGCAGGTGCTCGACGAGCGGCTTCGCAATATCGTCGTGTCCGTCTCCACGCTCATGATGGGCGAGCCGTTCCAGCGGACAATGAGAGACGTCCAGAGCCGGAATGCGAAGGATTACTACAATCGCTTGTCGCAAATGCAAACTCCGTTCGCCCAGCTGATGCTGACCGAGCAGTCGATCGACTCGGTGCTGATCCGAACGCCGATCGGCGATTTTTATCCGACGGAAAACAGGCGCAACGACGCGGCCGAATTCGCCGATACGTCCGTAGCCGAGGCGATCGCCCAGGCGAAGGAGCCGTGGAGCACGCTGTGGGTGAGAGGGCATGCCGACGAGTTGTTCGGCCGGGGCAGGCCGGTCGTTTCGCTCGTCATGAAACCGCTCTTCGATCTTCAGCTGCCCGGCGTCTATGTCGTCGTCAACATCCGGGAGGATCATCTGCTTGAGTTGATCGAGGCCCACTTGCAGGAGGGCAGCCTGAAGCGGCATGTGGCGGACTTGAACGGCCGGGGCGTCTTCTCCTCCGTGCCGGAGCTGCCGGAAATCGGCGGGAGGCTGCTCGATCGGACGGCCGGCGGCAAACGGGGGAGCTTCGATTATATCGGGGAGAGCGGCGAAACTTATCTGGTAAGCTACGCATCCTTGGGGATGAATCCCGATTGGGTGCTGATCGGCTACCAGTCGAAGTCGCAGCTGCTGGCTCCCGTTGCGCAAATGCGCTGGACGATTCTGACGATCATGGGCGCTTGCATCGTGCTCGCGCTCGTTCTGTCCAGCATGCTGTCGGAGCTGCTGCTGAAGCCGTTGTTCAAGCTGCGCAACCTGATGCTTATGGTGGAGCAGAATCGGCTCGACGTCCGGTTCGAGAGTCCGTTCGAGGACGAGATCGGCCAGGTCGGCCGCAAGTTTAACCGGATGCTGGAGCAGATCGGCGAATTGATCGAGGAGGTCAAGGCCAAGGAGCAGGAAAAGCGTTATTCCGAAATTAAAGCGCTGCAGGCGCAGATCGATCCTCATTTTTTGTACAACACGCTCAATACGATTTATTGGAAAAGCGAGATGGAGGAGCAGCAGGCCGTCAGCGAAATGATCGTCGCGCTGTCGCTTCTGTTCCGGCTCGGCCTGAACAACGGCAAGGAAATTACGACGCTTCGCCAGGAGCTGAATCATGCGGAGCAATATTTGAAGCTGCAGGCCATGTGCTACCCCGATTTGTTCCGTTATGAAATTTTTTGCGAGGACGAAGGGCTGCTGGACGTTCCGATCTTGAAAATATTGCTTCAGCCGCTGGCCGAAAACTCGATTTTGCACGGCTTTCAGGAGTTGAACCGTCAGGGGCTGATCCGGATCGAGGCGGCTTCGGAAGGCGATCGGCTGACGCTGACCGTGACGGACAACGGAGTCGGCATGGACGCGGAGCGTGTGGAGCGGATGATGGACGGCACGGATGCGGAAGGCGCGACGAGCTATGCGTTGTCCAACGTGCGCGCCCGATTGGCGCTATATTACGGGCCGCATGCGTCCGTGAAGCTGAGCAGCGAACCGCGCGTGCGCACGTCCGTCAAGCTGACCATTCCCGTACAAGAGGTGAGAAACGAATGAGCGGCATTTCCATGGTTATTATAGACGATGTAAAATCGGTGATCGACGGCATTTTGCGCAAAATCGACTGGGCGAAGCACGGCATAGCCGTCGCCGGAACGGCCGTCAACGGCAAGGAAGGGCTGCGGCTCATCCGGGAGCGGCAGCCGGATATCGTGCTGACGGATATCCGCATGCCGATGGGCAGCGGCATCGATATGGTGCGCGAGCTGAAGGAGGGCGGCGGCTTTGCGGCCAAAGTCATTTTCTTCAGCGGTTATTCGGACTTCGCTTACGCCCAGGAATCGGTGCGGCTCGGAGCGTTCGACTACGTGCTCAAGCCGTTCACCGTTCGGCAGATTGAGGACGTCGTGCTGCGGGCCAAAGCCCGGATTGAAGAGGAACGGGCCGAGCGGCTCGGCCGGCTGGAGCTGGAGCGCAAGCTGCGGGAAAGCTTGCCGTATTTGCGGCAGGAATATTTCCGGCTGCTGATCCGGCATGAGGAGCTGCCGGAGCGGGCATCCGACAAATGGGAGTTTCTCGGCATCGACATGGAGACGAACGGCTTTGTCGCGATGGCAGCGCAAATCGACGGACTGATGGACGAAGATTCGCCGATGCCGGTGCGCGAGGTGGAGCTGAGCCGGTTTGCCGTGCAAAATATTATGGAGGAAACGATCAAGAAGCATGCCAAAGGGATCGTATTCCGGGAGCACCTCGGCCAATTCGTCATTCTGGTGAATGCGGACGGGCGGACCGATCCGCTCGCGCTGGCGGAAGCCTGCAAAGACAACGTCCGTCTCTTCGCGAAGCGGGACATTTCGGTCGGCATCGGAGGCCGGGTGGACGCGATCGGCGAGATCGCGCTTTCGTACGAGCAGGCCAAAACGGCGCTCAGCTACCAGTTTTATTTCGGCAGCGGCAGCGTTATTCCATACGGCGACATCGGGCGCCAGGCCGGCATGGCGCTGCATTATTCCCCGGACAAGGAAACGGAGCTGCTGTATTGCTTGCGTTCGGGCAACCGGGAAGGGACGGAACGGCTGCTGGACGGCATTTTCGACGAATGTTTGCGGTACCCGGAGCCGCCGGATCCCGACGCGTTGACGAACCTGTTTTACGGTCTTGCCTTTGCGATGTACCGCGTCATTGCGGAGAAGGCCGACGAGGAACAGAGAAGATGGCTGGACGAACGGCTCGCCGTCATTAAGAAGGGCCGCTATTTATCCACCGCCGGGCTGCTCGGGGATGTGAAGGAGCTCGGACTGACCGGCTGCGAGTGGCTGCTGAGGCGGCAAAAAAGCGATGTCGGGCAATTGATTCACCAGGCGATCAATTATGTGAGCGGCAGGCTGGGCAGCGATTTGACGGTGCAGGAATGCGCGGACGCCGTCCATTTGAGCCCCAGTTATTTTTCCAACTTGTTCAAGAAGGAGACCGGCATGACGTTTATGCAATTCGTCACCTCCGCCCGCATGGAAAAGGCGAAGGAGCTGCTGCTGGAAGGGATGCAGGTGCAGGACATTACGTTCGAGCTCGGTTACCGGGACCGTCCGTACTTCAGCGAATTGTTCAAAAAGCATACGGGGATGACGCCGACGGAGTTTCGCGGCAAATACGTCAATTCGTCGCCGGATTGACGCATCAGAGTCATTTTACCCTCCCTGGATCGTATTTTTGACCTTCTTGGACGAGGCTCCTCCGATGCTACAATCGAGTTAAGCAAGCGGTCGACGCGCGGAGCGGTCCGGGCTGGAGGCTTGCCAAACAAAGGGGAGGTACGACAGATGAAGAGATTGTTTGCAAACAAGTTTTCCTTGGCGGCGCAAGCCTTGCTCGTGACTGCGCTGCTGTCCGCGGCGTGCTCGTCGGGCGGCGGCGGGGCGGCGCCCGAAGGCAGCGACGATCCGGATCGGGACGCGGGGGCGCAGGGCAAGACCAAAATCACGTATTGGACGATGGACCGTCACGATATGGACTATATGCAGCAGAAGGTCGACGAATACAACGCGACGAACGAAGACAACATCGAAGTCGAAATGAAGGTCATGGCCGACAATTACAACCAGGCGGTCGATGTGGCGTTTGCAAGCAATCAGGCGCCGGACGTGCTGAAGGTTAACGATTTTCAGACCTATGTGAACAAAGGCTATTTGGCTCCGCTCGAGGAGCTGCTCGGCTCCGAATTTCTGGCCCAGTTCGACGGATTGCTCGTCGAGAACGTGTACGCCTTGAACGGAACGGTGTATACGCTTCCGAATACCGGCCAGTTCTGGAGACTGCTCTATAACGTCGATTTGATGGAAAAAGCGGGCTACAGCGAACCTCCGAAAACGCTGGACGAGATGGTGGACGCCGCCAAAAAAATAACGGAGCAGGGCAAAGCCGAAGGCATTTACGGGTTCGCCAGCAATTTCAAGAACGGCTCCGGCTTCACCCGTCCGGGCTACGCGTCCGGCTCGCTTGGTTCGGAGACAAGCCATGAAGGCTTCAACTACCAAACGGGCGAATTCGATTTCGGCATGTTCCGCGACATTGCGGAAGCGCTGCGGCAAATCAAGCTGGACGGCAGCATGATTCCGGGCGCCGAGGCGCTCGACATCGACCCTCTGCGGGCGCAGTTTGCACAGGGCAAGATCGGCATGTACGTCAACCATTCCAGCGAACCGGCCGTCTATACGTCCCAATTTCCAACGGATATCCGCTGGGCGTCGACGCTCGTTCCGACGAAGGACGGACAGATTAAGGGCGTCACGTGGGTCAATGCGAGCGGCTACCTGGGCATCAGCGCCAATTCCGAGCATAAGGAAGAGGCGGCCAAGTTTCTGAAGTACGTTTACAGCAGCGAGCTGCGCACGGAATATCAGGAAAAGGGTCTGGGCCTGTCTGTGCTCCCGTTTGTCAACGAGGCGGCCGGCAAGCCGGAATTGGCGGGCATCGAAGGATTTCTGCCGACCAAATACGACGGCATCTATCCGGCGACGCCGCTGTCGATTACCGAGACCAAGCTGGAAGGCAAGAAGATGGCCGACGTCTTTATCGAATATATTTTGACCGGCAATCAGGAACTGGACGCGGCTATCGACGATTTGAACGCGAGATACGCGAAAGCGCTGGCGGCGGCCCGCGCGGAAGGGTTGACGAACATCGAGGCCGATCCTTCGTTCAACGCGAATAACCTGCAAGGCTCCCTCGGACAATAACGTGACGAAGGAGCGAAGGATGGCTGCCCGGGCGGGGCGGCCTCCTTTCGCATAGATGCCTTTTTTTGCCGCGCTGCGGGGATCGTTCAAGAGAGGGGAGAAGACGGGCATGGACCATTTGTATTTTGCACCCGGGCAAAGAAACGAGTGGGGACGGCGGTTCCGCCGCTTGTTTCCCGAGAAGGCCGAGGAAGCTGCGGCGGAAGCGGAGCGCTGGTGCAGGGGAAACGGTTTTAATTGGAAGGACAGGATCATCGACATGGGCAATCCGATCGATTGGTTGTATAATCCTACTGGAGACAAGGAATTTACGTGGGGCATCAATCGTTTCAAGCATTTGCGTTCCTTGGGCATCGCGTATGCCTGCACCGGCGACGACAAATATGCGGCCAAAGCTTGGGAGCATATCGCCGGATGGATCGCAACCCAGCCTTGCCCGCGAGGGGTTCCGGCGGAGGAGCTGACCTATTTCCAACGGCCGGGCCCTTGGCGGCTGCTGGAGACGGGGCTTCGCCTGCGCCAGTGGGTGTACGCCTGGCATTTCTTTCGCGGTTCGGCAAGCTGGAGCGGGGATGCGGAACGGACGTTTCTTGAATCGGTCAAGGAGCATGCCCGGTTTCTGTCGACGTATACCGCCAGCATCGAGATCAATCATTCGATCATGCATATGATCGGATTGTTGAGCGCGGGATTGACCTTTGCGTCGTGGGAGGAAAGCAAGGCTTGGGTCGACGTCGCCGTCGGAAGGCTGGAGGAGTGCATCCGCGTGCAGGTGCTGCCGGACGGCGTGCATGCCGAGCTGACGCCCCATTACCATATGGTGTCGCTGGAGCTGTTCGTCGATTGCGCCGTCATGCTCCGAAAGCGCGGGCTTGCGTTTTCAGAGGAATACGAGTGCATTCTCGCCGGGATGGCGCGCTTCTCGCGCTGCATGACGCGGCAGGACGGCACCATGGCTCCGTTTGCGGACTCCTACGCAAACCAGCCGCCCGACTTGAACGCGGCCGCTCTGTATTACGGCAAGCCGGACTGGCTGCTCCGCGAGCAGCTTCACGAGCAGTTCTGGACGGCCGGTCCGGAGGCGGTCGAGCGTCTGCTGCCGGAAGGCGCGGACGGAATCGGCGCCGCGCGGGAACCAGCCGGAAACGATGGGGGTGATTCCGGCCGGAGCGACGGGAACGAGCTGCCCTTTGCGTTTCCTTCGGCAGGTTATTACGGTCTCGGCGACGGAGAGCAGCAGCTGATCTTCGATGCCGCCGCGCTGGGCGGACCGCACGGCCATGCGGACGCCTTGTCCTTCGAATGGTGCGCGTACGGAGAGCCTTTGCTTGTCGATCCGGGCACATATACGTATATGGAAAATCCTTGGCGGCGTTACTTCAAGAGCACGTCCGCCCACAACACGGTGCTGGTCGACGGTCAGGACCAAACGCCGTATTTGCGCACGCAGCGATGGGGAACGCCCGAGGCGAGCGTCCGGCTGATCGCATGGGACCCGGCGGCTCAGCTGATTTGCGCGGAGCATGACGGCTACGCGATCCGCGGCATTACGCACCGGCGCAGCGTCCAATTTCTCGACAGCGGAGAATGGATCATGTTCGACCGGCTGACGGGGACGGGGGAGCATACGTATCAGCATCGCCTGCACAGCCGCCTGCTGGATTGGAGCGTAACCCGGCGGCAGCCGTCCGCGAATCTGAAGGATCCGGCCTGTTATGTCCTTGCCGGCAGCGGCTTGGCGGGCGGCGTCTCGACATTGCGGTGCGACATGCTGCTGTTCGGTCCGGCGGCGATGGAGGTCGACGTGGAGGACAGCTGGGAATCGGTGCGGCCGATGGCGATGGAGCCGCTGAAGGTGGTGCAAGGCTTGCTGACTTCGGAGGACGGCGGCTGGTTCGTTACGGTCATGAAGCCGGCGCTCGGAGCCGAAGGCCTCGGTGCTGACCGCGACGAATCGCAAGGCGGCTCTGCGGCGGCGGGATTGTTGCGGATGGAATGGAGCGCGGCGCTGGACGAGCGGGGGCGCCCCGTATTGAGCTTGCGCCGGGGCGGCGCCGTGCGGACGTTCGCCATGCCGGAACAATAGTGGAGGAGGAAGACGGCCATGAGCAAAATTAACGTATGGGAAAATGCGGAACCGGGCGTCAAACGTAAAATTTTTGAGCCGGGCGAAGGCATCATGATGATGGAAGTGCATTTCGAGGAAGGGGCGGAGGGCTATATGCACCGCCATGAGCACGAACAGCTTTCCTATTGCCTGGAGGGCCGGCTGGCGTTTACGATCGACGGTGAAACGACCGTCGTTTCGGCGGGGGAAACGATCTATATCCCGAGCAATGCCGAGCACGGATGCAAGGCGCTGCAGAAGAGCCGGCTGCTCGACGCTTTTACGCCTTTGCGGCTGGACTTGCTCGGACGGCAGTAAGTGCAGCGATACGGCCGCCGCGAAGAGACGGTCGTAAATTGCGGCGTTCCATTTTATAGGGAGGTTTTGTCCATGGTAAAATAGGGCTGACGTCCGTTACAAGAAGACGGTCATCATGGGCGAAAAACGGGAGGTGCGCTATTCGATGAGAACGTTGCTTTGTCTGCCCGAGCTGACCGAGGAGCAGCAATCGGCGGTGCGGCTTGCGGCGCCGGAGCTTGAGATCGTGTTTAAGGGAACATCCGCAATCGATGAGAGCCGGTATCGCGAGGCGGAAATTATTTTCGGCTGGGATGCGAAGGTGAAGGCAGAGGCGCTGCGCGAAGACGCGAAGCTGCGCTGGGTGCAAAGCTGGTCGTCGGGCGTCGACAGTCTGCCCCTCGACCTCCTCGAGGAACGAGGCGTCTTGCTGACCGACGCGAGCGGCGTTCACGCCCGTTCCGTCTCCGAAACGGCCGTGGCGATGATGCTTGGCCTCGCGCGGGGCATCGCTTCCGCGGTGCGCAACCAGCAGGCGGAGCGATGGCAAAGCCCCGAGACGCTCGCCGAAATAAACGGAGGGACGGTGGCTATCGTCGGAGCCGGCGAAATCGGACGCGAGCTGGCCCGGATCGCGCGCGCCTTCGACATGCGCGTGCTGGCCGTTCGCCGGTCGGGAGGCTCCATGCCGGAAGCGGATGTCGTCTACGATACGTCCCGTCTTGACGACGCGCTGCGGGAGGCGGATTACGTCGTCAACATTTTGCCTCTTACGGCGGAGACTGCGCATCTGTTTGACGCAAAGCGGTTTGCGGCGATGAAGCGAAGCGCTTATTTCATTAACGTAGGACGGGGAGGGACGGTCAGGACGGAGCATTTGACGGAGGCGCTGAGCAATGGAGTCATTGCGGGCGCGGGACTCGACGTGTTCGAACAGGAGCCGCTGCCGGCGGGCCATCCGCTCTGGGCGATGCCGAATGTCATCTTGACGCCGCATAATGCCGGCGGCATGACCGTACGCAATACGGAAAGGCTCGTCCGGCTGTTTGTTTCGAATCTGGAAATCTATTTGTCGGGCAATACGGACGGGCTTCGCAATCTGGTCGATTACGCAAAGCGGTACTGAGGTTCGATCCGCCGTTCCCGTCAGGCCGAGACCAGACATGGGCAAGCCGTAAGGCCGAATCCGGCGCCGCCGCAGCGGCATAGGATTCGGCCTGATTAGCGTACAAGGTGAAGTTAGCTTTAATAACGGGCAATGCGCAGCTCCGCTTCCGTCGTCAAGCCGGACGCCAGCGCTTGGCGGCGCAAGGCCAGATAGAGCTCGGCCTTGGCCGCATTAATGTAAGGCGCAACGAAGAGAACGCCGATGCAGCAAGCCAGCAAGCCGAGCAGAATCCATCCGAGGAAGCTCAGATCCAGCACGAACATGCGGAATTTATGGCCGCGCGTCATTTGATTGCTCAGATCTACGGCGCGTCTATAGCCGAGGTTGGGATTATCCGCCAATAGGAACGGAACGAGGCTGTAGGCGTACGATTTGACGATGCCGGGAATAATGAGCAGCAAAAACCATAAAAAATTCAACAACCCTCTCCAGAGCATCGCTTTGACGATATCGAAATATCTTTGCTTGTTGAAGGCGTAACCCAGGTCGTTCAGGTTCGCCTCCCCCTCCGCCGCCCGCTTGAAATAACGCATCGCCCCCGTTTCGAGCGGAGCGCCGACGAAAATGCGGAACGCCAGAGCAAAAGCGATGGCGGCGAGCATAAAGGCCGTCATGACGGCGAAGATCGGCAATAAAATTTCCCAATCGATATCACCCCAGAAGGCGCCGGACGAATCCGAAGACCCAAAGTTGAAGTTCAAGCTCGGAGCGCTGAAGCCGCCGCTGACAAAGGCCAGAACAAGGCTGATCAGAAAGGCCTTCCAATACGTCGTTCGCAGGACGTCCTTGGCTCTTTGCTTTAATTGTTTGCGATCCCACATCGCGTGACCTCTCCCTATGAACAAGATGGTATGAACAAGATGCTTTCATCTTTGATGATTATAACAGTTTATTATCAGCTGGGAAGAGCTATGAAAAATTGGCGATGGTATTTTTGTGTAATTATTCCCAATACGCAAAAATTGTGTTACGATTCTTGTAGCCTTATCATAAGGAAATGTTTGGAATTATATCCTACGTGAGGAGAGAGCAGGAAGATGAAAAAGTTGTTTTCCAAAAAAGTTTTGGCCGTCGTAACGGCGGTATCGCTGGTTACCAGCGTCAGCTCCATTACATACGCCGCCAGCACGCTCAAAAAAATTACGGCTTACCAAAACTCGGCGATCAAAGTCGAGGTGGGCGGCTCTGCGGTTAATTTGACGGTCGACGGCAAAAGGCTGGACCCGATCATTTACGAGGGAAGAACGTACGTACCGGCCAAGCCGGTGGCCGAAGCGCTCGGCGCCACCGTGCAATGGGACGGATCCAGACAAGCGGTAGTCATTACGCCGTCCGGCGAAACGCCGCCGAAAGTGACGGCTCCGAGCACGGGCGGCGGCACAAGCGGCACAAGCGGCTCGGCAGGCTCCGCCTCTTCCAATAAAGGCACGTTGTCCGACCCGGTGAAGCTGGGAACGGCTTTTACGTACAACGATTACTATAACTATAATCCCGGAGTTTCGGCTAACTGGAGCGCCAAATATACGCTCACGGTCAAGAAAGCGACTCCGATCTCGAAGGACGACATCGAGAAGCTCGGCTTCAAGCGTCCGACAGAGGAGGATTTCAATTATTTGATGCTCGACCTGCACTTGAAAACGGAAAACGCAAAGTTCAAGAACGGTTCGGACTCTTTGTACGATTATAACTACCTGGACCAATATACGCCTTACGTATGGGGCTCCAAAACGGCCACCGGCGACGGGGTCATCGGGGGTACGGATTACGGTTTTGACGGCTCCCTGAATTCTAACCTGCGCGAATTGCTGAAAGACTACCCCAAAGTATACGAGGGCGATTCGAAGTCGTTTGAAGTAAGCGGCAAAATGATTCTTCCCGTTTTGAAGACGGGTGAAAGCTATCTGGTCATCCGACGGCAGGATTCCAAACTCGAATACGACGATTCGTTTATTTACTTCAAGCTGAAATAAAGGAAAAAGACAGCGCTGCGCCGACGGCTGCGGCGCGGCTGGACAGCTGAGCCGGCCTTGAGACCTTTGCGGAACTCGGGGACCGGCTTTTTTTGGCTTGACATATACAGTGTCGCTATATATAGTATAACTGTATAAAGTTGAACTATATAGTCTGACGTTACTTCGCCGAAGGGAGGGAACGATATGAGCAGAAACCGTCATTTGCCGTTGACGGAGACCGTTTATTATATATTGCTGGCTGTCATGGAGCCGGCCCACGGTTATTTGATTTTGCAGAAAGTGGAGGAACTGAGCGGGGGACAAGTTAGAATGGCGGCCGGAACGCTGTACGGGGCGATCGACAATTTGCTGAAGCTGCAGTTTCTGCAGCCGGTCCAAAGCGGCGACAGCCGGCGCAAAGTGTATGTCATTACGGAAAAGGGCAAAGAAATTTTGCGGCTGGATTACGAGCGGATGAGACATATGATTCAAACGACCGAAACTTATTTAACCTGAAGGAGGAGCATCGCATGAGAATGTTCAAGTTTTTTATCAATCTCGACAAGGAAGAGCAATGGCTGAACGAACAAGCGCGCAAAGGCTGGGAATTGACAGGGAAGTCGTGGGGATACGAGTTTCGGCAAGTGGAACCGAAGGAGCTGAACTTCCGGATCGATTACCGGCACTTCAACAACCGGGAAGAGTTTGAAAACTACCGCGTTTTGTTCGAGGACAGCGGTTGGAAGCATGTAGCGGGTACGAAGAGCTCAGGGCAGCAGTATTTTGTCCGGTCCGGAGAAGCGGAAAGCGCGGAAATCTTTTCGGACGAGGCTTCCAAAGCGGCGCGGTATCAAAGAATGTCCCGAATGTGGCTGTCGCTCGCCGTGGTGTACCTTCCCATCATAATCGCCCTCGCGACAAGCGGTGCGGTGGATGCGTCGGCTCTGCTGCAGCCAAAGGAATTGTATTATACGCCCGGTTTGTGGAGCAAGACGGGAACGGAGTTCTGGACGGCTTTTGCATGGGAGACGCCGTTTGCGCTGTTCCGGGGAATCGCCTGGCTTGCCCTTCCGATATTGGTCGTCTCGGCCGTCGTCTGTTCGTTCAAAGCTTCGAGGTTATATCGCAAAAACTTCTCCCAATAAGTACTTTGGAACAAAATTTTGCTTCAAGCCGACCGGGCCCGAAGGATATAATAGGACTGTAACCAATTACAGACAGAATGGATGGACAGTCATGCTTCGGTTGCTCGGCACAAGTCTTCGCGATTTTCGCGCCTCCTACAAGAGGCTGCTTGCATTCGAATATATGTATATGCTGTTGACCGGCTTCATCATCGTTCCGGTCATTACGTTTATATTCAACCGGATCCTGTCGGTCGTCGGGTCCGGGTCGCTGCTGAACAACGAGGTCTATCGGCTCGGGCTCAGCTATCAAGGCGTCGCGGGACTTATCCTGATCGGTCTTGTCGCCTCGTTTGCTTTATTTATCGAGCTTTGCGCTCTTATTATTATGGTGCAGCAGCGTTATTTCGGCAAAACGGTGGCGATCGTCGACGCGCTGCTGACGACGCTTCGGCAGACGCCCCGGCTGTTTGGCTTCGGCATTGTTCAGCTGATCGTATTTCTTCTCGTTCTCATTCCGTTTATCGACTCTCCGATGTCGGCTTCCTTTTATGCACTGTTTAACTTTCCGATCTTCTGGCACAGCCGCGTAGCGGATGCATCGTTGGCGATGACGGCCCTGTATGCCTTTTTGCTGCTGGCCGCTTTGTACACGGTGCTGCGCGGCGTATTTGTGCTCCATTTTATTGTGCTCGAAGGCAAGTCCATTACCGATGCGGTTCGGAGCAGCCTGAAGCTGACAAGGGGAAGAAGGCTCCAGCTGTTTATGTGGCTGTTTCTTATTAACGCGGCGGTATTCACTGCGGGCTTCGTCACGATCTCGTCCTTGTCCTATTTGCCATCCTGGCTCGATATGAACGTGTTAAAGGCGTTTACGGATCATTACTCGCTGACGCTGTCCTCCATATTGACCTATATGTTTGCGCTGCTCATTATGCCGGTTAACATCATCTTTATTACCCGGCTGTATTACCATTACGGCCGCAGTCCGGGCTTCAGGCCGCACGACACCTTGAACGTTCGCCCTAGCGCGCTGGGCCGGCTGGAGCACCGCATCGTCCGGTATATTAAGGGCCGCAAGCGGACGCGATTGCTGTACGCAGCCGCGGCAATCGTCTACGTCGGATTGGCTCTGTTTGTCGCTTTCAAAGCGAATGACAATCTCGTATACGCCAAATGGACCGTCTTGATATCCGCGCACCGGGGCGATACGGAAAGTGCGCCCGAAAACTCCGTTCCGGCCATTGCGGCGGCCATCGACAAAGGCGTTCAATCGGTGGAGCTGGACGTTCAGCTCACCAAGGACGGAGTCGCCGTGCTGCATCACGACTATACGCTTAAACGGCTGGCCGGTTCGGATATGCGGGTAGCCGACCTGACCTTCGAAGAGCTTAGCCGCATCTCGATCGGCATGAACGCAGATCTGGAGCCTGTTCGCATCCCCCCGCTCAGCGACGCGCTGGCTGAAGCGCAGGGGCGCGTCAAGCTGCTGCTGGATCTTAAGCCTTACGGGCCGAGCGAGGAGCTGGCGCGGGAAGTCGTCAAGCTGGTGCAGGCGTTCGAAATGGAACAGGATGTGTATATTCAGTCTTTCGACGGCATCGCGCTCAGGCAAATCCGTGCGGAGGCGCCCGACATCAAGATCGGGCAAATATTATATTTTGCGCTGGGCGACTTGTCGGCGCTTGACGTCGACTTTTATACGATCGAGCAGGTGATGCTGACGGAGCAGCTTGTCCGCAAAGCCCATGAGCAAGGGCGCGAGGTTTGGGTGTGGACGGTCAACAGCAGCCGCAACTTGAAGGAAGTGCTGAAATTCAAGGTGGACGGCATCATTACCGACTATCCCGAGCGGGCGCAGTCGTTAGTGGAACTGGACTTGTAGGAAGACGGGAACTGCGGGAATAAAAGTGTAAAATTATGGTGATTTTTCCTGTTCGATTGCTTATAATCGAATTGATCGTCCACTTTTTTTCGGAACAGGGGTGATGCAAGTCGAATAGTTCAGGCGAAACGCAGCTGCGCCTCCCAAGGACGGGGTCAGCCGTTTACGCATGGTTTAGAAAAATGGATAAGAAGGAGGTTTGTTATGTTTAAAAAAGCGGCAGTTTGGATGCTGGCCGTCTGTCTGCTGGCGGCGGCCGCGCCTCTGGCTTTGGCGGCGCCCGAATTTACGGACATCGAACGGTCGTATGCGAAGGACGCTATTCTGAAGCTGGCGGAGCAAGGGATTGTAACGGGGACGGGGGACGGCAAGTTCGACCCGGCCGGACAGGTTGCGCGGGAAGACTTTGCCGTCATGCTGGCCAAGGCGCTGCGGCTTGACTTGACTGCCCGGCCCGCATCGCCAACGTTCGATGACGTTCCCGCCAGTCATTATTCGTACGCTTATGTAGAAGCAGCCGCGAAGGCCGGTTTGCTGGAAGGAACGGGAAACGGGCTGTTCGGACTGAACGCCGGTCTGACGAGAGAGCAGATGGCCGTCGCCGTCGCCCGGGCGCTCGACCCGGACACTGCGGCACAATCGGCCAAGCTTTCGTTTGCCGATCGGGATGAAGTATCCTCTTGGGCACGGGACGCCGTCGCCTCCATGGCGCAGCTGGGCTTGATGCAGGGCTACGCCGACGGAACGTTTCAGCCGAAAGGATGGGTAGAAAGACAGCAGGTCGCGCTGGTGCTGGCTCGTTACCTTGAAATGGTATCAGTGCCGCCGACGGCGGTACCGACGAGCCCTCCGGTATGGTTCCCGCCGTCGACGCCGGCCCCGACACCGACGCCGACGCCAAGCGTGACGCCGACGGCAACGCAGGAGCCGACGCCTGCGCCAAGCGCAACGCCGACATCTTCGCCGAGCAGCGGCAAGGAGATCGTTTCGATTGACTCCGCTATAGGTGAATTGGCGGACGGCAAGGTGAGGCTGGCCGGCTACAACACGACCGTCATCGCTTTGAAGAGCGGGCTCAAGTTGTCGGAAGGCGCAAGGGCGGACATTATTTGCCTGGAGCCGAACGGCAGCGAATATGTATGCCCGGACATGGAATTCGTGTTTGCCAACCAGCTGATTCGGGTAACCGCAGAGGACTTAACCATTGCGGACTATGGCATCGAGCTGCCGGATTGGGTCAGCACGGACGCGAAGGTTGCCACGAGTTTTCCGGATATGTATGCAATTGACCATGATTCGAACGAAATTTCGGTGCCGAAGGATACGACGTTTGCCGCCCTGAACGTTGATGTTATCGCTCCTCCGGACGGTTATTATCATGTTTACCGGGAGGATGGCTGGCAGCAAATAACGGATAACGACGCCGTACTCGGAAGCGGCGACAAGCTGGTTTCCACGGCTCAGAGCGGTCATCGAAGGACGTATGTCATTCAAGTAAGACCTTAAGCCCGCGCCTCGTCCGTAGGCGCGGTTGGGAGAGCTCTGCTGTCGCCGGTCAGTAGGGTAATTAAAAAAGACGTCTGCCCATGAAAGGCAGACGTCTTTTATTTCGGCGAAGGTTATCGTTACATTTGCAATTCTTGCGCGTTTTTGGCTTCCTCGGGAAGAACGATTTCTTGAATTTCGTTAATATTGGAATAAACGGCGTCCACTTGCTGAACGATTCTCGCTTCTTCGCCGTCGGCCGTCATGGTGAAGTCCATGTCGACAAGCGCGCGAACCGGCAAGTAGGTTTCTTTGTTGACCGTAAACGTATAGTCGATTTTTTCGACGTTGATGTCCATTTCCACGCCGGCAAACATGTCGCCCATATTGCTCATCGCTTCTTCTTTGACGAATTCGTTGAACTTTTCGCCGGTAGCGGACAGCTTGAGAAGATATTCCGTGTCCGTTTCTTCTACCGTGAAATCGCCGCTGAACTGCTTAAGCTTCTCCATGTCCTGAGAAGGCTTGTAGTCCTCGGTATTCATGCCTGCGAGCAGGTCGCCGGACTGGTCTTGAGGCAGCTTGATCCATTGACCGGACTGCGGCTCCAGCATGACGATGCCGCCGTCGATATAATACATTTCGATCGACTGATTGGCGCCGTCGGCCGTCATATTTGTCACGTTTTTAAAAGCGAGAGGATTGCTGATCAGATCCATGGTAACTTGCGTATCCATTTTCATGTCGCCTTCAGGCGTCGACAAGTCTTGATTCATCGTCATATCAACGCGCAGGCTGTTAATGGCGGTTGCGGCTTCGATCGCTTTCTCGTAAATTTCCGTTGCATTGCCGGAGCCGTTCGTTTCTTCGTTTGCCGGTTCCGTCGCCTCGGGCGTCGCTTCAGGCGCCGCCGAATTCGTTTCGGCCGGTTTCGTCGGCTCGGCGTTGCCGGAATTTCCGCCGCAAGCCGCCAGCAGAAGCATCATTGCCGCCATGCATGCCGCCGACAGCATTTTCAATTTGTTCATTTTCATTTCCTCATTTCCCTCCACCTATTTTTTCTGTAAAAAAATACTTAGGTAGTATAACACGCATACGAAGATGGAGGAAGATAAAAATTTCCATATCCTGTGGTACGGTTTAGGAAAGGCGCTCGGCCGGCTAAACTAAACTGGTCGGAATAGAATCCTAATGAGGAGGCGCTTGCGTGAAGGAGCATGACCGCGAACAGGACATAACAAAGAAAAAAGAAAAAGTGATCGACGAGTTAAACCGGTTTTTGAAAGGGCGTTATATGGGGGTTCATCAGTACGAGCATTTGATACATCGCGCAAAGGATTTGCGGTTGAAGGAGCTGCTGCAGCAATTCCAGGAGGATGCCAAGCTGGGAGCTCAGCGGGTGGCGCGGCGCATTCAGGAGCTGGGCGGGGAAGCGGCGGACGGCGCAGGAGTGATGGGTGAAGTTCGCGAGTGGATGCAGCGCTGGAAGGATCATTCGGACGATTCGGCGGACATCGTTCGGGCGGCATTAACCGGGGAAACCAAATACGGCATCCGGTATTCGCACGACATGGTCGCGGGCGAATTGGACGAAGAAAGCGTAAAAATAATCGACACGCTGCTGGAAGAAGATCAAAAGCGCGCCGATCGGCTCGAGCAATGGCTGGCGGCTCACGGACAGGATTCCGGCCAAGATGCCGGCCAAGACGCCGGCCAAGACGCGGGCCAAGACGTCAGCCGAGACGCGGGCCAAGACGCCGGTCGTTAAGTTTGCAGCGGCAGAATCGGGTTTGACACTTGACGGAAACGCTTGTAGGCTTTACAGTAATACGCCCGGATGAGAGTGGGAATAAGCCGATGACTTATAAGTTTGTGACGGAAAATGAGAGTTGGGAGGACTTGGCGAGCGGCAGGGTGCTGTACAATGCGCATGGCACGACCGCCTTTCCCGTCAGGCTGGCCAGTGAGATTTATTTGAGAGGAAAGGCGCATTTGAAACGGAAAGACCGGGAGGGAAAGTTGACCGTCTACGATCCGTGCTGCGGGGGAGCTCATTGGCTGACCGCCGTCGGTATGCTGCACGGCCGCGATTTGTCGGGACTGTTCGGCACGGACATCGACCCGAGAGTTTAAAAAGTCGAAATTTCAGAAAGCTGTTTTCCGGCCGACCTACTGTATTGATACAAAACGGAAAAATATTGGAAGACAATATGCGGAAGCTGAAAATTACGCTGGACACGCTTAATCAGGAGCTGCGGGAAAAAAATATTTTTCATATCGACGAGGTCGATTACGCCATCCTGGAGCTGAACGGAAAAATATCGGTATTAAGAAAGCCGGAATATTTGCCGGCCATCCATAAAGATTTGCAATTGGCGATGCAGACGAAACAGTCCTTTCCGGTTGAATTGATCATGGACGGGCAGTTCATCGAGGACAATATGCGGCAGAACGGCATTTCGAAGGAATGGCTGAACGGCGAATTGAAGTCCCGCGGGTTGACTTCCGCTCAAGTCAATTATGCGGTCAAAAGCACGAACGGACAGCTGTACGTGGACAAATACAAGGACGGCTTGCAGGAACCGATCGACAAGGAATAGTGCGCATAGAACGAAGCTTCGCACGTCATCGAGGTATGGCGGAGCGAAGCTTTTTTAATCCGCGAGTTGGCCCGTTCGGACATCAACTGGCTATATTCGCAACAAATTGCCCGCTTTCGACAGGAAAATCAGGTTTTTTGTGGAATTATAATCCGTTGGAACCAACATGGCAGAACTATTTTCAGGAGGAAGCGGGAATGGAGTTATTTTTGAAGCCGGCAAGCATCGGCGAGCTGCTGGACCGGGGCGTGAAGCTTTATCGCAGGCATTTCGTTACGGCCTACTTGCTGATGCTTATTTTTTTCGCGCCGGTTTATTTTGTGCAAAATATGCTGATGTTCGGCTTGGGAGACGCCTCGTTTCTGCCGCAAGAGGGCATTACGATAGCGGAGTCGCTCGACAGACTTGCGGAATCCGAAACGGGAACGGCCGGCCCCGGCTACGGCGTCGCTTATGTGCTGTTTACGTTTCTGGTACTCCCGATTTATGCGGTTGCGGTGTTGCCGTTCGCCATATCGTCTCTGCTGCATGTGGTCCGCGCGGCGGCGGCGGGGGAGGAGATACGTCTCGGCGCCGTATTGAAGCGGTCGTTCGTCCCTTATTGGCGGGTGGCGGGCAATACGTTCTTGTACGGCCTAATTCTGATCGGCACGTATATTGCGATCGTCATTGCGGGAACCGTCCTCGTATTCGTCGCGGCTCTCATGGCGGGATTGCTGGGCGCGGGCATCGGGCAGATCAGCTCCAATGCGGTCGGCGCGGGCATCGCCATCATCGCCATCATTGTGATAGCCTACGTGTTGTTTATCGCGGGAGTGATGGCGGCCTTCAGCTTTGTTTTGATCCGGTTCGGCTTCTATTTGCCCGTATTGACGCTGGATGAAGGAGATCAGCCGTTGCAGCGCAGCTGGCGATTGACGAAAGGCAGCTTTTGGCGGCTGTTCTTCGCCCTGCTTGTGTTGACGGCGATAAGTACCATATTTGCCATTGGCGGATACGCATTGCTTATTGCCGTATTTAAATTTTCCATTATTGGCCAAATTGTTCATACGCTGCTCGCTCTGCTCGTTCTGCCGCTTTTCTTTCTTACGTTCGGGGCGATTTATTACGAGCTGAAAGGGCGCACCGAAGGAGCGGACATCGCGCGTACACTGGCGTTGGCGCAAACGGCCGGAAGCATGCGGGAGAACGGGGCATGAACGGAATGAACGGCGGAGACGTCATCGGGCAAAAGGAGAAGCTGCGCGACATATTGGCCAGAGACGAATACAGGCAGCATGAGCAGGCCGCTCCGGTCAATCCGATCGTGCAATGGCTGGAGAAGGGCTGGAACAAGCTGCTGGAGCTGCTGTACGGCACCGAGGTGCCGGCCGGGGCGCCCCAATTGCTGGCTTATTTGCTGCTGGGCGCCGTATTTGCGCTGCTGGCGGTCATGATCGTGCTGCTGGCCCGGAAGCTGGTATTGGAAAAGCGGGCAGGCCGAACCGCCTACTTTCGCGGCACCGGCGAGCTGGAGCGGACGTCTCTCATGCAGCGCGAAGCGGCGGCAAAGGCAGCGGAGAACGGCCGTTACGAGGAAGCCGTCCGCCTGATGTTTCTGGCGCTGCTGCTTAGGATGGACGAGCAGGGCTGGGTGCGCGCGGAGAAGTGGAAGACGAATCTGGAGTATGCGGAGGAGCTGGACGAGCGGCAGCCGGAGGCGGCGGAACCGTTCAAGCGGGCCGCTTATCTATTTGAGAACGTATTTTATGGGCAAAAGGAAGCCGGCCGAAGCGATTATGAGCGAATGGCGGATATCGCCTCGCGCTATTGGCGGGAAGGAGGGGCTCATGCTTAGAAGGAACGGGCAGCTGTTCGGCCTTGCGCTCGGCATAGCCGCCTTTGTCGTCATCGGCCTCGCGCTGTCCTCGCCCGATGCGCCGGCGCAGCCTCCCTATGCGTCAAGCTCCGCGGGGCCGGCGGGCGTGAAGGGGCTGTATGCGCTGCTCAAGGAGCAGGACGTCCCGGTGAAGGCATGGAAGCAATCATGGAAGTCGCTGCCGCAAACCGGCGGACAAGCCTTGATTGTCGTGGAGCCGCATGACGTCGGCGCGGCCGAAATGGCCGCGATCAAGGAATGGGCCGCCGCGGGCAACGACGTGCTGCTGCTGGAAGACGATCCGTGGCAATGGGAGGAGCACTTTCCTCTGAAGGCGGCGGAAGCCGGAACCGAACCCGAGGCGATAGAAGCGGCGGAGGCAGAGTCGGGCGGCCCGTTGACGGGAATCGTCGCATCGGCCTACCGCCTGGAAAGCGGCGGCAGCCTGGAGCCGCTGCTGACGGACCGCCAAGGCATTGTAGCGGGCCGCGTCTCCTCCGGCGGCGGCAGCGTAACGGTCTTGCTGGCGCCGGAATGGGCAAGAAACGACCGGATTTTGGACCATTCGCATTTCGAGCTGATTTGGCCGCTGTTGCCGCTGGAGGCGGATGCGGTATGGTTTGACGATTATCATCACGGCCTGAGGCAAGCGCCCGGCATGCTGGCCGCCTATCCGGATTGGCTGCTGGCCGTTCTGCTGCAGCTGGCCGTAGGCGCCGCGCTGTGGTTATGGCTGCAGGCGGTGCGGTTTGGTCCGGCTTATACGCCGAGGTCATGGACCGTCCGCCGGGGCGACGAAACGCTGCTTGCCGCCGCGGGATGGTACGAGCGGCGCAAGCTGACCCGCGAAGCGGCCGCCCACCAAGAGGCATATATCCGAAGCTTGCTCCGGCAGAGATGGGGAGTTCCGCCACAAGCGAGCGAGCAGCAGGTGCTTGCCGCCGCCAAGCGGCGATGGAACGGAGCGGACGCCGAACGGCTGGCCGGGCTGCTTGGTCAGCTGCGGGAAGCGGGCAGCTTGCCGGAGTATCCGGTCAAACGGTTTGTGAAGGACAGCCGGCAGGCCGACGGGATTATACGGAAATTGGAGAAGGAGTGAAGCCATTTGCAACAGCTGATGCACCAAATGAACGAAAGAGTGATCGGACAATCGAAAAACATTAAGCTGCTGCTCGCGGCATTTTTGTCGGGCGGGCATGTACTGCTGGAGGGCGTACCGGGCATCGGGAAGACGAAGATGGTTCGTACGCTGGCGGAGCTGACCGACGGCCGCTTTAACCGCGTGCAGTTCACGCCGGACATGATGCCGAGCGACATTACCGGCAGCGTTATTTTCAATATGAAGGATAACGAATTTCAAACGGTAAAAGGTCCGGTATTCGCCAACATGCTGCTCGCCGACGAGATCAATCGGACGCCGCCCAAGACGCAATCCGCGCTGCTGGAGGCGATGGAGGAGAAGCAGGTCACGATTCAGGGCCGGACATACCCGTTGCCGGATCCCTTTTTTGTCATTGCAACGCAAAACCCGGTCGAGTACGAAGGCACGTATCCGCTGCCCGAAGCGCAGCTGGACCGGTTCCTGTTCAAGCTGACCGTATCGTATCCGTCCGTTGAATCGGAGTTCGACATTTTGAAAGGCCACCTGGCCGGCCGGACGGTGTCCGATGGCGTGAGCCGGCCGCCCGTCATGACGCTGGAGCGTCTGAAGGAACAGCGCGCCGCGCTGAGGGAAGTAGTTGTCGAGGATTCGATTGTTGCCTATATTGCCGCTCTTATCCGCTCGACCCGCGAGAGCAAGCAAATGCTGCTCGGCGCAAGCCCCCGGGCGGGCATTGCGATGATGAACGCGGCCAGAGCCTGGGCGCTGCTGGACGGAAGAAGCTTCGTAACGCCGGATGACGTGAAGATCGTCGCCGTTCCGGCGCTCCGGCACCGGCTGCTGCTGACGCCTCAAGCCGAATTGGAGGGGGAAACCAGTGACCACTTCATCCAGGACACGCTGGCGTCGGTTCCGATCCCTCGTTGACGCCGCCGAGCGGCGCATGATCGTGCCGACGCCCAGATTCGCGGCGCTGGCGGCGTCGGGAGCCGCGCTTGTCGCGGCGGGTTACGCGGCCGGCGCCGGTTCCGCGGCGCTGCTGATGGTCAACAGTGTGCTGATCGGCTTGAGCGTGCTCGATGTGCTGCTCCTGCCCCGCAGACAAACGTTAACGTTCTCGCGGAGCATGCCGGACAGGGCGGATCGGGATTGTCCTTTCGAGGTGGTGCTGACGGCGGAATCCGCCCGTCCGGAATCGTTAAAGCTGCAGTTCTGCGACGATTTGCCGCCGTCGTTTCAAGCGCCGTCCGGCAAGTTAAGCGCCGAATGGCGCGGTAGACGGGCGGAGGTCCGGTATACGACGATGGGCCGGGAGCGGGGAAAGCATCGGCTGTCCTTCTTGCGGGTCCGCATCCGCGGGTCGATCGGGCTATGGATGAAGCAGACGAAGGCGGATTTGGCACAGACCGTGAACATATATCCCGATCTGTCCGGCGTACGGGGCATTCTCGCCTCCGCGCAAAATCATCTCATGCTGGAAGGGAAAAAAATTTACCGCAAGGAGCGAAGCGGCTCGGAGTTTCATGCGGTTCGGGAATATGTTCCCGACGACGATCTAAGAATGGTCAACTGGCGCGCCTCGGCGAGGTCCCGCACGCTGATGACGAACGTCCATCGTCCGGAACGCGGCAAAGCGGTCATGCTTCTGATCGATTGCGGAAGGATGATGGGGATCGAGCTGGACGGGCGGACCAAGCTGGACGCGTCGCTGGAAGCCGCGCTGTCGCTGGCCGCCGTGGCGCTGAAGCAAGGCGACAAAGTCGGTTTGCTCGCCTTTTCCAACCGGATCAAGACGTACGTTCCGCCCGGAGCGGGCTTGGCCCACCTGAGCGCGCTGACGAACGCCGTCTTCGATATGCGAAGCGATTTTGTGGAGTCGAGCTATCAAACGGCGCTGCATTATATGATGCGGGTTCAGAAAAAACGCTGCCTGGCCGTGCTGTTTTCCGATATGGACAACTATATGTACGAAGAAGGCTTGCGGCCTTTGCTGCTTCGCGCGCGGCGGCAGCACCAGCTGCTGCTGCTCGCCTTGCGGGACGAAGTGCTGCATGCCTGGACGTTGAAGGAAACGGACGGGAAACATACGGCGTTTGTCAAAAGCCTGGCCCACAAATTCTCGTTGGACAGGCTCCGGTATACCGCTTCGATGGAAGCGGACGGCATCGAGGCCGTGGACGTGCCCGCGGGCGAGCTGGCCTGGACGGCCGTCAACCGTTACTTGATTTTGAAATCGAAAGAGGCCTTGTAGCGCCGCCGATGCCGCCGACGGAGCGGCCGCCGCCTAATCGGGCGGCGTACCGCAGGCCGTACGCGACGTACAACGCCAGCGCCAGAAGCGTCAGCCCCGCGAACGCGTATTTGGCTTCCGGCGGCCAAGCCGAAGGCGTGACGTAGCCTTCGATAATACCCGCGGCGACGAACAGCGGCAGCGTGCCGATCAGCAGCAGCGCCGATTGCTTGACCGACTGAAGAAACGCGTATTTCCGTGTGTACGGGCCGGGATGAATCATACGGTAGCCCATGTACAGGCCGGCGCCGCCGGCAATGAATATGGCGGTCAGCTCGATAATGCCGTGCGGCAAAATATAGGCCCAAAAAATATAGCTGCGTCCCGCTCCGGCAAAGACGGCCGCCAGCGCGCCGATCAGAATGCCGTTGTGAACGAGGACGTAAACGGTCATCAAGCCGAACGTAATGCCGCTGGCGAACGCCAGCACGGCGACCTTGATATTGTTGGCCATGATGGAAGACGAGAACGAGGCATGCGCCAGCTCGTCGTGCCCGACTCCGATCAGCTCGGGGTCGACGTTATTCGCGATATTTGCAGGCACGATCGCATACAGGTTTACAGGATCGGCCCGGACGGACAAATATCCGCCTAGGGCGCCGAGGCCGAACAGCAGCGCGGCGATGAGAATCGCCCAGCGCCTGTCCCTCAAATAACAGGCAAATTCGTATTTAAAAAAATGGCCGAGCCTGTTCGAGCTTTTCCATTGCTCGCTGTGCAGCGCATGATGGGTGCGGGAGACGAGCCGGTTCAGATGCTCGGCAATCTCGTCGTTCGGATAATAGGTTTGCGCATAAGCCAAATGTCCCGAAACCGTCTTGTACAGCCGGGTCAGCCGGTCGATCTGGGCGGCCTTCGCGCCGCGTTTGCGCGAGCTTTCGAATATGGCCAGCAGCTCCTCGAGTTCGGACCAGAGAGGTCTGTATTCGCGTATAAATCGACGGATGTCCATTGTCGTATGAGGCTCCTTCCATTTATAGGATCTATCATATCATAATTCGAGTAAATTGAACTGTACAAGTTGAAAGAATGCACCAAATAAGCGGAACGTGGAAATCGAACCGAATTCAATTTACAGGGACGATTGAGGAGGAAAAAATGAAAGAGTCCGATTTCGGAGCGACGACGATCGTAACTCCGGAGCATGTCAAATTGAAGCTGAACACGGCCGGTTTGGGGAGCCGCGCGGCGGCCCTGGTGCTGGATATGCTTCTGATGGCCGCTTTTTTGGCCATCGTCAGCCTGGTTACGGGATTGCTGCTGTCAATCGCAGGAGGCGGGGTCGGCGAGCTTCTGGGCGATTACGCCGCAGCTTTTTTGACCCTGCTTTATTCGCTGCTCATCGGCGCTTATTACGCGTTGATGGAATATTACAAGGGAGGGCAGACGTACGGGAAGATGTGGATCGGCCTTCGCGTCGTACAGGAAAACGGGCAGCCGATTACGTTTCTGTCTTCGGTTATCCGCAATTTTTTGCGGATCATCGATTTTTTGCCTTCCTTCTATTTGCTGGGAGCCGTCTGGATGTTCCTTCATCCTTCGGACAAACGTCTGGGCGATATGGCGGCGGGCACGATCGTCGTGCACGATCGGAGAGAGGATAAGCGGAGGGCGCGCCGCCGTCTGCAGAAGTGGCTGCAAAGCAGGCCGATGCCGCAGCATCCCCCCGTCGCGCTGGATCCGGTCAAGCTGCGAGAGCGAATCGGGCGCGAGGAATGGGTGCTGATCGAAAGCTACGTCGAGCGGATGCCTGCTTTGAATATTCACAAAAGATACGAGCTCGGCTGGGAGCTGGCGGCCGCGATCGGGAGCCGGCTGCAGATTGAAGGGAACGTTCAGCTGCGGGATCCGGAATCGTTTATGCTTCAATTGTACGGCATGCTGCATGACGAATGGTCGCTGCAGTGAAGCTAGGCGGCTGGCGGCTTGCCTGGAAGAGAAGGCCCGATCGGCGATCGGGCCGTTTGCCGTTACGGTCGGCCGCCCGGCGCATTGGGGCCGGGAGGCCGAATAATCGGCTCCAGCGGAGCCGTATTGCCGTATGTCGGCTCCGCGCCGTGCGGAGCGGCCGCCCAGCGGACCGCATTCGCGATGACCCGCAGCACATGGGGGTTGTAATAGGTCGGGTAGGCTTGGTCGCCGGGACGGAAATAAAAGATTTTGCCGAGTCCGCGCGAGTAGGCGCAGCCGCTGCGAAACACTTCGCCTCCCTGAAACCAGCTGATCAATACGAGCTGTTCCGGGGCGGGAATGTCAAAAAATTCTCCGTACATTTCCTCGACGTCGATATCGAACGTTTCTCCGATTCCTTCCGTGATCGGATGGGAAGGATCGACTACCCACAGCCGTTCCCGTTCCGCATCGGATCTCCATTTCAAGTCGCAGGTCGTTCCCATCAGCTTTCTGAATATTTTGGACCGGTGGCCGGAGTGAAGGACGATCAGTCCCATTCCTTGCAGGACGCGCCGATAGATCGCGTCTACGACCGCATCCGATACTTGCTCGTGATACAGATGCCCCCACCAGATCAGCACGTCCGTCCGCTCCAGCACCTGCCTCGTCAGCCCGTGCTCGGGCTGATCGAACGTGGCGAAGCGAATGCGGAAGCCGTGAGGCGCAATGCCGTCCGCAATGGCGGCATGAATGCCTCTCGGATAGATAGCCGCTACAAGCGGCTCCGTCCGTTCATGCACGAATTCGTTCCATATGGTGACGTTAATCGCCCGCGTCCCGCAGTCCGCGTTAGTTCCGAATTTGATGCTCATCGATGCCGCGCCCCCTTCCTCATTATGGATATATATGCGGCGACAAGGAAAAACAATATCTTTGCCCGCATATGAATGGTAGAGATCAATGCCGCAATTGCAACGGGAGGAGGCTGGAGTTCATGCGCATCTATGTAGCCGGAAACGGGGAGACGCTGGCCGGGATCGCCCGGCGCTGCCGCATCGGGCTTGACCGGTTGATGGCCTGTAATCCGGGAATCACGAACCCTTATATGGATATAAGGGGGAGGCAAATCGAATTGGAGCCCGGCCAAGCTCCACTGACCGAAGCCGGCGTAGTGGCGCCTTTTTGCCCGCCTGTGCCCGACGTCGATTTCATTACGGATTGGATTCCGCATATAAGTGCGGAGCGGATGGCGGAAACGGAATACGACGTGCTGATTGTCGGTTCCGGAGCGGGAGGAGGAGCCGCACTGTGGCGGTTATGCGAGCGATGGCGCAACAGCGGCTACAAAATCGGCATCGTGGAGCGGGGGCCGAATTTTCTGCAAACGCATGTCGCGAATATCGCGACGATCGACGCCGTCAATTTTCGCGTATACGCTCCGCCCGAAATTATGGATTTGATCGGGGGGCGCCTCCCCGATTATTCGGGCATGAAGCTCGTATACTCGCTCGGAGGCCGGACGCTGATCTGGGGCGGCATATCGCCGAGAATTCCGGACTATGAAATTGCGGCGGACTGGCCGGTGCCGCTTGACGAGATGAGGATGTATTACAATATCGCGGAAGAAGTCATGACCGTTACGAGGGAGTACGCGCGGGAGTCTTCTTTGACGCAGGTGCTGCTGGAGCGATTGAGGGACAACGGATTTACGAATGCCGAAGAAATTCCGGTCGCCGCCGATTTGCTGGGGACAAGGATGGGGAAGGTGCGTTCGAACGTCTTTTTCAGCTCGATCGTCTTTCTGGCAAGGGCGCTCGGCAGGCGGCCCTTCGATCTGGCGCTGAATGCGTATGCGGCCCAGGTATTGACCGATGGTGGCAGAGCGGCGGGGGTAAGGGTTATGACGCCGGATCTCCGTTCGCATACGATTCGGGCGAAAACGGTCATTATGGCGGCCAGCACGCTGCAGACGCCGCGCATTTTGCTAAATTCCGGCATTCCGGGCAGGGCGATCGGCCGCTATTTGACCAATCACTCCTATTTGATTGCGACGGCTTACCTTAGCTCCTACGGCTTCCCCGAGCCGCTCGGCGTAATCGGCATCGTCGTACCGGAGACGGAGGACCGGCCTTATCGGCTGCAGCTGCAAGGACCGGAACAATATTTCAATTACCAGTACGAGCCTAAGCCGGTGAAAGACGAATGGGGCATCAGCTTCTACGGCGCAAGCGGCAAGGTCGAGTCCCGGTACGAGAACCGCGTCTATGTCGATCCGGGCCGGCTGGACCGGTACGGCATGCCGGAGCTGGGGGTCGACTTCTCCTACAGCGCCAAGGACGAGGCGATTATTCAGGAAATGTACCGGTATATTATTCGGGCTTCGGACGCCATGCAAATTCGTATTGCCCGGCTGGAAGGCGTGCCTGCAATTTGCTTGATGCCGCCGGGCGCCGACAACCACGACTTCGGCACTTGCCGCATGGGCGTGGATCCGCTCACCTCGGCGACAAACCCATACGGTCAAATTCATGGAGTGGAAGGATTGTACGTAGCCGACAACAGCGTATTGCCGTCGTTGGCCGCTTCCAATCCGACGCTGTCAACCGTGGCGCTGGCCATTCGAACGGCCGACCATATCGCCGCCCGCGCCGCGGATGCGGAGAAGAAGGGCTGACCGGGAGGACGGCTATTGGCTAATCCTGCATAAAAACTGGCAATGTAAACCACAATATAACCAAATCGCATCAGGATGCAGGTGATCATCCATGAACGTCAAAGGCTCGGCCCCGGCCCCCGCTCAAAGCGGAGGCATGACCGGCAAACAAAAGCGGAATGCCGAAGACGGCGCTGCGAAACAACCGATTTCCACATCGTTGAAGGACAATATCGGGCAGTTGGAAAAAATCTTCGGCAACAATGCGGATTTGATTTACCGGCATTGGTCATACGGTCCCGACATGCGGCATGCGGCGTGCTCCGTCTATTACGAAACGCTGATGCAAGGCGAAATCGTCAATTATATGAAGCATTCGCTGCAGGATCTGGTGACGCATGAGGTTGGGCCCGGCACGGCGGTGCTTCCGCAGGACGTGATCGATTTTTTCGAGCATGACGGCGTATCGGCCAAAAAAGCGGAAGTGCTGGTCGATCTTCAATCGGCGGTCAACGAGATCGTCATTGGCAATATCGTCATCTTTTTCGACGGATGGGACAAGGCGCTCGTCTATCAATCGATGAAGGTCGAGTCGAGGCAAATTACGGAGCCGGCCAACGAATCCGTCGTGCAGGGCCCCCGCGAGAGCACAGTTGAAAATTTGCAAAAAAATATCGGGCTCATTCGGATGCGAATCAATACGCCCGATCTCAAAATGGTGTCCCAAACGGGAGGCGGACAGTCGAAAACACGCGTCGTTTACGGCTATTTGGACGGCATTGTCGATCCGGAGCTGCTGCAGGAATTCGAGAGCCGCATGCAAAAGATCGGCGATTACGAAATATTGGAAACCTCTTATGTCGAGCAGCTGATTGAGGATTCCACCTGGACGCCTTTTCCGCAATTCCGATATACGGAACGGCCGGACGTTGCCGCCGCAGCGCTGATTGACGGCAAAATTATCGTGCTGGTGCAAGGTACGGGCAGCATCTTGATCTGTCCGGGGCTGTTCACCGAGTTTTTTCAATCCAGCGAAGACTATTACCAGCGTACGGTTTATTCCAGTATGATTCGCTTGCTCCGCATTTTTGCGTTTATCGCCGCGCTGACGCTGCCAAGCATTTATATCGCCTTGTCGACCTTTCATCCGGAACTGATCCCGACAGTGCTGCTGCTCGCGGTGATCGACGCCCGGGAAGGCATCCCGTTTCCGGCATTTTTTGAAGCGGTGGTCATGGAAGTTTTTTTTGAACTTCTGAGGGAAGCGGGCGTTCGCTTACCGAAGCCGATCGGCTCCGCCGTCAGCATCGTCGGCGCTCTGATTGTCGGCGAAGCGTCCATCAATGCCGGCATTGCGTCTCCCATCGTCGTCATCACCGTTGCCTTGACGGGGATCGCTTCGTTCGCCATTCCGCAATACAGCATTGCGATTGCGCTTCGGGTGCTGCGTTTTCCCCTTATGGCATCGGCGGCGGTGATGGGGGGATTCGGCATTATGATTTTTTGCCTGCTGCTGCTGCTTCATTTGTGCAAGCTTCGTACGCTTGGACAACCTTATTTGGCTCCGGTCGCTCCGCTTCGCAAGAAGAAGCTGCGCGACGTCGTCATCCGGGCTCCGCTTCGGCAGCTTCTGCAGCATCCTCGCCGGCAGGGGCCCATAGGCAGGCAATAACATCACGTATACGGAAAAGAGTGGAGAATCGTGAGACAACTTGCGCTACTAATCGGAATATCGGCCCTGGCGCTGCTTCTCTCCGGCTGCTGGAACAAGGAGGAGCTGGACGAGTCCGGCTTCGTTATGGCGGTTGCGATTGACGCGGGCAAGGACGGCAGGCTCGATTTGACGACGCAAATGTATCGTCCCACGATCGGCCGAAAAGGCGGCACCGGGGAATCGCCGAGCGCTACGGCCAACCTGTTGATCAAGACAAGCGATTATTCGGTGTTCGAAGCGATCCGCGACATTCCGATTTATTTGGGCCGGAAGGCGAAGTGGAGCCACCTCCGAATTATATTGATCGGCGAGCAGCTTGCAAAAAACGAGGATATTGGCAAGCTGATCGATTTCTTTTTTCGCGATCACGAACCTCGGCCGTCCGTATCGATTATGATCGCCAAAGGACGCGCCGAGAAGCTTCTCGAGAAGCAGCCGGCGATTGAGCAGACGATCGGGCAGCAGCTGCTGTTAACCAAAAAGGAGACGCACCGCATTTCGGCCAAATCGATTAATACGACCCTGTTGAATTTGGCGCTCCAAGTCAACAGTCCGCAAGGGGATGCCTTCGTCAGTTATGTTTACGAGGACAAGGAAGACAAAAAGATGCTGAACGCCGCTGGTATCGCATTGATCAAAAAAGGGAAAATGAAAGGTTTGCTTCCATCAAAGAAGGTGGAAGGACTCGTCATATTGCGAGACGAATTCACTTCCGGCGTTATCCAAATTCCGTGTCAGGACAGCAAGCGCGAATCGGAATCGTTTGAAGTGCTGGAGCTGGATACGAACGTCAAGCCGAGGCTGGCGGACGGCAAAGTGACCGTGTCGGTGCTGTCCGAATTGGACGGCGCCATCGGCGAACTGAAATGCACGGTCATTAAGACCAAGCAGGACGAGAAAGAGTTTGCCCGCAAAATCGAGGAACAGATCAAAAAGCAGATGCTGGATACGATTCAAGTGCTGCAATCCCATCAGGTGGATGCGATCGGCATCGGCAACATGATTGCCGGCGCGGCTCCTCGGAAATGGAAGTCCTTGAAAGAGAATTGGGGAGAGCATTTTGCCCAAGCCGAATTCAATATTCGGGTCAAAATCAAGCTGATGACGACGGGGACAACGATCGGCCGGCCGGTCGTCTCGTGGGAAGAGAAGTGAGGCGGATGGCGGAGCGATTTCTGGTGCTGATATGCGTGTACGGAGCGATTGCGCTGTACGACAGGCCGTTTCTGCAAAGCTCGCCGGACAAGCGGGGCAAAGCCGTGTATGCGCTGCTGATGATCGTTACGCTTGGCTTGGCGGTCGACTACCTCATCACGCTTCGCTTTGATTTTCCAAATTTGATCGAAATGGCGGAGCGGATGTTCGGCGGAATGGCCAGAGCGATCGACCGGTGGCTGAGCGTTAAACCATGACCATGCGAAGAGCGCGGAGGTGATCGCTGTGAACAAACGGGAAGTCGTCAGTCCGGGGCAACTGGGTCTGCTCTTTTTTGCATTTTTGACGGGGTCCTCCATCATTAACATTCCGTCGCCGCTGATCGCCAAAGCGGAGAGCGGGGCATGGATTTCATTGCTGCTGTCGGGGGGGGCCGGGCTTATATTTCTCGGCTGCCTCCTGTTTCTGCATCGCCGTTATCCTTCTTTAACCCTTGCGGAGTACAGCGCCAAGCTGATCGGGTTTTGGCCGGCCGCGTTGCTTTCGGTCATGCCGCTTCTTTTTATGCTGTACATGCATACGGCCATCGTCTTGGATATCGGCCTGTTTATGGAAAGCTCCATGCTGCGGGAAACTCCGGTGTATGCGTTTACGTCGCTAGTTTTTATGGTATCGGCGCTTACAGCTCGCGCGGGGCTGGAAGTGATGGCGCGCATGTTTGCCGTGATTTTGCCGCTTATGCTGCTGTTCGTCTTCGGGGTACTGCTGCTGGCTGTCGGACATTACCAGGTCGAATTTCTCGCTCCGGCCATGCCGGACGGGATTCGCCCGATATTGAACGGTGCTTTTTTTTCTTACGGATTTCCTTATGCCGAAGTTTTTTTGTTCGGGATGCTGATGCCGTTCGTCCGCAAACAGAAATCCGGTCCGCTGGGCCGGGTTATGGGAGTGTCGCTGCTGCTGAGCATCGTAACGTTGTGTCTTTCCGTCGTTTGCACCATTATGCTGTTTGGTCCGCTGGCCCCGGTCAAAAAATATTCGCTGTACGAGGTCGCCCGAATGATCGAGGTGCAGGAAATTATTACGCGGATCGAATCGCTCATCGGCTTTTCGTTGATTGTGGGTTCTTATATGAAAACGACGATCGTCTTGTACGCTTTATGCCTATATTTGAGTCAAATCTTGAAGTTGAAGGACTATCGGATTTTGATTATGCCTGTTTCGCTGATCGCCTTTCTCCATTCGCTCATCGGCTTTACCTCGGACATGCAGTGGGTGGAAATGGTATCGGTCGTCCATCCGATATGGATTACCTTCGCATTTGTTGCGCCATTGCTTCTTCTGACGGTCGTCGCGCTGGTCCGCATCCCGTTCGAACCATCGGCGCCGTCGGGGGCGCCGCTGACGGGCACGACGGGTCAGTCGGGGACGCCGGAGATGTCCGGCAAGTCGGGCCAACCGGGGATGCCGGATACGTCGGATTCGCAGCCGTCCGACAGTTCATCGGCTTCGGCAACGTCCGGTCAGCCGTCGCGAACCTTGTCTGGCGCGTCGGAGCCGTCGAACTCGCCGAACCCGTCGTCGCAGCACTCATCGGACTCTACAAACACGTCGAACTCGCCGGATGCTGCTGCACCGCAGGATCGGAACGAACATGTTACTCCAACTCAACCGTCTGCATCGTCAAGGTCGCGCAAATCATCGAGGAAAGGAGCCGCTACCAAGCCGTTCAAGCTGCCTCGTCAGCTTAAGCCGCCTTCGACGGACAACGGATGAGCCTTAAATTGGGCCGCGAACGGCTCGGCAAGGCCAAATCGATGGTTATGAACGAAATATCGTACAAATGTATGGTGCGGCAAGGCCAAATCGACGGTGATGAATGAAATATCGTACAAATCAACGGTGCAGCATGGCCAATCGATGGTTAGTGAACGAAATATCGTACATATCAACGGTAGGGTGTGGCCAAATCGATGGTTATGAACGAAATATCGTGCAAGTCAAGTCGGAGGAAAGTCAGACAGATCGTAGTTAGTACGGGGATGGAGTCAGTCCGAGAGTCTGGGCAGCAGACTCCAGCGCAGTTTGAGCCGGACCGGGCGCTGTTTGTCGGAGGATGGATCGAGCCGGCCAAAGCCGCTGGACCAATGTCCCGTTACGATACTGGTCGCAGGTCCAGAGCGTTTCTTGACCCATTCGGATAAGGTTAATTTAACGGCCGCATTCGGCAGAGCCGGAACGTTCAAGATTGAATTGCAGTCTGCGGCCAATTACGAGATAATTTTATCGCGAGGCGATGGCGGGCCGTGCTTCACGCTTCGCCTTTCCGATCGTTAGTCCATCCTGTTGAAGATAGAGGTTAGTGCAAAGTTATGACAATGGAGCTGAAAGCACGTACGGATCTATGGTATCGGCAGGCCGAACGCAAGGCCGCCGGTTATTTTGCTTCGCTGAAGGCGCAGGTGACGAATAAATCGTACGCGCCCCGATTGATCGAAGATTTTCGAACGTGGAACAAAAGCCATGTGCGCCGCAGCTTTTGGTTACGCATAGGGGCGCGGACGGGGAGGAAGCCCGACTCGTCGGATTATGCCAATTTTATCAAGTGGTTGAAGGTTACGGGCAAGCTCGACGATTATTTGGATCGAAGCGTCTCTTATATGTATTTGAGAGATTTGGGCCATCATCTCGCTTCTTCCCGTACGCAAGCCAAGATCAAGAAGTTAACCGCCGATATAAAAAGCCGCCTTCTTGAACCTGGCGGCGGCATAGGCGGGAAGGAATTCGTCAGTTTATCCGTCTTGTACCGCTGGTCGCAGAAAGAGGGGGTAGAGCTTACCGTCATTTGGCTGATCGACAAGCTCAAGCAAGTTGCTTCCCATATCCCGGACGGCATGAATGAGGCGGAGGCGAGGCGGAAGCTCATCAAAATTATTATCGGAGTCGTCATGCACGCGCTGGACGGCATGGAGGAAGGGACGCCGCCCGCCGAACGCTCCCGCAAGCTCGAGGAAGCGATCAAATTAGGCTACTTCTACGGTTTGACGTACCCCTTTATCGACGACCTGCTGGACTCCGGCGTATTAGATGAACGTGAAAAGAAGCGATATTCCGACATGATCCGCGAGGTTTTGTCCACCGGCAACGTACCGGAGCCCGGAGAGTGGAGCGGCAGCCGCGCCGAACTGATGCGATTTATCCACGCGGAGCTGCGAGACGCTTACGAATATATGAAAAGCTGTCAAAGCGAGGGGACGCTGGACGAGTTTTTTCGGCAATCGTATATTTTTTTTCACTCCCAGGATGCCGACCGTGCTTTGGATTTGACGCATGCGCATTATACGAACGAAGAGCTGTATGTGCCGATTATCGTGAAGTCGGCTTCTTCCCGCTTAATCGTCCGCACCATCATGACCGCTCCGAAGGACGAAGGTTTTGACGATCGGACGTTTTATTACGGCTTGTACAATCAGCTGGCCGACGACTTTGCGGATATGTTTGACGATATGAATGCAGGGGCCGTTACGCCTTATACGTATTTTATGAAGTATCGCCGCGAGCGGCCGGACTTGATCAATCCATTCGAGTTGTATTGGGCGGTCGTCTCCCATTTGATTCATCATGTGTACGGTTCCGATTCCACAACCCGGGAAGTGATGCTGGACCGGGCCGTCAACGGGCTGAAGCGGTTCCGCCGGCGAGCGGGCGATGAAGCCTATCGCGAAACGATCGGATTATTGGCCTTCGGGCATCCGGAACTGGACCGGCTGATTGACGAGGCGGTGCGGAAAGCGGAGGACGTGGAATTTTTCGATAAGCTGCTTCGAGACCAACTGCTGACCGCCATGAGAAGCGAACGCGAGGAGAAGGAGCGGTTTGAAGAGATCGTCCGGGAGGCTCAGAAGCACATCAACGAGCTGCTTCCTATTCCCCGGCCCGACGGGCTGCCGCCTATGGGCGGCCTTCTAATCGATACCGCCAACTACAGCCTCAAGGGAGGCGGCAAGCGATTGCGCCCCGCCCTGGCCTGGGTGATCGGCGTGAGCGAATACGGCCTGCAGCCTTCGGCGCTTGCGCCGCTGTTCCGTTCGCTTGAATATTTGCATACCGCATCGCTTATTTTTGACGATTTGCCATCCCAGGACAATTCTTCTACCCGCAGAGGGCTGCCGACGCTGCATCGGGTGCACGACAGCGCGACGGCGGAATTGACGGGACTTTATTTGATTCAGAAGGGAATCGAGCAGTTGACCTCGCTCAAAGGGTTCGACAGCAGCGTCGTGCTGGCCTTGGTGAATTATTCGGCGCAAAAGGCGAGCGAAATTTGCATCGGCCAGGCGATGGATTTGCAATCCAAGGGAAAAAGGCTGACATTGGACCAGCTGAACGCGATTTGCTTCTACAAAACCGGGATAGCGTTCGAGGTATCCCTGGTGGCGCCCGCCATTCTGGCGAAGGCGGAATCGAATGAAGTCGAGGCGTTAAAAAAGTTTGCCTATCACGCCGGGATTGCCTTTCAAATCAAAGACGATTTTCTGGATGCCCAAGGGGATTCCCGCCTTCTCGGCAAGCCTTCCGGCAAGGATGAGGAGAACAATGCGTCGACCTTCGCGACGCTGCTTGGCACGGACGGCGCCGGCAAGGCGATGTGGGAGCACTATTGCCTGGCTATGGAAGCGTTGAATGAAATGAACAGACCCAACGTTTATCTTAAGCATTTATTGAGTTATATGATCAATCGTGATAGCTAGCTAGACATCAGGAATGAACGCTATCGCCATCCCAATGCAAAATACGACTCCCTCCCTGTACGGGGAAGGGGTCGTTTGCGCAAGAGCCGTATCATGAAAGGTGCTGCGCTGAAACTTGGCCGAAGACGGGGGCCGGCCTGTTGCGTTGACCGTCCGTATTTGGAACCTTAAACTTTTACGTGACGCCAGCGAAGGCATTCGCCTTCAACTGCGAAATCACCCGGAGCAGCGGCTCGTTGGTCTGCTCCCGGTAATCGCGCATCGGACAGCCGTTCCGGCGCAGCCGCTCCGGCATGTCCGGTACCGTAAACCGGGAAGGGCTCAAGGCGGCGTTCACTTCGTCCCAATAGAGCGGCGCGGCGACGGTCGCCTCCCAATTTCCTCTGGCCGAATAAGGCGCAACGATCGTTTTGCCGGGCGCATGCTGAATGTAGTCGACATACAGCTTGCCGCCCCGGTTTTTTTTCAGCCGTTCGACGGTAAACTCATTTGGAAATTTCTCGGTCAAATAACGGGCCGCAAACGAAGTGAATACGCGTGCGGCATCGTAATCGACGGAAGGAAGACGATGGACCGGGATATGTATTTGCAATCCCTTGCCCCCCGATACTTTCGGGTAGCCGACGATGCCGAAACCATCGAGAATGCGCTTCATTTCCAGGGCCGCTTTTACGGCCAGGTCGAACCGGTCGCGGCTCGGCGGATCAAGGTCAAAGACAATCTCGTAAGGCTTGTTCATGCCGATCTGGTGAAACGGGATATGAAATTCGACGGCAGCCTGGTTTCCAAGCCAGAGCAGCGAGGGCAAGTCATTGCACACGATATAAGAAATGCCGTCCTCCGGTTCGGTCTGAATCCAATCCGGGGCGTAGTCGGGGCAATGCTTCTGATAAAAAAAATCGCCCTCCATTCCTTGCGGATACCGGATCAGCGTCAGTGTCCTCCGTTCCAGAAAAGGAAGCAGGTAAGGCGAAATCTGGATCAGATAAGACCAGTATTTTTCCTTTGTAATCTGCTTGTCTTCCCAGATCCGCTTGTCCGGATTCGTCAGCTTCAAGCCTTGTCTTCGAGCCGAGGCGTTGTCGACGAGCAACCGGTCCCAGGTGCAGTCCTCCCAGCGCGCAGCCAATTGGAAGGAACGGAATTCGGGATTGACCAGCTTCCCGTCCGCGATCGTGTCAAACGCCAATTCGACGCATATGCCGGGTCGAACCCGGTAGCGCGACCGGGACGAAGAAACGGCATGGGCGATGACGGTGCGCGTCAGCGAATCCCGCTCTTCTCCGATTAAACCGCGGGAGAAAGCGCCGACCTGCACGATGTTCCCTTCGTAAAGCAGGCCGGCAGCGAAGCTTTCATCTGCGGCGTTATATTCCAGCACAAAAAAATTGCCCGTGCATTTCCCGGCCCCCGCTTGCGGCGGCATTGGCCAGTCCAAGGCCGGCGGCCGGGTCATAGAGCGGTCTTCCAATTCATATTCATGACGTACCGGTGCAGCAGCCATTCCGCCGCTCCAACGAGAACCGCAATAAACAGCAGCTCCGCCGCGTTCAAGCCCCAGTCGAAAAGAAATGATGCGACGCCCAAATAAAGCGCCGTCCATACCAAATCGGCAATGGTTGCCAGTGCGTTGTTTCCGCGGCGCAGAATCAGTTGATCGCCAAGGAAATAAGAGGTAACGGTCAGGCCGGCGGCAGCGATGACGGCTCCCCCAAACGTCGCCTGGGAGTAGTACATCAGCATGGAAATCACGATTGCCCCGTTAACGACCAGCTTTAGCAGAAATTTGACCATAACGTGTATCCCTCCGATCTTTAGTGGCATGCATCCATAGATTCTCACCTCAAGCTTTTTTTATTCTACATATTAAGAAGCCGGAAAGCGCACCTTCGGTTGGACCCCCTAATTCCGGAGAGTTGCCCAAGTAAGAATGAGCGGATGTAGAATAGCTTCGATTTTCGCTGGATCTCGGCCGTTCTCTCATCTCACAGTGTTCTCGAATAGCATTTTAACTCTTCTGGCGATCCCGTCTCGGCCCATTCTTTGAATGTGGAGGGGGATCGTTTTCCAAGGCTTCTGTGCATCCGTCGATTGTTGTAAAAGTCGATGTAGTGGGCTACAGC
>Ga0065721_10049280_pt1 | contig 39349 bp, 33 predicted proteins | sample Mesricmetagenome_FD_59108 | JGI IMG/M metagenome (GOLD analysis project Ga0065721, IMG submission 59108) | Mesophilic microbial community from rice straw/compost enrichment Sample: eDNA_1 v2 (version 2) | ecosystem: Engineered > Solid waste > Grass > Composting > Bioreactor | place: USA: Davis... | reverse complement strand
CGACGACGACCCACCCGACCAAGGTGAGTGGCACCTACCGTCTCTATGTCTACTCCGGCACCAACCGCGTAATAGCCCTTTCCGACGTCTCCGCTGCGGGCGACAGCACCAGCACCACCTACTTCCCGCGGGGGCTGACATTCAGCACCAGCACGGGACGGATCGCCGGCACGCCGACCGTGGCGTGGAACAGGTCCTACACCTACCGCATCTGGTACCAGGAAGGCCGTATGGTGAATAACGTCATGGATTACCCGACCGCGGAGTCCAACCCCTTCACCATCAAGATAGGAGAATGACCTCAACCAGCACCGCACCGGCGTCCAGGCAGCGACCCGTCACCAGGCGAGAACGGGGACGGCTCGTTGAAGCGGCTGGCCGAGGTCCTCGATTGGGAGGGGCGGTTACACCCCACGTCATCTGCACGACCCCGCCCCCGGGGCGGTGAGTGGCATACTCACAAGTCCGGACTGGGCGATCCCGGTAACGTGGTCTGGTGGTGGTTTTTTTTGACGCGAAATGGTGATCCCGGCGGGATTCGAACCCACGACCCCCGGATTAGGAATCCGGTGCTCTATCCTGCTGAGCTACGGGACCACGATCTGCCGGGACGCTGACTACGGCGTTTTGCCCCCGGCAGATGGCGCCTTATAGCCGGCGATGCACGATTCGCGCCAGCCCGAAATCCGCCCGAGGGTTAACCGGAACCGTTGTTTCCCGGAGCGAATCCGTCGTGGTCCGGATATGGTGCCCCGGACAAGGCCTTGCCGTCCCACGAGGAATCCATGACCACCACCATGAAATCGATCGCCGCCGCGTTGCTCGCGGCCTGCCTCCCCTGCGCCGCCGTCGCGGCCCCGTTCGACATCTCCGACAGCTACTCGCCGTCGCCGGACCTGGTCCCGGGTCACTACGCCTGTGTCAGCGGCCTCGACTTCCATGATTTCACCTGGGTGTTCGACGTAGCCGAAGACGGCACCTACACCGTCGAGGGGCTCGAGGGCGTAGGCAGCATGACCGCGACCGGCGACGGCGAGGTCCTGGTGGACGGCGGCCCCTTCGCGTCCGACGAGACCGCGACCGTGGCGGCCATGTCCACCATCCGCGTCTCTGACGGCACCCCGGCCATCATCGTCCGCTACGACTTCGGCCATCTCGTCACCGACGACTATTGCGCCAGGTTCCGCTGACGACGGTCGTCGGCTGGCGATTCGGGCGGATTGCTTGTACAATCCATTGGACGACAAGAAGACCCCGGTGGAACCCGATGCGCCTGACCCGCCTGCTGCCCCTGCTCCTGTTGGCTTCGTCGCCGGCCCTGGCGGACGACGCGGCGCGCCTGCGGATGCATCTGTCCTCGCCACTGCCGGTGTCGGGCGGCAGCAACACGCCGGAGCCGGTGGTGGATCTGGCCTTCACCGCGCAACCGCAGTCGACGTCCCTGGTGGCGGGCGACACCGCGGCCCTGCCGTTCTCCTTCGAGGGCGATCCGGCGGGTGCCCCGGTCGTCATACACGACAGCGGCATGGGCGTGCCGGCCTGGGTCACGGTCTCCGGGGACACGGTGGCGGTCGCGCCGCCATCGTGGACTGCGCCCATGGCTTACGGTCCGTTCCGTATCCGCCTCCCCCGCGCGGACGGGAACGTGGACAGCGACCCCTTTACGGTCAACGTCGAGGCGGTGCCGCTCTCCGCGGCCTACCACTTCCCCGACGCCAGCATGCCCAACGCCCACATCATGGACCCCGTCAACGGGGGCAACAAGCATGGCCACCCCGTCAGCGGCGCGGCGCTGTCCAACGCCCTGGGGGACGGGCTCGACAACCCGGTGGTGTCGGTCAATTTTTGGCGCGAGTTCCAGTTCCTCAGGATAGGGCACACCCAGGATGTCATGGCGGACACCTGCCATGTCCGTCTTTATTCCCCCGGCATGCCGGCCACGGCAAAGGTCGTCTTCTATGTCCACAGGGACGCACAACCTGCCCTGGGCGGACCGTTCCGTTACCAGATCACCAAGGGCGCGGACGGATGGGCCGAATACACCGGTCCGTGCATGCCCGCGTCAAACGGGGAGTGGATACGATCGGTCACGCTGGGCATCGACGGCATCATCAACACCACCTACACCATCACCGAGTTCAAGATCGGCCACGGCGGGCGTTTCCCGACCGTGCCGGCGCCCTGAACTGACCCACACCCGCTTCCCCCGTAACCGATCCTTAATCGTGTCGGCAGGAAGCATTTTACCGGATCGCAACGCCAGCAGAGATTATCCGGGCAGATTTGCGCCGCAAATCGAGCTTGGGGACATCAATGACTGCGATCGACGACTCCGTTCTCGCCGCTCTTGCGGCGGATTCCTATCAGCGTGGCTACAACACCAAAGTCGCAGGCCTCAGTGCAGATCCCGGGACACCGGTCGGGACCGGTACGCTGCTTTGCACCTCCGCCAACATCCCGTTGATTGCAGCTGACCAAGAAGTCCACAGCTTCTTTGCCACCGCCTACAGGATCGGCGATGAGGTGGTGATATCCTACCGTGGGTCGGACCAACTTATCGGTCTGGATGCACCACACGTTTGGCAACTCGCCACCGGCATTGTCACGCCCCAACTGACCTTGGCGCTCAGGTTCTACAATCACGTGAAATCCCTCGCCGGTGATGACCCCATTGTAACCACCGGGCATTCTCTCGGTGGAGCGCTAGCGGGTGCCGTCGCTGACCTGAAAAAAAATGCGAAACAGTCATGTTTTCGAACACTGGCTACGAAAATGCGGTGCAAACGTACATCTCCGCGACGGCCTCGGAGATGCCTGCCCACCAGGAGATGGCGGACATTCTTTACGGTGACGGGCCTCGGTATACGGATTTTGGCAATACCGGTGCCAGGACGATATCCTTGTTCAACGACATCGCGCACGGTTTCCGCACCCAGCAGGAAGCACCGGAGACCAAGTACGATTTCGATTACTGGATGGATGGTAACGAAGCACATATCCAGTCGATGTTGGCGCTCCGCATGTACGCGGAAGACCACTACCGATACGATGACGCTTGGTACACAGCGTCAAAGGAGGTCATGCCGAAGCTCCACAGCGACGCCATGGCAGCATCCTTGGGAATCGAGGAGTCCAACAAGAACCCTCCAAGCGGAGTAATGAAGGACATGATCGCCCACTCAATCCTGGGCGGCACCGAAAACCCGTTCGGCTCAGTCGCCGCCGACGTGCTGTTCAAGGACATGATGCAACTCGGACGCGCGATCGAAGCCGGTCTGGAGGATATCGGGACCCTCGGCCACGACGTAGCCGCATATGCCGCCGCCTCGGCCAAGTACGCGGTCACCGGAACGGCGGAGGGCTTCCTGACATTGGACAGCCTGAGGCGTTCCTTTACCTCGGACGAGGACGAGAAGGTGCGGGCCACGCGCATCATCGATACGGTCAAGCAATTGCTGCAGGGCCAGCGGCAGGTGTTGATCGACCTGGGCAAGGAAAGTCGGCACAACAAGCGCCTCAAGCCCTTCGCGCTGCCGGCGCAGGTCTCGGTGTCCAATGCCATTTCGGAGAAATTCACGGTGATCGAGGTGTCGGGCCTCGACCGCATCGGCCTGCTGTATTCGCTGACCCGCGAGATCTCCGATCTCAGCCTCACCATCGGCTCAGCCCATATCGGGACCTACGGCGAAAAGGCCGTCGACGTCTTCTATGTCACCGACCTCACGGGGCAGAAGATCCACGTCAAGGCGCGGCAGAAGAAGATTCACGACGCGCTGATGAGCGTGTTCGAACGGCCCGAGGCCAAGCGGGTGGGCAATGGGTAGCGCTGCCTCTCACCTCTTCCGTCGGGGGGAGAGGTCGACGGCAAAGCCGGCGGGTGAGGGGGCCTTATTTCTGCACCGCGTTTCTGAAAGGCCCCTCATCCAGCCCTTCAGGCCGACCGCTCCCTCCAAGGGAGATGCAAAGTGAGGCCCGCGCTCGACCTTTACGCCAAGGGGCTGAAAACCAGATGAGCCTCTTCCGCAACTTCGTGTCGGTCGGATCGCTGACGCTGGTGTCCCGGCTGGCCGGCTTTGTGCGCGATGCGCTGATGGCCGCGGTGCTGGGGACCGGGCCGGCGGCGGACGCCTTCTTTGCCGCCTTCCGCTTTCCCAATCTGTTCCGCCGGCTGTTTGCCGAGGGCGCGTTCAACACCGCTTTCGTGCCCATGTTCTCCGGGGCCCTGGAAAAGGACGGCGAGGAGGGCGCAAAGCTGCTCGCAGCGCGGATCATGAGCTGGCTGGTCGCGGCACTGGTCGTGGTCACCATCCTGGTCGAAATTTTCATGCCGCAGATCATGGTCGCCTTTGTGCCCGGCTTTGTCGACGACAGGGAAAAGTTCGACCTGACCGTGCTGCTGACGCGGATCATGTTTCCGTATCTGGCCTGCATGTCACTGATGGCGGCCTATGGGGCCATGCTCAATACGCTGGGCAAGTTCTTCGCGGCGGCCTTTGCTCCCGTCCTGCTCAATCTGGTTAACATTGCCATGCTGATCCCGCTGGCGACCTTTTGGCTGCAAAGCCCGGAGGACGCTACGGTGTGGGTCGCCATCGCGACCATGGGCGGGGGCCTGGCCCAACTGGCGCTGGTCTGGGCGGCGATCGAGCGCACCGGCTTTCGTCCGCGCTTGAGCCTGCCGCGCCTCGATCCCGAAGTGCGCCGGTTCTGGGTGCTGGCGGTGCCAGCCATCCTTGCTGGGGGGATTACCCAGATCAACATCTTCGTCGGCACCATCATTGCCTCGGGCGCCGACAATGCGATCTCGGTCCTCTCCTATGCCGACCGGCTGTATCAGCTGCCGCTTGGCATTATCGGCATCGCTATCGGTACGGTGCTGCTGCCCGAGCTTTCCCGGCATCTGAAGGGCGGGCGCGAGGTGGAGGCGCGACAGAGCCAGGACCAGGCGCTGTTCGTTGCCATGCTGCTCACCATGCCCGCGGCCTTTGCCCTGGCGGCGCTGGCTGAACCCATCGTGCGCGTGCTGTTCGAGCGTGGCGCCTTCACGGCGCTGGCAACAACGCAGACCGCGCAGGCTTTGATCGCCTTTGCGGCCGGCCTTCCGGCTTTTGTTCTGATCCGCGTGTTGCAGCCCGGATTCTTCGCGCGCGAAGATACGCTGACGCCCACGCTTTTTGCCGGACTGAGCGTCGTCGCCAATATCGCCATCTCGCTCTGGCTTTTCCCGAGCCTTCTGCATGTCGGCATCGCCATTGCGACTTCGGCCTCGGCCTGGCTCAACGTCATTCTGCTGGCGACGCTTCTGGCTCTGCGCGGACATTTCCGGCTGACGGGGAGCCAGTGGCGCGGGCAACTGGCCATCGGGCTCACCAGCCTCATCATGGGGGCGAGCCTCTGGATCCTAGCCGACCAGGGGCGGCACCTGCTGGCATCAGGCGCACCCTTCTGGCAACAGGCCGGGGTGCTGGCCATGCTGATCGGTTTTGGTATCGCGGTCTATTTCACCCTGGTGCATGTCTCCGGCACCCAAAGGCTGGGCCAGCTGCTGCGTCGACTGCGTCGGCGCGCCTAGCCGGTTCCCAACTGCTTCGCCCCGTATAGAACGGGCCTTCGGATTTTCTGTTGAGTTCAAGAGCGACCATGACTTTTACCCAGCGTGTCTTCTCGGGGATCAAGCCGTCGGGCGATCTGCATCTGGGCAATTATCTCGGGGCCATTCGGCGCTTCGTGCCGCTGCAGGACACCCATGAGACGCTGTATTGCGTCGTCGACATGCATGCCATCACCGTCTGGCAGGACCCGGCCGATCTCAAGCGCTGGACCTATGAGATCGCTGCCGCCTATATCGCGGCTGGCCTTGATCCAAAAAGGCCAACCTCCTCAAGGCGGATTATTCCGACCTAGAGTGGACCTTTTCCGGGAACTTGTACTCGACGCAGCAGTCCGGTCCCCAGAAGAATTTCGACTACGCCCTGGAAGACGGTCACCTGACCGAGTCCGAACAGATCTATCTCAGTTCCGGACCCGGTCGTTTCGACGCGGCGTACCATGCCACATCGACCTCCGGCTTCCACGGCTCCGTGCCGGAAGGGACAGGAGACAGGCCTACCTTGTTCGTAGGGACATCGGCCAAGGACACCGTCCGCGGAGACCATGGAGACGAAGTCTTCAAGACGCTGGGCGGAGACGACACCATCATCATCGACGGCGGGATGGACTGGGTCTACGCCGGGGACGGCGCGGATACGCTGGAGATCAACAAGGCCTGGGCGGACTTCGAGATCACCTACCGCGACGGCACCTACTATCTGGTCGAACGCGGCGAGAGCATCACAGACCGGGATGCCGTGGTCGCCTGCGACGTCGAGTTCTACGATTTCTCAAACGGAGGCCTCGAAGCCGGGAACCTCCTCAACGTCGACCCGACAGACATCAGGTTCGCGGACTGACAACGCAAATGGTGCCCACGGAGGTGACGGGAACGACACCTTCTACGGCAGCGGCAAGCTATATGGGGACGCCGGAAACGACACCTTCTACCTGACCGGCTATCATCGCTCGCCATATTACTACTCCACGACATATGTCAGCGGCGAGGTCCGTGGCGGAACCGGCTCCAACGTCATCTACGGCAGCGATGCATCCGACCAAGTGTACATGAGTGAAGGAAGCGACACGTTCCATTACACGGAGTATGCCGTAAACCACAAAAACCGCGACAAGTTCTACGGGTTCGGCGCCGACGACAAGATCATTCTGGACCTTGAGGACATCCACACCTTCGAGGAGCTCATGGCCACCGGTGCCAGCGCGTCCTGGGGCAGCAGCACCCTGTTGGGTGGGGCCCTGTACTTCGGCTCGGTATCCCTGGACGCCCTGACGGCAAACCAGTTCGAGTTCATCTGAAATCCTGCCGGGCGGGTGATCGCCTGCCCGGTACCCCTACCGCGCTGGCGGGCTTGACATCCTCCATCCGTTTTGTTCACTCTCCGTTCCAGCAGAGGACGGAACATGGACGCGGACAGGAAGGCGACGCTTGACGCGTTGCGGCACACCATCGCCGACATCGAGAGGCATCCGCCCCTTGCCGAGGCAGCCGGCACCGAGGCCTCGATGGACGGGGCCCTGGTCCTGCCGTCCGGGTGCTTCCACGAGATCCGCCACCCCCATGCCGCCGACCAAGCCGCCGCCGACGCCTTCGCTCTGCTCGCCGCCGCCTCCTGGCGGCGCCCCGGGCGTCCGGCGGTGATCCACCTCCATCTCCGTCGCGGCGAGCCCCTGTTCGGCCTCCCTTACGCGCACGGCCTCGCCCCCATCGGACTGCCAAACCGGGACCTCGTCATCGGCAGGCTCGAGACGGTGGAGGACCTGCTGTGGGCCTGCGAGCAGGCGTCGACATCACGGGCGGTCGCCGGCATCGTCCTCGACCTGTCGGGGCACCGAAAGCCGCTGGACTTCACCTCCGGGCGCAGGCTGTCCCTGCGCGCCGCGGAGCACGGATGCGGCATCGCCATGGTGCGGCACGGCTCGCCAGAGGGTGCCACGGGAGCAGGTTTCCGCTGGTCCGTGTCCTCCGCCCCTTCCCTGCCGAAGCCATACGACGACAAGGCGCCGGGGGCGCCCTGCTGGTCCGTCCGCCTCGAGAAGGGGAATCTCCCCGGCATGGTGCCCGGGAGCCGGATCACGGTGTCGGTCGAGGACGGGACCATGGTGCCGGTGGCCGCCGCCCGCGCCCCGGACGGCGCCGTTCCGGTCTCCCGCTCGGCGTAGCCGCGCCAGGCATCCGCCCGCGCGAGGTTGTGGATTTCCAGTTCCCCGCCTATCCTTCCCGCAACCCACAAAGGAGGGACACATGGGATTGAGAAGCCAACTGGAAAAACTGGAGAAGTTTATGGATCGGCCAGTGACATGGCCAGACCGGCTGGAGAACTTCCTCAATCCTGAGTCCCCGCCGCCCAGACGTGTCTGGCTGGTGGGGGGCAAATGGCAAGACGCTGACATGAACATCTACGACAGCGCCTACGACATCGAGTTCCTGATGGAGGAGATCGAGAACGGGTCGTTCGAGGGGGCTCTCCTGCGCGGAGACCACGAACTGACCCGCTTCCGCCGTCCGTCCTTCCTCGGGAACACGCTCGAGGACGGCACGGTGGTCAACCGCCGCCGCAACCCCGACCTCTGGGTCGCCACCGTTTCGGGGCCCGGGAAGGAACCGGTCAACGAGGCGTTCACCAAGGAAGACCTCGTCGCCGCGCTGACCATGGGCGAGCTTGTCATCAAGGACCGCTACGGGCGCGGACTCCGTGATTCTGAGGCGGAGATGCTTGCGGCGCTGGCCAACGACCCGCTTTCCGGCGAGAAACTGGCATTTATCCGTGCTCAGCCGAGGGGTGACCGGCACCTCCTGATGGGTATTTTCACACGCGCCGCGAAAATGGGCATCGAGGTTGACCTCCACCAGGCGAAGATCCTGGCCGATTCCCCACAGTACTACGCCCTGGATGTCCGAAAGGACCTCATGAGGGGGCTGGTTCCGGAGGGACTCATGGCAACCAGACGCGAAAACGAGCCGGAAGCCCCGGCTTTTGCCTGAGGCGTTCCCGCCAGAAAACCCCCCGGCTGGTTCCTCCAGCCGGGGGGTTTTCGTTCACGGCCCCGGAGAACGGGTGGCTCCGCCCGCGAAGAAGGCCGGGAGGCTCTCCCGGTCGGCACCCCTCTCGTGGTCCTCGAGCCGCACCCAGGTCGACCGGTCGCCGTAGCAGGCGGCAACCACGCCGGCGTCTTCGGGGTCCGCGAGGTCGAATACGGCCCGACCGATCGCTTCCTTGCCGTCCAGCGACATAGAGTGCATCCAGGGGTCGACGATGAACCGCCCGTCCAGCACGGCGAAGTGGTGGCCTTCCTCCGGGTCGTCGGGATCATCGACTATGGTGCCGGGATTGTTGCCGTTGGAGAAGCCGAACAGGCACACCCGTTCCCCCTCGATGCGCCGCACGAGCCTCGCCTGGCCAGTGCACTGGGCCGCGCGCTCCTCGAACACGGCGATCGCCTCGGGGTCTTCGTATCGCTCGCGCAGCTCTTCGACGGTCATGGGCAATCTCCTTTGCGCCGCATCTTGTGGCCGCCGTCCGCATCCGGCAAGTCCCCGTCCCTTCCCATCCGTTAACGGCGTCTGCCGGCGCCGCTTGGCACCATCCGGGTTCTTGTGCCTCATGGCACCATTGCAAACGCCACCCGCCCGCTCCACCATGGGCAAGGATTTCCAGGGATATCGTTGAATGCAGTACATCCTCGCGGTCGCAGCCGCCGTCCTGTTCTTCGTGGCGTTCAGGAAGATCTCCGTGCTCGAGGAACGCGAAAGGGCGCTCCGGCAGAAGGTCGCCGACCTGTCCGCCCTGGTGCGCTTCCTGCAGATGACCGTCCCGCGCGACGACGCCCTGGCGGGAGCCACCCCCGCGGAAGAAACCGCGACTAGCGACACGACCGCACGGACGGACGACCTGTTCGGACAGGACCAGTGGATGTCGGGTGTCGAGGATACCGTCGACACCCGACCATACGCCGGCACGCCTGAACCCGTAGAGGACGGGGAGCCGTCGCCCGAGCCGGACACCGACCGCGGCCAGGCCGGACCCTGGTCTCCGGCTCCGGGCACACAGGCCCCGGTCGACTGGGAGCGCCTTCTCGGCGTCAAGCTTCCGGTTTGGGGCGGCGCCGCGATGCTGGTGATCGCGGGCGTGCTCATGGTCAATTGGGCCATCGACGCCGGCCTGTTCACCCCGGCATTCCGGACCATCGCCTGCGCCCTCGGCGCGGTGCTCGGCCTCGGGGCGGCCACCGTGGTCCGCGACCGCAAGATCTCCAACGCCGCCGAGATCTCGACCGCCCTGGCGACCGGAGGCGTCTTCCTCGGCTACGGTGCCGTCTTCCTCGCCACCGCCGTGTTCGGCCTCGTCCCGGGCTGGGCCGCGGTGCCGCTCGGCGCCGTCGTGACCCTCGTGGCGATCGTCGCCGCGTCCACCTTCGGGCGTCCGGTGATGATCACCGGCCTCCTCGGCGGCTATCTCGTCCCCCTGCTGGGCTGGCATGGCACCTTCCCCGCCGAACTGACGGTCTTCTACGTGGGCGTGCTGTTCGCGGCCTCCACCACCTCCATCGGGCGGAACCACTGGAAGGGACTGGACGTGGCCAACATCGCCGGCCCGTTTGCCTGGGCCTGCGGGCTGTCCGCGTTCGGCCTCGGGCAGGTGCTCCTGGCGGGGCTGGTTCCCCTGCTCGCAATCCTGCCGATGGCCGCCGCCTACCGGTTCGCGCGTGACGGAGAGGCCCCTTCGTCCGCCAGCGTCGTGGTGCCCGTGGTCGCATCCGCCGTGGCGGCCCTCGCCCACGCCTCCGGCGTCGGCGGCGTCATGCCGCTCCTGCCCGTCGCCGGACTGGCTCTGGCCGCATACCTTTCCCTCCTCGTGCGGGAGAGGGACATAGTGGCCTACCATATCGGCGCCGCAGGCACCCTCGCCGCGTTGCTCGCGTGGGACGATCCGGACGGTGCATCCTACATCGTCGCCGTTCTGGCCGCGCTCGCGCTGCTGGTCGCCGGCGCCGCCCGCAAGCTGTCCTCCGGCCTGGCCCCGGCCCTGCAGGCGACGACCATCACGGCGGTCTCCGCGGTGTCCCTGGTTCTGCTCCTTGTCCGCCTCGACGGCTGGGCCGGGGCCAGGGACATCCCCTGGCTGTGGGCTGTTGTCGCCCTGGCGGCGTCCGCCGCCTTCGCCGGGCTCGCCTACCGCCGCCGGAACGACGCCGACACCGGGGTCCCGGCGGCCTTCGCGGCCGGCGCCACCGGGTTCCTCTCCGCCGCGGCAGGACTGGTGGTCGATCCCGGCCTCTACGCCGCCGTCGCCGCCCTGCAGGCACTCGGCCTCGCCGCCGTCCATTCCGCTTACCGCAACCGGGAACTGCGGGTCATGTCCCTGGCCTATCTCGGCCTCTACGCCGTCCTCGCGTTCGTCGGGGAGGGTCGTGCGTCCATCGCCACCTACATGGATTCGCCGTACTACCGTCCCGGCCCGCTCGAAGAGTTCCTGCCCGCCGTCTCGGTCCGCGACGCCATGTGGACGCTTCTCCTGCTCCCGGCCCTGGCCTTCGGCGCGGCGGCCACGCTGTTCAAGAGGTCCGGGAACTACGTCTGGACAGGGCGGGCCTTCGACGCCGCCACCGTGCTGACGGCTTTCGCCCTGGTCCATGTCGGCTTGCTGCCCGAACTCCCGTCCGAGCCGGTCCGGGCCGTCTTCACCCACCTTCCCCCTTGGCTGATGGCCATGGGGTTGCTCTCCACGGTGGCGGCATTCGCCGGCAGGCACCTCGACCGGGACGCGCTGGTCGCGGGCGGCCTCGCGGTCGGTGCCGCGGTGGCGCTCACGGTGGCCGCCACCGCGATGCTCCCCATGCTGTCGTTCTGGCCCCGCGTCCTGATACCGGGTCCGCCGGTGTTCAACGCCGCCGCGCTGGTCCTCGGCGCGCCCGCCCTGCTGGTCGCGCTGGCGGCGCGTTTCGCCGACCTGTACGACCCGGCCCGCTTCGCCTGGGCCCGCAAGGCGGCCCAGGCCTTCGCGGGCGCGTCGCTGCTGGTGATGCTGGTGGTCATGGTCCGCCATGGCTTCCACGGGGAGGAGCTCGGCGGCAACGCCCGCGCCGGCACCGCCGAGCTGTTCACCATGTCATTCGTCATGCTGGCCTATGGCTTCGCCCTGCTGGGGGCCGGCGCCGCGCTCGCCAGCCAGACCCTGCGGGTCGCATCCCTTGTCGTGGTGCTGCTGACAGTGGGCAAGGTGTTCGTGTTCGACGTGGCTGGCCTGGACGGGCTCGCCCGCGTGGCCTCGTTCCTCGGGCTCGGCATATCCCTTCTCGCCGTCAGCTGGTTCTACGGCAGGTTCGTCTTCGGTCTCGGGGCGGACGGCAGGAAGGCGGGGGAAGCGGCGGGATGAGGGACCGACTGCAGGAGGGGCCGTCCCGGGGCGGCTTCGGCGAGGAGCTCGCCCGGGCGTTCGTGTCCACGTCCGAGTGCTACAAGTTTCTGTTCTTCAAGGCGATCCTGCGCCACCTCCAGCGTGGCGGGGGCGAGGAGATCCCCTACGGCACCCTCCTCGCCGACATGGTGGCCCTGGTGTGGTGGCCGGCCAAGCGGTACCGGTTGCGGATCGGCAGCGCCGCCGGCAAGTCACGCCTATCCGGACTGCTTGACCTCCTGCCCGACGACACCGACGAGCGCCTGACGGACGCCGACGTGGCCGCTCTCCTCGCGGACGCGACACGGTTGCAACGTGCCAGGGGCGCGCTCCGGCACGTGCCGCAGCGGTTCCTCCGGCCATGGCTGCCGGAACTGTCGGGCGCCCCGGACGGCAGGGTAGACCGGATGACGGTCGAGCTGACCCGGTCCCTCGCGCCGACCGGACGCCTGCCCTACGTCATCGAAGACACCGGTATCCGGATCAATCCGGCATGGGCGCGCTACCTCGCCGACAACATGGCGATCGTGTCGGGCTGGGCCGACCAAGCCTGGGTGGGGTGGCTGCAGGCCCGCAACGACGGCGTGCCGCATGTCGAGGCCAAGATCGGGCCGCCCGCCGGTCGCACCTCTCTGGCCGAGCAACGCAAGTTCTTCCTGGCCGGCATCCGGGCCTCGGGCGGCGGCCGCTGCATCTACACGGGACGCCCGCTCTCCGAGGACGACCTGTCGCTGGACCATTTCCTGCCGTGGAGCTTCGTGGCCCATGACCGGATCTGGAACCTGACGCCGGTAAGCCGCGGGGTGAACTCGGCCAAGGGCGCGCGGCTCCCCCGCGCCGAGCTCCTCGACCGGCTCGCCGCCGTCCACCATCGCATGCTCGTCGCCCTCGAGCCCGAAGGCGACCGCTGGGACCGGTGGCGGGCGCAGTACGCGGACCTCCACCTCGCGACCGCGGAATTGCGGGACATGGACGCCCTCCGTTCCGCCTACCGGCGCACGGTCGAACCCTCGCTGGCGATGGCGAGGCGCATGGGGTTCCCGGACGGCTGGCCCCCGGCGATGGCCGCCTGAGGCGTCTCCCTCCTCCCGGCCATCGACCATTTCATCGCACGGCGCTACGATGGCACACCACAATTCGCCGAGGCGGTCACTTCCATGGGCACAAACCTGCCGACATCGCAGACCATGGCCGGCATGGCCCCGGTCGAGATCCGCGACCACCTGCGGGCCATGAAGCGGGCCGTGTGGCGCGGCGAGTTCATCGCGTACCGTGGCTCCTGGATGCACCGCGACAACTTCCCGCGGCAGATCGGCAAGGCCGCCGCCCTCGAGGAGGCGATCGAACGCGGGCTTGTCTCCCTGGACGAGGAGCGGCTCGAACTGACCGATGCCGGACGCGGTCTCGCATGGTCCAAGTCCCGCCGGTACCCGCTCGCGACCGCGCAGGAGCAGCTGCGGCGTTTCCTGGACCGCGTCGAGGCCCACAACGCCGATCCCACGAACCCCTTCCTCGTCGACCAGGTCTGGCTGTTCGGATCCACCCTGCGCGAGGAGGATACGGTCGGCGACATCGACCTGGCCTACACCACCGTCCTGAACCCGGCCTACAAGGACCACAAGGTGTACGACCAGAGGCGCAACGAGATCTTCCAGGCCGCCCCGGACAGCGTAGACTGGATGTACGCCCTCGACTGGCACCTCCACAAATCGATCTTCGGGCCGCGACGACACCCCCTGCTGGCCGGTGCCATGCAGGGCCTCGACACCCTGATCGGCCTGGCGGTCCCCTGCCGTATCCTGTTCGACAAGGCCAAGGGAGGCCGCGTCGACGTCCCCGCGGTGGACAAACACCCGGAATCCACCGTGCGGTCCGAGTCGATCCTGCCCGCGCTGGAAATGCCGTCCTTCGACCCGCCCGAGACCGGGGTAAAGCTCTCGGACTGCCGGTGGACCTGCGAATTCCGCGACAACGGCTATGTGGGCTCGCCCGAGGAAGGCGCCATCTTCTTCCTCACGGAGGAAAGGCAGGCCGAGGACAGGCAGCTTCAGGGCATGAAGGCCACGGACGGGCGCGACGGGACCCTTTTGTGCGAGATCGCGGGGGAACCCGCGCTCGCCGTGGGCTTCTCCCGCGCGATCACGCACAACGGCAACCGCACGGTCGTGACGGTGCGCATCGACACCGTGAAGATCCTCGACGAGGAATTCGACGAGGACCTTCCGGAACTGCAGGCGATCGGGAGCGTGCTCGCGGACGTGGCCGCCCTCGACATCCGCCGCGCCATGTACCGCGAGATCGACCAGGGCAAGCACCCGGAAGTCGCCTTGCGCATCGAGGCCTCCGACCTCGAAAGCCTCGACATGTACGACGTGGCCGATTCCCTGCGGGTCAGGATATCGCACCTGCAGGCCGACCTGTTCCCCGGCGAAGTCTCCGTCGAGGAGCCGGAATGGGAAGTCGACATGCCGTGGGACGCCGAGGACCTGGCGCAGCCGGCGCTTCCGGCACCCTGATTTCTCCGCCCATGGCAGGCTCGCCCCCACATGCCCGCCCCCTGATGGGACAATAAATAGCCCCGTGGTTTTTCGTCGTGGAATCGGGGTAGCGTCCCTGCAATCCTGCCGTCGATCCAACGGCACAAAGGACTGCGGAACACCATGGACGCCATCGAGACCAAGGCCAGACGGCGCGGACGCCCCCTGAACTCGGGCGAACCGGACGATGCGATCCTGCAGGCGATCGAAGCCGACCTGCAGGCAGACCCCGCCCTGAGCGTACGCAAGGCCATCATGGGCCGCCTCCCCGACGACACCATCAGCCCCGACTCGGTCCGCCGCCGCCTCGAGCGGAAGCTGCGGCGCCGGCGCGCGGAACGGGCCGAGGACAAGGCACGCTCGGATCGGTTGCAGGGCTTCTGGAACAGCGGTCCTCGCAAGGACGTCGCGGAACTCCACTCGCTGATGCGGGAGATGGGGATGGAACCGCCGCTCTACGCCGAGGACATCGCCTGCTCGGCAGACCTCGACCGGTACATCGAGGCGCACCGCAGCCTCTACCAGATCGTCCGGTTGAACGCCTGCGAGACCGCCTTCGACCACATGGCCTCCTCATACCTGCGCGTCGACCGAGACAGGGGCGGGATCAGCCTCGTGTCCGGGACCGGATCGATGGAAGTCATCGGCCCGCCCGCGACGGAAAGGTTTGATGAACGGGCAACACTCATCGCCTGGGAACAGGGGACGCACGCCGTCGTCCTCTCGCCGGAGGAGCAGGCCTCCTGGGCCGCCACGGACGGGGCGTACTGGCGGATGCGCCACGACTACAACACGCCGCTCTGGCGCAAGCTCCTGCCCCTGTGGCGCAAGCCGGACCTCTCCATGACGGCTGCCCTGACCGGGATCGCCCACAGGAACGCCTGGGAGGCCCACCTGCGCCGCCTGTCCGGCAAGCCGATCGACTACGACGGCAAGCTCTCGTTCGAGACCCGGGGCAGCGTTCCCGCCTCCGCCATGGTGCCGCTGCCCGAACGCGCCTGGCGCAGGGTACGGGATGCGGCGCGGCTGGCCTGGTGGCGATACCGCCATCGCCACGTCATCTATCCGCGCCTGCACGGCGGCTCGATGGTGACGCTCGAGCCCGGCCTGGCCGTCCATGTCTGCCGGTACCACTCCACGGTGATGGTGGACAGTATCGGCCCCGGCAGCCACGACATCCACCTGGCGTTCTCCCGCGGGCGGCACGGGGACACCTACCGATGGCAGGCGGAGGAGCGCTGCGAGATCACCGACAGGAAGACCGGCCAGCCGGCGGACACCGCGACCGCCATGCGCATGATCTCCAACCTCGAATGGGCGATCGGGCAGATGGACCGGAAGCCGTGGCCCCGCCGGCTGGCCTTGGGGGCCCTGCTCCTGGTCCTCGCCGGGTACGTGTCCGCGCTCGCCTGACCGCCCTCAGGGCGCGGGAGACGACGAGGCGGTCCGCTCGCGCCACGCGTCCATGGCCTCGGCATGGCGGCGCATGGCTTCCTCGCCTTCGGGGGAGAGCGTGAACTCGTAGACGTCCTCGTAGCCGCGGCTCTCCACCCGGCTCCCGAGGATCAGGCCGGCGGCCTTGAGGTCGTAGGAGGGGCAGTCGTCATCGCGGATACTGCCTTTCGCGGCGAGCTCGTCCATGATCCAGATGTCGCGGTCACCGAACCTGGCAGCGGGATGGACCGGTTCGTCGAACTCCACCGGCACCTGACCGCGCCCCACGGCCCGCAGGCCTGCCTCCGTCGCCGTGCAGGCCGAGGTGAGCCCGCCTTCCCGGGATGTCCGCTCGAGGAGCCTGCGGACCACGAGCCGGTCGGCCTGGTCGGTCCGCACCGAGAAGCCCTTTCCTTCGGGAGGGGCCACCCACCAGAGGAACGAGCGGCAGTGCTTGGTCATGGTGGCGCCGTCCGCCAGGGCCGTCAGGATTTCGCGCTGCCCTTCGGTGAGGCGTACGGGCGTGTCACCGGCGACATGTCCTGGTTGTCCTGCCATGTGGCCTCTCGTAACCCATCACCCCTCGCCCGCGCCAGCCGCAAGCCGCTCGCCACACGGGACAACTCACGCTCCGGCGTGTGGAACAGCAGGAAGGCGCACAGGCTCCTGCGCAACGCCGGGGTGGCGTCCGCCGTTGCGTCGATGACCTCACGCGCCGCCAGGAACGCCTTGTCGATCCAGCGCATGCCGTCCGCCACCCCGGCAAGGATCTCTTCCCGCCATGTCGACAGGAACCTGCCAAGCGCCCCGACAGGGATGTCGGTCCCGAGAATGGCCAGCGCGCTGTCGATCACGGCCCTGGCTTCAGCGGGCGTTCCCGACCGCAAGGCAGCCACGACGTCCACGGTGACGCGCCGCAGGCCGCGGGCCTTCGACGACCAACAAGCAAGGTCATTGGCCTGCGCGGGCGACAACTCCCAGTCGGGGACGGAAAGCAAGGCCGGGTCCTCGCGGAAATTGCGCCCCATGTGCGCGCCCTTGCGCACGATGGCCTTCAAGGCCGCCACCGCGGCAGTCCGGACGGCGTCGATGGCAGACGACGACGGCACCGCCACCAAGATCCCGGGGAAGGCCTCCCTGACCGCCCCCGCGGTCCTGGGATCCGGGTCGATGACCGCGACCTCCGGTTCGCCGGAATGGCCGGCGAACCATTCCCGAAGGCCTGCATGTCCCTCGACCGCCCCCACCACGGTACGCTCCACGGCGTCCGTGAGCAGGACGGCCCCCGCGTTCCCCGGCATGACATGTATCCCGACCACCTCGGGAACGCGCGTGGGCAGGGTCCGCTTCTGGATCGAGACCCAGTTCCGGAAGACTGTCTCGATGGTGCTCCGGTCGCAACCGAGCGCCAGCGCGGTCGCCCGTGCACCGGAAGAGAACATTCCATCCATCACGGCCTCCACCAGGTCCGGGGAAACGCTGGCCGTCTCCGAAGACCTGAAGGAACGGCACTGACGGCAGACGAGCTTGGCGACCTTCACCGGATACCGGACGAGCCGTCCGTCCCTGATGTCGAGCCGCACGCTGTCGCGCGTCCCGTTCAGGACAGCCTTGCCGCCACAGGACGGGCAATCCGCCATGTCAGGCCTCCGGCCTTTCGACCAACCCGAAATACTCCATGACACCCGAGACGGCGGCCCCGACATCTGGATCCCGCAGCGGACGGCACGGGTCCGCCATCTGGCTGGCATAGTGGGCCATGACCCCGACCCCCTCCACATGGAAGGCCTTGCGCCCGACATTGTTGAGCGCGTACCACAGGACCCGGTCTTGCTCCTTGAGCCACAGGAACTCGGCGCTGGCGAGTATCCCGTGTTCCCGGGCCAGGGTGTAGTCGTGCACCAGGCTCACCGTATCGAAGGGGCTGAACCCTTCCGTCCGTACCTCCGGCCCGGAATAGCCAATCGCCCTGCACGCCGAGACGTAGCTCCCCAGGTCGAACTTCCCGCCGTCCCGGCTGCACCTTCTCATCCTTCGGGCCAACTCGTCCACGAAGCGGCGCCCGTTCCCGTCGCCGATGGAGAAGCCATGGAAGGCGATCTCCAGGGCGGCCTTCAGGTCCGGATCGACCCGGTGCCGGACCTGCTCCTCGAGCCCGCGGCGCACCAGTGCCTCGAGGTCTCTCTCCCCGACTGCACTCACCCCGTATCTTGCTTCCAGTCCTGAAACCCATTCCCACGGCGTGAGGGATGGATTGCCCTGCCCGTCGCCACGCACCGCGGACGGGAACGCATCCGACATCCTCGCGCGCCGATCGCCCCCACGCCCCTTGCGGACGTGCGTGACGGGATCGCGCTCGATGAACGAGGCCGCGCCGGCCAGCACGGCGATCCCTCCTGCCGCCCAAAGCGGCGACCAGCCCGAATAATCGAGAAGGCCGATGCCGGAAAGGAGCGGCGACGACAGGGCAAGGAAGGCGATGCCGGCGGCACCGGCGCCTGCCGCAGCGGAAGGCACATCGAGGACGAACTTCATGACGCCGCTCCTTCGCCGCGCTTCCTGGGGCGTAACGCCACCAGGTGGTTTACCGTAATCGTGAGATCCTTCCGGTCGACCGAAAGGGTGTCCTCGACCTGCGGTGCCGCTGCATGGAATATCCGATGCTTGTGCAGGACGGTCATCTCGCCAGGCTTCATCAACCTGAGGTCGCGGGGATTGATCCTGTCCGCTTCCTCGAGCGCCTCGTCCCGGCCCACGTAGCGGATCGTCAGGCCCCCGTTGTGGCGCACGAACAAGCCGGATGACAGTTCCTCCTCCGTCGCCATGCGACCTGCCGGCACGGGACCGCTCCTGTCGCCGTGGCTCCCGGCGCCCGGCGCCGCAACGGGCGGTGTATCCCCATTCCCGTTCGCGTCACCCGTACGCAGGAAGATCTTGGTGTCGCAATTGGCGAAGATCGCGTTCGCTTCCGTCTCTCCGACCTTCTTCAGGGCAGACATATCCGTCGCGCCGAACGTCAGGTTGATCCCCAGCGCCCTGGCCTGGGATGCCATCCTCGCGGCCCCCGGGGCGGCGTAGCCCTGGACTTCGTCGAACATGGCCGAGAACGGCGCCCTCGATACGAGATCCGGGCCTTTGGGGCCATTCCCAAGAAGGGTGGACACGGTCTCCTTGAAGCTCTCCATGACAAGCCTTCCCAACCTCGCGACTTCCCCGCCGGACCTTTCCAGCGACGGCATCATGACGACCACGATACGACGCCCGCGGATCACGTCCTCCATGTCGATGTCAACGTTCCCGGCGCGGAACAAGTGTCCGTAGATGTCGGCAAGCGGCGCCAGCGCCACATAAAACTGCATCTCGAGATAGCCGTGCTGGTCCAGCGTGACCTGCGGCTGGCGGAACCCTCGGTCTGCCTCGTAACCCGGCAGGCTCTCCAGGTACCTCGACACGCCCTCCCGGATCTCCACAGGCATGTCCGGATAGGCGCCGGCGTCGGCCAGCCGCATCAGGGACTTCAGGTTCAGATGGTCGCGGATGGTTCCGACATCGACCTCGGTCCCGTCCCGCTCCCCCAACCAGAAGAGCGCACGTGCCAGGCCAGTGAGCAGGATTTCGGCACGCCCTTTCCACCGGTCGTCGCCGACGACATCCAGAAGCGACAGGACCATCAGGGCCAACGCCTCTGGTGATAGCCCGGAAAACGGATTGAGCGTGTTGGAGTGGATGTAGGGCTCGCCCGGCTTCCGGTTCGAGGCCATCATGTTGAGGACAAGCAGGTCGTCCTCGCGCCCCCACATCCTGGCAAGCGCATAGACCCTGGCATACAGGGACACCTCCCCTTTGCCGTCGCAGAACAGGAAGCCGGAGGACCAGTCGAGCGCGTTCTCGGCCAAGCCGAGCATGGCCTCAGTCTTGCCGGGGCCGGATTCCCCGAGGACCAGGGTATGCCGACGCACGTCCTCTTCCGTGAGCCAGAGCCCCTTGCCCGTCTCACGGTCATGCCCGAGGAAGAAGATCCCGTCGCTCATTCCGTGTTTCCGCATGGCGGGAACGGCTGACGCCAGGGCGGCGAGCACCCCTCCGGCCGCAAACCCCGGGGCCGCCCATGGGAACAGCAAGGTCCCCATCGCACAACCGCCCACGACCGGCAACAGCAAGTCCCGCCACGACCGGTCGCGATAGGCCAACTGCGCCGCGCCGCCCAGCAGCCGCCTCGGCAACGCCATGTACCTCCCGTTGAGCCCGCCCGTAAAACCGGTCATCGCATGTCCCCTGTTGTCCATGGGTAGGAAGCTAGATCGCCGGACGGATGCTTGCACCGATTCTTCACGTCACGTCACCGTTGCGGAATTCCGACTGATGGCGGGATGGTTACGGCAAGGTGGAGGGACACGGCATGCCCCGTGGTATCGAGATGCCGGGCACATCGCCGTGTCTCCGGCAACAAGCCTTGATCTCTCCGGTGCCGTCTTCTCAGGGCGCAGGCACCCGCGCGGCGATCGCCACCGGATCGAGACCGGCGGGGTCGAACACGAGCTTCTCCAGACGGTAGGCGAGGGTCGCGACGGGTCCCGGTGGCACGGCGACCGAGGGTCTGAGAGACAAGGTCCACTCGATCTCGTCGGGCCGCAGGGCTTCCGCGACGGCGAGCCCGAGGCGCACCAGGGCAGGCCCCTTGATGCGGCGCGGGTCGATGCCGTCAATGCGTTTGGCTATCGCCGGGGTGGCCCGCATGCGGGCCAGAAGCATCTTGCGGTACCCCTCGTCGGCGTTGACCGCCTGTGAGAACCCCAAGTTCATGCACGACCACGGCGACTCGCCCATGGCCTCGAACGCCAGGGCGGCGCGGGCGGCATGCCCCAGTTCGTCCTCGTCAGGGACCGCGCCGCCACCGGGAACCTTCTCGAAGCCGAACACCCAGCCATGCCCGCGCAACTCGGTCAGACCGTGGTCGTCCGGCCAGTCCTCCCGACCGCGGTTGAAGGCGTAGGTGGCGGCCAGCCCGAAGGACGGCGTGAGATGCACCATGCCGGCGCGCGTTGCCGGGGACTTGCTTCGCCCGTCTGGACGCCGTCCGCAGAGACCGTCCCCGGCAAGCAGGGCGTCGGCGGCTTCGGCTATGCAGGTTCCGTGATAGAGCATGCGGGCCTCCGTTCCCGTCAGGATACGGCGCCGGCAGGCCGCCCACAACAAGCAAGACCGGTTCAGGCCGGCTGCGGCAAGCCAGCGGAGGCCTCCGCGAGAGCCTCCGCTTCCAAGGCGACAACGGAACGGCTACCGCCCCTCAGGGCGTGTTGGCCTCGATGGCGTCGAAGCCATGCTCGCGAGGATCGAATCCGAGATCTTCACCCGCCGCGACAACAGCCTGTTGCAGCCCTTGCGCTGCCGCCTCCGTCAGGTTTCCCTTCCCTTGGGCAAGCGCGTCCCTCCAGGCCTGCCCCCTGCCCCACGCCTCCACCCACGCGCCGGCCAGTTCGACGCTGCTTCCGTACCGGGTGAGCGCCTCGACAAGGAAGGACGCCTGCCCGATGTCCTTCGCCGCCTTTTCCTTGTCCTGCCTGCGGGTGGAGATGATCATCTTGTGGACGGCGTACCGCTCCGGCGACGGGACGGTGACACTGACGCCACCGCCAGTCAGGAGCACGCTCTGGACGGGATCGCGGAGCAGGAAGTCCATGAACCTGAGCGGTTCCGCGGCGACGCCTAGCGACGGCAACGGCACCGCGTGGCCGGCATTGTCGTCCGAGCCCCGGTTGGTGGACAGGAACTCCACCTTGTAGCCTTGGGCGTTGACGAACCTGGACGCCAGCTTGCTGTCGAGCCGGGGCACGGGACGAAAGCCCGGGTCCACGGACAGGATCGCCTCGACCAGCGAGTCCGCCCTTTCGTCGACGGCGACCGAGATCCCATGGTCCTGCGCCAAGTCGACGTCGCCGGTCTGCAGGTGTCGTTCCGGCCTGGCACCCACCAGCCCCGGATAGGTCTGGAACGCCACGGTCCCCACCAGCACGCCGCGCAACCGGAAGAACCCCGCCTTGGCTATCCTGTCGACCAACAGGCCCGTAAGCGGGTCAGGGGCGGGGAAGCCGGCAGCCTTGAGCATCGAGACCGCGTCCATCCGGGACTTGAAGGCGACCTTGACCCGTCCGAACGCCTCCGCACGCGCGGTCACCTCCGGATCGCTGGCCGGGCCGACATACTTTTTCGTCTTGCCTCCGACCGCGTCGTACCCGTTGTAATACCAGTATTGCCGGCCTTTGACGGTATGCTTGTGGAAGTTGCCGTTTTCCGGGAAGTCCCTGTCGAAGGCGGCGTCATAGACCCTCTGCTTGAGGTCCGCGAACACCGTCTGGGCTGCGAGGTCGACGTGATACATGCTGTTATCTGAACTCTCCTGTTTTCAGATAACTAGCGGATCGACGCCAAGACGCCAACTGTTATGTCCAATTCCGCGAAAAGACATAGCGGACAGTCGCCACCTTCCGAGGAAGTGGCGACTGTAGACCAGGGCAAGGTGTTGGCGGTCGCGGAGGAACTCGAATCCCCGGCCTCCGGATTCGGAATCCGGCGCTCTATCCAGCTGAGCTACGCGACCTGACCTGGCGGGCGTGCGGCGCGGCGTCTGCCGCCGCGCGCTTCCCTGACTGGCGATCCCTGGAGGATTCGAACCTCCGACCCGCCGCTTAGAAGGCGGCCGCTCTGATCCACTGAGCTAAGGGACCGTTCCGTGGCGGCTATCGGTTAGGGCCCTGAGGCAATCCGACCGCCGCGATATGGTGCGCATGAAGGGACTCGAACCCCTGACCCCCGGCTTCGTAGGCCGGTGCTCTGATCCAACTGAGCTACATGCGCGTCCGTGTCGACCCCTGGATTGCGGCCCGCGGAGCCGTATTCGAGAAACTGGTGCCTGAGGCGGGTTTCGAACCAGCGACACCCGGCTTTTCAGACCGGTGCTCTACCAACTGAGCTACCCAGGCAACGGCGGGTCGCCGGAGCGTCCCGCCTCGATCCGCGCGTCCCCGCCTGCATCCACCCTGGCCGAGCCTGTCGACGGGCTGCGGCCCTGGATACGGCGCTGACGCGCAATCCCGGAGTGGACTTGAACCACCGACGCGGCCTTGCGGGCCCGCTCTACCGACTGAGCTACCGAGATCCGGAATGCGTCTCCGCTTCCGTGTCCTACATATGACGGCATCCCACGCCGGTGTCAACAGTAAAATGCAAAAATATCGTTTTATTCCAAAAGGTTAGCATGAATTCAGGGCATGCGGTAGCGGTCGCGGAAGGGGTGTCTCCCGCGTCGTCCGGTCCGGTGCTGGAGGCGATAAACCGGCCTGGTGCCGTCCGCCTGAATCGCCGTCGCCTTCGTCGTCTCATCGTGTCCTCTCGGGGTGCGCCGGAGCGCAAAAAGCCCTGCGGCCCGCTTCCGGTTCGGAAGGGGCCGCAGGGCTTGATCTGGATAACGGGTCACCGACCCATATCGTCAGACGAGCGCGTTCAGCCGCCTTCCCTCGGGAAGCCGTTTCTCCTGAAGCGCCGGAATCGGATGACCGGGTTCGTCACGTGCTCGTCTCCTTGACCCGTGATGGCTACCATGACCGCGGGAAAGCCTCAACCGGTGTCCGGCAAAATGGTTTCCGGGTCCTGAAGTGGACGCGCGCCGGCTAGGGCACCGGGTCGTCACGGACGCATGGACGGAGCGGCCTCGTCCCGGGCGGTGACCATGACCGCCAGCCTGGCGGCGAGCGCCCTGGGATCGGTGCCGTGGCCCGAAGCCACCTCACGGGTGATCTCGGCCACCCGGCGCCTGCGCACCAGCGTGTCGTCCGGCGACAGAAGTCCCGCCAACCCGCGGTCGTTGCGCAGCCGGACGAACAGTTCCGAAACCGCCTCGGGCGGCACCGCCTCCATGTCCGGACGCCCCCGGGTGCCGTCGAGGTCCCCGACCCTTCCGCCGCCTGCCACAGGCAGGTCGCCCACCGTCATCCCGGGCGTCTCCACGCGACGGAAACGCCCGCCCATGTCGAGCACATGGGCCACGCCATCGGCGAAGACGGCATCACCAGGCCCGAAAGGCCGCGGCAAGCCCGCGCCATCCCTGAAGGGAGAGAAGCCGGCCCACTCCGGATCCGGGGAGGCGAGCGCAGCCTGCACCCCCGGCAGGTCCGTCGCCGTCACCTCTCCAGCCGCCTCGTAGAGCCCCCTGGCGACCGCGACGGCGAACATCCCCGGTTCCCCCGCGACCCGGTCCAGCAAGGCCGCGTCGGCCTCCGCGACGGCATCGCCGCGGGCCGCGAGGACGACGATCGCCTTGACCGCCCGCAGGCTCACGGCGCCATGCCCGGCTGCGGGCCTTCCGGCTCCATGTCCCTGGCCCTGGCAGCGTGGACGGCGGACGCGATGACAGCGCGGACCAAGTCCTCGCGTGACCGCTTTCCGGTGGCCTTCTGCCTCGCCTCGACAGCCTCGAGCGTTCCGAGGGCGGCAACCGCCACCTCGTCGTCGATCGCGTCCAGCACCCGGTAGTGGGCCGCCAGTGTGCTGGTGGACGTGGCCTCCACGCCCAGGGACGGCTTTCCCGCGAGCTCGCGGGTGGCGTCCGCGGCACCGATGATCGCCGCCCGCACCAGCAGGTCCCGGGACCTGAAACCGCGGAAGTCCTGTTCGGAGGCCTGGTCGTCCCAGGCCGCGACCGCGGCCTTCACCACCGCGTCGGGGATAGCCTCCGCAAGGCGGGCGGTCTCGTCGGTCCGTGTCATCTGGGGTCTCCCGGTTCGGAACGATGCTACCCGATCGACACGAAAGGGTCACGCCCGGCTTCCCTTGTGCCGTGCATGGCGCGACCGTACGCTTGGCGGCAAACGGAGCCACCCCATGAGCGAATTCACCAACGCCGAAACCGCCGCCCAGTTCGCCCGCTGGACCAAGGAGCACTCCCTCGCCGCCGAGCGCGAGGGCTGGAACATGTTCGACTACGACGGCATGGGCCTGCTCCAGCTCGAGTGCTACAGCGAGCTTGGCGTCTTCGACGGTGACGACGAGGCCCTCGAACACGTCAGGAACCGCGCCGAGGCCGGTGACGGGACGGCCAGGCTGGCGCTGGAGCTCGAGGCCTACTTCCAGCCGATCATCGAACGCGTGCGCGAGGCGGTTACCGAACGCAACGCCACCTTCGGACGCTGATCCGCCGGGATGGTTGACGCGCCCGACATCAGGGAACTCCTGAAGCCGAGGCAAGCCGACCTTCCGGTGACGCCCGAAGCGACCGTCTACCACGCGACGCCGGCGTCCAACCTGGAATCGATCCTCGGGACCGGGCTGGAGCCGCGGGCGGAGAACCGGCAAGACGTCTTCCCGCCGCGCGTCTACGTCACCCTTAGCGAGTTCGGCGGCGAGGAGATCGCGCGCCAGTTGCGCCGGGCGCTGATCGCCTCCGGCGCCCGCAAGCGTGGCTGGCGCGAGGACTACGTGCTGCTGGCGATCGACACCGGGATGATCCCCGGCCACGTGTTCCGCCTCGACGGCTATTTCGTCGGCGGCGCCTATACCGACCGGTTCATCCCGCCTGACGCGATCCGGCTCCGGTCCACGCTGTCCTTCCATGCCCGCCACCGGATGACGGTTGAGCGCGCCCCGGACGCGCCCCCGCATCGTTGGTTTGGTTGAGGTTCACCCGCACCCTGCGTGATCCGCCGCCGTGATGCGGCCCGCGCTAAAGCCTTCCGATCAGATTTCCGTCCCCGGTGACATCGACCAGGGCGCCGTCCGAGATCGCGAATCCTGACAACCCTCCGGCAAATCCGGGTTCCCCTGGAAACCCTCCCGCATCTCCCGGCGCCCCGGGCTGCCCGTGCGCGCCGGCAGCGGCACCGGAAGCACCGTGACCCCCGCGCGCCGCACCGGCGGACGAAGAGAACTGCGTGCTTCCCGGCTGCCCGGCGGCGGCAGGACCGTCGCCACCCTCGCCCCGGCCCCCGTTCCCGCCGGGACTTCCAGGCGAATAAATACTCGGGGCCCGCGAGATCGGTCGGGCCACAACGCCTTCCGACACGCTGTTCCTCGGGTCACACCGGTAGTAGTGCCCGTCCACGACCCTTGTGTACGTGGAATTCACCCCCGTGAGGGTGAAAAGACGGCTCTCGACCATGTTCCCCTCCCAGAACAGGGAAACCGTAAAATAATCCTGGCCCTGCTTGTACTCGTAGGTGCAACGATTGAACGAGTTGTTGTACTTACTCCCGTAGGTTCCCGGCGTCGACTGGTTGCCGTCCCCGCCCTTCCCTCCGGCACCGCCACCGCCACCGCCCGAAACAATCCTGCCGGTGTTTACGACGGAGAATCTCAAGCCGTTCGCGTCGATGGCGTCGCCTCCGTTGCCGCCCACCCCGTTTACCCCTCCGGCGCCGCCTGCGCCCAGGATCTCCCCGGCCACCTCCAGCTCGAACGTGCCGCCGAAGGCGTGGACGGCCAAGGCCGCGACAGAGGCATCCGCGGACCACAACCTCACGCCCTCCGGGACGACGAGCTTCTTCGGAACCGCCCCCGTCCAGTCGGCGGAATCGAAGTAGGAAGACGCCTCCACCTCGATCGCGTTTCCAGGCACCGTTGCCACCACGGCTGAAGGCTGGCCGGAATGCGTGATGAGGGGTGACGGCAGCTGGAGCCTGAACAACGCCCCCTGGTCCTGAGCCAAGGCGGGTGCAAGAAGCAGCGGCCACAGGAGGAGGTGCGCCAATAACTTCGACATGCAAGGTTCCTTTGCGTTATCCTTCGAGGATAGTTCCGACACCCGGCCAAGGTCAAACAACGGGCGCTTAACCACACACGTCCACCCACCTTGCGTCCGGAACCTGGCGCTGTATCGTCAAGGCACGGCGGCGACAGAACCCAGAAGCCATTCCACACGGAAATCCGGATAGCCGAAAAAGGCGGGAACAGATGCCGGCAAGGGCCACGAACGACGACGCACCCATCCTCGACGCGGACGACCTGGCCGCATTCGCCTCGATCTCGGATGACCTGGCCGCCGGGGAACCGGATGTCGGGCACCCTCTCGAGCATCTCGCGTTGCCGACGCGCACATGCCCCGCCCGCCACCCCCATCCGGACGAGTGCTGGCAGACCTACCGGTCGCTGACGCTCGATCTCGTCGCCAGCGCCGAGACCATCCCCGCCGGCGCCAAGCCCACGAACAGCCACGTGCTCAGGCAGGAGGACGCCGACCGCATCCGGGCGACCCTCGAGGCGTCGCCCGCGCCGCCCGTCGACACCAAGGCGTTTGTCGACCGGGCGAAGGACGCCGTCATGGCGGGACGGGCGCATTACCGCACCTCATGGGAGGAGCGGTCTCCCCGTCTTCAGACCTGCACCCGCGCATTGACCGCCCTCGCCCGCCATCTCGTCGCCACCTCCGGGGCGACCGACGCCGCGGTGGCCGCATACATGCTGTACATGTCGACGGACCGCTCGACGTACAGCCAGTACGAGCGGCTGGCCTGGGCCGACCCCGTCGCGCTGGCCCTGAGGGACGCGTTGTCCTCGGCTCCCGAAGCCGGTTACGACGAGGCCCTCGCCTGGGCCATCGGCATGTGCGAGGAGGAAACAGACGCCCAGCTCCTGGCCCACATGGCCTTCGTCCTCGCGGACGACCGCGACGCGGAACACCCGTTGCAGCCGCTCCGCGTGCTGCAGGCCGTCGCCGCCGGGGACGACGACCCGTCCGCCTTGTTGTGGGCCCTGCCGCTGGTGGCGGAGGCGGGACCGTCCGCCCCGGCCCGCTGGCGTTCCGTCCAGCAGCATTTCCTGAACTTCGGCTATTGCCGGATCGACGTCAGGCAAGCGTGCGGCACCGTGGTCGCGACCGCGAGGCGTCACGGCACGCCGTCCGCCCCCGCGGTCGCCTGGCTGCTCCACTACGCCTATGGCGACGACAGGGCGACGGCGGCCCGTGCCGTCCTCGACACGGACGAGCCGGGGGCGATCGACCTCCTGCTGCCCCGCCTCCACGAACCGGAGGTCCGCGCGGCCCTCGACGCCGCCACGTCCGACATGCCGGCGAGGACCTTCCGACAGATGGCGTCCGTCCTCGGGCGCGGACGCATGGAACCCGCGTTGCGGATGCGGTGCGCCTCCTTTCTCGCCACCCATCCCGCAGCCCTGCTCCGCAACTGGCTGTCCGGGGACGCGAAGGCATCCGCCTGGCTCGAGGCGGAACTGTCCGCCGCCCTCGCCCCGGAGGCGCAGGAGGCCCACCTGCCGCGGGCATTGCTGGAGACCCCGTGGCGGCACAAGTCCCGCCGAACTGCGGATGTCTCCGTCCGGCTCGAGCCCTACGCCGTTCCTTTCTCCGCCGACCTGCCGCCGGTGGCCGACAACCGCAGGGGCCTGCCGGTGATCGGGTCGATGGAAGAAACCCTCCCCGCGGACGACGCGCGCCTGCCGCCGGGCGACCTCGGGGGAGACCGGCTCCTCGAATGGATCGGCGGACGTGTCCGCGGGGTCATGGAGTTGCCCGGGTGGCTGGCGTCGAGGTCGCCTTGGTACCACATCCTCAAGGCCGTCGACCTGCAGCCGGAGCCGCTCGCCCTGCTCCTGTGGGAGCTGTGCCTCCCGCCGTCTGACGGCCCGAGGGCGGAGGACATCCGCCTCCGCGGCATGCTCGCCCGGTTCGGCGACCTCGCCATGGGCGGGATCGTACTCCGCCTCCGGGCCGACATCGGTTACCTGGCGCGCGTCGCCGGGATCTCGTCTCCATTGGTAGCCCCGTTCGCCGCCCAGGCCTTGCTGCGGTCCAAGAAGGTCCGCCCGGCGGCGATGGAATGGCTGCGGCGCAACCCCGAAGCGGCAGCGGCGGCGCTGTTGCCGACCGCCCTCGGCCCTTCCGGGGCCGAACGGCATGAGGCGGAGTCGGCCCTGCGCTGGCTCCGCGCGTCAGGCCCCGAAGGCGCCGAGGCCGTGGCGCATGCGTCGAGGCGGTACGGGGAATCCGTGCCGGGAGCGGCACACGCCATCTCCGCGGTGCTCGACACGGACCCCCTGTCCCGCTTCCCCTCCCGGCTTCCGAAGCCGCCCGCTTGGCTGATGCCGGAGGCGCTGTCCCGGCCCGAGCTCCGGGACGGCAAGGGCCGCCTGCCGTCCGCCGCCGTCGCGGCGATGGCCGAGATGCTGTCCTTCAGCACGCCGGTGGACGTCTATGCGGGCGTGTGGCAGGTCCGCGAAGCCTGCACGCCGGAAAGCGTCGCGTCCTTCGCCTGGGACCTTTTCTCCGCGTGGCTGGCGTCCGGCGCCCCCGCGAAAGACGCCTGGGCGTTCCGCGCGCTGGGCTGGCTGGGCGACGACGAGACCGCGCGCAAGCTGACGGCCATGATACGCAGGTGGCCGGGAGAGGGCGCCCATGCCCGCGCGGTCACGGGCCTCGAGATCCTGGCGGAGATCGGAACCGACGTGGCCCTGATGGGGCTCGGCGGCATCGCCGAGAAGCTCCGGTTCAAGGGGTTGCAGGCAAAGGCAAGGGAGATGGTCGCTGCACTGGCCGAGGCAAGGGGGATGACCGAGGCCGAACTCGCCGACCGCCTCGTCCCGGACCTCGACCTGGACGATGGTGGCGGGGCCGCCCTCGATTACGGACCGAGGCAGTTCCGCGTCTCCTTCGGCCCGTCCCTTGAACCGCTGGTGGCGGACATGGCTGGCAAGCGCCTCCGGGACCTTCCCAAGCCCGCCGGCGGCGATGACGCCGGGAAGGCGGCGGAGGCGCGCAAGCGGTGGGCGGCACTGAAGAAGGACGCCCGCGCCGCGGCGTCCCTGGTCACCACAAGGCTCGAGGGCATGCTCTCGACCGGTCGGCGCGTCGACGCGGATGCCTTCGCCACCTTCTTCGCCAACCATCCGCTGGTCCGCCACATGGCGCGTCGCCTCGTATGGGGAACATACACCGACCACAAGCCCGGCACCCCGCCCTCCTCCGTGTTCCGGATCGGCGACGACCTTTCCCCGCGCGACCTGGCCGGGATGCCGTGCGCGATCCCCGAGGGGCAGGTCGTGGGTCTGGTCCATCCGGTCCACCTCGGGGCGGACGCCCGCTCCGCGTGGTTGGCCGCCGTGACGGCGGACGGGGCGCGGCAGCCGTTCCCGCAGATGGACCGCGGGGTCCATGCCTTCCCCGAAGCGGACCGGTCCGCGCGATCCTCGCGCCTGTTCTGGGGCAAGGCGGTGGAGAGCGTCGTCCTCCAGTCCCGCGTGCAGGACTGGACCCTTGCCTCCCCGGAGGACGGCGGTGTCGTCCTCTTCCTCGAGCGCCCGGTCGCGCTGAAGGACGGCCGCAAGGCCACCGCGAGGCTGCACCTGTCCGAGGGCGTCTTCCTGGGCGCCCGCGAGCTGACGCCCAAGACCCAGGCCTTCGGGGAGATCGCGCTCGTGGACACCGAGGAGGACCCGCCGGCCACGTTCGGCGACCTCGACCCGGTTGCCGCGAGCGAGTTGCTGCTTTGGCCGTCGTCGCTGTCCTAGGTGGTCCCATGCCATCCGTCGCCCTATGATCGGGTAGACGAGGCGGAGAGCGACCATGGCCGGGCGGTGGCACAGGCACGATTCAGGATGGACCCGGACCGGCGCCGGCCCGGGCGTCCCGATGATCTCGTCCATCCGCCGCCATGCCGGCATGTGGCGCCTCGCCCGTGGCGAAGCCTGGCGCGGGCCGGACGAGATGACCGACCGGTTCGAGAGCCGTGACCCGCGCGCCTGCATGGCCTATGACCGGTTCCTCGACCGCTACGACGCCGCCTCCGACGCATGGGACAACCGGTCCTTCCACGTGGAGCGCGAGGGTCCGCGCGCGGGGATCAGCACCTGGGTGACCAAGCGTTCCGGGTCGGACCACGCGACGGGCCATCTCCTGGACGGCGACAACGTGGTCGGCACCTACTCGGTGACCATGTCCCACCCGGAGACCTGCTACATCGCCGGCGAGATGACGGTGAACGGCTCCTGTTCCGTCGACGCCCGATACCGCGGCCAGGGCCTGGGGCGCGCGCTCTACGACGCCGTGGCGTCCGCCTGCGGCATGCGCTGCGTCCCGCACGGACGTGACTTCGCCCCCGGCAACCTTTCCGACATGGCGGCGGCCTTCTGGGAAAAGCGGGCGCGGCACGGCGACCTGCCGACCGCCACGCCGGAAGCGCGCGCCCGCCACGCCGAGATCGCCGCGCCCTGCGAGGTGATCCTGTGCGAGCGCCGCAACGCCGGCAGCACCGCCTTCCTGCTGGCTCTCGCCGACGTCACCGGGGGCGCCCTCGTCGGCAACATGACACGGGACGGCGCGGGAAGCCCCGAGGACATCAGGGTCCGGCTGCTGGACGGGCGGGAATTCGACGTGCGCGGGCCGTGGCACCCGCCTGCCGGGGACGGGCGGAGCGCCGCCAGGGACGTGTCCACCCTCGAGGGTTGCCGGATCGAGAGGGCCGCCATGGGCTCCCGCGGCGCTTTCTTCCCCTACTTCGACGGCGAGCTGTCCGGGACGCTGGAGAAGGCCCTGCCCGACGTCGCGACCTTCATCCGGCGCCACCTGCCGGAGATGGCCTTCCTGGCCGATGCCCCGCGGCTGTCGGAGCGCCTGCTTTCGTGCGCGGACGAGGCCGAACTGGCCTTCCGGGAGCCGGAGGCCGAGGCAAGGGAACCGGCGCCCGCGCCATGACGCCACTGCCCGCCTAGAAGCCGAAACCCCTCGCCACGTCGTCGAGCGCCGTGTCGTCGTCACGGGACGGGGCCGTCGCCGGCAACGGGGCGTTCGCCGCCCGGGACGCGGCCATGCGCAACAGCGCGTGCCCGGAGTTGCCGATCCTGCCCTCCAGCGCCGCCGTCATGCGGTCGAGGGCCGGGAGAAGGTGGCCGGCTTCCGGGAACGGACGCCCGATCCGTGCCTCGACCCAGGTGGAGATGTCCGAGACCCCCAGGTCGAAAGCCGCGCCGGGATACCGGTCGCGCATGGTCTCGCGCGTCGCCAGCAACGCCTCCACCAGCCCCCGGTCGGCGTCCTTCATGGCCAGCTTCCTGGCCTCCCACATGGCATAGAGCACCGCCGCCTCGACGACCCGGTCGAGGGTGCGGGTATCATATCTGGGGTCGCCGATGACCTGGGTGACGTTGCGGGTATAGTCGATGGTCACCCGCCTCCCGGTGATCCCGGATATGGTCCGCCTGATGTCCTCGGGGTCGTCGGTGACCGGGAAGGCGAGCGCCTGCTGGACCACGCCCTGCGAATCCCCGTCCAGCCGGGCCCGCGGACGGAACCAGTGCAGGGTAGGGTCCTTCACGGAAGCGACGATGCAGGTGACGACGGGCCCCTGCTCTGGAAGCCAGATCACCCCGTCATGGGCCATGGCCCCGGCAACGATGAACCGGGCCCTCCGCGACATCTCGGCGAAGCCGGGATCGTCCCCGGGATCGTCGACAAAGTCGTCGCGGGAGGTCGGCGGACGCCCGCCCTTCACCATGAAGGGGTGCTCGGCCTGGTCGGTGCGGGAATGCCCGTTGACGTAGTCGCGGGCTTGGCTGTCCCACCGCGGACCCCGGAAACACATGAGCTCGCGCCAGCGGTCGGCGTCGAACAGGACGTCGCGCCAGCGCGACGGGTCTTCCCGCACCTCTTCGGGCCAGACCCGGTCGAGGCTGAACTCCGAATCGCGCATGTTGCCCTGCCCGCCTGCCGCGATGCCGTAGAGCCGCCCGCCGTGTAGGCGGTAGACATGCTCCACCGTCGCCCTGAAGGCGCCGACCTGCTCGCGGTAGGTCATGGCCAGCGGCGCGTCGTCGGGGGCAGGGAGGTCGCCTTCGGCCACCGACCATTTCGTGCGCCCCTTCCGGTCGCGGTAGCGGACGGGGAAACTCACCCGGATCGAGGTCACAGCACCATCCCCGCGAGCACATGCTCGTCTTCCATCGACTGGCGCAGGCGCGAGAGCCCCATCTCCCAGGCGACCAGATCCGCCTTGGTCCGCGACAGCGGCACGCTGGCTTCGACCGCCCGTTCCAGCACCGGCAGCAGCGGCGCCGGGTCGGGGATCTCCCTTCCGGAGAACGGCTTCATCGCGTCGGAAAACTGGCGCAGGTTGAAATCCAGCGCCACGTCCGGCCAGCGGGCCGTCATGGCCTCCCTCAGCTCGGCGATCGCGCCGACATATCCGGGCGGGACGTCACATGTCCTTGCCCGCCGGCTCATCCACAACAGACCCCAGGCGAGGCCCTCGGCGGCCAGGGGCAGGGTGTCGATCCGGTAGCCCTCGCGGGAGAGGAACTGCGGTCCCGCCTTGTCGAGCACCGGACGCTGGCCCGTGGCCGCCTCGATCCGGTCCATCACCTCGCCGGGATCGAACGGGTCGAAATAGAGGTCGTTGAAGTCGTTGGTGAAGGTCAGGGCGACGTCCTCGACATGCCTGAACTCCAGTGTCCGTGACAGCGCGTGGTACTGGAGCACGGGCCCGTAGCACCGCCCCCAGACCACGCCGTCGAGGATGAAGTGCTCGTCGACCATACGGCGTACCTGCTCCAGGCGGGCCAGGAAGGCCGGCTCCCGCGTCGCCTTGGGCTCATACGAGACATCGTTCAATGTCTTGCCGTAGGCGTGCGGGAGACGGTCATTGTCGGGCAGGAGCGGGTGGTGGTAGGCCCGGTGCCATGTCTCGAATTGCGATAGGGTCCTGGCGTTCCAGCCACCCTCCGGCGGATCCAGCGGGTAATCGAAGATGACGTTGCGGGACCACAGCACGCCGTCGTACAGGCGGTAGTCCAGTTTCTTGACCGTGTACTGCTCGCCACGTTCCTGGGTGGCGACCACCGGGGCCTCCGAGTCCTCGAGGACCCGGACCTCCAGGTCGACGGGTGTGACCGCGTTCCTGGGGTTGCCGCTCCCGTCGCGCGCCACGTAGCGCACCGGCACCTGTACCGTCCTTGTTCCCGCCATTGCCGGTCCCTTCCAAGTTCACCCGCAGGATAGGTGAATCCGACGCAACCGACCACGGGACCGGTACGCGCCAAGCGTCATGGCTTGAAGCCGGACGCTGCGTCGCGCGCGGCCTTGAAACGTTCGGCCAGATCCGGGTCGAGGCCATAGGCACTTGCCTTCACGGCATCCATGGCCTCGACCACCTCCTTGAAGGAGGTGAGGATCACGTCCAGATCATCCGCGTCGAGGTCCTGGAAGCGCTCGCTCGCGAACTCCCCGGGACCGACATCAAGTGAGCCGGACAAGAAGCCGTCCACATAGTCCTCGAGAGCCTCGTCGAAGCGTCTCCTTTCCCTGATCTCCACGGATCTCACGACCCGCTTCGTCACGTTTGCGACGAGGTAGGACGGCGCGGAACGGACATAGCCAGAGGCGATCTCTTCCGCGACGTAGGACGGATCCCCCAACTCGTACCAAGTGGTCATGCCGACGCCATAGGCCTGCCGGTCCACGCCCACGAACGAAATCGGCGGAAGCCCGGCCTTGAGGAGCGGGATGTTGCACAGGAGCCGTCCCGTGCGCTTGTTGCCGTCGATGAAGGCCTGGAGGTACGACGTGCCGGCCAACAGGGCGAAGGAAGCCTCGAACGGGTCCTTGGCCATGTTGGCCTTGTAGCAGAGTTCACCCAAACCGGCTTGCAGATCCACATGGTCGGCTGACGGCACATACGAGCTGGTGGTGATGTTAACCGGGACGCGCCTGACGCTGCCCAGGTTGTCCTGCCGCACCAACCCGCGCATGAGCATCGCGTGCAACCGCATGGCGGTTTGCGGTGAAACCTCCACCGACGCTATGTTGTCGACCAGCCAGGCGATGGCGTTCTTGTGGTTTACGATCATGGCGGCTTCCTCCGCGGACCTGCCGCCTGCCGCCTCCGCGTACTTCACCAGTACCTCCGTCTCAAGCAACGTATAGGTATTGCCCTCCAGCGCCGAGGAAGCCCACGCCATCTCGATCATGAACCGTTCGGCAATCTCGCGGGAATAGGTGGACGGGTCCAGTTTGACATTGCCTTCCTCAACGACGGCCCCCATCGCCGCACGAGCCGATGCTCCAAGCCACGGCGCCTGATCCGGATCGTAGTCGAGGAAACGCCGCGGATCGTAGTGGACGGGCGGACGCAGATGCCCTGGTATGGAAAACCACCGGGCCTCCGGGGCAAGCCGGAACGAAGCGTCGCGTGTCGCCCCGCTCTTGATCACGATCCCGACCTCGATGAGCCTTCCGAGCGCACGGGACACCGTGGATTGGCTTGGGGCTGACGGTCCCAAGGCCGCTAGTATACTGGCCTGCGAGGTCCCTTCCGGTTGCTTGCAAAGAGCGGCGAAGACCTGCCTCTCCAACCCCTTCAGGCCCATGATTCGAAGCGCAGGATGCATAAAAGTCGACCTTCAAGTTATTGACTTGGAACGTCTATATGAGGTCATTATCCATAGCGCATGAAACCTGCATAAATCCACTCCTTTGCGAGCCGCCGTGTCTGCCGACGATGAACGGACCGGTCCGAAGACGTACGGCTCACCGGAATCCCATGTCCGCTATAGCCTCGAGATCCTCTTTGTCCCCGGGCACGTGCGCCGGGTATGCCGTCGCGACGCGGTCGAGGGCGAAGTCCCAGGCGACCTGTATCCCGCGCGGCAGCGCCGGTCCGCAGGCCTCGGCGACACGGCGCATCACGGGCAGCAAGGGCGCCGCGGACGGGATACGCTCCCCGTTCACGTGCGGGTAGCCCCAGGTCTGGAACATCGGGCGCCAGTCCAGCTTGCGCCCGGGCCAACGCGCGGCCAGGGCGTTCCGGAGCCCGGCCACGGCCTCCGCGCCCTCGCGCCCGACATGGTCCGGCGTCAGTTCCTTGACGTGCCACACCATGTGCCAGGCCGCCGCCTCGCCGGCCTCGTCGACCATGTCCACCGTGTAGCCGTCGCGGGACAGCACTTCGGGCTCGCCCCAGAGAGGCATGCGCACGCCGTCATAGTGGCGGCCCACCGCCTCGCGGGCGGCTTCGTCGAAGACGCTGAAGCGGAAGGCGATTTCCTCGAGGAGCCTCGCGCCGATATCCTCGGCCACGGCGTATTGCATCCGCGGCACGCGCCCGCGCTGGTATGCCCGCGTGGAGAAGAGCATGACAGGTCCGTTGCTGGGGAGGTAGACGGCATTGCCGACAAGAAGGGCCCGCGAGGCCTTTTCCGTCGCCCGGGCCGCCGCTTCCCTGTACGCGTCGCTGTCGCGCTCCCCGTGATGGAAGACGGGCGGCGACGGCAGGCCGATCGCGTTCCACGGCTCGCGGTATTCGAAGGGGTTCCCCGCCACCCGCGCGAGGACACCCGGCCCGGGCTCGCCGCGGTAGAGCCTGCCGTCCAGGTCGACGGTGTATCCGTTCGAGGCATGGGTGGTGAAAAGCCTGCCGTCGAAGGCGCGGTACTCCACCCACGTGCCTCCGGCCACCGGTTGCCGCACCACCACGGGCGCCTCGTCCGGCCTCGCCTGGCGCAGATCCACCTCCGTGGTGCCGATCCAGTAGGAGTGGCGTCCCTTGGAGCGTTCGCGTTCGCGGTAGCGGAACGCCACGACCGCCGGCACGGCGCCGGTCATATGGACACCCCGGCGAGTGCGTCGCGGTCGTCTTGGGGCACGACGTCGTCGGCGAGGCCGTAACGAAGGCCGATCCGTCCGAGGTTCATCCGCCAAGCGTTGGCCACGCCCTGGCCGACGAGATGCGCGCAGTCACGGACGACCACGGACATGGCGGGATAGAGGTCGACACCGTCCGGCAAGGTCCGCCCCGGGAGGTGGTCCCAGGTATGTTCGTGCAGCTTCGGATCGAAGTTCAGCGCGGCGCCCGGCCAGCGGTCCTGCAACGCCTTTCGCAGGCCGATGACCGCGGCGATCGCCTCCGGTGCCGTGTCGCGGGGCGGGAGATCCCGGAGCGCCCACACCATGTGCCATGCGGTGCTCTCGGCGACGCTCGGCAGGACGTCCGTGTCGTAGCCGTCCGCGACCAGCACCTCCGGCGGGTCGCCGAATACCGGGGGACGCACCCCGAAATGGCGCTCCACCGTCTCCACCACCGCTTCCCTGTCCAGGGCGGAGAAGCGGAACGCCCGGTGGTCGATGTTCTTGGCCTCGCTGCCGCCGTGGTGCGGCGCCAGCTCCACGCCGCCGGCGCCTATGTAGCGCGGACGGCTGGACAGGCGCAGGACGGGACCGAGGCAGCGCTGGTGGAGCACGCCGTCCACGACCAGGAGGTCGTCCGCCCCGCCCCTGACATGACGCACCGCCTCGAGGTAGTCCGGTGCGTCCGGACTTCCCGTGTCGATGCGCCGGTTCCGTGTCCACGACCAGTTGTCCCGCCATGGGCGGCGTCCTTGCAAAGGTAGGTACGCCAGGTCGTTGAAGGTTTCCGTTTCGTGGGCCCGCAACCGGGCGGCCAATTCCTCGGCGGTGCATCCTGGCCCGGAGGCGTCCTTTTCCCCGGCCCGCAACCGGGCGACCCATTCCTCGACGGTACGACCGGCCTTGAACCTGTCGACGGCGGCCCGGGCCGGGTTGTCGTGGAGGACCCGCCACAGCGCGCCACCGTGGCACCTGTACTCGTTGACCTGCCTGCCCTCGGTGTATCGCACGGCGACCGGCGCGTCCGCGGACGTGACCTGCGCCACCGAAACCTCGGTGAAACCCACCCGCGGACCGCCCGGGCCGTCACGGTAAAGGACAGGGATGACGACCGGAAGGGGGCTCATGGCGGCTCTGGGACCAGGCGCCGGGACAATCCCGGCCAACGGACCGACGATAACGGCGGCGGTGGAAAGCGACAAGGAAACGGGGTGCGGGCTAGACCGCGAAGCCCGCCATGGCTTCCGCGTCCTCGGACGGCAGCGGGCGCGCCGCCGGCGCCGGCGCGAGGCGGTCGAGGTTGACCAGCCACGCGGCGACCACGTTGTCCGGGACCACGCCCGCCAGCTCCCGCGCCACCCGCGCCAGCGCCGGCACCAGCGGCGCAGGGTCCCGGGCGGGACGCCCCCAGGTGTGGTCCCACATGGCCTGGTGGACGCTCGGCGCGAACGTGAGGTCCGCGGCGGGCCATCGCTCCTGCAGCGCTTCCCGCAACGCCACGACCGCCGTGATCGCCTCGGGCGGCAAGGCGCCAGGGCGAAGGGACTTGACGGTCCAGACCATGTGCCAGGCGGTGTGCTCCGCCACGAACGGCAACAGGTCGACCTTGTACCCGTCCCGGATCAGCACCTCGGGCGCCCGCCCCAGGATTTCCGCCGGCGCGCCGAAGCGGGCCGCCACGCCGGCCGCCGCGGCCTCCGGCTCGAGCGCGCTCCAGCGGAAGGCCCTCGCCTCGAGGGTCTCACAGGCCCAGAGGTCGGACGAATGCCCGTAGCCGAGGCGGGGTCCGAGCACGCGGTTGTAGATGTCCTTGCCGGCTTCGTAGCCGATGACCGGTCCCTGGCTGCGTTTCCAGACCTCGCCGTCGACCACGATGGCGTCGCCGACATGGGCCAGCGCCTCCGCCGTCTGCAACTCCAGCTCGTCGTTGGCCCGCGGTCCGGCGTCGTAACGGACGAGCCTGTCCTCGACGATCATGCCCGCCCACAACCTCCGGCTGCGGAATGGGTGGTCGAGCAGGAGGGTCGACACCCCGCCGCGCGTCCAGGCCTGCCAGTGCGGGACCGTCCCATACCTGCCGGTCGGCCACAGGTTTCCCTTGGCCGGAACCTTGTGTGCCCATCCGTCCATCATCGGCGCCCACAGGCAACCGTCGAACACGCGGTATTCGAAGACGAGATGGCCCTCGTCCCAGCGGATGGCGACCGGCGCCTCGGCGGGCTCCACCACGCGGATCTCGGCCTCCACCAGGGCGTACCTGTGGGCGATCCGGCTGCCCTCCCGCTCGCGGTAGCGGACGGGAACGGAAAGCGGCGCCCGGATCATGGCCGGGGCACCGGGGCCGCGGCATCCGTCATGGTCCCGCGTACCACACGACCGACCCTGCCCGGGCAGGACTGTCCGTCAACCATGCTTGCGGCCACTGCCTTGTCTCCCCGAGGGCGTCCCCGGCGGGGGACAGTCGACACCGCCCCAGGATAGGCAGGCGGGGCGAAAACGACAACGGCAAGTCAGCCGAAGTCCACGTCCTGCAGGGCGTCGAGATCGGCGCCCCGGTCGGCGATCCTGTCGAGGGCGGCGGCCCACCCGCGCACCATCCTGTCCGGGAGGCGCGTGTCGCGCGCGCCCGCCAGCACCCGCCCGAGCACGTCGACCGGGACGGGGACGCCGCCGTCCGCGTGGACGGCCCGCAGGTGCTGCACCGTGGCGCCGCCGTCATCCGCGAGGAAGGCGCCTTCGGCCCCGGGCCAGCGGCGGGCGCA
>Ga0065721_10049279_pt1 | contig 39409 bp, 38 predicted proteins | sample Mesricmetagenome_FD_59108 | JGI IMG/M metagenome (GOLD analysis project Ga0065721, IMG submission 59108) | Mesophilic microbial community from rice straw/compost enrichment Sample: eDNA_1 v2 (version 2) | ecosystem: Engineered > Solid waste > Grass > Composting > Bioreactor | place: USA: Davis... | reverse complement strand
GCAGCTGCAGGCGCTGGGCGCGCCGGGCGACGTGCTGATCGCGCTGGGCGCCACGGCCACGCCGCCGCTGGTGGCGGCGGTGCAGGCCGCGCACGGCCGCGACATGACGGTGCTGGCCTTCACCGGCCGGGCCGTCGGCGCGCAGGCGCTGCGACTTTCCGAGACTGACGTACACATCCCCGTGCCGCACGAGCGAGCGGCACGCATCCTGGAGCTGCACCTGCTGGCGCTGCACGCCATCTGCGACGCGGTGGACCTCCAACTCATGGGCGAAACGGACGAATGAGCAAGCTTTCCCGCAACTGGATCGAAGGCGGCCTGCGGGCCGCGCGTGTGGTGGCCGTGTTGGGCGCGGCCGCCTGGTTCAGCGGCTGCGCGCCGCTGCTGGTGGGGGGCGCCGCCGTAGGCGGTGCGATGGTGTTCAGCGACCGCCGCACCTCCGGCACGCAGATCGAGGACCAGTCCATCGAGGTCAAGGCTGCCAACCGCGCGCGCGAGGTGTTGGGCGAGCGGGGCCACGTCAACTTCACCAGCTACAACCGCACGCTGCTGATCACGGGCGAGGTGCCCAGTGAGGACGACCGCACGAACGTGGAGCGCGCCGTGGCCGGCGTCGAGAACCTGCGCGCGGTGGTCAACGAGCTGGGCGTGCTGGGCAACAGCGCGCTGACCTCCCGCTCCAGCGACGCGATCATCACTAGCAAGGTCAAGGCGACCTTCGTCGATGCCAAGGACCTGCACTCCAACGCCTTCAAGGTCGTCACCGAGCGCGGCACGGTGTACCTGATGGGCCGCGTCACCGAGCGCGAGGCCGCGCGCGCCACCGAGCTCGCGCGCGGCGTGGGCGGCGTTGAAAAGGTGGTGCGCGTGTTCGAGATCCTCACCGAGTCCGAACTCGCGAACCTGCAGACGGCGAAGTGACGCCGGGCGCGCGGGGCGCCACCGGCCCCGCGTCTCGCCTCACTTCAGCCGCTTGATCAGGCTGGAGGTGTCCCAGCGCCCGCCGCCCAGGTTCTGGACGTCGGCGTAGAACTGGTCCACCAGCGCCGTGACCGGCAGCCGCGCGCCGTTGCGGCGGGCCTCGTCCAGCACCAGGCCCAGGTCCTTGCGCATCCAGTCCACGGCGAAGCCGAAGTCGAACTGGCCGTCCACCATGGTGTGGCCGCGGTTCTCCATCTGCCAGCTCTGCGCCGCGCCCTTGCTGATGACGTCCAGCACCTGCTTCATGTCCAGCCCGGCGCGCTGGCCGAAGGCGATGGCCTCGGACAGGCCCTGCAGCAGCCCGGCGATGCAGACCTGGTTGACCATCTTCGCCAGCTGCCCGGCGCCGCTCTCGCCCACGCGCGTGACGGCGCGCGAATAGGCCAGCGCCACCGGCTTCATGGCGTCGAAGGGCGCCGCGTCGCCGCCGCACATCACCGTGAGCACGCCGTTGACGGCGCCGGCCTGGCCGCCCGAGACCGGCGCGTCCACGAAGTGCAGACCCTTGGCGCACGCTGCCGCGTACAGCTCGCGCGCCACCTCGGCCGAGGCGGTGGTGTGGTCCACGAACACCGCATCCGCGCGCATGCCGGCCAGCGCACCCTGCTCCCCCAGCGCCACGCTGCGCAGGTCGTCGTCGTTGCCCACGCAGGCGAAGACGAAGTCCGCGTCCTGCGCCGCCTCGCGCGGCGTGGCGGCGGCGCGCCCGCCGTATTCGGCTGTCCAGGCTTGCGCCTTGGCGGCGGTACGGTTGTAGACCGTGACCTGGTGCCCGGCACGCGCCAGGTGGCCGGCCATCGGGTAGCCCATCACGCCCAGGCCCAGGAAGGCCACGCGCGCGCTTGCTGCTTGTTCTTCGCTCAAAGTCATCTCTCCTGCGGGAAAAAAGGATGGCCGCGCGGCCCCTTGGGCCGCGCGTGAAACACGCCATCTTCGCCCGGCCGCCCGGGGCCGCCGGCCGCGCGCGGCCGGCGCCGGCTCAAGCCGTGAAACTCTCCGGATGCTGCGCCTGCGCGCGCGCCTCGGCCGGGCTGACGAGGCGCTGGCGCACCAGTGCCGCCAGGTGCTGGTCCAGCGTCTGCATGCCCTGCTGCTGCCCGGTCTGCAGCACGGAGGCGATCTGCGCCAGCTTGTTCTCGCGGATGAGATTGCGCACCGCCGGCGTGGCCAGCATCAGCTCGCAGGCCGCGATGCGGCCGCCGCCGTCCAGGCGCCGGCACAGCGTCTGCGCCACCACCGCCAGCAGCGACTCCGCCAGCAGCGTGCGCACGAAGGACTTCTCCTCGGCGGGAAAGACGTCGATGAGCCGGTCCACCGCCTTGGCCGCACCGGCGCTGTGCAGCGTGGCCAGCACCAGATGCCCGGTCTCGGCCGCGGTGAGCGCCAGGCGAATGGTCTCCAGGTCGCGCAGCTCGCCCACCAGGACCACGTCCGGGTCCTCGCGCAGCGCCGCGCGCAGGGCGCCGGCGAAGCTGCGGGTGTGCATGCCCAGCTCGCGCTGGCTCACGAGGCAGCCCTGGCTCTGGTGCACGAACTCGATCGGGTCCTCCACCGTCAGCAGGTGGCCCTGCGTGTGCTCGTTGCGATGGTTGAGCATCGCGGCCAGCGTGGTGCTCTTGCCCGAGCCGGTGGGGCCCGTGACCAGCAGCAACCCGCGTGGGCGCAGCGCCAGCTCGGCCAGCTGCGGCGGCGCGTGCAGCGCGGCCAGCGTCGGCACCTCGCGCGGGATCAGCCGCAGCACCGCGGCGGCGCCCAGGCGCTGGTGGAAGGCGTTGACGCGCAGCCGCCGCACCGGCGTCTCGACCGCGAAGTCGCACTCCAGCGCCTCGGCGTACAGCCGGCGCTGCGCCTCGTCCATGAGGCCGGTGACGAGGCCCAGCACCTGCTCGTGCGACAGCGCCTCGTTGCCCTGGCGGCGCAGTTCGCCCTGCACGCGCAGCAGCGGCGGCAGCCCGGCGGAGAGGTGCAGGTCCGACGCCTGGTGGCGCACGGCCAAGTCCAGCAGCGCTGCAAGCTCCATCGGCTAGTCTCCTCCCATGACCGGTATCGCTCACAACTTACAACACACCCGCGAGCGCATCGCCGCCGCTTGCGCTGCGGCCGGCCGCTCCACTGACAACGTCACGCTGCTGGCCGTGAGTAAAACCTTCGGCGCCGAGGCCGTGCGCGAGGCGCATGCCGCCGGCCAGCGGGCCTTCGGCGAGAACTATGTGCAGGAGGCGCTGGACAAGATCGCCGCGCTGGCCGACTTGCGCGCCGATCTGGAGTGGCACCTGATCGGCCCCCTGCAGAGCAACAAGACGCGCGTGGTGGCCGAGAGTTTTGATTGGGTGCACTCGGTGGACCGACTGAGGATTGCCGAGCGGCTGTCGGCCCAGCGCCCCGAAGGCCTGCCGCCGCTGCAGGTGTGCCTGCAGGTCAACGTCAGCGGCGAGGCCAGCAAGAGCGGCGTGCCGCCTGCCGAGGTGGCGGCGCTGGCGGCACAGGTGGCCCAACTGCCCAGGCTGCGGCTGCGCGGGCTGATGTCCATTCCCGAGCCCGCGGCCGATTTCGACACCCAGCGCGCGCCGCACCGCGTGCTGCGGGCGCTGCTGGAGGGACTGCGGCAGCAGGGGCTGGCGCTGGACACGCTCTCCATGGGCATGAGCGCCGACCTGGAAGCCGCCGTGGCCGAGGGCGCCACGATCGTGCGCATCGGCACCGCCATCTTCGGCGGGCGCACTTATCCCGTTCACCCGTGAAATCCGAATGTTGCTGCTAATTTTCTGAGAATCTTTCTTTTGTAAGTGGAGGCTACATTCCTGCCCTGTTTTGAGGTGGTGGCAGGAGTAGGGCATGGAAGTCAACGGCAAGCCGGCGCTGGAGCTGGCGGGAAGCGCCGAGAAGGGGGCGTGTGCGTGCTGGCCCAGCGCGGAGTCGGTGACGCGGCCGGGCTGGGCCGGGTTGGTCAAGCGTGCCAAGTACCAACTGCGCATGCTGCTGTCCGCGCCGTTGCGCCCGCAGTACCTGCAAGCCGTGGCACGGCACCCGGCCTGGCGCGAGCTGCACCGGCGCCATCCCGAGTGCTACTACCCGGCGTTGAGCCATTTCCTGGATCGCCGCTTCGGCCTGCGGCACCGCTTCCAGGTCGCACTGGCCGACCTGCGGCAGGCCGAGGCCTGCTTCGGCCCGCACCTGTCCCTGCGCCTGGCGCACGGGGATGGCGTGGCGCTGTGGGCGCTGACCCCGGACTGCCAGGTGACGCTCAGCCTCAACGAGGTGAGCTGGCACGAGGGCCGCTGGATGCTGAGCCTGCGCGATGGCCAGGGCCGGCGGCTCTACAGCCTGAGCTTCGGCTTCCTGCCCTGCGGCGCGCTGCTGGTGGGCACGGTGCAGGGGCCGCGACCCGAGGTGGAGGACGTGGAGGAGCGCATCCGCGAGCTGACCAAGAGCGCTGAAGGGCTGCGGCCGCCCTACTTGCTGTTCGAGGCGCTGCGCGCCGCAGCCGCGGCGTGGGGCGTTTCGGCGCTGGTGGGCATCGACCCGGCGCACCACGTCAAGGGCCGCTGGAACCTGCGCTCGCGCCGCCTGCGCTTCGATTACCGCCGTTTCTGGAGCGAGGTGGGCGCCTCGCAGCGCGGCGACGGCTACTGGCAGGCCGGCCTGCAGCCGCTGCCGCGCGACCTGGCCGAGGTGCCCTCGCGCAAGCGCGCCATGTACCGCCGCCGCTGGGCCATGCTCGGCGACATGGCGCAGTCGCTGCAGGACGCGCTGCGCGCGGCGCGCTAGGAAAGCGCGCGGCGAAGGCTTCCTCAGGGCTCCAGCTTCAGCCCGATGCGGCGGATGGTCGCGCCCCAGCGCTGCATGTCCGCCGCCACCAGGGCGCGGAACTCCGCCGCGCTGCCGCCCACGGGCGTGAGCCCCTGCTGCTCCAGCGCGGCGCGCACGCCGGCGTCTTGCAGCACGGCATTGACGTCGGCGTTGATGCGCCGCACCACGTCCTCGGCCGTGCCCGCCGCGGTGAAGATGCCATTCCAGGCCAGCGCCTCGATGCCGGGGTAGCCCGCTTCGGCCAGCGTCGGCAGCTCGCGCAGTGACTCCACGCGCTGCCGGCTCGTCACCGCCAGCAGCCGCACGCGGCCGGCGCGCACGTGCGGCAGCAGTGCCGGGGCGACCATCATGGTGGCGTCCGTCTCGCCCTGCGCCACCGACATCGCGCTGGGCGGCGAGCCGTTGAAGGGCACGTGCGTGCCCTGGAAGCCGGCCTCGGCCATGAGCAGCTCCATGGTGAGGTGCGAGCTGCTGCCCTTGCCCAGCGAGGCGTAGTTCATGCGCCCGTCGCGCTCCCTGGCCCAGGCCACGAACTCGCGCACGTTCTTCACCGGCAGCGTGGCGTGGACGGCCAGCACGTTGGGCTGCGAGGTGGTCATCACCACGGGCGCGAGGTCGCGCGCGGGGTCGTGGGGCAGCCGGGAATACATGAAGGGCGCGAAGGCGATGGGGCCGTTGAAGCCCAACGCCAGCACATGGCCATCGGGCGGCGCCTTGGCCGCGATGTCCATGCCCAGCAGCCCACCGGCGCCGGGCTTGTTTTCCACCACCACGTTCTGCCCCCAGCGGTCCTTGAGCTTGTCGCCCAGCAGCCGGGCAATGATGTCCAGCGAACTGCCGGGCGAGGAGGGGACGATCAGGCGCACCGGACGCTGGGGCCAGCCGGGCTCGGCGCGCGCGAAGGAGACGGGAAAGGCGAGGGCCGTGGCGGCCAGCAGGGCTCGGCGTTGCATGAGGCGGATCGGCAAAAGGCGAAACCGCGGATGCTAAGCCGCTGCGGCATGGCGGCTATTGCTCCGGCTTACAGCGCCCGTTCGTACTTCGATACCTCGGCACGAACGGGCTTTCGGTATTCGGGAGCTTGGGCAGGCTTGTCTCAGGGATACAGCCCCCGCTCCTCGCGCGCCGTGAGGATGCGCTCGCAGGCCACGGCGAAGGTGGCGGTGCGCAGCGAGATGCGGTGCTGGTCGGCGGTGTCCCAGATGCGGCGCAGCGCACCGATCATGATCTTTTCCAGCCGCACGTTGATCTCGTCCTCGGTCCAGAAGAAGCTGGAGAAGTCCTGCACCCACTCGAAGTAGCTCACCGTCACGCCGCCGGCGTTGCAGATCACGTCCGGCACCACCAGCACGCCGCGCTCGGCCAGCACGTCGTCGCCCTCGGGCAGCGTGGGGCCGTTGGCGCCTTCGAGCACCAGCTTCGCCTTGATGCGCTGCGCCCGGGCCGCGTCGATCTGTCCCTCCAGCGCAGCGGGGATCACGATGTCGCAGTCCACGTCCCAGAAGCTCTCGTCGTCGATGACCTCGGCGCCGGTGAAGCCGGCGATGGAACCCTGGCGCTGCACCATGGGCATCAGATCGGCGAAGTCGATGCCGCCGCCGTTGAAGATCGTCCCGGTGTGGTCCTGGATGGCCACGACCTTGGCGCCGGCCTGGACGAAGAGCTCGGCCGCCGCCGAGCCCACGTTGCCGAAGCCCTGCACCGCCACCCGCGCGCCGTCCAGCGGCAGGTTGATGCGCCGCGCCGCCTCGCGGCCCGTGACGAAGACGCCGCGCCCGGTGGCTTTCACGCGCCCCAGCGAGCCGCCGAGGTGGATGGGCTTGCCGGTGACCACGCCTGTGGCGGTGGCGCCGACGTTCATGGAGTAGGTGTCCATCATCCAGGCCATGACCTGGGCGTTGGTGTTGACGTCGGGCGCCGGGATGTCCTGCTGCGGGCCGATGATCAGCCCGATCTCGCTGGTGTAGCGGCGTGTCAGCCGCTCCAGCTCCTTGAGCGAGAGCTGCCTGGGCTCCACGCGCACGCCGCCCTTGGCACCGCCGTAGGGCAGGTTGACGGCGGCGTTCTTGATCGACATCCACGCTGCCAGCGCCATCACCTCCTCCAGCGTCACGGCCGGGTGGTAGCGCACGCCGCCCTTGCCGGGGCCGCGGCTGAGGTTGTGCTGCACGCGGTAGCCCTCGAAGTGCGCCACGGTGCCGTCGTCGAGCTCGATGGGGATGTCCACGATCAGCGCGCGCTTGGGACGCTTGAGCGTCTCGACCCAGCGCGCCAGGTGGCCCAGGTAGGGCGTCACGCGGTCCACCTGGGACAAGTAGGTGCCCCAGGGGCTGCTGGGAGTGGGATGAACGTAGGACAGGCTCGATGTCATGGGTTCTTCTCCTCTTTCTCGACGCGGGTCGTCGTCCAGGGCGGTCTTTAGCGGCCGTCCCGGCCACTGTAGGCCGGCGGGAAGCCAAAAGCCGTGATCGCCACCAAGCCGGCGCGCCTGCCGCGGGCAGGGCGCGTGCCGGCCGGGCGCCCGCGGTGCGCCGCCTACACTTTCCGGATGAGCACAGTTGCATTCATCGGCGGCGGCAACATGGCCGGCGCCCTCATCGGCGGGCTGCTGCAGTCCGGTCGCCCGGCCTCTTCGATCCTGGTGGTGGAGCCCGTGGAGGCGCAGCGCGTGAAGCTGCTGCAGACCTTCGGCGTCGTGGCGCTTCCCGCGGCGGCGCCGGCGCTGTCGCAGGCGGGGATCGTGGTCTGGGCCGTGAAGCCCCAGCTCTTCAAGGAAGCCGCCGCGCCCTGCGCCGGGCGCGTGAGCCAGGCGCTGCAGCTCAGCGTGATGGCGGGCATTCCCAGTGAGGCCATCGTGCGCGCCACCGGCAGCGAGGCCGTGGTGCGTGCCATGCCCAACACGCCGGCGCTGATCGGCCAGGGCATTGCCGGCCTGTACGCGCGTCCGGCCGTGACCGAGGCGCAGAAGGCCGAGGTGCAGGCGCTGCTGGCGCCCACCGGCCGCACGCTGTGGGTGCAGCAGGAAGCCGACCTCGACGCCGTCACGGCGCTCTCCGGCTCCGGCCCGGCCTACGTCTTCTACGTGGTGGAGGCCATGATGGCCGCGGCCGAGAAGATGGGCCTGAGCACCGAGCAGGGCCGCGAGCTGGCGCTGGCCACCGTGGCCGGCGCGGCGGCGCTGGCGCAGCAGTCCGACGAGAGCCCGGCCGTGCTGCGCGAGCGCGTCACCTCCAAGGGTGGCACCACCTACGCCGCGCTCACCTCGCTGGAGAAGGACGGCGTGCGCGACGCCTTTGTGCGCGCGCTGCAGGCCGCGCAGGCTCGTGCCCGGGAGCTGGGCGACGAGTTCGGCAAGGCGTGAGCCTGGCGCTGCGGCGCTGGCAGCGGGCACCGGGCTCGCTCACGGCCCGGCTCAAGGCGCTGGGAGAGCGCTTCGAGGTGCTGACGCTGCGCCAGCGCGTCGCGCCGCTGCTGGCTGAGGAAAAGCGCGTGCTGGGCCCCGGGCGCTATCTGGTGCGCGAGGTGATCCTGAAGGTGGATGGTGAAGCCCTGGTGTGGGCGCGCAGCGTGGCCTTGGCGCACTCGTTGGCCGGCCCCTGGCGCGCACTGGCCGGGTTGGGCACGCGACCGCTGGGGCAACTGCTGTTCGACGATGCGCGCGTGGTGCGCTCGCCGCTGTTGCCGCATCGCCTGGGGTGTGGCGATCCCGGACACCGGCGCATCGCGCGCGACTGGCTCCAAGCCACCGGTGCGGCTTGGCCGACCGGGGTGGTGTATGGCCGCAGTTCGGTGTTCGAGCGCCGGGGGGCGCGGCTGCGGGTGTTCGAGGCGTTCGCGCCGGCTTTAGCGCAGCGCCAGGTCAGCCACCGTCCCGGCGAACACCGCGAAGCCCAGCCAATGGTTGAGTCTGAAGGCCTTGAAGCAGCCTTCGCGGGTGCGGTGGCGGATCAGCGTCCAGTGCCACGCCACCTGTGCCAGGGCGGCGGCGATGCCGGCCAGGAACCAGCCGCCCAGGCCGAGCTGCAGTCCGATCCAGGCCCATGAGGCCAGGTGCACCAGGTAGAACAGCGTCACCCCGATCACGTCGAAGCGGCCCAGCGTCAGCGCCGAGGTCTTGATGCCGATGCGGATGTCGTCGTCGCGGTCGACCATCGCGTACTCGGTGTCGTAGGCCAGCACCCAGAACAGGTTCGACACCAGCAGCCCCCAGGCGTGAAGCGGCACGGCGTCCGCCACCGCAGCCGGGCCCCAGCCGTCGCCGCCCTGCACGGCCGAGAAGGCCATGGGGATGCCAAAGCTGAAGGCCACGCCCAGCACGGCCTGCGGCATGGACACCAGCCGCTTCGCGTAGGGGTAGACGATGGCGATGGCCAGCGCGGCGAAGGACAGCGTGATGGTCGGCCCGTTGGTGCTGAGCACCAGGAGGAAGGCCAGCAGCGCCAGCGCCGCGCCCACCAGCAGCGCCTCGCGCGTGCCGATGGCGCCGCGCGTCACCGGGCGCTGGGCGGTGCGCTTGACGTGGCGGTCGAACTCCTGGTCCGCCACGTCGTTGACGCAGCAGCCGGCGCTGCGCATGAGGATGGTGCCGCCCGTGTACACCAGCAGCAGGTGCCAGCCGGGGAAGCCGTCGGCCGCCATCCACAGCGCCGACAGCGTGGGCCACAGCAGCAGCAGCCAGCCGGCGGGGCGGTTCCAGCGGATCAGGTCGAGGTACAGCGACAGGCGTGAGGGAGGCGATACGGCGTGCGTGCTCATGGCGGCGGATTGTCGCGCGCATGCCCGTGCGGAACTCCGGCGCGGCGGCGGGGCTCCACGGCAGGCGCGCGCCGGGCCCCTCGCCTGCCCCGGGGAAACCGGGGCCGTGCCCAACGGCGCGGCGCACGCTCATTGCCTTCAAGGAGAACCGCCCATGTCCATCCGCGAAACCGACAGCCCCCAAGCCATGGCACGCCTGATCGCGCTGCTGATCGTGTCCGACACCCGGCTCGACCCGCGCGAACTGGCGATGCTCGACGAGCTGGACGCCTTCGGGCGCATCGGCATCGACCGCGCCGAGTTCATGCGCGTGGCCGGCGAGCTGTGCGAGGAGCTGGGCGAGCGGCTGCAGCAGCGGCCGTGGCTGACGCTGTCGGAGCGGGCGCTGATCGAGGCCGAGCTGCAGGCCGTGCGCGACCCGGCCAGGCAGCGCCTGGTGGCGCGCCTGGGCGCCGCGGTGATCACCGCCGACGGCCGCGTGCAGGACAGCGAGCGCGTGCTCTTCGACCACCTGCTGCTGCGCTGGGGCCTCACGCGCACGGACGTGAGCCAGGCGATACGGGAGGATCGGCCGGGGCGGGATGCGTGAGGAAGTGACGGGCCGGGGAGGCTGAACGGCCCGCTCCCCGGCTCTTCAAGTTCGCTGCAGGCCGCGCCTGGTCAGGCCTCCAGCCGCTGCTGGAACATCAGCCCCGCGTGCTCGCGCAGCGCGTGGAACTTGATCTTGGGCCAGTTGTCCTGCATGGCGCGCAGCTCGCCGGCGTATTCCAGCAGCACGCAGGGCGCGTCCACGGCGTCGAAGGCGACGCGGTGCGCGTTGTGGTCGATGAAGCGCTGCAGCTCCTTGGCGTCGTCGCAGGTCACCCAGCGCGCCACGTTGTAGCGCGCGGGCTGGATACGCGCGCGCACGCCGTACTCGTGCTCCAGGCGATGCGCCACGACCTCGAACTGCAGCTGGCCCACCGCGCCCAGCAGCAGCACCGAACCGGCCGCCGGGCGGAAGACCTGGATCGCGCCTTCCTCGCCCAGCTGCGTCAGGCCCGAGCGCAGCTGCTTGGTCTTGAGCGGATCGGCCACTTCCACAGTGCGGAACATTTCCGGCGCGAAGAAGGGCAGCCCGGTGAACTGCAGCGCCTCGCCTTCGGTGATGGTGTCGCCGAGCTGCAGCACGCCGTGGTTGGGGATGCCGATGATGTCGCCGGCAAAGGCCTCGTCCAGCAACTCGCGGCGCTGCGACAGGAAGCTCACCACGGAGTTGGGACGCAGCTCCTTGCCCGAGCGCACCACCTTCAGCCGCATGCCGCGCTCGAAGTGGCCGCTGGCCACGCGCAGGAAGGCGATGCGGTCGCGGTGCGCCGGGTCCATGTTGGCCTGGATCTTGAACACCACGCCGCTGAACTTGGGCTCCTCGGGCTTCACCTCGCGCTGGATCGCCACGCGCGGGCCCGGCGCCGGCGCCAGCTCCACCAGCGCGTCCAGCACTTCCTTGACGCCGAAGTTGTTGATGGCCGAGCCGAAGAACATCGGCGTCTGGCGGCCGGCCAGGAACTCGTCCTCGTCAAAGGCGGGCGCGGCCTCCTGCACCAGCTCGATCTCGCCCGCGGCCTGCTCGTAGGACATGCCGAAGCGCTGCGCCAGCACCGGGTTGTGGACGCCCTCGACGATCTCGTCGTCGTCGTGGTGGCGGTCCTCGCCGGGCGAGAACACGCGCATCTGGTCGCGGCGCAGGTCCAGCACGCCGCCGAAGTGCTTGGCCATGCCCACCGGCCAGGTGAAGGGCACCACGCCCATGCCCAGCTCGCGCTCGATCTCGTCCATCAGCGCCAGCGGCTCCTGCACCTCGCGGTCCATCTTGTTCACGAAGGTCAGGATGGGCGTGTTGCGCGCCCGGCAGACCTGCAGCAGGCGGCGGGTCTGCGGCTCCACGCCGTTGGCCGCGTCGATGACCATCAGCGCCGCGTCCACGGCTGTGAGCACCCGGTAGGTGTCTTCCGAGAAGTCCTGGTGGCCCGGGGTGTCGAGCAGGTTGATCACGCAGTCGCGGTACTCCATCTGCATGACCGAGGAGGCCACCGAGATGCCGCGCTGCTTCTCGATCTCCATCCAGTCCGAGGTGGCGTGGCGGCTGGCCTTGCGCGCCTTGACGGAGCCGGCGATCTGGATCGCGCCCGAGAACAGCAGCAGCTTCTCGGTCAGCGTGGTCTTGCCCGCGTCGGGGTGGGAAATGATGGCGAAGGTGCGGCGGCGGCGCACCTGGGAGAGGAGGTCGGCGGACATGCGGCTCGCGGCCGCAAACCCGACCGCTCGTTGGAGGAGGAAAACCCTCGATTATCGCGGGCCCCGCCTGGGCGAGCCCGCCGGGCGGGCTTTGCCGCGGCACCGGCGCTGTGTACTCGTGCCGGTGCAGGCCGCGGCGGCAAGGCGGCTTACTCCTCCAGCAGCGAGCGCAGCATCCAGGCCGTCTGCTCGTGCACCGTCAGGCGCTGCGTCAGCAGGTCGGCCGTGGGCTCGTCGCCAGCCTCCTCGGCCTTGGGGAACAGCTCGCGCGCGGTGCGCGCCACGGCTTCGTGGCCTTCCACCAGCAGCCGCACCATCTCCAGCGCCTTGGGCGGCTGGCCCGGGGCGTCGCCCACCGTGGCGTTCTGGCCGAACTGGGCGTAGGAGCCCTGCGCCGTGTGGCCCAGTGCGCGGATGCGCTCGGCGATCGGGTCCACCGCGTTCCACAGCTCCGTGTACTGCGTCATGAACATGGTGTGCAGCGTGTTGAACATCGGGCCCGTGACGTTCCAGTGGAAGTTATGGGTCTTCAGGTACAGCGTGAAGGTGTCGGCCAGCAGCTTGTTCAGGCCGCCGGCGATGGCGGCGCGGTTCTCTTCGCTGATGCCGATGTTGATGGGCGAGGGCATACGTTTCTCCTTATGGCTGTGAGCGAGGTGAGGGACGGAGGTGGAAGCGGGGCGGCGCCATCGGCGCAGAACCTACTTGGCACTGGTTGCATGGCACCGGTCAAAAGCCGCGCATCAGCAAGGCCAGTGCCTGTTCCAGGCCGTGCAGCGTGCCCGCCACGAATATGGCCCATCCCGCGAAACGGCGGACCCGGGGAAGGTCAAGGCGGGGCAGGGCAGCGTTCATGGCGGATCTCCTCGGCCCGGACGCCGTCGAATCCAGCAGTACCGGGATGAAGTAATAATAGAATATGGCTATCGAATTAGATATTTGAATAGTTCAAAACCGCGATAGCTCGAAGCTTGGCAGCTCGCGTTCAGGCGCTCAGCAGCGTCACGCCTTCCAGCTGGCAGGCGTAGACCGCGTTGCGCAGCGCGGCGATGGCTTCGTAGCGCGTGAAGGTGCGCCGCCAGGCCAACACCACGCGGCGCGAGGGCACGGGCGGCTCGAAGGGGACGTACTTGACGAAGGGCTGCGGCTCGCGCGGCACGGAGAGCTTGGGCACGACGGTGATGCCCATGCCCGAGGCCACCATGTGCTTGATGGTCTCCAGCGAACTGCCTTCGAAGCTCTTGCGGATGCCCTCGGTGTTGCTGGAGAAGCGCGCGAACTCCGGGCACACCTCCAGCACGTGGTCGCGGAAGCAGTGGCCGGTGCCCAGCAGCAGCATGGTTTCCTGCTTGAGCTCCTCGGCGCCGATGGCCGTGCGCTGCGCCAGCGGATGCGCCTGGGGCACAGCCACGACGAAGGGCTCGTCGTACAGCGGCGCCAGCGCCAGCCCGGTGTCGGGGAAGGGCTCGGCCATGATGGCGCAGTCGAGCTCGCCGGTGCGCAGCATCTCCAGCAGCTTCACCGTGAAGTTCTCCTGCAGGATCAGCGGCATCTGGGGCGTGTGCTCGATGGCGTGGCGCACCAGCTCCGGCAGCAGGTACGGGCCGATGGTGTAGATGATCCCTAGGCGCAGCGGGCCGCTGAGCGGGTCCTTGCCGCGGCGCGCGATCTCCTTGATGGCCGCGGCCTGCTCCAGCACGGACTGGGCTTGGCGAATGATGTCTTCGCCCAGGGGCGTGACGCTGACTTCGCTGCTGCCGCGTTCGAAGAGCTTGACGTCGAGCTCTTCCTCCAGCTTCTTGATGGCCACCGACAGCGTCGGCTGAGACACGAAACAGGCTTCGGCGGCGCGACCGAAATGTTTCTCCCGGGCCACCGCCACGATGTAACGCAGTTCGGTCAGGGTCATCCGGGGATTGTGCTCAAATCCCGCCCCGCCCGCGCAAGCCGCGCCGGCATGGAGTGAAACCATGGACCGCAAGCCCTTGACCCTGCACCGATTGCGCGAGCTCTACGCCGCCGGCGAGAAGCTCACGATGCTCACTTGCTATGACGCCACCTTTGCCCAGATGCTGGACGCTGCGGGCGTGGAGATGCTGCTGGTGGGCGATTCGCTGGGCATGGTGCTGCAGGGCCACGACAGCCCGCTGCCGACGACGCTGGAGGAGATGGCCTACCACACGCGCTGCGTGGCGCGCGGCAACCGCAGCGCCTGGATCCTGGCGGACATGTCTTTCGGCAGCTACTACGAAAGCGTCGAGCAGGGCGTGCGCAGCGCCGCGGCGCTGATGCAGGCCGGCGCGCACATGATCAAGCTCGAAGGCGGCGGCTGGACCGTGCCGCTGGTGCGTGCGCTGGTGGAGCGCGGCATCCCGGTGTGCGGCCACCTGGGCCTGACGCCGCAGTCGGTGCACGCGCTGGGCGGCTGGCGCGTGCAGGGCCGCGGCGACGAGGCCGCCGCCACGCTCAAGCGCCACGCGCAGGAGCTGGCGCAGGCCGGCGCCGCGATGATCGTGCTGGAGCTGGTGCCCGCGGCGCTGGCGCGCGAGATCACGGCCGAGCTGCCCATCCCCACCATCGGCATCGGCGCCGGCGCGGGCTGCAGCGGCCAGGTGCTGGTGCTGCACGACATGCTCGACATCACGCCGGGGAAGAAGGCGCGTTTCGTGCGCAACTTCATGGAAGGCTCGCCCAGTGTCGAGGCCGCCGTGCGCAGTTACGTCAGCGAGGTCAAGGCCGGTCGCTTCCCGGATGATCGGCTTCACAGCCGCTGAACCACAACAAGTTTCAAGGGAGACGAAGCACGCCATGCAAGTGCTGCACCGCATCGCCGATCTGCGCGCCGCCCTGGCGCAAGGTCCTCGTCCGGCCTTCGTGCCGACCATGGGCAACCTGCACGAAGGCCACCTGGCGCTGGTGCGCCATGCCAAGGCCTCGGGCCGTCCGGTGGTGGCGAGCATCTTCGTCAACCGGCTGCAGTTCGGCCCCAACGAGGACTTCGACCGCTACCCGCGCACCTTCGAAGCCGACTGCGAGCTGCTCAAGGCTGAGGGCTGCGACGTCGTGTTCGCGCCGGACGAGGCGGAGCTGTACCCCGAGCCGCAGAGCTACAAGGTGCAGCCGCCGCCCGAGCTGGCCGACATCCTGGAAGGCCACTTCCGTCCCGGCTTCTTCACCGGCGTGTGCACGGTGGTGCTGAAGCTCTTCAACATCGTGCAGCCTGCGGCGGCCTACTTCGGCAAGAAGGACTACCAGCAGCAGCTGGTGATCAAGTCGATGGTGCGGCAGCTGGCGCTGCCGGTGGAGATCGTGGCTGGCGAGACCTGCCGCGCCGCCGACGGCCTGGCGCTGTCCTCGCGCAACGGCTACCTGAGCCCGGCCGAGCGCACCGAGGCGGTGGAGCTGCACCGGCTGCTGGACTCGGTGGCGCGCGCCGTGCGCGACAGCGGCAGCGACGCGCACACGCTGGAGCGCGAGGCCATGGCCGCGCTGCAGCGCCGCGGCTGGCAACCCGACTACGTGGTCATCCGCCGCCAGGCCGACCTGCTGGAGCCGCAGAGCCTGCAGGAGCCCATGGTGGTGCTGGCCGCGGCCAAGCTGGGCAAGACCCGGCTGATCGACAACGTGGAGATTTGAGCTGCGGCGGGCGCGCTTACAAGCGCCTCACGCCTTCAAGAACTCCGCCTTGCTCCCCAGCCACCGCGCCACGTGCGCCTGCGCCGCGTCGGGGAACTGGTCCAGCAGCTTCGGCGCCACGCGCCGCGCACGCTCCAGCAGCGCGGTGTCCTGCAGCAGGTCGGCAAAGCGCAACAAGGCATCGCCGCTCTGGCGCGCGCCCATGAACTCGCCGGGGCCGCGGATTTCCAGGTCGCGGCGGGCGATCTCGAACCCGTCCGTCGTCTCCGCCATGGCGCGCAGCCGCGACTTGCCCGTCTGCGACAGCGGCCCGGTGTAGAGCAGCACGCACACGCTGGCCACCGCGCCGCGGCCCACGCGGCCGCGCAACTGGTGCAACTGGCTCAGGCCGAAGCGCTCGGCGTGCTCGATCACCATCAGGCTGGCGTTGGGCACGTCCACGCCCACCTCGATCACTGTGGTCGCCACCAGCAGCCCCATCTGCCCGGCGGAGAACTCCGCCATCACGGCTGCCTTCTCCGCCGCGGGCATGCGCCCGTGCAGCAGCCCCACCTTCACTCCCGGCAGCGCGGCCTGCAGCTCGGCATGCGCCTCGGTGGCGTTGCGCAGGTCCAGCGTCTCGCTCTCCTCGATCAGCGGCAGCACCCAGTAGGCCTGGCGGCCGTTGGCCACCTCGTCGGCGATGCGCGCGATCACCTCCTCGCGCCGGGTGTCGGCGAACACCTTGGTCACGATCGGCGACCGGCCCGGCGGCAGCTCGTCGATGGTGCTCACGTCCAGGTCCGCGTAGTAGGTCATCGCCAGGGTGCGCGGGATGGGCGTGGCGCTCATCATCAGTAGGTGCGGCTCCAGCGCCGCATGCGCCAGCTTCTTGCGCAGCTCCAGCCGCTGCGCCACGCCGAAGCGGTGCTGCTCGTCCACGATGGCCAGGCCCAGCCGGGCGAAATGCACGTCCTGCTGGATCACGGCGTGCGTGCCGACGATGAGCTGCGCCTCGCCGCTGGCCACGCGCTCCACCATCTGCTGCCGTGCCTTGCCCTTGCGGCTGCCGGTGAGCCAGGCGATGCCCACGCCCAGCGGCTCCAGCCACTGCACCAGCTTACGGAAATGCTGCTCGGCCAGGATCTCGGTCGGCGCCATCAGCGCGCATTGCCAGCCAGCGTCCATGGCGACGGCCGCCGCCAGCGCCGCCACCACCGTCTTTCCGGACCCCACGTCGCCCTGCAGCAGCCGGTGCATGGGCTGCGTGAGCGCGAGGTCGGCGGCAATCTCGTCCACCACCCGCTGCTGCGCACCGGTCAGGCCGAAGGGTAGCTGCGCTAGCAACTGCTCGCGCAGGCCGCCCGCGCGCGCTGCCAGCGCGGGCGCCTGCAACTGGGCGCGCTCGCGCTGCGCCTGCAGCTGGCTGATCTGCTGCGCCAGCAGCTCCTCGAACTTCAGCCGCTGCCAGGCCGGGTGGCTGTGGTCCTCCAGCGTCGCCATGCTCACGTCGGGCGGCGGGTGGTGCAGGAAGTCCAGCGCCTGGCGCAGCGTGGGCAGCCCGGCGGGCAGCACCTGCGGCGGCAGCAGCTCGTTGAGTGGCGCGCGGCCGAGCGCGGAAACCACGGCCTTGCGCAGGTAGGCCTGTGGCAACTGCGCGCTGGCCGGGTACACGGGCGTGAGCGAGGTCGCCAGCGGCGTGCCGGGCTCTACGGCGCGGAACACCGGGTGCACCATCTCGCGCCCGAAGAAGCCGCCGCGTACCTCGCCGCGCACGCGCACGCGCGTGCCGGGCGAAAGCGTCTTCTGCTGCGCGGCGTAGAAGTGGATGAAGCGCAGCGTCAGCTCGCCGCTGCCGTCGGACAAACGCACCACGAGCTGGCGGCGCGGATGCAGCTCCACTTGCGACTGCCGCACCACGCCCTCGACCTGCACGTTGTCGCCCTCGCGGGCGCGGGCGATGGGGGTGATGCGTGTCTCATCCTCGTAGCGCAGCGGCAGGTGCAGTGCCAGGTCGATGTCGCGCACCAACCCCAGCTTGAGCATGGCCTTGGCCGCCGGGCTGGCCGTACGCCCAGAAGCGGCAGGGCGTTGCGGCAAAGGTACGGTCTCGGCGGTGACGGGCATGGAACAATTCTGCCTTCTGTTCCACGGACCTCTTCCAGGCCGGTACAGCCTGCGCCATGACGACCTACACCCTCAGCAATTTCGATTTCCATCTGCCGCCGGAGCTCATCGCCCAGCAGCCGGCTACCGAGCGCAGCGCCTCGCGCCTGCTCGATGGCCGCGGCGCCTTCCCGGTGGACCGCGTGTTCCGGGACTTGCCTGGGCTGCTGCGCAGCGGCGACCTGCTGGTCTTCAACGACACGCGCGTGATCAAGGCCCGCCTCTACGGCGAGAAGCCCACCGGCGGCGCGGTGGAGGCGCTGATCGAGCGCCTGCTGCCGGGCAACGAGGTGCTGGCCCACCTGCGCGCGAGCAAGTCGCCCAAGCCGGGCGGCAGCATCCGCTTCGGCGACGACCCGGCCCAGGGCTTCGACGCCGAGGTGCTGGGGCGCAGCGGCGTGGACGGCTCGCTGTTTCACCTGCGCTTCCCCGAAGACCCGCTGGCGCTGTTGGAACGCTTCGGCCACGTGCCGCTGCCGCCCTACATCACGCATGCCGACGCGGCCGAGGATGCGCAGCGCTACCAGACGGTGTTCGCCGCACGCCCCGGCGCGGTGGCCGCGCCCACGGCCTCGCTGCACTTCGACGATGGCGTGCTGCAGGCGCTGCGCGAGCGCGGCGTGAAGAGCGCCAACGTCACGCTGCACGTGGGGGCGGGCACCTTCCAACCCGTGCGCAGCGAGAACCTGTCCGAGCACCGCATGCACAGCGAGTGGTTCGAGGTCAGCGACGCGACGGTGGCGGCCATCGAGGCCACGCGCGCCGCAGGCGGGCGCGTCATCGCCGCCGGCACCACCACGCTGCGCGCGCTGGAGTCCGCCGCGTGCGGCGGCCGGCTCGAAGCCGGTGCCCGCGATACGGACATCTTCATCACCCCGGGCTTCGAGTTCCGCGTGGCCGACCTGCTGATCACGAATTTCCACCTGCCCAAGAGCACGCTGATGATGCTGGTGAGCGCCTTCAGCGGCTACGAGCACGTGCGCGCCCTCTACCGCCACGCGGTGGAGGCGCGCTACCGCTTCTTCAGCTACGGCGACGCGATGCTGCTGGAACGCCGTCGCTGAGCCCGGCGGCTGCGGCTGCACGCCGCGGCCTGGTCGTGGCCAAGGCGCCCTGGATCGATTGCAGATCCGGTTGTGCACGCAACGGACCTTGCCCGCTTCTTGCATGCTGCTCCGCCCTGGAGCAACCCCGTTGTTCCTCCGGCGTTCCACCTGCTCCACCCTGGCAAAAGCGCCATGGCCATTGACGGTTGTCAAATGGCGCGCTCTTGCGCTGGCTACTGTGAAGCCATTCATCAACGCAAGAGGGGTTTTCCATGAGCAAGCAAGCGCTGTGTGTGTTGGCCGGTCTGGTCGTGGCTTCCACGGTTGCTTTCGCCGCGGATGGCAAGGACGACGCCATGCTGCAGCTCGCGAGCAAGAGCGGCTGCATGACCTGCCACCACATCGAGCCCGGCGCCAAGGGCCCGGACGGCCTGGCGCCTATCGGCCCGGCCTGGAAGGACGTGTCGGCCAAGTACAAGGGCGTCAAGGGCGCCGAGGATCAGCTCACCCGCACCGTGCTGCAGGGTTCCAACCCGTACGAGAGCCACTGGAAGGGCAAGGTCTCGGGCCTGGCGATGCCGCCCAACCACGTCGCGATCAAGGACGCCGACGCCAAGCAGCTGGTGAAGTGGATCCTGGCGCTCGACGCCAAGAAGTGACCCGCGCCCGCAGCGCGGCTGCCTGAAACCGCCGCCCCGGCCGTGCTCCAGTGCACGCCGGGGCGGCGGCGCTTTAGGCCTCTGGCGCCGGCCGGATGGCAGGGCTGCGGGACAATTCCCGCATGTTGAAATTCGAACTGCTCAAGACCGAAGGCCGCGCGCGGCGCGGCCGCCTCACGCTCAACCACGGCGTGGTGGAAACGCCCATCTTCATGCCGGTGGGCACCTACGGCACCGTCAAGGGCGTGCTGCCGGCCTCGCTGGAGGAGATGGGCGCCCAGATCATCCTGGGCAACACCTTCCACCTGTGGATGCGCCCGGGCTTGGACGTGGTGCAGTCCTTCGGCGGGCTGCACCGCTTCGAGGGCTGGAACCGGCCCATCCTCACCGACAGCGGCGGCTTCCAGGTCTGGAGCCTGGGCGAGATGCGCAAGATCAGCGAGGAGGGCGTGAAGTTCGCCTCGCCGGTCAACGGCGACAAGCTCTTCCTCACGCCCGAGGTCAGCATGCAGATCCAGACGGTGCTGAACTCGGACATCGTGATGCAGTTCGACGAGTGCACGCCCTACGAGACCAAGGGCCACCTCACGACCGAGGCCGAGGCCAAGGCCTCGATGGAGCTGAGCCTGCGCTGGGCGCGGCGCTGCCTCACCGAGTTCCGCCGCCTGGAGAACCCCAACGCCCTGTTCGGCATCGTGCAGGGCGGCATGTTCGAGCACCTGCGCGAGGCGTCGCTCGCTTCGCTGGTGGAACTGGACCTGCCCGGCTACGCCATTGGCGGCGTGAGCGTGGGCGAGCCCAAGGCCGAGATGCAGCGCATCGTGGCGCACACGCCGCACCGGCTGCCGGCACACAAGCCGCGCTACCTGATGGGCGTGGGCACGCCCGAGGACCTGGTGGACGGCGTGGCCAACGGCGTGGACCTGTTCGACTGCGTGATGCCCACCCGCAACGCGCGCAACGGCCACCTCTTCACGCGCTTCGGCGACCTGAAGATCCGCAACGCCCGCCACCGCGCCGACCAGCGCCCGCTGGACGAGACCTGTGGCTGCCACACCTGCCGCAACTTCAGCCGCGCCTACCTGCACCACCTCGACCGCTGCGGCGAGATGCTGGGCCCCATGCTCACCAGCATCCACAACCTGCATTACTACCTGAACCTGATGCGCGAGGTGCGCGAGTCGCTGGACACCGGCACCTTCGAGCAGTTCAGGCAGCGCTTCGCCGCGGACCGCGCGCGCGGGGTGTGAAGCCGGGGGACGTCAGCTCCCGATCACCCCGCCGTCCTCGCGCCGCACCACCACCGTGGCCGAGCGTGGGCGACCGCCGAAGGGCCAGCGCGAGAAGCGGTTGATGTCCGCCGGGTCGCTGATGTCGCCGGGCGGCTCGCCGGGGTGCTGGATGTTCACGAACAGCGTGCGGCCATCGGGCGCGAAGGTCGCGCCGGTGATCTCGCAGTTCACCGGCCCGGTCAGGAAGCGCCGCACCTCGCCCGTGCCGACGTCGCAGGCCAGCATCTGGTTGTTGCCCAGCCGCGCGAACTCGCCCTGGCGCATGACGCCGGCGGACATGTCGGTCTGGATCCACAGCACGCCGCGCGGGTCGAAGCACAGCCCGTCCGGGCAGCCGAAGGCATCGCCCTGCACGTTGCCGCGCGCCTCGGCCCGCGCGTTGGCCGGGTCGCCGGCCAGCAGCAGGTGGCGCCAGGCGAAGGTTTCGCCATCGAAGTCGCCGTCCTCGCGCCAGCGCAGCACCTGGCCCATGGCGTTGTTGACGCGCGGGTTGGCCGGGTCCGGCCCCGGCTTGCCGGCCTTGCCTCGCTCGGTGTTGTTGGTGAGGCTGCAGAACACCTCGCCGGTGGCGGGATGGATCGCCAGCCACTCCGGCCGGTCCAGCTTCGTGGCGCCCAGGAGGTCGCAGGCCTGGCGGGTCTTGACCAGCACTTCGCCCTGGTCCGCGAAGCCGTTGGCCGCCGTGAGCGGCCCCTGGCCGTGCACCAGCGGCAGCCAGCGCCCGCGGCCGTCGGCGTCGAAGCGCGCCACGTAGAGCGTGCCGTGGTCCAGCAGTTCGCGGTTGGCCTGCGCGGCGCTGCGGCCATCGCGGGCAGGCTGCACCCGGTCGCGGCTGACGAACTTGTAGAGGTACTCGAAGCGCGCGTCCTCGCCCGAATACACCACCGCGCGGCCGTCGCGCGTGAGCGCCACCCAGGCGCCCTCGTGCGCGGCGCGGCCCAGGGCGGTGCGCTTGACGGGCGGACTGGTGGGGTCCGCCGGGTCCAGTTCCACGATCCAGCCGAAGCGGTTCGCCTCGTTGGGATGCTTCACGGCGTCGAAGCGCTCGTCGTGCGCGGCCCAGCGAGTGAAGCCCTGCGCCGGCAGGCCCCAGCGCTTCTGGTGCGCATCCGGGTTCGGGCCCGCGTCGAAATGGAAGGCGAAGTTCTCTTCGCCGCTGAGCACGGTGCCCCAGGGCGTGCGGCCCATGGCGCAGTTGGCGAAGGTGCCCAGCACGCGGCGGCCCTGCGGGTCGGCCGCGGTGCGCAGCAGAGAGTGGCCGGCGGCCGGGCCGCCCACGGCGCAGGGCGTGCGGGCGGTGATGCGGCGCGCGAAGCGGCTCGGCCGCACCAGCCGCCAGCCGTCGCCGCGCAGCTCGATCTCCGCCACCGACAGGCCATGCGCCGCCTGGCTCTTGGCGACTTTTTCGGCTGTCCAGGGCTCAGGGCCGTCCGGGTGCAGCAGCCCCTCGTCGGTGTACTCGTGGTTCGTCACCAGCAGGCCGCGCCGGCCGTCGGGCTGCAGGGGCAGGAACTGCATGCCGTCGTGGTGCATGCCGAACTGCAGCGCCTGCTCGGCGGCGCTGGCGGAGGCGTCCTCGCGCCAGGGCGGCATGGCCATGCCGGCGATGCCCACCGGCTCGCCCCAGGCGGTGAGCACCTGCGCGCGGTAGCCCGGTGGCACGGTGACGGTGTCGGCCTCGCTGGGCGGGACGCTGCTGAAGCCCAGCAGCGGCGCACCGCCGGAGGGCGTCGCCGTCGGCGTGGCGGCGCAGCCCGCCAGCGGGCCCAGCAGGGCGGCCAGCGCCGTGCCCAGGCCGCCCTGCAGCAGCTCGCGCCGCGAGGGGTTCAGCTCATGGATGGTGGGGTTCGAAGAGGCGTTGCTGTTTTCCAGCGAATGGCGCATGGGAACTGTCTGTGGTGGGGCCAATGGAATGAAAAACGGGCGCTGCCGCGCCCGGATGCCTGGAGGCCGGAGGCTCAAACCGCCTGCTGCTCGATGCTGAAGCGCGCGCCGTCGTACTGGCCGAGCTTGTTCACCAGCACGGGCAGGCACTGCGCCAGCTCATCGTGCAGCGTCCAGGGCGGGTTGATGACGAACATGCCGCTGCCGGTCATGCCGAAGCCGTCGGGCCCGGACTCGGCCACGCTCAGGCTGGCGTTGAGCCAGCCCTTGGGCGCCGCGGCCGCCGCGGCGGTGAGGCGCTTGGGCAGCTGCGCCGCCTCCACCAACTGCAGCTGCGGGTACCAAACCAGGATCACGCACTGCGCGAAGCGCTGCAGCGCCTCGCGCACCGCGTGCACCACCTTGCCGTAGTCGGCCTTGAGCTCGTAGGAGGGGTCGATCAGCAGCACGCCGCGGCGCGAGGGCGGGGGCAGCTCGCGGGCGATGGCGGCAAAGCCGTCGCTCATGTCCACCTGCGTGTGCGGCCGGGTGCCGAGGAAAGACTCCAGGATGCGGAAGTCGGTAGGGTGCAGCTCGTACAGGCGCAGCCGGTCGGTCTCGCGCAGCAGGCGTTGCGCGATGGCGGGCGAGCCGGGGTACTGCGTGAGCTTGCCGCCGTCGTTGAAGTCGCGCACCAGCTGCACGTAGTCGGCCAGCGGCGCGGGCAGGCCGGAAGCCTCGTTCCACAGCGGTCGGATGCCGGTCTCGTACTCGTCCTTCTTGTGGGCGTAGCGGCCCTGCAGCGAGTAGCCGCCGGCGCCGGCGTGGGTGTCGATCAGCGTGTAGGGCTTGTCCTTCTCGTTCATGTAGCGCAGCACCTGGGCGAGCACCAGGTGCTTGAGGACATCGGCGTGGTTGCCGGCGTGGAAGGCGTGTCGATAGGCAAGCATGCGCGGCACTGTAGCCGCAGCTCCTCGGGGCCTTCTGCCGTCAGGGACTGCGGGTAAGTACTGAATCGCTTAGGCTGCGAACTTTTCTCGTTCAGTACGCCCATTACCAATGCCCAGCCTGTTCGATCCCATCCGCATCGGTGACATTGCCCTGGATACCCGCATCGTCATGGCGCCGCTGACGCGCAACCGCGCGCCCGGCCAGGTGCCCAACGCGCTGATGGTCGAGTACTACGCGCAGCGCGCCCAGCCGGCCACGGGCGCCGGGCTGATCGTCACCGAGGCCAGCCCCGTCTGCGAGTTCGGCCACGGCTACCTCGATACCCCGGGCATCTACACGCCCGAGCAGGTCGCGGGCTGGAAGAAGGTGACGGACGCGGTGCATGCGCGTGGCGGGCGCATCGCGATCCAGCTCTGGCACGTGGGCCGCATCTCGCACGTGTCGCTGCTGCCGGGCGGGCAGCCGCCGGTGTCCTCCACCGCGCGCGCGGCGAACAGCAAGACCTACACCGCCAAGGGCTTCGAGCCCGTGAGCGCGCCGCGGGCCCTGGCGACGCAGGAGATCCCGGGCATCGTCGCGGCCTACCGCCACGCGGCGCGCTGCGCCATCGAGGCCGGCTTCGACGGCGTGGAGATCCATGCCGCCAACGGCTACCTGATCGAGCAGTTCCTGCGCGACAGCTGCAACGACCGTACTGATGAATATGGCGGCTCGATCGAGAACCGCACCCGGCTGCTGCGCGAGGTGGTGCAGGCGGTCACCGAGGAGATCGGCGGCGGCCGCACCGGCCTGCGCCTGAGCCCGGTGACGCCGGCCAACGACATCGGCCAGGACAGCAACCCGCAGGCGCTGTACGAAGCCGCGCTGGCGCAGCTGGCCCCGTACAACCTGGCTTTCGTGCACGTGGTTGAAGGCGCCACCGGCGGCGCGCGCGACGTGGCGCCCTTCGACTACGCCGCGCTGCGCCGCCAGACCCGGGCGGCCTGGATGGTCAACAACGGCTACGACCGCCGCATGGCCGTCGAGGTGGTCTCCAGCGGCGCGGCCGATCTGGTGGCGTTTGGAAAGCCCTTCATCGCCAACCCCGACCTGGGCCTGCGCCTGCAGCGCGGCGCGGCGCTGAACCCGCTGGACACCGCCACGCTCTACGGCGGCGGGGCGCGCGGCTACATCGACTACCCGACGCTGGCGCTCTGAGGCGGGCATGGTCGCGGTGACGCTGCCGCGCGCCGCTGCCGCGATGCCCAGGGTGCTGCTGACGCTGGCGCTGGCCGGCGTGGCGGCGCTGGTGTGCGAGCGGCTGCGCGTGCCGCTGGCCTGGACGCTGGGGCCGCTGCTGTCCACGGCGCTGGCCTGCTCCGCCGGTGCGCGGCTGGGCATGCCGACGGCGCTGCGCAACGGCGGGCAGTGGGCGATCGGCACCGCGCTGGGCCTGCATTTCACGCCGCTGGTCCTGCAGCAGTTGCTGCGGCTGGCGCCGGCGCTGCTGGCGGGCGTGCTGTGGGCGCTGCTGCTGGGCGGGCTGTTCTACCGGCTGCTGTGGCGGCGCGGCGGCGCGCCGGACCGCGCCACGGCCTTCTTCGCCGGTGCCATCGGCAGCGCCTCCGAGATGGCGGTGCTGGCCGAGCGCCACGGCGGGCGGGTGGACCGCGTCGCGGCGGCGCATTCGCTGCGCGTGCTGCTGGTGGTGTTCACGTTGCCGTGGGGGCTGCAGCTGGCGGGCTTCCATCCGCTGCAGGCGCCCGCGGGCGTGCACGCGCTCACGCCCGCGCTGCTGGCGCTGCTGTGCGTGCTGACGCTGGCCGGGGCGCTGGTGCTGCGGCGGCTGGGCACGCCCAATCCCTGGGTGCTGGGCGCGTTGCTGGTGAGCCTCGCGCTGACCGGCAGCGGGGTGATGCCCGAGGCGGTGCTGCCGCAGCCCATGACCAATGCGGCGCAGTTGCTCATCGGCGTGTCGCTGGGCACGCGCTTCACGCCGGAGTTCCTGCACGCGGCGCCGCGCTGGCTGGTCACGGTGGCACTGGGCTCGCTGGGGCTGCTGGCGGCCTCCGCCGGCTTCGCCTGGTTGCTGGCGCAGGTGACGGGCCTGCTGCCGGCGGCGCTGCTGCTGGGCAACTCGCCCGGCGGCATGGCGGAGATGTGCATCACGGCGCAAGTGCTGCAGCTGGGCGTGCCGCTGGTGACGGCCTTCCACGTCACGCGCTACGTCGCGGTGCTGGTGTTGATGGGGCCGCTGTTCACCTGGTCGGAGCGGCGCCGCCTGCGGCGCGCGGCGCGCCGCGCCAGTGCGCCGTCCGGTCGCTGAAGCGGCGCCCTGCGCCGGCCGGGGCTCAGCCGCGCCGGGCGCGGAACAGGTCGGCGATGTTCACGTCGCGCGGCCCGGGTCGCAAAGTGAAACGGTCGCCGCTGCGCAGCGTGCCGCCGATGCGCACACCCAGGTGAAAGCCGCACAGCGCCGACTGCCACATCATCCGCGCCGCGTGCTTGAAACCCAACGCGGCATCGAGCGCGGGGCCGGGCAGGTGGGGTTCGCTCACCGCCAGCTCGCAGCCGCTGTCGAAGACCAACACGTCGCCCACGCAGGCCTGGGCTTCCACCAGGCCTTTGAGCGTCAGCGCTTCGCCCAGCGCGCCGTAGGGCAGGGCTTCGCCCCATTCGGCCGCGCGGGCCTGGGCGCGCAGCGTCTGCCACAGCGGGTAGTGCTCGACGGGATAGGCGAACAGGGCGCAGGCGGGCGTGGCCGCGGGCGGCTCGCCCTCGATGCCGTAGCGCTCGACGCTGCGGGCGTCGGCCAGGGGCTGGCGGCGCGGCGCGGGCGTGCCGTCGGGAGAGAAGGTCAGGGTGTTCAGGCTCAGGAGCTGCATCGCGAGAAGTCGGGTTCCAGGGTGGGAATTGCATCACGGCATGTCGCTTGCCCGCTGCACCTTCCCCGGCGTGAAAGACCCCACGACTGCCCTCCGCTCATGCACCAAGCTTGCGCTATCCCAGGTCTTGGGCAGTTACCACGCCATTACACTGCCGCCACACTGCACGCCCGGCGGCTGGGTATCTCAAGGCCGTACCCGGGCGAAACCGCCTCTGCGATCCAGAGCGCTACGCACAGCCCGACGGTATTTGGCCTACCTTGCGACGAGGGCGAGGTTGACCCAATGCCGTCTTTCTCTCTTTAGATCGGAGTTCTCATGAACCAACCCGCCATGGAAGGCTTGCGCTTGAACGTCCCCGCTTATGTCCGCCACAACCGTCTGGTCGCCTGGGTCGCCGAGATCGCAGCCCTGACCGAAGCCCGTGACGTGTACTGGTGCGATGGCTCGCAGGAGGAGTACGACCGTCTGTGCCAGCAGCTCGTGGACGCCGGCACCATGAAGCGCCTGAACTCGGCCAAGCGCCCCAACAGCTACCTGGCCTGCAGCGACCCGAGCGACGTGGCCCGCGTCGAGGACCGCACCTTCATCTGCTCCGAAACGCAGGAAGGCGCCGGCCCGACCAACAACTGGATGGCCCCGGCCGAGATGCGCGCCCTGCTGCAGACCGGCGAGAACGCGCTGTTCCGCGGCGCCATGCGTGGCCGCACGCTGTACGTGGTGCCCTTCTCCATGGGCCCGCTGGGCTCGCCCATCAGCCAGCTGGGCGTGGAGCTCTCCGACAGCGCCTACGTGGCCGTGAACATGCGCATCATGACCCGCATGGGCAAGCGCGTGCTGGAGCTGCTGGGCGAGGATGGCGAGTTCGTGCCCTGCGTGCACACCGTGGGCGCGCCGCTGGCCGAAGGCCAGAAGGACGTGACCTGGCCCTGCAACAAGACCAAGTACATCGTCCACTATCCCGCCACGCGCGAGATCTGGTCCTACGGCTCGGGCTACGGCGGCAACGCGCTGCTGGGCAAGAAGTGCTTCGCGCTGCGTATCGCCTCCAACATGGGCCGCGACGAGGGCTGGCTGGCTGAGCACATGCTGGTGCTGGGCGTGACCGACCCGGCGGGCAAGAAGCACCACGTGGCCGCTGCTTTCCCCAGCGCTTGCGGCAAGACCAACTTCGCGATGCTGGTGCCGCCGGCGGGCTTCGAGGGCTGGAAGGTCACCACCATCGGTGACGACATCGCCTGGATCAAGCCCACCGCCGACGGCAAGCTGCGCGCGATCAACCCCGAGGCCGGCTACTTCGGCGTGGCCCCGGGCACCAACGAGAAGACCAACCCCAACTGCATGGCCTCGCTGCAGCGCGACGTGATCTTCACGAACGTCGCCCTGACCGACGACGGCGACGTGTGGTGGGAGGGCATGACCGACGAGGCCCCGGCGCACCTGATCGACTGGCAGGGCCAGGACTGGACGCCGCAGATCGCCAAGGAAACGGGCCGCAAGGCCGCGCACCCGAACGCGCGCTTCACGGTGGCCGCCACCAACAACCCGGTGCTGGACCCCGAGTGGGACAACCCCGAGGGCGTGGTCATCGACGCCTTCATCTTCGGCGGCCGCCGCTCCACCACGGTGCCGCTGGTGACCGAGGCGCGCGACTGGGTCGAGGGCGTGTACATGGCCGCCACCATGGGCAGCGAGACCACCGCCGCCGCCGCCGGCCAGCAGGGCGTGGTGCGCCGCGACCCGTTCGCGATGCTGCCCTTCGCCGGCTACCACATGGGCGCCTACTTCAAGCACTGGCTGAACCTGGGCGCCAAGCTGCAGGAGCAGGGCGCGAAGCTGCCGGGCATCTTCTGCGTCAACTGGTTCCGCAAGGGCGCCGACGGCAAGTTCACCTGGCCGGGCTACGGCGAGAACATGCGCGTGCTGCAGTGGATCCTGGGCCGCGTCGAGGGCACCGCGCCCAAGGGCGAGGAGCACCTGTTCGGCACCACGCCGCGCTACGAGGACCTGAACTGGACCGGCCTGAACTTCTCGGCCGACCAGTTCAAGAGCGTCACCAGCATCGACCGCGAGGCCTGGCTGCACGAAGTCAAGCTGCACGACGAGCTGTTCGAGCTGCTCAAGAGCCACCTGCCCGCCGAGCTGGCCGAAGCCAAGGCCCGCCTGGAGAAGCACCTGACGGCCTGACGCCCGCCAGCTCCGCTGCGTGAAGGCCCGCCCCGCGCGGGCCTTTTCTTTTTCATGGCGCCGGCCCTGCATCGGGACGGATCGGCGGCATGGCCGACAATTCCGCACATGAAACAAGACCTGACCGACCAGGAGCTCGCCGAGCTCGACGACCTGCTCGCCGCCACGCCCGCGCCGCTGCAGCCGCTGGACATCGTGATGCTCGACGGCTACCTCTGCGGCGTGCTGGTGCAGCCCGAGGTGCTGGACGAGTCGCGCTGGATGCCGCCGATCTTCGACGTCGAGCAGCGCCCGCTGCCCGAGGACGTCGATGCCCAGTGGCTGGAGCGCTGCCAGGCGCTCATCCGCCGCCGCCACGAGGCGCTCAACCGCGCCCTGGCCGAGGACGGCGGCTTCGATCCCGTGCTGCTCGATGCCGAGTCGGAAGGCGAGGACGAGGACGCCAAGGCCGAGCCCGAGGTGCCCCTGAGCGAGTACGAGCAACAGGCCATCGACGACGCCAAGGCGCTGCAGGCGTCGCTGCCCGAGGCCTCTCGCCCGCTCATGCCCTGGGTGGCCGGCTTTGAGCACGCGGTGCACAACTTCCCGGGGCTGCTGGACTCATCGGACGAGGCCGTGGACCTGACGCTGGCGCGCATCTTCCGCCACCTGCCGGTGCAGACCGACGAGGACCGCGAGATGCTGGCCACGCTGGACCAGGAGCTGCCGCTGGCCGACGTGGACGAGGCCGTGGACGACCTGATCATGGCCGTGGCCGAGCTGTGGGACCTGACCTCCGACCAGCGCTACGCCGTGCAGCAGGTGCGCCGCGACGCGCCCAAGGTCGGCCGCAACGACCCCTGCCCCTGCGGCAGCGGCAAGAAGTTCAAGCAGTGCCACGGCAAGGGCTGAGCTGAACGCATGCGCCTGCAGCTGCTGTCGGACCTGCATCTCGAAACCGAGAGCTTCACGCCCGAACCCGCGCCGGGCGCGGAGCTGCTGGTACTGGCCGGCGACATCGACAGCCGCTGGAAGGCGCTGGAGCTGTTCGCCCACTGGCCGGTACCGGTGCTGTTCGTGGCCGGCAACCACGAGTTCGACCGCCGCGACATGGACGCGGCCTGGACCGCGCTGCGCGCGCGCTGTGCCGAGCTGAAGCTGCGGTTGCTGGAGCGCGAGCGCCTCGTCTGGACCGCGGCCGACGGGCGTCGCGTGCGCTTCGTGGGCACGGTGCGCTGGAGCGACTTCGAGGTCTTCGGCGCCGCACAGCGCGTCAAGGCGCAGCGCGCGGGCGGCTACTTTGCCCGGGTGCAGCAGTCCACCCGCGGCGGCGCGCTCTTCGACACCGCGGCGGTGCGCGAGGAAGGGCTGCTGTGCAGGCAATGGCTGGAGCGGGAGCTGGCAGAGCCGGCGCAGGACCGCTGGGACGCCACGGTGGTGGTGACGCACTTCGCCCCCAGCCTGCGCAGCGCCGATCCGCGCTACGGCCGCCAGGCCAGCACCGCCAGCTTCTGCAACGCCGATGACGACCTCTTCCCAGGCGTGGACCTGTGGCTGCATGGCCACGTGCACCGCCGCCACGACTACGTCGTCGAGCACCCGGACGGCCGCCGCACGCGCGTGGTGTGCCAGGCGCGCGGCGCCGCCGACAAGGGCGAGCCCGAAGGCTTCGAGCCCCTGCGCCTGATCGAGCTCTGAGGTCTGACCGTCTTGATGTTGGACAAGGGCGGTCAGAGGGCGCGTGCGAAACTGCACACCTCTCAGCAACAAACTGGAAGGTTCACCCCATGAAGATCCTTGTTCCCGTAGACGGCAGCCCCTACACCAAGCACATGCTGGCTTACCTGGCGGAGCACGAGGAATGGCTCTCCGGCGCGCACCAGTACACCCTGCTGCACGTGGTGCCCGCGGTGCCGCCGCGCGCCGCCGCCGCGCTGGACAAGGACGTGGTCAAGGCCTACTACGAGAGCGAGGCCGAGAAGGTGTTCAAGCCCATCCGCACCTTCTTCAAGAACAAGGGCGTCGAGATCGACTACGTGAGCAAGGTGGGTCACGCTGCCGACCACATCGCCGGCCTGGCCGACAAGGGCAAGTACGACCTGCTCATCATGGGCTCCCACGGCCACAGCGCCCTGGGCAACCTGGTGATGGGCTCCGTGACCACCAAGGTCATGGCGCACTGCAAGACTCCGGTGCTGCTGGTGCGCTGAGCGCCCGCTTCCCGCGCAGGATTGCCCATGAGCGGCCCTGCGCCGCACGCGAATGCCGGCTCCGCGCCGGCATTGCTTTTTGTGCGGCTGCCGCGCTTCGTGGCCTAGGCGGGCTCAGCAGCCGGGATCTGATCCGCGAAGGTCGCCGGCCGCTGAGCGTGCCGGGTCAAATCATCGCCGCCGGATCATCCGGCGCCTCTGCCTGCTCCACGAAGCGCGTGACGCGCCGCGGCAGCAGCCAGGCCTGGGTGCCGGGCTCCAGTTTCAATTGCTCGCGCAGCGCCAGGTACTCCGCGCGCGGCAACTCCACGTCGATGTAGCTCTCGTCGTCCAGGCGCCGGAACTCCAGCCGCGTGTTGGGCCCCACCGTCAGCGCTTGCTGCAGCCGCCCGGGCAGCGCGCCCGGGCGCGGCTCGCCCAGGATCTGCAGCTCGTGTGGGCGCACGTAGGTCATCGTGACCTCGCCCTCCCGCGCCGCGCCATGGCCGGTGCGGCCGTGGAACAGGTTCACGTCGCCCAGGAACTGCAGCACGAAAGGCGTGGCCGGGTGGTCGTAGACCTCGTCCGGACGCCCGTCCTGCTCGATGCGGCCCTGGTTCATCACCACGATGCGGTCCGCCACCTCCATCGCCTCGTCCTGGTCGTGCGTGACGAAGACGCTGGTGACGTGCATCTCGTCGTGCAGCCGTCGCAGCCAGCGCCGCAGCTCCTTGCGCACCTTGGCGTCCAGCGCGCCGAAGGGTTCGTCCAGCAGCAGTACCTTGGGCTCCACCGCCAGCGCGCGCGCCAGGGCGATGCGCTGCCGCTGCCCGCCCGAGAGCTGATGCGGATAGCGCTCGGCCAGCCAGTCCAGCTGCACCAGCTTCAGCAGCTCCGTCACCTTGGCGCGGATCTGCGCCTCGCTCGGCCGCGTGGCGCGCGGGCGCACGCGCAGCCCGAAGGCGACGTTCTCGAAGATGTTCATCTGCGGGAACAGCGCGTAGTGCTGGAACACGAAGCCCACGTTGCGCTCGCGCACCGCCGTGCGCGTGGCGTCGTCGCCGTGGAACAGCACGCTGCCGCCGTCGGGCTTCTCCAGGCCCGCGATGATGCGCAGCAGGGTGGTCTTGCCCGAGCCCGACGGGCCCAGCAGCGCCACCAGCTCGCCGGAGTTGATGGTCAGGTTCAGGTTGTCGCAGACGGCCAGGCTGCCGAAGCGCTTGACGAGGTTCTTGACTTCAATGCTCATGGGACTTCACTCGCTCTGGCTGGCCTGCTTGAGCTGCGCCTTCATGCGCCGCTCGACGATGTACTTCAGTGCCAGCGTCACCAGCGCCAGCGCCGCCAGCAGCGAGGCCACGGCGAAGGCGGCGGCGAACTGGTACTCGTTGTAAAGAATCTCGATGTGCAGCGGCATGGTGTTGGTCTGGCCGCGGATGTGGCCCGACACCACGCTGACCGCGCCGAACTCGCCCATGGCGCGCGCGTTGCACAGGATCACGCCGTACAGCAGCGCCCACTTCACGTTGGGCAGCGTCACGCGGCGGAAGGTCTGCCAGCCCGAGGCGCCCAGCACCGTGGCCGCCTCCTCCTGCTCCACGCCCTGCGCCTGCATCAGCGGAATCAGCTCGCGCGCGACGAAGGGGAAGGTGATGAACAGCGTGGCCAGCACGATCGCCGGCACGGCAAAGATGATCTTGATCTCGTGCAGCTGCAGCCACGCGCCCAGCCAGCCCTGCAGTCCGAACACCAGGATGTAGATCAGGCCGGCGATCACCGGGCTGACCGAGAAGGGCAGGTCGATGAGCGTGAGCAGCACACTCTTGCCGCGGAACTCGAACTTCGCGATCGCCCACGCGGCGGCCACGCCGAACACGAGGTTCAGCGGCACCGAGATGCCCGCGGCGATCAGCGTGAGCTTGATGGCCGCGGCGGCATCGGGCTCCGTGATCGCCTCCAGGTACACCTCGAAGCCCTTCTTGAAGGCTTCGATGAACACCAGCACCAGCGGCACGAACAGGAAGAGGGTCAGGAAAGCCAGCGCCACGCCGATGAGCGTGCGCCGTACCCAGGCCGGCTCGGTGGTGGGCGCGTCGGGAAAGCTGGAGGAGGAAGACATGGGGTTGCTCATCAGCGGCCCTCCCGGCGGCGGGACCAGGCCTGCAGCGAATTGATCAGCAGCAGCATCACGAAGCTCGTCACCAGCATCACCACGGCGATGGCCGTGGCGCCGGGCACGTCGTACTGCTCCAGCTTGGAAATGATCATCAGCGGCGTAATCTCGCTGACCATGGGCAGGTTGCCGGCGATGAAGATCACGCTGCCGTACTCGCCCAGCGCGCGGGCGAAGGCCAGCGCGAAACCGGTCAGCAGCGCGGGCGCCAGGATCGGCAAGGTCACGCGGGTAAAACACTGCCAGCGCGTGGCGCCCAGCGTGGCGGCGGCTTCCTCCAGCTCTCGGCCCAGGTCCTCCAGCACCGGCTGCAGCGTGCGCACCACGAAGGGCAGCCCGATGAACAGCAGCGCCACGAACACGCCCAACGGCGTGAAACTGACCTTGAAGGGCAGGTATTGCCCGATCCATCCGTTCTCGGCGTACAGCGCCGTGAGCGTGATGCCGGCCACGGCCGTGGGCAGCGCGAAGGGCAGATCCACCAGCGCGTCCACCAGGCGCCGACCGGGGAAGTCATAGCGCACCAGCACCCAGGCGATCAGCAGGCCGAAGAAGGCGTTGACCAGCGCCGCGATGAAGGAGGCGCCGAAGGTCAGCCGGTAGGAGGCCACCACGCGCGGCGCGGCCACGGCGTCCCAGAAGGCCTCGGGCGTCATGGTCGCGGCCTTGAGGAAGGCAGCGGACAGCGGGATGAGCACCACGAGGCTGAGGTACAGCAGCGTGAAGCCCAGCGCCAGGTCGAAGCCTGGCAGCACGCTGTGGCGCTTGAGCAGGGTGCGGGAGAAAAGCATGACGAAGGCAAGGCGCAGCCGCCCGGGAGGACGGATGCGCCTTGTCGGATAGGGGAAACCGGGGATTCTGGCGCACGGGAGCAGGGCCGGCGCCGGGGGCGGGGCAGGCGGCGCGCTGTCGGCCGCCCGCCGGCGTGAATTACTTCTTGGCCACGATCTGGTCGTAGATGCCGCCGTCGTTGAAGTGCTCGGCCTGCGCCTTCTTCCAGCCGCCGAAGACCTCGTCCACCGTGAAGGTGGCGACGTTGGGGAAGTCCTTGGCATGCGCGGCCAGCAACTTGGCGTCGCGCGGACGCAGGTTGTGCTTCACGGCGATCTGCTGCGCCTCTTCCGACCAGAGGTACTTCAGGTAGGCCTCGGCCTGCTTGCGCGTGCCCTTGCGGTCCACCACCTTGTCCACCACGGCTACCGGGTTCTCCGCCAGCACGGTCCGGGCCGGATAGACGAAATCGAAGTTCTTGCCGAACTCCTCGACGATGGACTGCACCTCGCTCTCGAAGGTGCACAGCACGTCGCCGATGTTGCGCTGCGCGAAGGTGGTGGTGGCCGCGCGGCCGCCGCCGTCGAACACCGGCACGTTGGCGAAGATCTTCTGCACCAGTTCGCGCGCCTGCGCCGCGTTGCCGCCGCCCTTGATCACCGAGCCCCAGGCGCCCAGGTACGTGTAGCGGCCGTTGCCCGTGACCTTGGGGTTGGGAATGACGACGCTGACGCCGGGCTTGGCCAGGTCGGACCAGTCCTTGATGCCCTTGGGATTGCCCTTGCGCACCAGGAACATGGTCACCGAGGAGGTGGGTGCGGCATTGTTGGGCAGGCGCTTGGCCCAGTCGGCGGCGATGAGGCCCTTGTCGGCCACCACGTCGATGTCCAGCGCCTGGTTCATGGTGATGACGTCGGCGTCCAGGCCCTCGATCACCGCGCGGGCCTGCTTGCTGGAGCCGCCGTGCGACTGGTTGAGCGTGATGTCCTCGCCGGCGGTCTTCTTCCAGTAGGCGGCGAAGGCCTTGTTGTAGTCCTTGTAGAACTCGCGCGCGACGTCGTAGCTGACGTTGAGCAGCGTCACCGGCGCGGCGTGCACCAGGGTGGGCAGCGCGCCGGCGAGTGCGGCGGCCGGGGCGCCGAGGACGAGGCGGCGGCGCAGGGGATTGCGAACGGTCATGGCGGCAGGGACCCCGCGAAAACGGGATGGATTTTTTGAACGGCGGCCATGGTAGGCGAGGCCGCCGGGCCGCCCAAGGAAACGATTTTCAGAAGCTTATGCCCGTCCCGCACCCGGGCCGGGGCGCCGCCGGGCCCCGGAGTGCGCCGTGGCGCCCGGGCCGCGTCCTCAAGCCGCCTGCTGAAACCGCGCCGGACGCCGCGCTTCCAGGTGGTAGGCCCGGCCCACATCCAGCGGCTGGGCCTGGAACTCCTCGCGCGTGAGCTCCACCTCGACCGCGGCGCCGTCGGGGCGCTGGAAGCCCAGCCGCATGCGCGGGCCCATGCACAGCGCGTGCACCAGCGTCGCGGCCAGGCGGCCGGGCGCGTGCTCGGGGTGCACGGCGATCTCGTGCGAACGCACCCACAGCGGCGTGCCGCCGTCGTCCAGGCGCTGCGCGTCGCCCAGGAACTGCAGCACGAAGGGGCTCGCCGGGCGGTCGTAGAGCTCCTGCGGGTGGCCCTCCTGCTCGATGCGGCCCTTGTTCATCACCACGATGCGGTCGGCCACCTCCATGGCCTCCTCCTGGTCGTGTGTGACGAAGACGCTGGTGACGTGCATGTCCTCGTGCAGCCGGCGCAGCCAGCGGCGCAGCTCCTTGCGCACCTGCGCGTCCAGCGCGCCGAAGGGTTCGTCCAGCAGCAGCACCTGCGGCTGCACCGCCAGCGCGCGCGCCAAGGCCACGCGCTGGCGCTGGCCGCCGGAGAGCTGATTGGGGTGCCGCCCGGCCAGCGCGCTGAGCTGCACGCGCTCCAGCAGCTCGTCCACACGGCGGCGGATCTGCGCCTCAGGCAGCCGCTGCGCGCGCGGCTGCACGCGCAGCCCGAAAGCCACGTTGTCGCGCACGCTCAGGTGGTTGAACAGCGCGTAGTGCTGGAACACGAAGCCCACGCGGCGCTCCTGCACCGAGGCGTCGGTGGCGTCCTCGCCGTGCATGAACACGCGCCCGGCATCGGGCGCCTCCAGCCCGGCCATGATGCGCAACAGCGTGGTCTTGCCCGAACCCGAGGGGCCCAGCAGCGCCACCATCTCGCCGGCGGGGATGTGCAGGTCCACGTTCTCGCACACCACGGTGGGGCCGAAGCGCTTGGAAATCTGGTGCAGCTGGATGCTCATGCGGCTCTCCGGTCCTTGCTTGCGTCGTGTTCGTTCAGGGAAAGGTCATTGGGGCGAAGCCGGTTCATGCGCCGGCCTCCGCGGCCTGTTGCGCGCGCAACTCGGCCTTGACCCGGCGCTCCACCAGCGCCTTGAGCACCAGCGTCACCAGGGCCAGCCCGGCCAGCAGCGAGGCCACGGCGAAGGCGGCGGCGAACTGGTACTCGTTGTAGAGAATCTCGATGTGCAGCGGCATGGTGTTGGTCTGGCTGCGGATGTGGCCCGAGACCACGCTGACCGCGCCGAACTCGCCCATGGCGCGCGCGTTGCACAGGATCACGCCGTACAGCAGTGCCCACTTCACGTTGGGCACCGTCACGTGCCAGAAGGTTTGCCAGCCCGAGGCGCCCAGCACCAGCGCCGCTTCCTCCTGCTCCTTGCCCTGCGCCTGCATCAGCGGGATCAGCTCGCGCGCCACGAAGGGGAAGGTGACGAAGACGGTGGCCAGCACGATGCCCGGCACGGCGAAGATGATCTTCAGGTCGTGGTCCCGCAGCCAGGGGCCCAGCCAGCCCTGCAGGCCGAACACCAACACGTAGATCAGGCCGGCGATGACGGGGCTGACCGAGAAGGGCAGGTCGATGAGCGTGATCAGCACGCTCTTGCCCCGGAAGTCGAACTTGGCGATGGCCCACGCGGCGGCCACGCCGAAGACCAGGTTCAGCGGCACCGAGATCACCGCCGCCAGCAGCGTGAGCTTCACGGCCGCCAGGGCATCGGGATGCGTGATGGCGTCCAGGTACACGTCCACGCCCTTGGCGAAGGCCTGCACGAACACCGACACCAGCGGCACGAACAGGAACAGCGTGAGGAACAGCAGCGCCACGCCCGCCAGCAGGGCGTTGATCCAGCGCTGCCGGGCCTGGGCCTTTTTCCGGCGCGCCGCGGCGGGGCGGGGGAGTGCCGCGCCCAGGGGCACGGGGGAAACGGGCAGGACGGAACTCATGTCGTGGCTCCCTGGCGGCGGCGCGTCCAGGCTTGCAGGGCGTTGATGAGCAGCAGCAGCACGAAACTGGCCACCAGCATCACCACGGCGATGGCCGTGGCGCCCTGGTAGTCGTACTGCTCCAGGCGGGTGATGATCAGCAGCGGCGTGATCTCGCTGACCATGGGCAGGTTGCCGGCGATGAAGATCACGCTGCCGTACTCGCCCAGCGCGCGGGCGAAGGCCAGCGTGAAGCCGGTCAACAGCGCGGGCATCAGCACCGGCAGCACCACCTTGAAGAAGGTCTGCGCGCGCGAGGCGCCCAGCGTCGCGGCCGCCTCCTCCACGCTGCGGTCCAGGTCTTCCAGCACCGGCTGCAGCGTGCGCACCACGAAGGGCAGCCCGATGAAGACCAGCGCCACGAACACGCCCACCGGCGTGAAGGCGACCTTGAAGGGCAGGAACTGGCCGATCCAGCCGTTCTGCGCGTACAGCGCCGTCAGCGCGATGCCGGCGACGGCGGTGGGCAGCGCGAAGGGCAGATCGACCAGCGCGTCGACGATGCGCTTGCCCGGCAGTTGCTGGCGCACCAGCACCCAGGCCACCAGCAGCCCGAACACCGCGTTGACCAGCGCCGCGGCCAGCGAGGCGCCGAAGGTCAGCCGGTAGGAGGCCAGCACGCGCGGCGAGCTCACCGCGTCGATGAAGGCCTGCAGCGTCATGCCCGACGACTTGATGAAGGCTGCCGACAGCGGCAGCAGCACGATGAGGCTCAGGTACAGGAGCGTGAAGCCCAGTGCCAGGTTGAAGCCGGGCAGCACGCTGCGCTGCTTGAGCAGCAGGCGGGAGAGCATGGCGGCAGGCCCTCAGGGAGTTACTTGCGGACGAAGACGCGGTCGAAGGTGCCGCCGTCGGAGAAGTGCACCTGCTGCGCCTTGGCCCAGCCGCCGAAAGCCTCATCGATGGTGAAGAGCTTCACCTCCGGGAACTGCTTGGCGTACTTGGCCGCGACCTTCTGGTCCACCGGCCGGTAGTAGTTCTTGCCGGCGATGTCCTGGCCTTCGGGCGTGTAGAGGAACTCCAGGTAAGCCTGCGCCACGGCGCGGGTGCCCTTCTTGTCCACGACCTTGTCCACCACGGCCACCGGCGGCTCGGCCAGGATGGAGATGGACGGGGCGACGATGTCGAACTTGTCCGGACCCAGCTCCTTGAGCGCCAGCAACGCCTCGTTCTCCCAGGCCAGCAGCACGTCACCCAGGCCGCGCTCGACGAAGGTGGTGGTGGAGCCACGCGCGCCGCTGTCGAGCACCGGCACGTTGGCCAGCAGCTTGCCGACGAACTCCTGCGCCTTGGCGTCGGAGCCGTACTTCTTCTGGGCGTAGCCCCAGGCAGCGAGGTAATTCCAGCGTGCGCCGCCGGAGGTCTTGGGGTTGGGGGTGATGACGGAGACGCCGGGCTTGACCAGGTCGTCCCAGTCCTTGATCGCCTTCGGGTTGCCCTTGCGCACCAGGAACACGATGGTGGAGCGGTACGGGGCGCTGTTTTGCGGCAGGCGCTTCTGCCAGTCGGGCGGCAGCAGCTTGGCCTTGGCGGCGATCTCGTCGATGTCGTAGGCAAGGGCCAGCGTCACCACGTCGGCCTCCAGGCCGTCGATGACCGAGCGCGCCTGCTTGCCCGAGCCACCGTGCGACTGCTTGATATTGACCTTGTCGCCGGTCTTGGCCTGGTACTGCTTGGTGAAGGCGGCGTTGACGTCCTGGTACAGCTCGCGCGTGGGATCGTAGGAAACGTTGAGCAGCGCGATGTCGCGAGCGTTGGCGCCCAGGGCCGCCACGGCCAGCAGCGCGCCCAAGAACAGCGATTTCATGAGGGTCCTCCTTGGATGCATGAAGGCATCCTAGGAACGCCCCTTAGACGGACCAACGAATGTTTGCGCGCTTGCTTATGCGCAAAGAACAGCCGCGCGCGGCGAAGGTGTCAGGCGTTACTGGACATGGCACGCACGCGCGCCGGCAGGGCGGCGACGACGGCGTCGCCAACCTGCGGTTTCAGATTGCCCTCGCGCGCGGCCTGCAGCAGCCGCGCCAGCAGCCCCGGCTGGGGGGTAAGCACGCCAAAGTACAGCACCGTGTCGCCGCGGGCCACGAGCAGCGTGGGGAAGTTCTCGACGTCGATGTCCTCGACCACGTCCGCGTCGTCCTCGATGTCCACCCAGATGAAATGCTCGCCCGGCGGGGCGGCGTCGCGGGCGGCGTCGAAGACGGGCAGGTATTCCTTGCAGGTGCCGCACCAGGCGGCACACAGGCAGGCGACGAGCAGGGGTTCGGAAGCGGAGGACATGGGCTCCAAGTGTGGCAAAGGTCGCGCGGGCCCCGGGCGTGAAAAAGCGGCCCGCAGGCCGCTTTTTGATCCAGGCGAAAGCCGGGGTCGTCAGAACGGAATGTCGTCGTCCATGTCGTCGAAGCCGGTGGCCGGGCGCTGGGGCGCGGGCGCCGGGCGCTGCGGGGCCGGACGCGGTGCCGCGGCGCGCGGG
>Ga0065721_10004248_pt1 | contig 39413 bp, 34 predicted proteins | sample Mesricmetagenome_FD_59108 | JGI IMG/M metagenome (GOLD analysis project Ga0065721, IMG submission 59108) | Mesophilic microbial community from rice straw/compost enrichment Sample: eDNA_1 v2 (version 2) | ecosystem: Engineered > Solid waste > Grass > Composting > Bioreactor | place: USA: Davis... | reverse complement strand
TTAGCGACCGCGGCGCGCGGGTGCTGAACGCGGGGTTCCCCGGGTGACTCCGGTGGAATCCCGGATGGCCGACTTCCCGCCGGCCGCAGCTCCTGCACATCCTTGTGCCCGCTGCATTGGGGCATCCCTGCCCGGCAGCAGCTCCTGCACGTCCTTGTGCCCGCTGCATTGGGGCATCCCTGCCCGGCAAATTCGTGAGAGAATTCGCGCCCGAAAATCCCCTTGAAACCGTCCCCGGAAGCCAATGACTCAGACGTCGGCGTCGAGCGGCGCGGGCAACTCGCCGCGGCGGGTGCTGTTTGCCAGCCTGATCGGCACCACCATCGAATACTTCGACTTCTACATCTACGCGACGGCGGCCGTGCTGGTGTTCCCGCAGCTGTTCTTTCCTGCGGGCGACCCGGCCTCGGCGAGGCTGCAGTCGCTGGCGACGTTTGCGCTGGCGTTTTTCGCCCGCCCGCTGGGATCGGCGCTGTTCGGCCATTTCGGCGACCGCGTGGGCCGCAAGGCGACCCTGGTCGCGGCGCTGCTGACGATGGGACTGTCGACGGTGTTCATCGGTTTGCTGCCGACGTACGAGGCCATCGGTCTGTGGGCGCCGGCGCTGCTGGCCTTATGTCGTCTCGGCCAGGGGCTGGGATTGGGCGGCGAGTGGGGCGGGGCGGTGCTGCTCGCAACCGAAAATGCGCCGCCCGGCAAGCGCGCCTGGTACGGGATGTTTCCGCAGCTCGGCGCGCCGTTGGGATTCATTTGCTCCACGGGCGTGTTTCTGCTGCTGACCGAATTCATGAGCGATGCCGAGTTCTTCATGTGGGGCTGGCGTGTGCCGTTCGTAGCGAGCGCGCTGCTGGTGTTCGTCGGTCTGTACGTGCGCTTGCGGTTGCACGAGACGCCGGCGTTCCAGCGCGCCATTGCCAACAACGAGCGCGTGCGTTTGCCGATGTTGACGGTGATTACCAGGCATCCAGCGACGCTGATCCTCGGCACGTTCGGCGCCACCGCGACGTTTGTGATTTTCTATTTGATGACCGTGTTCTCGCTCAGCTGGGGCACCAGCGCGCTCGGTTATTCGCGCCAGGAGTTCCTGATCCTGCAAATGATCGGCGTGCTGTTCTTCGCGCTGACGATTCCAGTGTCCGCGCTGATCGCCGACCGTCGCGGGCGCTTTGCCATGCTGATCGCCGCGACGCTCGGCATCATGGCGTTCGGGCTGTTCTTCGCGCCCCTGTTCAGCGCCGCGTCGCCGCTGCGTGTGGTCATATTCCTCGCCTTGGGGCTGGGCCTGATGGGACTGACCTACGGGCCGCTCGGCACGGCACTTTCGGAGTTGTTTCCGACCTCGGTCCGGTACACTGGCGCCTCTTTGACTTTCAACCTCGCCGGCATCGTCGGCGCCTCGCTCGCGCCGTATGTGGCCACGTGGCTCGCCACGCACTATGGCCTGGCGTATGTCGGCTATTACCTCACGGCCGCGGGCGCACTGACTTTGCTGTCGCTGCTCTTGATCCGTCGGCCGCAGCCACAACCTTGAGCCCACTTTTTCAGTCTTCGACAAAATCTCAACACACGCGCAATGCTCTCAACCGCCAACGTCTCCATCCAATTCGGCGCCAAGCCGCTGTTCGAACAGGTCACGGTCAAGTTCTCCGACGGCAACCGCTACGGGCTGATCGGCGCGAACGGCTGTGGCAAATCCACGTTCATGAAAATCCTCGGCCGCGAGCTGGAGCCCAGCTCAGGCGAAGTGATGCTGATGAACGGCCTGCGCATGGGCAAGCTGCGCCAGGACCAGTTCGCGTATGAAGACCAGCGGGTGCTCGACGTGGTCATGCAGGGCCACGTGGAAATGTGGGAAGCGATGGTGGAGCGCGATCGCATCTATGCGAATCCCGAGGCGACCGATGCGGACTACATGCGCGCGGCCGAGCTCGAATCGAAATATGCGGAGTACGGCGGTTATGACGCCGAGGCCCGCGCCGCCAGCCTCCTGAAGGACGCCGGCATCGATCCTGTGTATCACAACGGCCCGATGCGCGAAGTGGCGCCGGGCTGGAAGCTGCGCGTGCTGCTCGCACAGGCGCTGTTCTCGCGCCCCGACGTGCTGCTGCTCGACGAGCCGACCAACAACCTGGACATCCATTCGATCCGCTGGCTGGAAGGCGTGCTCAACCAGTACGACGCCACCATGATCATCATCAGCCACGATCGTCACTTCCTGAACCAGGTGTGCACGCACATGGCGGATCTGGACTACGGTCAGATCAAGATCTACCCGGGCAACTACGACGACTTCATGCTCGCGTCGGTGCAGGCGCGGGAACGCGTGGAAGCCGCCAATGCCAAGGCGAAAGAGCGCATCTCCGATCTGCAGGAGTTCGTGCGGCGCTTCTCGGCGAACGCTTCCAAGGCGCGCCAGGCGACCTCGCGTCTGCGTCAGATCGACAAGATCAAGATCGAGGAAGTGAAGCCGTCCTCGCGCCAGAATCCGTACATTCGTTTCGAGCAGGAGAAGAAGCTGTATCGAAACGCGGTGACGGTGGAGGAGCTGAGCTTCACCTATCCCGGCGCCGACGCGCCGGTGCTCGAGAACGTCAATTTCAACGTCGAAGCGGGCGAGCGCATCGCCATCATCGGCCAGAACGGCGTCGGCAAGACCACGCTGATGCGCCTGCTGGCCGGCGAATTGCAGCCGAACAAAGGCACCATCACCTGGGTCGAAAACGCCAAAGTCGGCTACATGCCGCAGGATCCGCAGGCCGAGTTCGCGGAGAAAGTCGATTTGTTCACCTGGATGACCGAGTGGCGCGGCAAGAGCGACGACGATCAGATCGTGCGCGCCACGCTGGGCCGTCTGCTGTTCTCCGGCGAGGAAACGCGCAAGTCGGTGAAGGTGCTGTCCGGTGGCGAGAAGGGCCGCATGATCTACGGCAAGCTGATGCTGATGCGGCCGAACGTGCTGCTGCTGGACGAGCCCACCAACCACATGGACATGGAAACCATCGAGTCGCTGCAGATCGGCGTCGAAAAGTATCCGGGCACGGTGATTTTCGTTTCGCACGACCGCGAGTTCGTCGGCGGCATCGCCAACCGCATCATCGAGGTGCGGCAGGGCGGTCAGCTGGTCGACTTCAAGGGCACGTACGACGAGTACCTGAAAGCGCAGGGCATCGCGGCCTGAGGCTGGGTGTTGCAGGCGCCTCACCGCCGGGGTGAGGCGCCGTCCTACGCCGGATTCGTCCAAAATACTCGTCACGGCCCCCGCCGGCCGTGTATAGTGCCCGCGGCTCGTCACCTTTCTCTTTATCTTTTTTGGTCCGGGGCGATTTTCCGCCCGATCCACTGCCGGCGCTAACTCCGGCGTGACCAACTCAACCTAAACCGAATCGTTGCCGAACCACGGTGGGCCGTGCCCGTGCACAGCCCTTTCTGCGACCTGTTTCGGCGTCCTCTCACGGAAGTGATGGACGCGTTGAGTGCCGGCTGGATGCCGGCAGGTTCGCGCTTTGTTGGAGTATCGAATGAGCAAGATTTACGTGGGCAACCTGCCCTTTTCCGCCGATGAAAACGCCGTCCGCGACCTGTTCGCGCAGCACGGCTCGGTCGAGTCCGTGGCCCTGATCATGGACCGCGAGACCGGTCGCCCTCGCGGCTTCGGCTTCGTCGAGATGCCGCGCGCCGATGCGGCCCGCGCCATCCAGACGCTGAACGGCTTCAACATGGGCGGTCGTCCGCTCAAGGTCAACGAAGCCCAGGACAAGCCTCGCGGCGGCGGTGGCGGCGGCGGTCCGCGTCGCTGGTGATTCGATGCCCCGCGGCGCCTCGGCGCCGCGGGGCTGTTTCTGCTGAATACTCAAGGAGCTGCGATGAAAGTTACCGGCGCCACTGAGGCGTTGCTCGAGGTGCCGTTCGTACGCCGCTCCGTGACGCCCATCGCCGCACCGGAAGGTGGCGAGGGCATCTGGCATAAATATGTGATCGCGCAAGGCGACAATCACATCACCGGCCTGCGCGCCGGCACGCTGGCCGAAGTCACCCGGCATGTCGACGACCTGACCGAGCGGCTGAACGAACGCCGCAACGGCAAGAAATCGAGATAGGGCGGCACCGCCCGCTTGCTTGCCGCCATCGAGTGCCCGCGACTAGAGTCGCGGTATGCATGCGATGGAAACGCTCAAATACCTGCTGACCCCGCTGCGCGGTGCGTCGCTCATCCTGATCGTCCTGTTCAGTTTCCTGCTGCTGCTGGCCGCCAGGGGCGGTCTGCTGGGCCTGCCGCTGGCGCTCATCGTCGTCTCCTGGTTCTTCAAATACGGTTTTGCGCTGCTGGACAAGGTCGCCGACGGAGTGAACCAGCCGCCGGTCCTTTCCTATGAGATGGTGAATCCGGCCAACGAGTCGCGCCCCCTCGGATTGCTGGCCATCGTGGGCGTTTTCTATGTAACTACCGGCATGCTGCAGGCATCGATAGGCAGCGGGCCTGTCACGGTGCTGCGTGCGATCGGATTGCTGCTCGTGCCGGCGATCATCATGATCCAGGTGTTGGACGGCTTCATCGAGTCGCTCAATCCGCTCAGGCTGCTGCAGATCATCGCTCGCGTACCTGACAGCTACGTGCTGATTCTCGCCGTACTCGCGGGCGCATGGTGGTTGGCGACGGTGCTCGTGACCTGGCTGCCCATCGCGGAGCTGCCGTTTTCCATCTCCATTCCGATGCCCGATGTAGTGCGCGTGGTCATCCTGATGTACGCGTGGCTGGCGTCGTTTGCGATGATAGGTGGCGTTTTGTTTGTGCGCCGCGCCGAGCTTGGCTTCGAGCCATCGCATTCTCCCGAGCGGGCGGCGGAGAAAGCGGAGCGTGAGCGGCAACGCGAGATCGATATCCTCATCGATCGGATCTTCGCCGAGTGGCGCGGCGGCGCGTACGGAAATGCGTGGCGAACTATCGAGAAGCACTTGAGCAGCAGCTCGCGACCGGGCGAACAGTTGCAGATGTTGTTTCAACGCGCTTCGCAGTGGCCGGATCAACGCCTGGCCCACCGCCTGGCGCAGGAACTGATCCCGCAGCTGCTGGCGGCGCGGCGTACGGGAGATGCGTTGGATATTGCGAGGGCGCAGTTGCGGGTGAACGTGAATTTTCGACCGTTGAAAAGCGACGATACGATCAGGCTCGTCGAGCTGGCTCGCGATGCGGGGGATCGTCGCACGGCGCGGATGCTGCTCGCCGGGTTCGACGAGCGTTACGAAGACGATGTCGCTCGGCGAATTGCCGGCCAGCTCGCGCAGCAGTTGGAGCGCTGAGCTCGATGACTGATTCGGCGCGCATCGATGTGTATGTTCAGCCGCGGGCGAGCAAGACCGCTGTCGTGGGAATGCACGACGGCTCCGTAAAGATCAGATTGGCGGCGCCGCCGGTCGATGGGGCGGCGAACGCGGCGTTGATTGAGTTCGTCGCCAAACAGGTCGGTGTTGCGAAATCACGCGTGCGCATTACGGCGGGGTTGAGCAGTCGTCGTAAGACGGTTGAAGTTGACGGCGTCACCGCGGAGCAGCTTGCCGGCGCGTTGACCGTTTCTTGATACGTGCCGTCGGTTCGACCACACACAGCGTCACGAAGTCCGTGGGCGGGGGATCGCGAAAACCAAATACAATGAGTTCGCGAGGATCGACGAGGCGTCCGATTCTGTCACGCGCTCGGCGTCGAGATGATTCGCATCGAAGGAGAAGTCATGTCGCTCGATCTGGAAGGCAGCTACATCGATAGCTCGGCCCTGGTCATCATGCACTATCAGGTCGACGTTTTTGCCATCCTGTTCGGGGAGCAACGCTCGCCGCTGCTGGACCGGTGCAACGAGTTGATCCGACGCTGGCGCGTCACTGGCCGGCCGGTGCTGTTCCCGAATTTCTTCCTCGGCGAACACTACGAGCACGCCTCGAAGAGCAACCGCCTGATCTCATCGATCGTACCCACCGGCCGATTCCGTAACGCGCGGCCGATGGACGGACTCGCGATCGAGCCCGACGACGTCTTCTATTCCTGCCCGCGAGCCAGCGTCTTTCATGGCACGACGTTGGACGCCGACCTTCGCTCGCGTGGCATCAGTACGCTCGTCATGGCCGGCATCAGCAGCACTGGCGTCGTACTTTCCAGCATCACGTGGGCCAGCGATGCCGATTACGACGTACGCCTGGTCCGGGACTGCTGCTATGACCCGGACCAGGCAGCGCATGAGGCTCTGTTTCGTACTGGGTTCGGTGGCCGCGTGCAGGTGGTGTGAACACGCTTACCCCGCGCGTTTGGGCGCCCGCTAGTTCGAGGCAGCTGCGTCGTCGACCGGCAGCAGCTCCAGGCCGCCGGTTTCATTGTCGAGCAGCACCAGGGTCTTCACGTCGCCATTGTCGACGTGAAATCGCGCTGGGCCCAGCACCAGTTTCGAGGTGCCGGAGAAATAGAAGTAAACGTCGTAATCGCCGGCTTTGAGCGTGAACTGGCTGGTCGGGTTCTGATACGCCAGTGAGGAAACGCTCGCTGTCGTGTCATCGTCGCTGAAATCCACAGTCTCGCCGGGCAGCCGCAAATACAGGTCCAGCAGATCGGCCTCTTCGAGGCTGCCGGCGCCGTGCAGGAATCGAAAGCTCGCTTGCGTCGGCACGCTGCGGGCGCTCGCGGCGAGCACGACCGCGTCCACCACAGAGGCCGGGCCCATTGCGTAGGCGGTGTAGTATCCGCCAACGGCCGCGTCGAACTCTTCGAAGAATATATAGGGATGGCCGGCACCGGCGGGCACGGCGATCATGCCGTTCTCGCCCGCCTTGATGGGCGCATAGTCCGTAGACTGTCGAAAGCCGATATTTTCTGCCAGCGGATCGGCCAGGCCGGAGCCGACGGTCACGTCCAATGCCGGCGTGTCGTGGGAAATGTGAACGAACTTGAGTGCCGCGCCGTCGCGGGAATCGCGCGCCTCGCCGGTGCCGACGATCAGCAGCTTGGTGGCCATCGACATCGGACCGTTGCTGTCGACGATCGCCATCATGATCCGGTTCTGCTCGGCGAATGTCATCGACTTGGAACGATACAGAACGTCGCTGGTGCCGGCGGCCATCAGCTCCACCACGACGTCGGCGGACAGCGTCGAATCCTCATCCAGATCGTCGTCGTCCCGGACGAGCGACAGCTCGAACGGCATCGTTGTCTCGGTGATGGATAAGGTATCGACGTAGTATCGCGACGCGAGCCCTGCCTTCGCCGCAGTGACATACACGTCCACCGTCGGCGTCTCTGGCGACGCATGCGTGAATTGCAGGACGAGCTTGTCGTCATCGACATCCTCTCGCTGATCCAGCCCTTCGATCATGTAGGTCTGGATGTCGTCCATGCGGCCGTAAGCCACGACCGTATATTCCGTTCCCGCAAGGAAGGTGTATGCGGAGGCGCCGCTGACCGGCATCTCGGTCTCGTCGTCGTCATCATCGTCGTCGAGATCGCCGGGCAGCAGTGCGCTGAAGCTGAGCGTGTGCTCTCCAGGATGCCCCGCGGAGAAACCAGTAGCGCTGCCATAACCGGCGCTGGAGAGCGTCGTATCGTCGAGATCGATTTGCAGCGTGGGCGAGTCTTCGACCAGGTTCAGGCTGCGCAGATGGAACGTGGTCTCGTCTTCGTTCAACGAGTTGTTGCTGCAAGCCGAGAGCACCCCCAACAACGTGACGGCACCGACAGTCCTGGTCCATGCGCGCATCGTGGGTCCCTCAGAATGCATTGCCGATCGAGAACTGGAAGCCTTTGAGCTCATCGCCATAGTTCAACTCCGTGCTCCTGCGATACGTGAGGGGCACTGCATAACTGAAGCGGAACAGTCCGAGCGGCGCGAGCCACTCCACGCCGACGCCGACCGAGGAGCGGAAATGGTTCCAGTCGAAGTCGTACTCGACCGGGAAGCCGCCTTTGTCGGTGAAGTCGGTGGCGCCGAGATAGGCGACCTGGCCGAAGTCATAAAACAAAGTGACGCGCGCGCTGTTCTTGAATTTTTCCGGCATGGGCAGGATGGCTTCGATCTGGCCGGTGATCGCGAAATCGCCGCCATAGGGATTGCCCAGCGAGTCGCGCGGGCCGAGCCGCGATTCGTCGAAGCCGCGAATCGTGCCGGGACCGCCGACGAAGAAATTTCTTTGCGGCGGCAATGCGGTCGTGTCGCCGAACGCCGCGCCGTAGCTGACCCGCGAGCCGATGCTCAGCGGCATCCAGCTCAGGTAGGGCAAGCGAACGAACTGACGAAAGTCGTAGCTGGCGACGTAGTACTCGATGTCGCCGCCCGGCGGCGTGGCGCTCAAAGACAGCCGATGAATCGCACCGCGCGTCGGGAAGAGCAGCCGGTCGCGACTGTCGTAGCCCCAGCCGAGATTGATCTCGAACACTTGATACTTGGTGCCGAGAATGGTGTACGCGCCCGATTCTTTCTCGTAGGGCGAGCCGTTGCTCTCGACCCAGTCCTGGAACTGCTGCGAGCTGTAAGCGGTCGTTGCGAGCTCCGCGGCCTGCCAGCTGCTGCCCAGGCGCAAGCTCTGGTATTCGCTCAGCGGGAAAGAGAAGTCCATGCCGGTGGCCCAGGTTTCGGTGGAAAAATCCGAGGATTCGGAAGTGAGCTGGGTGACTTTTCGATAGGAAACGTTCGTGGTGCGGCCGATGCCGTCGAGCGTGACGAACGGGTTGGTGTGCGAGATGTCGTAGGCTTTGGTGTATTTGCCGGAGCTCAGCTCGAATGCGACGCGCTCGCCCGTGCCGAGGAAGTTGGAATGCACGATGTTGCCGTTGAGGATGAACGACTGCGATTCCGAGTAGCCGATGCCGCCGCCGAACTGGCCGGGCAGGCCTTCCTCGATCTTGAAATCGACGTCCACGAGGTCGGGCGTGCCGGGCACGGGCGTGGTTTCGAAGTCGACCTTTTGGATGAAGGGCAGGCGTTGAATGCGCTGTTTCGAGCGCTCGACCGCCGCATTCGACAGATAAGCGCCCTCGAGCTGGCGCATTTCGCGACGGAACACCACGTCGTTGACGCTCGTGGAACCGTTGAAATTGATGCGCCGGACGTACACGCGATGCCCCGGGTCGACCACCAATGCCAGCGACAGCTGCCGGGTCGCCGGATCGATTTGAGGAACGGCATCCACTTTGGCGAACGCATAGCCATCCAGGCCGAGTCGCAAGGTCATGGCTTCGATGGACTGCGTGACTCGCCGCAATGAATACAAGTCGCCGGGTTGAATCATCAGCAGCCGGCGCAGCTCCGATTCCGGGACGACCATCTCGCCGCTGAGGCGCACCTGCGAGATGCGGTAGATCTCGCCCTCGTGCACGTTCAGCGTGATGTAGATTTCGTCCTTGTCCTGGCCGATGGCCACCTGGCTCGAGGTCACGGCAAAGTCGGCATAGCCGCGATCCATGTAATGAGAGCGCAGCTTCTCGATATCGCCGGACAGCGCTTCTTTCGCGTACCGATCGTCCTGGCGATACCACGACAGCCAGTTCGGCGTGCTCAGCTCGAACGGCTCGATCAGCTCTTGGTCGGTGAAGGCCTGGTTGCCGGTGATGTTGATCTGGTGAATGCGGGCGCGCTTGCCTTCGGTGATGTCGATCGCGACCTTCACTTTGTTGCCCGGCACCTCGTCGGCGCGTGTGTCGACCTTCACCGCATATTTGCCGCGCGAGAAGTATTGCTCGGTGAGGTACTGGCGCACTTCGTCGAGCACCGATTGATCGAAGGTCTTGCCGGAGGACAGGCCCACATTGCGCAGCGAGCGTTCCAGGTCCTCGGTCTTGATGTCCTTGTTTCCCTTGACCTCGAAGCTTTCGATGGTGGGGCGTTCGAGCACCGCGACGATCAGGGCGCCGCCGTCGCGGCGCATCTCCACGTCCTTGAAGAAGCCAGTGCCGTACAGCGCGCGGATGGCTTCGCCCAGGCGGCGGCTGTCTATGCTGTCGCCGATGTCGATCGGCAGATAATTGAAGACGGTGCCTTCGCTGATTCGCTGCAAGCCCTCGATGCGAATCTCGCCCACCACGAATTGGGAACGGGGCGTGAGTGCGACGCTGTTTGTTTCTTGCGCGCGTAGCTTTCCTGCGCCCGGCAGGTCGAGCAGCGAGGCACATGCGAGCAGGAAAACGGCGATCGTGCGCGGCATCCGCAGCTGGATGCGCGCGGGACGCAAAGCGTCGCAGGATCATCGGAGCGGCGTTTGCCTATCGGTGTTGTTTCCAACTCTGAATCGCGGATGAATGGCGGCCAGCCAGTAACGTCACTGCCTGGCTTCGGCTGCGGCTTTCTCTTGTTCGCGCGCACCGGCAAGGATGCCGGGCAGCGCATAGTTGCCTTCGTGACAGGCGTATTCGTAGATCGGCTGATCGGTGTAATGGAACGGAATCTCGCCGCGCCACGGTGTGCTGAACGTGTCGGGGTCCTCGACCGTGAATTCGTAATGGATGGTTTGTGCGTCGGTGCGCGTGAAGCGTTCGATGACCTTGAGCTTCGGTGACACGGGGATGAGCCGATAGCTCGCGCCCTGGCCGATCTGAATGGGCTGAGCCGGATTGAAGTGAGTGGTTTCGACGACCAGCGTGTCGCCTTCCCAGTGGCCGATCGAGTCGCCCATCCATTTGCGCACGTGATCCGGCGGATGCTTGCCGCCGAGGCGGATGATGCGCGCATCGTGGACCATCTCGACATGAATCAGCACGGCGTCAGCCGATTGCACGATCTGATAATTGCTGTTGTACATCACCGGCAGCATCGGCGGGCCCGAGTTGCTGCCGAAACCCAACAGGCAGCGCTCTCCGACCGCGCGTTGTTCCGGACCGTCGAATGCACCTTGGGCAGCACGGGCGGAGCGGGCCGCGAGCCGCTGCTGGCCGGGCTCCGACAACGGCGGCACCTGGCCGTCTTCCGGAAAAACGATCAGCGAGCTGCGCCGCTCGCCGTTCACGGTCGCCACTTTGTTGGCGGGATCGAACCAGAATACGTTGTAGCCGCCGACGCTGCCCTTGGGCAGCTCCCGGCTCAGGTCGCTGGGCCGGTCGGACTCGGCGGCGAAATCCTGCATGCGCTTTTCCATCTGCAGCGCCTCGGCCTCGCTCAGCACCAGTTTGTTGCCGAGCATCTTGGGACGCTCGACCGGCGTGAGCGTGGCATTGGTCCAGATGCCTTGCAGGTCGGGATGGCCGTGGGCCGTGCGTGGCGCTTCGTAGTTGCCCGCCAGGGCGCCGGACGAGGCCAGTGACAGGCCTAGGGCCGCCCGGCAAACAAATGAATTCGCAGCGCTGTCCGGTTTCATCGCGTCCGCCTTCCTCGATGACCGAAACGATCGAGTGCGTGGAGTATTACAGAGCTGCGGGCGCGACGGCCGGGCGTTGACTGTTCTTCAGGTTCGCGGCTCAAGTTCCGCGCAGCGGCTGCCCCGAGCAGAGTGGGGTGGCGTCATCGACTTTCGCGAGCACGGAGATGGCGGCCGCATAACGCGAACGAGCAGTGCTCAGCTTGACTGATTCGACGGCGGGCCGCCCGACACTCGCGGCCGATTGTTTCTCGACTTCCGCGCGTAACAGCGGCAGTGCGTCTTTGAGCGCGGCGAGCAACTCGGGTGCGGCGGCGATCAGTCTCGCGTTGGCCTCTGCGCTGGCGTCATCGGGACCGACGGCGTTGTGACAAAGCGCGACGTGCCAGACCACACCATCGATGACCGCGTCGATACAAGGCTCGTTGGGATAACGGGGATCGACACTGACGATCCAGGGTCCCTGAGTATGCTGTCCCATCCTTCTTACCTTCCACCGGCCGCCCGCCGATACGACTCTCTGTTGAAAGAAGTTCAGCCCTGGCGAAACGCAACTCGATGCAGCGCTCGGGCGATTGTCCATCGCGGGTTTGCGTTGTCAACACAATGCCGGCGCGGACTCTCCGCAACGTCCGTCAGCTGCTTCAGGGAATGCCTGATGCCGTATGCACGGTCCGGCGCTTGAGCAACTCACGCCTCGCAGCGTACATATCGATACAAGGGTGGAGTGCCCATTCGCATGGGAGTAGATGAGGGATGGACCGCTTTTGGGCCGCCGTGCAAGTGGCGGCCTTTTTTGTTCTGGTACTCAGCATCAGTCCGCGCGCCCAGGCGTGTGAGGACTGCGAGCGAGTGCCGGCCGACAAGCCCACCGGCCGAGTCGATGTCACGGCAGCGGTCGATGCTGCCACGTCGTTCGTCATCAAGACGCTGCGCGGTCTGTATCCTTCCTACGACGTTTCTATCGCCGAAGGCGAGGAGCTCGATACCACGCCGACCGTTGCCGAGTACGCAGCTGCCTACGACGCCCGTGACGGTCAAAGCAGCGCCGAGTTGCCGGGCTTCCAGCATCGTTACGCATGGCAGCTGACGTATCGTGATGAACAGCCGGCCGCATCGTCACAGCCGATGCCGGCCGAACGAAATCCCGGCACCGACGTGACGCTCGACGATTCCAGCGTCATCGGCTTGAGATTCGAGCTCGATTACGGCTGGAAGCGCTGATCCGGCTTGCGTCCGCTGATCACCGGGATGTGCCACACCGCGTACTGGCGAGGATCCAGAATCGCGTCGATGCTTTGATGGAACAGTGCGCGTACCTCATCGAGGGTGAGCTTGCTGTTCTCGGCGAGCACTTCCGTGTATCCGTCGCTCCATGCCTGAATGATGGTCGCGAAGGTCTCGCGGGGCACTCGCAACGTATCGACGATCACGTAATCGACGTGCAGCTCCCGCAGCCCCAGCTCGTTCATGATTGCCCAGGTGCGGCGGCCGATGCGGGCGTCGGTGTGAGTCCGGCGCGTATATTCGACCACGCCGTCATGCCACAGCCGGTCCGGGTCCACTGCGCCGGCCGGCATGTGCAGCATCCCGTAATCCTCGCTGAGCACGTGCATCCAGCCGCCGGGCTTGCAGATCCGATACAGCTCGGCGACGACTTTCTCCGGCTCGGGCACGGCCTGGGTCATGTGACGACACACGACCAGGTCGAACTGTGCGTCGCTGAACTTCAGCTCGAACGCGTCGCCCTGTTCGAAGCGCACACGAGGGGCGAGTGCTGCATGCACGCGACGAGCATAGGCGGCCGAGCTCTCCAGGATGTCCACGCCGACGATCTGCGCCTGCGGATAATGAGCGGCCAGGCGGCTGGTGATCTCGCCGCTGCCGCAGCCGATGTCGGCAATGTGTGACGGTTGACCGTAACGCGCCAGCAATGATTGCTCCTGCGGCCAGATGGCTTCCGCCTGAGCGCGCAGGTTGCGGATCATGGACTCGTCGGCCATTTGCTCGGCTTGTGGATTGCGATGCTTGCTCATCGGCCCATCATGAGCCAACCGCGGCCAGCGGCAAAGTCTCAGCTCGTGGGCCCTGGAACCATTACACCTTCGCCGCGCCGCTATTAATCGAACGCCTGATTATCTGCTCGGGCGTAAACAGCGAATCTCCACGCCTGGCACTGTGTATACCGCCGCCCGGGCACGAAGCCGGGCAGCGCTCGACCGGCAGCTGAACGTCACCCGCAGTGCCAGGAGCGGCTGCCGGAGGGAGTTGAATCCGAAGTTTTGTAAGTCCGACAACGCGAATGGCGACCGCGTCACATTCGCGGTGCATTGTCCGCGCCAAACTACTGCCGCTTGAGGTTTCATCGTACAGCGCCTCGCAGTGGCAGTGGCTAACATGCGGCCGGCTTGCGGGCCCGTCCTGCCCGTCGTGTTGCGCCCATCGAGAGAAACCCAACGTGTATCGTCGTCTGCTCGCCGCCATTGCACTGACTGCCACCCTGCTCAGCCCGCTGGCTCATGCCAGGGGCGAACAGAGCCTGCGGGTGCATTGGAACAAGTCGTCGGAGACCGATCTGGGGACGGTGATCATCGGCGACTTCGACGGCTCGCCCGAGTCGAACTATCTGATCGGCGCGAGCTATGGCTATCAGTACAGCGATACGCTGTTCACGCTGCCGATCGAGATGACCGCGAACGTGGGGGTGCAGTGGCTGAACGAGCGCGGCTATCAGCAGGATGGCTACGGTCTGACGACCTTCATCAAGGCGCACTATCGGTGGCGGCTGCCGTGGACCGAGAAGCAGATCCGGCTCGGCCTGGGCGAGGGGCTCAGCTACGTCACGCGCATCCCGATGAGCGAGGTGCGCGACTTCGCCACCAAGCAGGCGGAGTCGGAGAAGTTGATGAATTATCTGGAGTGGACCATCGACGTGCCGCTGCGCCAGTTCGGGGCCTTGCAGGGCCTGTTCGAGGGCGGCGCGATCCAGGACGCCTCGCTCGGCTTCCTGGTGTGGCACCGCTCCAGCGTGTTCGGCGTGTTCAGCGAGACCGGCGGCGGCGTGAACTTCATGGGTTTCAGCTTCGAAGCCAGATTCTGAGCTTCGCGGCTCGAGCCGGTGAGGGAATCAACGATAACCTGGCATGGAGTTGGCAATGAAGCTGGAAGTGATGTCGATCAGTTTCCTGCGCAGTGGCGCGCTGTCGGTGGAAGTCGGCGCGCAGTCGCAGAAGGACACGCCCACCGAGCCGTCGCTGGACGTGGTGAAGATGTGGGTCTACCTGCCGTCGTATAACAAATCCGACAGCATGGCGGACATCCTCGAGGCAGCGCTGACTATCGCGCGCCAGTCGCTGCGCTGACGTTTCTTATGAGTCTCCTCGTCGTTTCCGAGGAGCTTCCCCAGGGGCCGCACGTATAAGATTCCCCAACCGCGCCGGTGTGAGCGCGGCTTCATGCTTGGGGGATGCGATGCGGTCATTCCGTTCAGCGGTACGGCACGTCCTGCACGGCGCGATGCTCGGCGTCGTGCTTGCTCATTCGTCGGCGGGCGCTGCCGAGGTCGATGCGGCCCGCCTGCTCGCAGCTCCCGACAACAACGCCGACTGGCTCACGCACGGCCGCACCTACGACGAACAGCGCTTCAGTCCGCTGTCGCGAATCAACCAGGGCAACGTCAACGAGCTGAAGCTCGCCTGGTTCTACGACTTCGATACCACGCGCGGCCAGGAAGCGACGCCACTGGTGATCGACGGCGTCATGTATGTCACATCCGCGTGGAGCAAAGTGATTGCGCTCGATGCGCGCACGGGTCGCGAGCTCTGGCGCTTCGATCCCAAAGTGGACGGCGCCAAAGCCATCGACGCCTGCTGCGATGTCGTCAATCGTGGCGTCGCTGCATGGGGCAGTCGCGTCTTCGTCGGCACGCTCGATGGGCGTTTGATCGCTCTCGAGCGCGCGACCGGCAAGCCGGCGTGGTCGGTACAGACGACCGATCCAAACAAGCGCTACACCATCACCGGCGCACCGCGCGTGATCGATGGCAAAGTCATCATCGGCAACGGCGGCGGCGAGATGGGCGTGCGTGGCTACGTCTCCGCCTACGATGCGAGCGACGGCAGGATGGTGTGGCGTTTCTATACCGTGCCCGGCAATCCCAAGGATGGATTCGAGAGCCCGGCGCTGGAGCGTGCCGCCAGAACCTGGCACGGCGAATGGTGGAAATACGGGGGCGGCGGCACCGTCTGGGATTCGATGGCCTACGACCCGCAGCTCGACCTGCTTTACATCGGCGTCGGCAACGGCAGTCCTTGGAATCATCAGATCCGCTCCAAGGGCCAGGGCGACAATCTTTATTTGTCTTCGATCGTGGCGCTGCGCCCGGCCACCGGCGAGTACGTGTGGCATTTTCAGACGACGCCGGCGGAGTCGTGGGATTTCACCGCGACTCAGCACATCATCCTTGCCGATCTCAGCATCGATGGCAAAGCGCGCAAGGTGCTGATGCAGGCACCGAAGAATGGTTTCTTCTATGTGATCGATCGTGCCACGGGCGAGTTCATACATGCCAGGAACTATGTGCACGTGAGCTGGACCACTGGCCTCGATCCTGAAACCGGCCGCCCTGAGATGGTGCCCGAGGCGCGTTATCTGCGAGAGCCGGCGATGGTCTCGCCGGGCCCGTTGGGCGCGCATAACTGGTATCCGATGTCTTTCAGCCCCCAGACCCAGCTGGTGTACATCCCGGCCTTGGAAGCGTCGAGCTATTACAAACACGACGACGCGTTTCAATTCAGAGAGCGGACCTGGAATACGGGCATCCAGATCTCGCGTGATCCCGCCAATGCGAAGACCATGGCGGAGGCGGCGAAGAGCAAGGGCGGCGCCATGCTGCTCGCGTGGGATCCGGTCGCTCAGCGCGAAGTGTGGCGAGTGAATTATCCGCGTGCCGGCAACGGTGGCTTGCTTACGACCGCGGGCAAGTTGGTGTTTCAGGGCTCGGTCGACGGCATGTTCAATGCGTATGCCGCCGACACCGGCGCACGCTTGTGGTCGCAGGATGTGCAGAACGCGGTGCTCGGCGGGCCGGTGACGTTCGAGCTGGATGGCGAGCAGTACGTGTCGGCACTCGCGGGTATCGGGGGTGTCGCTGTGGCGGGTGTCCTTGGTACGTCGCAGGCTCGCAGCGCGTTTGGTCGTGTGGTGACCTTCAAGATCGGAGGCAAAGCGGCGTTGCCGGCGCTGATCTCCAACAATGCGCGCAAGCCGCCGGACGTTCGTCGTGCCAACGCGGAAGGTGACGTTGCATCCGGTCAGCGCACGTTCGACAACGTGTGCTCGGTTTGTCACGGCATGAATGCGCGCAGCGAGACGGCGATTCCGGATCTGCGTTATTCGAGCGCGATCGTTGATCGCGAAACGTTCAAGTCGATCGTGATAGATGGCGTCCGCGCGAGCAAGGGCATGGTGGGCTTCGGGTCCACTCTGACGCCGGCGCAAGCCGAGGAGATCCGAGCTTATCTGGTGTCGCTGGCCGTGGCGCTGTAGGCGGCAAGTCTTGGCGCCGGGCGAGCGCCTTGGCAGACTCGGTCCACTGCAAACCAGTCACGGAATGTCGACATGTCTCGCCCAATGGCTTTGGTTGCTTTCCTCGCCGCAACAATCTGCTCGTCCGCGCTCGCCGACGAGACTCGCCATACCGTCCTGCTCGGCGGCAACAAAGCCGGTATCCAAGTGCTCAGGGTCGCTCCCGACGGCACGCGCGAGGTCTCGTATGAGTTCACCGATCGCGGTCGCGGGCCGAAGCTCACTGCCCGCATCAAGGTCAACGAGGCGGGCCTGCCGATCTCCGTGCAGACGAGCGGCAACGATTATTTGAAAGCGGCGGTAAACGAGACGTTCACGCTCGAACAGGGTCTGGCGCGCTGGCGAAACGATGCCGAGCGTGGCGAGCGGAAACTCACGGCGCCGGCGTTTTATCTCAGCCTGCAGAGCGTGCCCGAAGAGGCCGCGTTGCTTGCCAACGCACTGTTGAAAGCGCAGGGGCAGAAGTTGGCGCTGCTGCCCGAGGGGCAGGCGGCGCTGCGTCGGGGCGAAGCACTGACGTTGCAGTCGCCGGCGGGCTCGCGACGCGTCGTGAGTTATGAAATCTCCGGGCTGGGGTTCGCGCCGGAGACCCTCTGGCTCGATCAGGACGGTGCATTCTTCGCTTCGGTGAGCAGCTGGTCTTCGTTCATCCTCGAAGGCTGGGAAGGGAGCGTGCCACAGCTGCTGGAGTTGCAAAACAAACGCGCCAACGCCCGCACGCAGGAGAACGCGCGTGCGCTGACGCGAACGCCGAAGGGGCCGCTCGCTATCGTCAACGCCAATATGTTCGACTCGCGGACCGGCCAGTCCCTGCCGGGCTCGACGGTGCTCATCCAAGGCAATCGCATCAAGGCCGTCGGCGCAGACGGCAAAGTCGCGATCCCCGCGGACGCCGAGCGAATCGATGCGCGAGGTCGGGCGTTGTTGCCGGGGCTGGCGGACATGCACGTGCACATCGGTGATAACGAGGGCGTACAGCACCTCGCGGCCGGTGTGACGATGGTGCGCGATCTGGCCAATGACACCGATGCGCTGCTGGCCACGAAGCGTCGCATCGAAGCGGGCGAGGAGGTGGGGCCGCGCATCTTCATGTCCGGCATCATGGAAGGGCCGGGGCCGTTCGCGGGCCCGACCAAGGTGCTCATCGACAACGAAGCCCAGGCGCGCGAGGCCGTCGACAACTATGCGAAGCTGGGCTATCAGGGCGTGAAGATCTACAGCTCCATCAAGCCCGAGCTGGTTCCCGTCATCACCCGGCTCGCTCACGGCAAAGGGCTGCGCGTCGGCGGCCACGTGCCTGCAAACATGACGGCGCGACAGTTCATCGAGGCGGGCGCGGATGAGATGCAACACATCAACTTCGTGTTCCTGAATTTCTTCTTCGATGAAGTGAAAGACACGCGCACGCCGGCCCGCTTCACCACCGTTGCGCAGCGCGCGTCGAAGCTGGATCTGAATTCATCCGAGGTACGCTCCTTCGTGCAGCTGATGAAGGACAGGCACGTCGTGCTCGATCCCACGGTAACGATTCTGTACACGATGTTCACCAGACAGCCCGGCACGGTCGGACCCGGCTACGCCCCGATCGCGAATCGCCTCCCGCCGCAGATCCGTCGCTCGTTGCTCACCGGTGGCTTGCCGATCGCGAAAGAGAGCGAGCAACAGTATCGGGACTCGGCCGACGCGTTGTTACGAATGATCAAGCTGCTGCACGACTCGGGCATCACACTGGTGGCCGGCACCGACGATCTGCCGGGGTTCACCTTGCATCGTGAGCTGGAGATGTATGTGCAGGCGGGCATCCCGGCACCTGAAACCTTGCGTATCGCGACCTTGAATGCCGCGAAAGTGCTCGGGCGAGACGCCGATCTGGGCGCCATCGCGCCCGGGAAATGCGCCGATATGATCCTGGTCGACGGCGATCCGGCGCGACGGATCAGCGATATCAGAAATACCGATCTGATCGTGAAGGACGGCAAAGTTTACGAGGTGGCGGCGCTCTATCGCAGCATCGGCGTGCTGCCGCGCTGACCGCGGAACTGATTCTGCCTCGGGTCCGTTTCTCAGCTAACTCACATCGGTAGCCCCTGCGAGGGCAGGAGTTGGTTATGTCGACCCTGAGGAACCATTTGTTGACAGCTGCCACGGTCGGGTTGATGGCGGTCGGCGGCTGTGCCACGACGAGCGGCAATCTGAGCAGCTCGGCGAGTCGGCTCGAAAGCAGCGCGGAGGCTTTGCACGACGAGGCGCGCGATGACGATGCTCGTTCGGGCTTCCAGAGCGATGCCCGGGAGCTGGCCGAAGAGGCGCGTGATTTCCGCCGGACGGTCGAGGATCGCGATTCTTCCAAGGAAGATGTGCGAGAAGCTTTCAACGATCTCTCCAAGAGCTATCATGCGATGAGAGACGAGGTCGAGCGCTCGCAGAGCCGGGAAGCGGATCGGGAGTTCCGGCCGGTCACCGAAGCCTACCTCGACGTGGAGCGCGAGATGCGGTCACGCGATGGCAAGCATGATCGATACGCGAGTGACTACTGACCAGACGAACGAAGCGCCGATTGCGTAACCATCGATACAGCCTGCTTTGCCTGGCGGCGCTGGCGACCCCTGGGGTGGCCAGCGCCGACTCCATGCGCTGTGGCAAATGGGTCGTCAACGAGTCCATGACGGTGGGCGAGCTGCTCAGCAAATGTGGCGAGCCACAAAGCCGGGAGGTCACCGAAGACGATGTTTACATGACGAGCGTCAACGGCGGGCGGGTGAAAACCGGGAAGGTGACGGTGACCGAGCGTTGGATCTATCGAGCTTCGCCGAGAGCCTTGCCGATGGCGGTCGTCGTCGTGGACGGCAAGGTCATCAGCATCACGCGCGCTGACAGCTGATTCGTTCCGTCGAAGCGCGGCCGGGCGTTGCCACCCGGTCGCTCGAAACTCACATCGATCCGATCACTCCGCTTTGCCGGCGGCCTTGTTGCAATTCTGGACGTCGCGCTTGCTCATGGTGCGACCCCGGCTCGTATAAGACGACAGCTCGCCGAGCGCTTCCGCCACCTTGCGACACTCCTTCATGTACGAGTCCAGGCTGCCACGACGCTCGCCCTTGCCCTCGCACTGGTCGCCTTCGCAACGCCACCTCACACCGGAGATTTATACTTCGGTCGCCGCCGACACCGGCGTCACGAGCGTCGCCTGAGCGAGGTACGCCGGCGCTGCCGCCGAAACCAGATTGCTCATCGCCAGAGTGCCCGCCGCCACCGCGCTCGCCATCGTCAACCTACGCATCGACAAATCTCCTTGCTTCACAACAGGTGCGTTCGAATGGCGCGCACTGTAGGCAGCGCCAGAGAACGAGCCAATGCATTTATCAGCACGAGTGAAATGCCCCGCACTCAGGAATGAGCTGCGCGTTTTGTGATGCACGCGTGCGCGCTCGATGTTTCTTTGCTGTAGGGAAACGGCGTTTTTCAGGCTATTTTTCTCGGGCCGCACGCATATGATGCACGGATTCGCCGCGTCTGTGAAGAATGATGAAAGAAAGATTAGCTCTGCAAGGCGGCGTTACGAGTCGTGCGCAAGCTTCGCGCACCGGATCACGGGCATCGCACGCTGGCAGAGAATCGACACGAACCAGATGCATGCAAAGAAGTGTCTGCCGTCGTAACATATCGTGCCGACCGTGCTTTGCCGAGCTGGCCTGTAACAGGTGTACAGATAACGTTTCAGCGGCGTCCGCAGGGGGAAGGTTCTCCGGGCAGCTTCGATAAGCATGGACCTTTCGTAGCAGCGCTACAGGGACGTACAAGCAGGACGCCCGCGCAGCGGGCGGAGGCGGGTGCGCGGTGCCCGGAGGACCTTCCCCCTCCGGACGCCGCCAGAACCGGAGCCCGCCCTCTTAACTCTCCGGCATCGAGCTGAACAACTCAGCCTGATTGGGCTCAGATGACCCGGGCTTTGTCTGGTCTTCCTTGACGTTCCGATACCGAATCACCCCGAACACCATCTCTTCCCAGGTCTGCTCTCCCCAGGTCACCTCACGATTGGGATCCGGGTTCGCCTTGTTCTGCACCGAGTTGTCGAACACCTGCGTGTAGACGATGCGGGTGCCGGCCGGCACGGTCAGTGGCCTGGCGAGGTCGTAGGTCGACTGCCAGTTGAAGTCATAGGCCGGAATGTTGATCAGCGTCTCTTCACGCCCGTCCGGATAGTGCGCCACGAAGCTGGATGACTTGCCGCGGAAATGCGCGTGCGGATGCAGGCTGAAGATTACGGCATCCTGGTCGAACTTCCGCTCGGCCTTCTCGACGTGATACTTCGCGTTCGGCGGTATCTTCAGCTTGGTATTGATGAAGACCATGCTGCGGAAGTTGTACTTCGGCGGCTCCTTCATGAAGTACAGGCCCATGCGCGTCACGTCGGTGAGCACCCGGCCGTTCGGCGTGTAGTGCACCTGGAAATGCAGCTTCGACTTCGCCGGCAGGAAAATACCGTTGTCCTTCGGCACCTGCAGCGGCTGCGCGCCCGGTACGTAGTTGTTCAAACTGATGTTGCCGCGGGTCTCGCCGCCGGCCGACGCGATGATGTGGTGAAGCACCGCTCGCTGGCCGGGCAGGAAATCGACCGCTCGCACCCACACGTCATGATTCAACGGATTGTCGAGCTTGATGTTCTGATACGGAATCGTGCCGGTCGCCGGCGTCGTGAACGGCGGCAGCTCCACCACCAGATCCGGCTCGCCCAGCTCCCACGTCGGCCAATCCTTCTTCTGTGCGAGCAGCGGGTCCGCTCCCGTGCCTCGCGGCGAGCCGGCTTCGATCCAGTGAACCAGCGTCTTCGCCTGTGCCGGACTCAAGCCGCGATCGTTGCTGAACACGCCGTAGTGCGGGTCTGCATGCCACGGCGGCATGCGCTGCGTGCGCACGACTTCGCGAATCATCGGCGAGAAACCCCGGATCATGTCGTAGTTCGTCATCTGCCAAGGGCCGATGCCGCCCTCGCGATGACACACCACGCACTTGTCCATCAGCAGCGGCGCGATTTCCTTCTCATAGGAAATATTGGCGTGCGCGCTGCGCCTCTCTCGCTCTGGCATCTTGATCGCACAGCCCTTGGCGGCTGTCGCGGCCGGCGCGGGTTTGCCCGCGAGCACCGCATCGAGCGCACCGCCGATGCCGCTGGCGTCGCCGCGATATGCGATCTTCCAGCCCTTGGGATTCAGAACCAGCGCTTCGCCATTGTTCGTGAGATTGAGCGACTCGCCGACCAGCTGCGTGCCATCGAGCAGAATGGGCAGCTTGAAGCCGGTCTGTTTCGCTTCCTTGACGACAGCTTGCAATGAGTCGTTCAGATTGGAATTGATCGCCAGGAACGTTACGCCCTGCGATTCATATTTTCCCTGCAAGGCCTGCACAGCAGTTGCGGCCTGGCGGGACGCGTCGCAGCCATTGCCCTGCGCGAGCAGCACGACCGCCTTCATGTCGGAGAGATAATAAAGTTCGTGGGAGACGCCCTGATGATCCGTCAGGCGAAAATTGTCCGCGACATCGGCCGCGGCCAGCAGCTGCGGGCTCAGCAGAAACGACGACAGCAGGATCCCGGCACGATGCAGGTTGCGCATGTGAATTCCATTTGACTGGTGGGTCGACGAGGTGAATCGCGCAGTTAGTGTGCGTCCGGGTGGGGGCGCTGTCCACGCGCCGGCGGGCTGAAAATCGCGGGTGAAGGGTCTTCTTGATAAATCTTGTATGTGTCCTGGGACGGGGTCGTGTTGACGTATCGATACAATTTCACGACAGCTGCGTTGTACGTCACAAATCGACGGGGTGGGGGATGAACAAGGGACTGCTGACCGGAATGGCCGTTGCGCTCACGGTGGTGACGGCGCACGCGGGAGAAACAACCGGCCGCCGCTATCAGCCGCCGCGTCTCCCGGATGGCACGCCTGATCTGCAAGGCGTATGGACCAACGCCACGGCAACACCGATGGAACGAGCGGTCGAGCTCGGGACGCGCCGGGCATTCACCGATGCAGAGGCCGCGGCAATCAGCAAAGCGGCGATCGCGGCGGTGGAGGCCGATGCGAAGCCGAGCGATCCGGACAAGAAAATCGAAGCGGCCGCGTCCTTGCCGCCGGTCGGCAATTACAACCTGTTCTGGACCGATCGCGGCATGAGCGTCGCCCTCATCGATGGGGAGTATCGAACGTCGATGATCATCGAGCCGCTCAATGGCCGCGTGCCGCCGCTCACCGCTTCGGCGCAGCAGCGGATTGCACAGACCCGGGTGGGACGTTCGAATGACGGACCGGAGGGCCGGGCGCTGGGCGAGCGATGTTTGCTGTCGTTCGGTTACGCGTCGGGGCCGCCGATGCTGCCGGTCATGTACAACAGCTACTACCAGATCGTGCAATCGCCGGGCTACGTGATGATCCTGGTCGAGATGGTGCACGACGCGCGTATCATCCGCATCGATGACGAGCACGTGCCCGGCACGGTGCGGAAGTGGATGGGGGATTCGATCGGTCACTGGGAAGGCGATACGCTCGTCGTCGAGACGCGCAATTTCCGTCCGGAGCAGAGTTTCCGCGGCTCATCGGAGCAGGCGGTGATCACCGAGAGGTTCACGCGGGTGGCGGAGGACAAGATCGTGTATCGATTCACGGTCGATGACCCGGCAACGTTCACGGAGCGCATCACGGGTGAGCTGCCGTTCGTGCCGGCAAACGCGAACATCTACGAGTATGCTTGTCACGAAGGCAATTACGCGTTGCCTGGCATCTTGTCCGGGGCGCGTGAGGAAGAGAAGGCGGCGGCGAAGGCGGAGTGATGCATCAGTACAATCGAGCGTGGCGATCTGTGATGTTGGCGGCGTGCGCGCTGCTGCTTTCTTCGGCAGCGCTCGCCAGCGAGGTACTCACTCGCGAGCTCAGATCGACCACTCTCGGCCGCGACTGGAAATACGAGGTCTATCTGCCCACCGGCTATGAGACCTCGCGGCTGCGCTATCCCGTGCTCTATCTGCTCCATGGCAACGGTGGATCCGGCAAGGACTGGATCGAGAGGGGCAAGGTGCAAAACGTCGCCGACGGGCTGATCGCGAGCGGCGACATGCCGCCGGCGGTGATCGTGATGCCGGACGCGGGCGTGACCTGGTACGTCGATCGCAAGGAGCAGATGGAAACGGCGATGATCCGCGACCTGTTCCCCGAAGTGGAAAGGAATCTGCGCGTGTTGAAGTCGCGAGAGGGGCGACTGATCGGCGGCTTGTCGATGGGCGGCTATGGCTCGCTGCGCTTCGTCCTGAAGTACCCGGAGATGTTCGCGGCCGCGGCGTTGTTGTCGCCGGCGATCTACGATCCGCTGCCACCGCCGAATTCGAGCGCGCGCAAGGTCGGGACGTTTGGGGCGCCGGGATTCGACCAGCAGGTGTGGAAGCGCTTGAACTATCCAGCCCTGTGGCCGGGCTATCTGGCGAGGAACAAACCGGTGCCGATGTATATCAATTCGGGCGACGACGATGAATTCATGATCGAAGCGGACGCGACCAAGCTGTATTCGCTGCTCAGGGCGAATCGGCAGCCGGCGGAGCTGCGCATCGTCGATGGCGCCCACAATTGGGGAGTGTGGGGCAGTACGCTGGGCGACGCGATGAAGTACATCTTTCGCTTTTCAGCGCAACCGGCTTCAACAGAGTAAAGGCCTCCCCTCTGCCGCGAGAGGCCAGGCTTGGGCGGCCGCGGATGGCTCCGTAGCCTGCTTGATCGAGCCTCAGCCTACGCGCGCGCCAGCGCGCTCTGGAACCGGGCGTACACGAAGTAAACCAGGATGCCGATGGCGTTCCAGACCACGAACGTCAATTTCGTCACTCCCGGCAGGCTCACGAACAAATACGCACACCCGACGATCGCGGCCCATGCAACGACAGTGGATGCCGGCGCGCGGAACGGTCTCGGAGCATTGGGTGCCTGGTTCCTCAGCACCAGCATGCACACCGCCACCGCGATGAACGCCACCAACGTTCCCGCGTTGGCGACTTCCGCGATTCGCTGCAGCGGCAGGAACCCCGCGATGATCGCGACGATCACGCCCGTCACCATCGTCATGAGCACCGGCGTCCCGGATTTCTGGTTCACGACGCTGAGCCGCTGCGGCAACAAACCGTCGCGCGCCATGACGAAGAAGATGCGCGACTGTCCATACATGAACGCCATGATCACCGTCGGCAACGCGACAACCGCGGCGAGGCCGATGAGTTTCGCGGCGACTGGATGATCCAATCCGCGCAGCACCATCGCGAGCGGCTCAGGGCTGGCCGCGAGCGCTTCGGTGCGCGTGCTGCCGATCGCCGCAGCGGCGACGACCATGTAAATGAGCGTGCAGGCGAGCATGGAGCCGATGATGCCGATTTTCAGATCCCGACCGGGATCCTTGGCTTCCTCGGCCGCGGTCGAGACCGCATCGAAGCCATAGAACGCAAAGAAGATCACGGCCGCCGCGCCCATCATGCCGTACTTGGCGCCCTCGATTTCGGTCGCGCCGAAGCCGTGCGGGGCGAACGGTTCGAAGTTGCCTGCATTGAACGCGGGAATGGCCAGTGCCACGAACGTCGCCAGCGCACTCAACTTCACGAACACGAGGATCAGATTGACCGTTGCGCTCTCACGCGATCCCAATGCCAGCAGGCCCGCGACCGCCAACGCGATCACGATCGCCGGCAAGTTGATCACGCCACCTGCGGCGGGGCCGGCGAGCAACGCATCGGGAATGCCCACGCCGAGCGAGCGAATGAAGCCGCCCGCGTATCCCGACCAGCCGACCGCGACGACGCTGCAAACGACGGTGTATTCCAGGATCAGCGTCCAGCCCACGAACCAGGCCGGCAATTCACCGAGCGCCACGTAGCTGTAGGTATAGGCGCTGCCGGCCATGGGCATCATCGTCGACATCTCGGTGTATGCCAGCGCGGCACAGGCGCAGACCAGGCCGGCCACGACGAAGGAGATGATGACCGCCGGTCCCGCCAGCCCCGCGCCGACGCCGATCAAGGTGTAAATGCCGGTGCCGACGATGCCGCCGATCCCCAGGCTCATCAGGTGCACCCAGCCGAGCGTGGGGCGTAGCGCGCTGTGCGATTGGCGGGCGCTGACGGACTCGAGACTCTTGCGACGGTTCCAGAAGGCCATGACGCTTCCCGTTGTTCGTGTGGCGCCATTGTAAGGGCACAGCCGGGTCGCCGGTCACGCCTCGCTGCTATGATGTCGCGGCCATGGCTTCAGTACACAACCACGACTACCCCAACCCATTGCTGGTGATGGCGCTCCCGCTGGAGAGCCAGGGCGTGTTCGAGCGCGCCAACATCCCGGTGTTGTATACCGGTATCGGCAAGGTGAACGCCGCTTACGCGCTGACCAGGCGACTGTCCGAATACGTGCGCGCCGGCCAGCCCCTGCCCCAAGTGATCAACTTCGGCACCGCTGGCAGCCGGCGTCATGTCACCGGATCGATCCTGGAGTGTCACGTCTTCATTCAACGCGATATGGACGTGACCGGCCTCGGTGTGCCGCTCGGCGTGACGCCGTTCGAAGAAGCCATTCCGGCGCGCCTGGAATTTCCGCGGCTGTTTCCTGAGCTTCCCGGCGGCGAGTGCGGCAGCGGCGATTCGTTTGTCATGAGCGAGATCGCCATGGAATGCGACGTCATGGAGATGGAAGCCTACGCGCTCGCGAAAGTGTGCTGGCTCGAGCGCGTCGCTTTCACTGCCGTGAAGTATGTGACCGACGGCGCCGATCAGGCATCGGGCCGGGACTGGCACGCCAATCTGAAGCTCGCGGCGGATCAGTTTCTGCTGTTGTATCGGCGCTTTCGCGGCGAGGCCTGAGCCGTCAAGGCGATGACGTCACCGGTGCCGGTTTTGCCTTCGGCTTGAATGCGAGCAGCACATTGCCGGGCATCTGGCCGAACAATCCGTAGCCGGAGCTGACGAACAACATGCCATTGGCGGCAACGATCGTGGCGTTGTCGATGGCGCCGCCGGTCGCAGGCACGCCGTTGAACGTCTCGAAGCTGCGCGCCGTGTCGAACTTGTAGAGAAGCTCCCCGGACTTCGCGTCGAATGCGTGCAGAAAGCCATCGAGGCTGCCGCTGACGACGGCGCCGTCGATGACGGTGGGCGCACCGGAGAAGCCGATATTGGTCGCGCACGCTTTCACCAGCTCGGCGCGCTTGCCTGTGCAATCGGGCGTCGCCGTGTAGGTCCATTCGACCGCACCAGTATCGACGCGCACCGCATGCAGACCGGGTTTCTGCAAACCCTGCGTCTTGGCCGCCGAGGCATACGGCCGATTGATCGGCGCAAACACGCGAGTGCCGTCATGAGCGATGCCCCAGTGGATGCCGCCGAGCGGCGAGCCTTCGCCGAAATCCTGGCGCCAGACCAGTTTGCCATCGCGATCCGGATCGAGCGCCCACACCGTGCCGGATTTCTGGCCGGCGAGTAAGACATCGGAGCCGTCGGCTCGCTGCGCGATGATCACGGAGGCGCCGAAGTCGACATCACGATGCACGGAATTCTTCGGGCAGTTCAGTCCGTCGCGTTTGCGTGCGCAAGCGGTGAGGAAGATGTCGTTCTCGGTGGCCTGGAACGACCAGCGAATGCGGCCATCCTTCAGATCGATCGCCAGAATCGCATCGGTCGTCGGCGCCGCGGGTTCCGACGTGGCTTCGCCGGTGCCGACGTAAAGCACGCCGCGTTTTGCATCGATGGCCGGCGAGGTCCAGATCGGCGCGCCCGAAGGCCCGTAGATCATCTTGCCGTCGCCGCGGTCACGCACCGGCTTTGCTTCTTCCATCGTGTGCGCGGTCCAGATCTTTTCACCCGTCATCGCGTCGAGCGCGGTGACGGCGCCATGCGTGCGGCAACATTCATGATCGTCATTGCCGCCGAGTGAAATCTCATATTGCGAGATGGGCACGTAGATGCGATCGCCATGGATGGCCGGCGTGCCGGTGGTCAACGACAATGGATACAAGCCGACCGACTGGATCCACAGCAACTGGCCGGTCGCGGCATCGAGCATGTGCACTTTCGAGGCAATGTCACTGAACACGATGACCTTGCGACCGTTCGGTAGCTCGCCGAAGGCCGCGCCGGTTCGCAGCGGCGTTTCGTGCGAGTAGACCCACTGCACGCAGGGCGCGCCCGAGATATCGATTGCGAACGCGCGCTGCGCATCGGCCACGGGCAGGAACAATGTCGTGCCGACAATGGCGGGTTGCGAGCGCATCTGCGTCGCCTTGGGAAATCCCATCGCCCAGGCCAGTTCGAGATTGCGCATGTCGGCAGTGCGCAGCCCGGCCTGCGCGGCGCTGAGGTGCCGATGATTCCTGGGATCGAAGCCGAAGCCGGTCACCGTCGCGGGCGCATCGAGCTTGACTTTGCGCCGCTCGGCCGAACACATCGCGCTCGCGAGCCAGTCATCGCCAGTGGCCTCGCGGCCGACCAGATAATCGATCACCGCGGCCTTTTGCGTAGCGTTCAGGGCCGACGCCTGGACCTTCATCTTGCCTTCATTCAAGGCATACAGAATGGTTTGGTAACGCATTGCCTTGAGCGTTTCCAAAGCGGGTGCGCGCGTGGCTTCAGGATGGTTGTGGCACGCGGCACAGCTTTGCTCGTAGACAGCCTTGCCCGGATGCGGTGTGGCCATCGCGTCCTGCGTGCGGGCCCGGGTCGCATTATCGACAGATACGGATTTCGCACTCTCGTGCGTCTGTGCTGAGGCGCTTGACAGGGCCAGTGCACCAATCAGTGCGGTCCATGCTGAACGTGCGGCGGCGTGTGCAAGCATCTTATTGATCCCCCCTTGCAGCCGCTATTAAAGTCGCGCCCCGGTCTGGTCGCCACATAAGAATTGTGTGCAGCCACGGTGGGCATACCTCCTGCATGAGGATGGCGGAGTTAACAGTTCGCCATCCATGGTCGATGACTCCGGATCGGGGCTCCTGCCCCGCCGTGCGAGCAGGGCAAAGACGCGACTTTGTCCGCTCGCTCGCCGCCGGTGGCGGCGGGTACATCCAGGTACCGGGGTGGCATTGGGGAGGAACCAGAAAATGATGATGACTCGCAGATTGGTCGCTGTCTTTGCGCTTTTGTTCTGTCTGTCCGGTGGCGCGCCGGGCGCCGAGCGCTCTGCTGAAACATCCCTGATCCCCTGGCCGGCGAGCGTACAGTCGCAGGGCGGCTCGTTCACACTGGACCGCGAGACCCAGATCGTCTACGAAGGCGATGCGCGGGTTCGCGCCATTGCGCACTACTTTGGTGAGCTGATCGAGAGCACGCGCGGTTTGCGCCCCGCAATCGTTCAGGGTTCTGCCCAAAGCGCGCCGAAGCGATCCGTTGTTTTTACATTGGGCGGCCTCGCCGGCGGCAGCCCGGAAGCCTACCAGGTCGATGTGACTTCCAAGGCAGCCCTGGTCACGGCGGCCGATCCTCGTGGCCTGTTCAATGGTGCCGTGACGCTGTGGCAACTCGCGAGCGTGCAGTCCACCACCGTGGAGGAAGTTCGCATTCCTGGTGTGCGCATCGAAGACCAGCCTCGCATGCGCTGGCGCGGGCTCATGCTGGATTCGGCGAATCAGTACCAGTCGGTGGCGTTCATCAAGCGCTACATCGATTTCATGGCGCTTCACAAGCTCAACGTGCTGCATTGGCATCTGGTGGACGACCAGGCGTGGCGCCTGCAGATTCCGAAGTATCCCAAGCTGACCGGCGGCCTCAGCTCCTATTCGGCCGAGGATGTGCGCGCAGTGGTCGAGCACGCCGCGGCCCGCAACGTCATGGTCGTGCCGGGGCTCGAGATGCCGGGGCATGCCACCGCCGCTGTTACCGCTTATCCCTCGATGCGCGCCGCGGACTCGCCGGGCGCCAGCACGAATCTGTACAACATCGAGGAAGAAACATTCGCGTTCTTCGATGCTGTGTTCGCGCAGGTGGCCTCGCTGTTCCCGGCTGAATACATCCACATCGGCGCCGGTGCCGTGGCGAAGGACCAGTGGCAGCAGTCGGCCGGCGTGCAGGCGCGCATGCGCGAGCTGGGCATCGTCAACGAAGCGCGTCTGCAACGATACTTTTTCGAGCGCATCAGCGAGCTGACCAAGAAACATCGCCGCCGCATCGTCGGCTGGGATGCGATCTTCGGCGGCGGCGTGCCGGCGGACTCGGTGATCATGACGGCGAACGGGCTGGACGGCGCGTTGGGGGCGGTCGCGTCCGGTTACGAAGTCATCGTTTCGTCCTCGAACATGCTGAGCTTCGAGCGTCCACAGAGCGGCGCGATCAACGAGCGCAGCAAGGCCGGAGAGGTGCTCAGCCTCGGCGATGTCTATCGTTTCGATCCGGCGCCCGCCGCATTGTCGGACCAGGATCGCGGCCGTTTGATCGGCGTGCAGGCCAGCGTGTGGAACAGCACCGATGGCAATGAGGAAGCCGTCGAGCTGATGACGTTCCCGCGCGCGGCCGCGCTGGCCGAGATCGGCTGGACGCCCTCAGCCGAATTGCGCTGGCCCGACTTCCAGCCGCGCATGGTCGCGATGATGGGCCGCTATTCGCGCCTCGGGCTCCGTTACAGCGACGCGGCGTTTCGCGCCACCGCCTTCAAGCGCGGTGAAGGCGGTGGGCGTATCGCCATCGAGCTCGCCAAGCAGGTGCCGCTCGGCGAGATTCGTTACACGACCAACGGTACGGAGCCGACGGCCAAGTCGCCGGTCTACAAAGATGTCTTCGAGGTACCGCGTGCGACCCTGATCAAGGCCGCGGTGTTCTACAACGGTGAGCCGATTTCCCGCACGACCGATATCGATGTCAATGTCGATATCGCGGGTGGCTCGTAATCACCGCTCACCCGGTGCCGTCCGTCTCTGTCGTCTGCGCGACGGAGACGGTCGTCGGCGTGGCGACGTCGGTGTTGTACATCACGCGATAGAGCTTCCAGCCCCGGCCGCGATTGCGCCACACGTGCATGTACTTGCCTGCTTCCACATCCGAGCCACGCCGCACATCGCGCACCCGGTAGTGTCCTTGTTCGATCGCGATGTCGTTGCGCACGAGGCTCATGTCCGGTTCGGTATTGAACGACACCACGGGCGTCATCTGATCCTTGAGAAATGCCGAGATGCCGTCGCGACCGGCGATGGCCGCGCCACGCTCCGGCAGGATCTGCGCCTCGTCGTCGAACAGCATCATGACGGCGTTGAGATCGTCAGCGTTGAACGCCTGCTCGAACGATTGAACCACGGATTTCGGTAATGCTTCGCCGCTCGTGCTGCAGCCGCCGAGCGTGATGCACGCTGCGGCCGCGCCCAGTGTCAGTAACGTGCTCGAGAAATAAACCAGATGCTTCATGCCGATTCCTCCACTGCCTTCTGTCACTACGATGGAATCCCTCGCATCCGCGAACGCGTCATCGTCATTCGGGGCGCGGAAGAATATATTCGCGTGGCCGGGGCGTCATCACCGGATATCCCATAGTGGTTTGGTCACTCCAGTGCAAGAATCATCTGCTGCGCACTGCGCGGCCGTGTTTCGGGTTATTCTCAATACGTGGTTGATGCGAATCTCGTGGCATCGACCGCGTTCACGAACGTTGCGACGAAGAGGAAGCGTCATGTCTTTGTACGGGCTGTTGGTGTTCTCCGCGGTGTATATGCTGGCGGTGGCTTCGCCGGGTCCCGGTGTTGCCGCGGTAATTGCGCGATCGCTGGCGAAGGGCACGCGCGGCGCGCCGGCGTTCATCGCGGGCTTCCTGGTCGGCGACCTCATCTGGTTTGCGTTTGCAGCAACCGGTCTCGCCGCACTTGCACAGAGCGCGCACGCGGTCTTCGTCGTGGTCAAGTACGCGGGCGCAGCATACTTGCTGTATCTCGCTTACAAGCTGTGGACTGCGCCGGCAGCGCCGGTCTCCGATGATGGGCCGGAGATGGATCAGGGGCAGAAACCGTTGCAGCTGTTCCTGGGGAGCCTCGCGCTGACGCTCGCCAATCCCAAGACGATGGTGTTTTTCATAGCGCTGTTGCCGACCGTCGTGGCGCTGGAGAAATTGACGCTGCTCGGTTTCGCGGAAATGGTCGTGGCGATTTCCATCCTGTTGCCGCTGACGCTCGGCGCTTACGTGTTGCTCGCCGCTCGGGCCCGCCGCATCTTCAAGAGTGCGACGGCGGTACGCAGAATCAATCGTGGCACGGGTGCCGCGATGGCTTGCGCCGCCGTCGCAGTAGCTACGCGTTAGAACGTGTAGTTGACTCTGCCGTAGACGAACCGGCCGGAGCGACCGAACGGCGAATAGTTCGAGAACGATTGCGTGCCGGTGAGATTGTTCTGCGGCGGGTATGGATCGGGATACTCGTCCGTCAGGTTGTCGGCACCGACCGCCACCTTGATGTGCTCGGTGATCGCGAGGCGGGCTTCCACATCCACCAGCGTCTTCGGCGACAGCGTGAAATCGAGCGCGGGATTGGGATCGGGAGCGAGAACCTCGCCGTAGCGAGTGGCGCGCAACGTTGCTCCCCAACCGCGCAGAGCCCAGTTGATGGCTGCCCCGTACTTGTCCGCCGGTGTGCCTTCCTCAAAGCTCAGGACGTTGAAGCGGCCGAACAGCACCGGCGGCGTAGGCAGCGCGGACAACTGCGGTGTGGTCGGGACTCTGGTGACATCCGTCGAGTTGTAGTTCGCCGTCAACGTGAAATCGAACCGACCCGCCGTCTCCGTCGACCAGGGATAGCTCAGCACGACGTCGACGCCTTCGGTCTTGGTATCGACGCCGTTGATGAAGAAGCGTCCGCCACCGATGCCGACGAAGCCCAGGCGGGTGAGGTACTCCACCACATCGGGGGACGTTAGGTTCTCCGAGAGCACGATCCGGTTGTCGATATCGATGCGATATGCGTCGACGGTGATCGTGAGATCGCCGAGCCGCGCGACAGCGCCCAGTGAGTAGTTCAACGACTCTTCCGCATCCAGCGGCTTTGCGCCCAGAGCGATCGCTGCGGGGTTGTTGACGGGGAAGGTCGCGATATCGAACGGCAGCCCGCCAATGAAGTTGGTGGATGTGGTCGAGAAGTACTGCTGCTGCAACGAGGGCGCCTTGAAGCCGTTCTGCACGGAAGCGCGCAGCGCGAACTGTGGAGTGAAGTCATAGCGCAAGGACAGCTTGCCGGCGAGATTCTCGCCGAAGTCGGAATAGCTCTCGCCGCGCAGCGCCACCGAGGCCAGAAACTGGTCGGTGACGTTTGCTTCCAGATCGACGTAAGCGCCGACGGCGGTGCGGTCTTCGTCCACTTCATTCTCCGGCCGGAAGCCGGGAAAGACCTGTGCCCCCGACTGCGCAGGGTTGCCGTTGGCCAACAGCACGCCGCCGTTGCGATACGAATCCGGCTCGCCGGCGTGGATGCTGAATGTTTCCCGCCGCGCTTCGACCCCCACCGCGATGTTGAGCGGCGAGGCGAGACCGATCTCGACGGTACGCACGCCGGAAATGTTGAANGTCAGTTGNTCGTAATCGAAGNCGCCGGAATCGAACGATGTCTTNCTGGCCGTGCCGAGCGAACGNTTCAATGAATGTTCGACGCGGAAATCCATTTCGTTGCGACCGTAGGTCAGCGATGAGTCCATGTTCCACACGCCCAGGCGCCAGCTCACGCCGAATGCCGCCGAGGTATCCACGACGTCCGGTGCAATCAGCGGCAGATAGCCATCGGGATAGATTTCGATGATGTTGCGATCGTCGCGGGCGATTCGATAGAAGCCCGCCGACACGGCCTCACGATCCTGCCAGCTGGCCCAGCCATACATCTTCGCGCCGCTTTGGACTTCGTACTCGGCGTTGACGAACACGGTCTTCTGATCGAGCTCGGGCTCGCCGTACCAGGAGTTGTAGCGATCGAACGTCGCCTCGCGCGGATCGAAAGCGCCGTTCACGAGCGGATACTGTTGACGGATGTCGTAGCCGCCGCGCTCGGTGTGTTCCTGATCTTTATATTCAGCGGCCACCACGACCGAGCCGGTCTGGCCGATCGGCAATCCTTTCCACGCCGAGACTGTCAATGTGTCGCCATCGGATCGACTACGGCTGCGCTTGGGTGGTGAGGAGTAATTCGCACCGGGAGGAGGACTGCCCACGAGCACGTCATAGGTGGTCTCGCGCCAGCCATAGGTCACACCGGCATCGCCGCCATCGTTCGCATTGCGCAAGCGCAGATTGATCACTCCGGCGATCGCATCCGAGCCGTACTGCGCCGAGGCGCCGTCCCGGAGTACTTCGACGGACTGGATGATCGCATTCGGAATGGTGTTCAGATCGACTGCGGTCGAGCCGCGCCCGATACTGTTGTTGATGTTGATCAGCGCCGACTGATGCCGGCGCTTGCCATTCACCAGCACCAATGTTTGATCGGGGGCGAGGCCCCTTAATGTGGCGGGACGCACCGTATCGGTGCCGTCGGCCAGGCCGGGGCGGGGAAAGTTGAATGAAGGCACCGTGACCGAAAGTGCCTGACTCACTTCGGCGACACCGATATTTTGCAATTGGTCGCCGCTGACGACGTCGACGGGGACCGCGGTGTCCAGCGCCGAGCGATTCGCGACACGAGTGCCGGTGACCACGACTTGTTCGATCTCGGCGTTGCCGGGGCCGGCGTTCTGCGCCGACAGCGGCCCTGCCAGGACCAGCAGAGGCAGGCCGGCAAGCCAGCGAAGTGAGCCGCAAGAACCGTTGTTGTGCATAGGTAACTCCGGAGCGGTGGGCCAGCGCTTCGGATGTAATACGCCTGTGAGCAAATGGCAACGGAAATGTTGCGGCCCGCACTCGATGCGACCGGCCGAATCGTTCAGAAAAGACGTCAATCGGGGAACGCACATGCACGTTCGTGCATTTGCATGCGTCGCGTATAACTTTTGCAAATGCGTTTGTAACAATATCGGCGGATGTATGCGGATTTTCGTGACTGGTGCTACGGGGTTCATCGGCGCGCATTTTGTCGAGCAAGCCCTCATGGAAGGCCATGACGTCGTGGGTTTGTACCGCAGCGAGGGGGCCAGACATCGAGCGGTTATAGAGCGGTTACGTGGCCGCGGCGCCTCGCTTCGACGCGGCGATGTGCTGAATCCGGAATCATTTGCCGACACGCTGCGAGGCGCGGATTGCGTTTGTCATTTCGCCGCCGCGTTCCGGGAATCCAGCGCCGATGAAGGCTATTTCGAGCGCATGAACGTGGAGGGCACGTCGAACGTGGCGCGTGCCGCCGTCGCCGCCGGAATCAAACGTTTCGTTCAGTGTGGAACGGCGGGCATCTACGGCCAGCGGGTCGCCGGCACCATCGATGAGAGCGCGCCGATCCGCCCGTGGAACGGTTACGAGCGTAGCAAGCTCGCCGCCGACCAGCGGGTCCGGGAGATCGCGACCGAGGCCGGCATGGAGTACGTCATCCTTCGTCCAACCGCGGTTTACGGGCCCCGTGACGAGCGATTGTTGAAGCTGTTCCGCTCGGTGCAGAAGGGTCGGTTCCCGCTGTTCGGGCCGGGCAATGGACGACGTCACATGATCTATGTGACCGATCTGGCCGACGCGTTCCTGCGGGCCTGCACGGCGCCGAGGGCCGTGAATCAGGAATTGATCGTCGCCGGCCCCAAGGCCGTGCCGCTGCGCGAAATGTTACAAACTATTGCTCGAGTCGCGAATCGTCCGGCGTTCGGGCCTCGCCTGCCGCTCAAGCCCATGCTGGCGCTCGCGGCAGTGGTCGAGGACACGTGCAAGCTGCTCAGGATCAATCCGCCGATCTATCGTCGACGGATGGACTTCTACTTGAACGATGCGGCGTTCGATTCGCGCCAGGCTCAGGCAGTGCTGGGCTGGCAGCCCAAAGTGGATCTGCCCGAGGGTTTCGCCGCAACGCTCAGCGCGTTGCGGCACGAAAGAAGCGGCGCCGCTGTCACAGCGGCGCAGGCATTTACACTTTTCTCACTGATCTCGCTGCTCGCACTCGATGCTTAGTCGCTGCTACTGGGGCAGCAGCGACTGGTACACCAGATTCGTGAACTTCTCGCGGAAGTCGGTGCCGTTGGGCATGAGCTGAATCATCAGCACGATCACCAGCCCCGAGGTGGGATCGACTCGATAGTTGGTCCCATAGGCTCCGCCCCAGCCAAACGCACCGGGCGCGTCCATGCCGCTCGCCCCGAATCGCTCGACGGTCTCGAAGCCGAAGCCGAATCCCATGTCGGGCTTGTTATAGATGTCGCCGATCTGATTCGTGGTCATCAGGGCGACGCTGCGTGGCGCAAGGATGCGAGCGTTGCCGAGCGCGCCGCCATTGCGGATGGCTTCGAGGAAGCGCGCATAGTCTCGTGCGGTCGAGAGCAGACCGGCGCCGCCGGCGAAGCTCCGGCGAGGTCCGTCGACGTAATGACCTTGTCCTTTCGCATCGTTGGCGGAGCGCACGATCTTGCCGTTGGCGCCCGTTCCATAGACAGCCGCGAGCCGCGCGCGCTGATTCTTGGGCAGGAAGAAGTTCGTGTCCTTCATTCCCAGCGGCTCTGTGATGTGCTTGCGCAGATACTCATCGAGCGGCATGCCGGAGGCGCGCTCGACCACGCAGCCGAGGATGTCGGTGTTGTAGCCGTACACGAACGCTTCGCCGGGTTGGGCGACGAACGGCAAGGAGCCGAGCCGCTCCATGGTCGTGCAAATGGGCTCATTCTTGTCGGCGGTGTACCAGCCCATGCCCGCGGCAGGGCCGAGGCCTTTTTCCTGGTACCGCGCGGCGATCTCCGGATTCGTGCCATATGAGATGCCGGCCGTGTGGGTCAGCAGATCGCGCAGTGTGATCGGTCGCTTTGCCGGCACGGCGTTGCCGTTCACGAACACCGTGGTCCTCGCGAACTGCGGGATGTATTTGCCGACCGGATCGTTGACCAGGAGCTTGCCCTGTTCCTGCAGTTGCAGGATGGCGGCGCTGGTGATCGCTTTGGTCTGCGAGGCAATCCGGAAGATGGTATCGGTGGCCATGCGGGTGCCGGCTTCCTTGTCGGCCCAGCCGGCGGCGTGCTCGTACACGGGCTGGCCGTTCTGCAGGATCAAGGCCACCGCGCCGGCGATCAGATTCTCGTCGACATACTGCTGCATCAGCTGGTCGATCCGAGCCAGGCGCTCCTTCGAGAGACTGGTAGCGGCGCCGACCTGCGCCTGGGCGCCGTTGAGCGCGGTCCAGCTTTCCGGCTGCGGTGTTTCGGCGAGCGAGGCGCTGCCAAACAAAGGCAGGGCCAGCGCCGCCAGCAATGTCGTCCTCAACAGTTGCGTGCGCATCGATTGTCCTTGGTTGCGGTCCCGGAGATGAACGGACCGCAATGATCCTACCAATCGCACCTATAAAAAAAGAGCCACCGTTAAAAAAGAGCCACCGCCGCGAGCCCCGCGACGATGGCTTCCGGGAAAGTAGTGGGAGCTCAGGGGCCCGGATTCGCGCCGGCGTCCAGGCCTGGATTCGCCAGAGGTTCGCAGCGAGGGTCAGGGGCGCGGCACGATCGCGATGTCGAACACGCCGCCCGTGAGCGGCGCGCTCGAGCCGGGCAGCGGTGCCGGCTGGCCACGCTTCACGACCACTTTCTGGGTTCGGCCCAGGCGCAGGTTCGGATCGAGCTGCGACAGATCGATGGAGAACAGCAGGCGCGTGGTCTGGCCGACCAGGAAGTTGTTGCCGTTCGAATCGGTGTAGATGTCGAAATCGGTGGTGGGCGACATGTTGAGCGCGTTGCCGTACTCATCCACGAACGGCCCGATGGTCTGCAACAGACCGCTGCCGGTGTTGGAGCTGCCGGTGGCGTTCTTGTTGGAGATGGTCACGAGCGTGTCCAGATCGTGATCGACCATATAGAACAGCGTCGTGGTCGCGCCGTTGAAGTTGTTGGTGTAGGCGCCGCCGACGATTTCCGGATCCTTGCCATAGCTCACGTCGCCCTGCGCATAAGCGAACCTGGTTTGAACCGCGGTGGTGTTCAGGTTGCCGCCGTTCGCGCCGTTCACCACTGCGATGTTCTGATCGTTGCTGCCTCCGATGCGCAGCGCGTTCAACACGGGATTGAAATCCACCAGCGCGCCGAAGCCGCCGCTGAAGCGCGGATTGACCTGGCTCACCTTGCTGGTCGCGCCGAAGTAACGCGTCGACAGGTCGATGGTGTACAGGCCGCCACGATCGGTCAGGCCATACAGCTGACCGTCGGCGGGACGGAAATCGATGCCGATGAGATTGCCGCCGTCGGACACATCGACGCGACCGCCGCGCACATACTGCGTGGCGCCGGGCTTGAGGATGTACAGCGAGTTGTCGCTGGTGAGCGCATACAGCCGCGAGTTGGGCAGTGTCACGCCCTTGGCGATGCCGCTGGTTGCCACGGCGGTGGCGCTTTGCGCGCTCACGATCGTTACGCCGAGCAGCGAGGTGGCTATCGCCACCGCGGCCCATGCCGCCGATGTCCTTGTCGATCTCATCACTTCCGACCTCTGGTGAATGGCGGAGCTGCGGTGCTCTCGGTGCGGATATTCGGTAATGCAGCAGCGATCGGATGCATTGTTACGTCGCTGTTATTGACAGTATTCAGCGCTGAAAGTCATAAACGCGCTCCAGCCGCGCCGTTCAGTTGGCGCGCGAGGACAGCACGACGTCAGCCTGATGTCAGCTGCGGGTCATGGTGAGGTCAGTGGAATTCGTCAGTGTGATTCGCTGGGGCGAATCGATTTCGGAGGTGCTTGTGAGCTCAGTGTTGACGCGTCGTGCGGTACTTCAGAGCGGCATTGCCGCGGGCGTCGGGATTGCAATGAGCGGTGCTATCGCCGAAGCCGCGGACAGCCTGCCTGCGATCACCAAGCCCATTCCTTCCACGGGCGAGAAGTTGCCCGTCGTCGGCCTCGGGACCAATCAATACAGCGTCAGCGAGCCGGCCGAGCTCGCGGCGCGCCGCGAGGTGCTCGAGAACTTCCCCAAGCTCGGGGCGAAGGTGATCGATACCGCCCGCGGTTACGGCGAGTCCGAAGTCGTGATCGGCAAGCTGCTCAAGGAGCTGGGCAACCGGGATCAGATCTTCCTCGCCACCAAGACGCTGATTCGCGGCGAGCCGGCGGCGGGCGACGGCGAACTGGAGCTCGCGCTACAGCGCCTGCAGACCGATCGCATCGACCTGCTGCAGATCCATAACTTCAACGCCCTCGACACGCTGTTTCCGAAACTGCAGCAATGGAAGCAGGCGAAGAAGGTGCGTTACATCGGCATCACCACCTCCACCGACGATCAATACCCGCAGGTGCTCGAGGCGCTCAACGGGCTGAAGCTCGATTTCCTGCAGGTCGATTATTCCATCGACAATCGCGGCTCCGAAGAAAAGATCCTGCCGCTCGCGAAAGAGAAGGGCGTCGCGGTGCTGACCAACGTGCCGCTCGGCGGCCGGCGCGGCAGCGTGTTGACGAAGGTGGCCG